>Ga0180216_1000441_pt1 | contig 44919 bp, 46 predicted proteins | sample eDN3rd37CBELigMG_FD_128879 | JGI IMG/M metagenome (GOLD analysis project Ga0180216, IMG submission 128879) | Enriched Miracle-Growth compost microbial communities from Emeryville, California, USA - eDNA 3rd pass 37_C BE-Lig MG (version 2)... ...
CGAAAGTTCCTGCCGGGCATGACCCAACCTCTTTGCAGCCGTCAGTGCGGTGTTGCATTCACCCCAATGACAAACGAGGCCGGAACGAAGTTTACCGTTCCGGCCTCAAATGTATAAGGCCGGTTTTCACCGGCCTTTTTCGTTTCCATCAACAAATTTCAAACAGGCCCGCAGCACCCATGCCACCGCCGACGCACATGGTTACCACCACATAGCGTCCATTGCGCCGTTTGCCTTCGATGAGGGCGTGCCCGGTCATTCGCGCGCCCGACATTCCATAGGGATGGCCAATCGAAATAGCGCCGCCACTCACGTTCAGCTTTTCATTATCGATGCCAAGCTTGTCGCGGCAATAAAGCACCTGCGCCGCAAAGGCTTCGTTCAATTCCCACAGATCGATATCATCGACCGTCAGGCCATGCTGTTTGAGCAGTTTCGGCACGGCATAAACAGGGCCGATACCCATCTCGTCCGGTTCACATCCGGCTACAGCCATTCCGCGATAGATACCGAGCGGCGAAAGCCCCCGTTTTTCAGCCTCCTTCGCTTCCATCAGCACCGATGCCGAGGCGCCGTCCGATAATTGCGAGGCGTTGCCAGCAGTGATAAAGTGACCCTGTGCTATCGTCTGACCATCGGAAAAGACAGGCTTCAATCCGCGCAAGCCTTCCAGAGTCGTTTCGGAACGATTGCCTTCGTCCATAGCCAGCTCAACGTTTTTCGCGGAGACTTCTCCGGTGGTCTTGTCCTTGACCAGCATGGTGGAGCGGATCGGGACGATCTCGGCGTTAAGGCGACCTGCGACCTGCGCGGCGGCAGTGCGCTGCTGCGATTGCAACGCATATTCGTCCTGCGCCTCACGCGATATGCCATAACGCGCCGAAACGATCTCCGCTGTTTCGATCATGCTCATATAGGTGGCGGGCAGATGCTCCGTCAGCCACGGATCGCGCCAGCGATAGACGTTCATATGCTCGTTTTGCACCAGCGATATCTGCTCCACGCCACCGCCAATGGCAATCGTCATACCATCGGCGGTAATCTGCTTGGCCGCTGTGGCAATAGCCATCAGGCCGGACGCGCATTGGCGATCCATAGACTGGCCCGGAACGGAAACCGGAAGGCCAGCCCGCAACAAGGATGTACGGGCGATATTCATGTGGGTCGAGCCTTGCTGAAGTGCCGCACCAAGGACGACATCCTCCACTTCCGCGCTATCAATACCGGCGCGCTCCACTGCAGCGGCAATCGCGTGGCCTGCCAGGGTTGGCGCGGTCGTATCGTTGAAGGCTCCGCGATAGGCTTTGCCAATCGGCGTGCGTGCAGTTGATACGATTACAGCTTCTCTCATCAGATCTCCTCCGCTGACGCGGGCACGTAAAGCCTTTCGGCCAATTGTCTCAGCTCCGGGGTCAGCGCAACCGGGCGTCGCGTGTCTCGGTTGACATAGACATGCACATATTCGCTTTTAGCTGCGGCCAGCTCTTCGCCATCCTTGAAAATGCCAAATCCCCACAGCAGACTGGTATTGCCGATATGCTCGACACGAACCCCAACAGCGACATTGTCCGGGTAGGAAATCTCGGCGAAATAATTCGTCGAATTGCGCGCAACGATACCAATGGGCGTGGAGCCAAGCAGATCCAGTGCACCCGCCGCAATAAGCGATCGGTTCAGTGCGGCATCGCAATACTGCATATAGACGACGTTGTTGACATGGCCATAAATGTCCATGTCGCTCCAACGCGTCTGCATCTGATAAAACTCCCGATAGGCTGACCGTGGTTCAGCCTTGGGGCGGGGTTTTGAGGCCGTCATTCGATGACCTCATGTGCGCGGGAGGTCGCGATAATGCGATCAACATGCGCCAAACCGGCATCGGTCTCGATAAAGTTGGATATGTCGCCGATCTTTTTGAAAGCAGCAGCAACGGCTTCTGGCGTCCGCTCACTTTTCGGCAGATAAACGCCTTCACTTTCCACAATCGCCATACGGGCTACAGTGCCCGCGCCTGCCAGAAGCATGGTGCGGCTTGGCGCCTGATCGCTGACAAGGAAGAGAGCCGCAGGAACCACATTTTCGGGTGCGAGACGCACCAGCATTTCCTCGTCCAGCACATCGCCTGTCATACGGGTTGCCGCTGTCGGGGCAATCGCATTGACATGAATGTCATATCTATCACCCTCAAAATGCAACACATTCATCAGACCGACGAGCCCCGCCTTCGCCGCACCATAATTGGACTGGCCGAAATTGCCATAGACGCCCGACGTGGACGTCGTCATCAGGATGCGGCCAAAGTTTTGGCCTTTCATAATGTCCCAGACGGCACGGCTGGCGTTGGCCGAGCCAATAAGATGCACATCCACCACCGCGCGAAAATCAGCCATTTCCATTTTCGCGAAGCTCTTGTCACGCAAGATCCCGGCATTGTTGATGAGAATATCGATGCGACCGAATTCTTCGACTGTGCGCTTTGCCAGCGCCTGCATATCTTCCAACTTCGTGACATTGCCCGCATCAGCAATGGCGACGCCGCCCCTGGCGCGTATCTCCGCAACGACCTTTTCCGCCGCTTCAGAGGTGCCGCCGGTGCCATCACGGCTGCCGCCAAAATCGTTCACGACGACTTTTGCGCCGCGCCCTGCAAGCTCAAGGGCATAAGCACGCCCAAGTCCACCGCCTGCACCCGTTACGATTGCAACACGATTCTCGAAAGAAATAGCCATGTGGTCCTCAACCTACTGTCAGTATGAGCCAGTCAGCGGCGAGTGCTGGCTTGGTTTCGTCTTTGATTTCAATAGTCGCTGCAAGGGACTGGAGCTGACCATTACCCTTTGGTTGAACCGATTTGGAGCTGAACACACCTCGAATGGAAGCTCCCACCTTTACTGGTGAAAGGAAGCGAACCTTGTCGAAACCATAGTTGACTTCAATCGTGCCACTTGCAACCTCCGGCAATACCTGGCGACTGAGCTTGGTCAACAGACCCAGCAGGAGAAAACCGTGGGCGATAGTTCCGCCGAAAATACTTTCCGCCGCTGCGCGTGCCGGGTCGGTATGAATGAATTGATGATCGTCAATCACATCTGCAAACCGATCCACAAGCTGCTGATCGATCTTGATCCAGTCCGAATAAAGGGGCTGGCTTTGTGCGTCTGCTGGGCGTGCACACGCAACAGAATTAGGGCTAGTTTCCAAATTACATCCTCCAAGCGTCGAGAAATGGACAGTAGCCCATTACTTAACAACATACTGAGTAGTATGCACTTGAACGTAGCTCTGTCTAGTGGCATTCTGACATCGAAATTTGCTAAGCTGCCGCTTACCTATGCATAAATCGGAGAAGCAGATGGCTGAAAGCCGCCGTAATAACCGAACGGACAGTACCGGGAATGTCGTAATCCTGGAAACCGCCGCTCAGTGCTTCATGGAGCAAGGCTTCGCCACAACAAGCATTGATGATGTGGCGCGCAGGATGGGTTCGACCAAAGGGCGCATTTATCACTACTACTCGTCGAAGACGGATTTGTTTTTCGACGTGCATCGCGAAGGTATGGATCGGCTGTTCAAGGCTGTCGAACCGGTCATGACGATGAACAGCTCGGGCCTGCACCGACTTGAGGAGATGCTCATGGCGCATGCGCTCGCCATGATGACCAACGTCGCTTTCGAAGCCGTCGTGGTGCAAGGCGTCCATATGCACAAGCTAGCAGCAACCACGCCAGATCAGCGCCGCACACTGAACGAACTTATTTCCATCCGGCGCCGTTTCGAAGGTTTATTCAAGCAGGCTATTCGCGATGGAATAGAGGACGGCAGCATTCGGCAAGTTGATATATCAATAGCTGCCAAGGCGGTGCTCGGCGCGATCAACTGGTTGTCCATTTGGTATCAACCGAGAAGCGCAGAAACCGAAAACGACAAAATCACCTTAGCTAAGGAGATCGTGGGAATTCAGATAAATGGGCTTCGTTTATCCAACTAAGCATACGCTAGCAAACAATTGTAACATCCGAGATTGTACCTTGCCGTGTCCGAAACCATTGTCGGCAAAGCGAGGCCGAAGTGTACGCATTTATCGCGTTGATTAGTCGGAGTTACGCCGAGTAGAAATTGGCCCAACGATCGAGGCGAGGGTGAGTCCTGGGCTCGCGGTGCGTTAGGTGGCGTGAGGAGAACTCTAATCATAAAAAGAACGAATCGAGCCAAGTTGCCTGTCAAGGACCGCGGCAGGTCCAACAACATCGCAGATATTCTGGTAAAGGAAACGAGCGGGATTGACGTTCGTTTCTTCGGTAACGCTGATGTCTTGGAACTCCCGACGCTTGTAAGAACGCCGCACAGGTCAAGGCGCAGAGAGGTGAATACGGACTGGCCGAGAATGTCGATAAGGTCATTCTCTATGGCTCGATCATGGCCAGCGGCTGCAGAAGAACGCACCCTGGCGTAACAAGAAAAAGCGCTAAAGAAGCCCGAATAAATGAATGGCCCGGATATCCGGGCCATTCATTTATGTCGATCAGAAACGAAATGTCTTCACTTCGTTTCCGCGCTCGATATTTCGGTTTTCGTGATGACGGACAGCCTCTGCATTTTCAATTTCGTCTTCCTGCAGATGTTTCAGGACCATTTCCAGACGTTCCAGCGCCGTTGCCTTGTTTCTATGCTGAGATCGCTCATTGCGCGCGATCAGTTGGATGCCCGTTGGAATATGAACAACACGTACGGCACTGTCGCTTGTGTTCTGGTGCTGACCGCCTGGACCACCAGCACGCAAAGTTTCGAAGCGAACATCATTTGGCTGAATGACAATGTCAATAATTGCTGGCCGCGCGATCCTGCTCACCGAAATAAACCAGTGCTGCCGCTTATGCTGCGGTCGAACTGGGCTTTTGAAAACCAACAGATAGCGAGTCAGCCATAAGATCATTCATTGCCGTAGACAGGGGGGGAGATGTCAGACCTTACCGTAGAAACGGCGGCGATCGACTGGGTGGATGTTACTTGCTGAGTGTTGCGGCCATCGGCAGTGATCGGCGAAACTGGCAGGCCGGGCGGGATTCGAACTTTTAGGGCGCGCTCGACTGACGCTCCGCCATTCCGCAGTATATGTCAGCTTTCGGGGACTCTTGGGGCGCACGGGCGTAGACTGCCGGAGGAAGCCGGCGGCTATAAGGTGGGCGTTCTTGTGCAGAGCAATTTCGGCAAGCGGCGGACCGATACCCGGCTCCTGCTTCATCAATTGAAGCGTCTTGCGCGGCCCGTGCCGATCGGTATCGGCCGCGTGGGTGGCTTTGGTGGCAATGGCAGCGGCGATATCTTCATTGCCTTTTCCACCGCCAACGAAGGGGCTTCAGCCGCGAGAAGAATGCGACAGCCAAAGTCGTTTCCAACGACGAGAGGGACCCGTTGATCCATGCGACGGCGCTCGCGTGGTCAATGCCGTGGTGGCGGCGGGAACCGCGACGACAACCTGTCCTTCGCGATCACACATGGCCATCAGCGGGGGAACCTCAGGAAATACAACCGCCGCAACCAATAGCTTGGATTGCGCGCGCTCAGTCTGCGTTCTTCGGTCGGTGCGGCTTGCCGGGCACCTGTTGACGCAGACTGTTGACGAGATAGCCTCGCCTCCCATTTACTCCAGATAAAGGCCGTTCGCTTCGTCTCGTCGCTCTGGCGTTGGACGACCGGTTGGTGAGCAGGAGTATCCATGGCCAGTCCCGACACTGTACCTTCCGAGCCAGCCGCGAGCGGCTCGCTCGCGATCGGCGACGTGACAATCATCGATAATGCCAAGCTGAAAAAAGCCATCACGGCGGCCGCGCTCGGGAACGCCATGGAATGGTTCGATTTCGGTGTCTATGGCTTCGTGGCCTATGCGCTCGGACAGGTCTTTTTTCCCGACGCTTCGCCCGGCCTTCAGATGATTGCTGCGCTCGGCACGTTCTCGGTGCCCTTCCTGGTGCGTCCGTTGGGTGGAGTGTTTTTCGGCGTGATGGGCGACCGATTTGGTCGTCAGAAAGTGCTGTCGCTTACCATCGTTATCATGGCCGTCAGCACGCTTTGCATTGGACTCATTCCGTCTTACGCGCAGATCGGGATCTGGGCGCCGATTCTGCTTTTATTGTGCAAGCTGGCGCAGGGTTTTTCAGTCGGCGGCGAATATACCGGTGCCGCCATTTATGTCGCTGAATATGCGCCCGACCGTCGACGGGGGTTTTTGGGAAGCTGGCTTGATTTCGGCTCCATAGCGGGCTTTGTGCTTGGCGCGGGGGTGGTGGTGCTGATTTCGACTATTCTCGGCGAAGAACGTCTTCTGGAATGGGGCTGGCGCCTTCCATTTTTCCTTGCGGCCCCGCTTGGCTTAGTGGGGCTTTATCTGCGCCGCGCGGCGGAGGAAACGCCGGCGTTCCAAGAACAGCTGGAAAAGATGGAGCAGGAGGACAGAGATGCAGTCCAGAATCCACCGCGTATCTCCATCCGGGTCATTCTGCGCAAATTTTGGCACGCGTTCGTCGTGTGCATTGGCATCGTGCTGGTAACCAATGTCACCTATTACATGCTGCTTACATATATGCCGAGCTATCTGTCCCACAACCTGAATTATTCCGAGGACCACGGCGTGCTCATCATCATTGTGGTGATGATCGGTATGTTGTTCGTGCAGCCGGTCGTGGGTTTTGCGAGCGACCGCTTGGGACGTAGGCCGTTCATCATGGCGGGCAGCATCGGGCTGTTCGTTATGGCATTGCCCGCCTTCAGGCTCATCATCAGCGGCAATATCGGTTTCATTTTCCTGGGTCTGCTGCTTCTGGCGGTGCTGCTTAATTTCCTTACCGGTGTGATGGCATCCACCCTGCCGGCCATGTTTCCGACACGCATCCGCTACAGCGCTCTTGCAAGTGCTTTCAACGTATCGATCATCGTGGCGGGCCTTACTCCCACGCTTGCCGCCTGGCTGGTCGAAAGCACCGACAACCTGATGATGCCGGCCTACTATCTGATGGCCGTGGCTGTGGTGGGGTTTGTAACGGCACTCATCATGAAGGAAACAGCTAACCGCCCGCTGCGTGGCGATACGCCCAACGCTTCCAGCCATGCGGAGGCGAAGGAACTGCTGCAGGACGCTTATGACCATATCGAGCAACGCGTCGAGGATATCGACGCCGAGATCAAAGCGGTTCGTGCCCAGCTCGCGGAGCTGGAGGCGCGGCGCCGCGACCTGGTGAACCAGCATCCTGAACTGGAGTAAAAGCAACGGTGCCTTTCGTCAAGCGACCCATCGGCTTTCGGGAATGGCGGCACCGGTCGCATAGCGGAGATCGAGGCCGTACCATCTCACGCGGCTGCAGGAAGACTCACTGCGGGCGGTTAGACTCGCCATCGCAAGCGCAGCGCAGGCCTCGGGAGGATCATCGGCGACAGCGGGATCCCTCGTCCACGAGTATTAGTTTCCGCCCCACAGTTGCATGAGTTCCAACCCTCTCCCGGAAATGCGTTAAGCCTATGGCAACGGATGAGGCCCAATAATCAGTCACACCACTGCATCCTATGCTTCAATATCCTCGCCTGCGGTCGATCTCTCCAATAAGCGCTTCGTCTCTATGCAGCCGCTTGAGGTTTTCAACCAGTACGTCTGCCGCGCCTTGGCTGTCAGTCATGCAAGCGATATGCGGGGTAACGATCACCTTTGGATGAGCCCAGAGTGGATGTCCGGAGGGGAGCGGTTCCGGTGCTGTTACATCAATGAAGGCGGAGGAAAGCTGGCCGCTATCGAGCGCTGCAAGAAGCGCGTCGTAATCCGTCTGCGGCCCGCGACCGACCAGAACTACGCTTGCCCCTGTGGGCAAGCAGGCCAAAAATTGGGCATTGATCAAGCCTTCCGTCTCTGCCGTGAGCGGTAGCAGACAGACCAGAATGTCTGTTTGCGCAACGAATGTCCTAAACCCTTCTGCCCCGGAGAAACAACGTACGCCCTCGACATTCTTCTCGCTTCGGCTCCAGCCGGACAGAGGGAAGCCGAAAGGCTTGAGGGCCGACAACGCAGCCTGCCCCAGATATCCAAGCCCCATTACACCTACCCGACGGCAGCGGGCGCTTGGCTGGGGCAACGTCTGCCAGATCTCCCTACGACTGTGTTCCAGATAAGCGGGCAATTGTCGGAATAGAGCCAGCACGGCGAGTGTCACGTATTCCTGCATCATACGGGCAAGACCCGGCTCGGTCATGCGGACGATGCGGATATGAGCAGGGATCTCCGCCTGGAGAAATTGCTCTACACCCGCCCCGCTTGAGAAAATAATCTCAAGCGCAGGGAACCGATCCTGCAGCCTGTCAGGAACCTGCCAGCATAGCAAATGACGCACCCTTGCCGAAGCATCGGCATCCAACTCCCCTGAGAGGAACTCCACTTCCGGCAATTCGCGCGCAAATACCCCGCGGATTACTCCGGCGCGGGCCGGATCGAGGGAACAATAGAAAGCCATAACGCCTCCCCTTGCGCGACACGCAACCCGCGTCGCGCATCCATATAAATCAATGATTAAGAACGCGGCGCAGGAAGTCCTGCGTACGCGGATGCTGTGGCGCGCCGAGCACTTCCTTTGCCTTGCCCTGTTCCACGATGACGCCGCCATCAAGGAAAAGTACCCGATCAGCCACGTCGCGGGCGAAGCCCATTTCGTGCGTTACGACCAACATGGTGAGCCCCTCGTCAGCAAGGCTGCGCATGACATCGAGCACATCGCCCACCAGTTCAGGATCGAGCGCTGACGTCGGCTCATCGAACAGGATCGCCTGCGGGCGCATTGCTAAGGCACGGGCAATCGCAACACGCTGCATCTGACCGCCGGAAAGCTGGCCCGGGTAATGGTCGGCCCGGTCTCCTAGACCTACGCGCTGAAGCAGGTGTTGGCCGTATTTACGAGCTTCACTTGGGTTTTCGCCTTTGACGTAAACCGGTCCTTCAACGACATTTTCGAGGGCCGTGCGATGTGGAAACAGGTTGAACCGCTGGAAAACCATCGCCATCCGCGTGCGGAGATCGCGGATCGATCGATCCTGCGCGTCAACCCGCTGACCTTCGATCAAAATGTCGCCACCCTGATAGGTTTCGAGCCCGTTCAGGCAGCGCAGCATCGTCGACTTTCCCGACCCAGAAGGGCCAATCAGACAAACGACTTCACCCTTCTGCACGTCAGCGCTGATGCCTTTGAGGACCTGAAGCGGACCATAGGATTTGGTGACGTTCTTTATTTCAATCATCGCCATGATCAATGTCCGTTTCTTTTACCAAAGAGCTTTTCAAGACGCCCGACAGCCATCATCAGCGGCAAGCTCAGGCAGAGATAGAACATGGCAACCAGCGTATAGACGCTCATATTCTTGAAGGTCGAAGCAGCGAGCAGCTGGCCTTGCAGGGTCAGTTCGGCAACCGTGATGGCAGACGCCTGCGAACTGTCCTTCAAGAGCATGACCATTATGTTGCCATAGGGCGGCAGGATCACTCGAACGGCTTGCGGCAGGATCACGCGGCGCATCGTCATGAACCAGCCCATACCGATGGATTGCGCGGCTTCTGTCTGCCCGTGATCGATGGCCTCGATGCCGGCACGGAAATTCTCTGCCTGGTAGGCCGAATAGGCAATTCCGAGGCCTATGATACCGGCCTGAAGAGCGGAAAGCGCAATGCCGAATTCCGGTAGAACGAAGTAGATATAGAAGAGCTGCACCAGGATAGGAATGCCACGGATCACATTGACGATAGCTCCGGCAACAGCCGACAGCCAGCCGATTCCCGACACCCGCATCAGCGCCCAGACAAGCCCCAGAAGGGTCGAAAGGACAAGTGAACCCAGCGTCACGAGGAGTGTATATTTCACGCCTTCCAGCAAGATCGGGAAGAACTCGCGGATGTCCATAAGGAAGTTTTGCATTGACTTTAACTCTATTTATTTGGCGCGATCAAACGTGGATGAGGCGCTGCGGCCGGTAAGCCCCGTTTCGGGCGCAGGCCGAAAAGCACAAAGAGCTTCTGCTTGGACGCGCGTGGAGCACACCTGAATTGTGAGCATGGGGATCAATCCCCATGCTCACACCGGAATTATTTCAGTCCGTATTTGGCAAGAATTTTCTGAAGCGTGCCGTCCGACTTGATGCGGGCGATGGCTGCATTGATTTTGGGCATACGTTCGTCGCCTTTGCGGAGGGCCAGACCGAACTCGCCCCCGGCCGACGCTTCATAGCTCTCGACCATCTTCACCTTGGGGTAGCGGCCCTGCGAGAGGTAGTAGGCAGCCATTGGTCCATCCCCGAAGCCGGCATCGATGCGCCCGGCATTCACGTCAGCAATGATATCGGGAATGCCTTTGTAGACCTTGACATCACTGAACAGGCCGCTCTTCCTGAACAGATCAACGAAGGTGGTTCCCACCTGTACGCCGACGGTCTTACCCTTGAGATCCGCATAGGTCTTGTAGGCCGTATCATCGGAAACCGGCACGAAAACGCCTTCACCATAGCCATAGACCGGATCGGAAAAGTCCACGATTTTTGCGCGCTCTTCAGTGATGAACATTGCCGAAGCAATCATATCGATCTTGTTCGCGGTGAGCGACGGCACGAGCGCCGAAAACTGTACGGCCTCGAATTCCGCCTTGATACCGATATCGGGTTCGATGGCCTTGACCACATCGATCAACACGCCATCCATGGCCTTGGTTTCCGTGTTCACAAAGGTAAACGGCAAACCGGTGGGAGACGAACCTACTTTGACCGCTTCCTGAGCCAAGGCAGGCATTGCGCCCCACATGATGATCGCCGTAGCTGCCAAACCAAAAATTTTCTTGAGACGCATGGCATTCTCCTTCCTAAATGCAGCGATAAGTTTTCTATTCGAAACGCCGGTCGTGAAACCACGTTTGATAAAGTGAAATTTGTTGTGACCAGCGTTCACGGTGCAGCTTCTCAATTGCGTTCACCCTGGAAGCTGGCACTGTTTCTCAACGCCCGTTCATTGGATGCTGTTGCTTCCAACTTGCGATCCTTTCGTTCAAGGTCGGCAAAAACCAGCGGCATGAACCAGGCTTTTCCGCGCCAGGTCGGCACAAACTGCGGCGCGCGAAAATCGAAACTGCTTTCGCTGTTCGGCACCCCCAGTATTTTCTGCGCGACCTTGAAGCCGAGCCATGGTGCCCAGACAACACCCGAGCCACAGAATCCTGTTGCATAATGCACTGCCCCGCGCTGAAAAATTCGCGGAACCATGTCCCTGTTCATGGCTACATAGCCGAACCAGCTATGCGAAATACCGACACCTTCCAGTTGCGGAAAAACCTTGCACATTTCCGTATAGTTACGTTGCGTAGCGCTATCCGGATCGCCGCGGCTCGTAACATCCCGACCACCAAACAAGATGCGTCGCCCATCCGGCGACGGGCGGAAATAGTAGGTCATCGCCCGGGTGTCGGTGAGCATTTTCAATCCTGGCACCAACGCGCTTACACGTTCCTCGCCCAGATCCTCGGTTGCGATTATTCGGGAACGCAATGGCACCAGTCGCTGACGCAGCCAGCGGTCCGAATGATCGGTATATCCGTTCGTGCAAACAAGGGCATCGCGCGCCCGGGCACGACCGCGTGCGGTTACTACCGTTTTCCTATCAGCTGCTTGGTCGATGCCTTCCACGCGACATTCGCTGTGGATCAATACTCCCTCAGCAACGACCAGCCGTACCAGTTCTGCATGAAACTTTGCGGGATGCAGGCCACCAATATCCATACGAACACTGCCGCCCGCATAGAGGTCAGTCGCGATATGCCGGTGGACCTCGCTAAGAGGAACCGCGTAGGATTCGACACCGGTTGCTCGCTGGATAGCTTCAGCGCTTCGCGCCATGGCATCATATTCTGCGCCCGTCATCGCACCGCTGAATCGACCCACAAGCTTGAAATCCGCGTCAACGCCTTCATTGGCCAGAAAATCGATCATGAAGCGACGCGCTTCATGGCCTTCAGAAGCAATCTTTGCCGCCCGTTCCATACCGAATTTGCGGATCAGCGTCTTGTCATCGGGACGAATATTGCCACTGGTAAACCCGCCGTTACGACTGGAAGCACCAAAGCCAAGTTGTTCCCGCTCGAAAACCTGAACCTTGCGCCCGGCTCTCGCCAGATAAAGTGCAGCGCAAAGGCCCGCATAACCGGCGCCAACGATGGCCACATCGCAGTCCGGCTCGATGGCACGTTGTCCGACGCTTCGCGGCGGGGCGGCCTCCCACCAGTAGGGCGTATCCTTGTGAGCCATTTCTGACATGTCCCCTCCATGTTCTGGATGGATTTTGTTTTTAGTTTATTGAATGTATGACGATTATGAAGCAGAATACTAAAAACTAATCAACCCCGATTCATTCGAGTTCGTAGCGAGAGCCATTAAAAGATGCCAAAAGTGAACAAGGCAGAGATATCGCGGATCGCCCCTATCAGCGAACCCACACCGAACGATGCGGGGGATATCGGAGCACGTATCCGTACGCGCAGGCAGGCACTGGGCCTCACTCTTGGCTATCTGTCGGAAGTGTCAGGCCTATCGACAGGGGCGCTGTCCCAGATCGAACGCGGTCTGGTGTCGCCAACGGTTCGCACCCTTTATACTATTGCCGATGTGCTCTCCATGAGTCCGGCGCAGCTCATTGACCCGCAGGGGTTCGCAGCTGCAGCTCGCGCCAATCCCTACGTATTGCGGGCAAGCGAACAGCCCGAAGTGTTGAACGGTGGCGGTGTCATCAAGCACCGCGCTTCGCCAGAACTCATTGAAACCATGAAGTCCTTCGCGGTGCGGATCGTTCCGGGAGGGAGTTCCGGTGAGGAGTGCTATACCCATTCCGGCGAGGAGCTAGGGTATGTCATTTCGGGCAGTTTCACGTTGCAGATTGAAGATGCTCAATATCTGCTTTCAGCAGGTGACGGATTTGCCTTGCCTTCAACGACCCGCCACAGATTCTTCAATAATAGTGAAGCGGAAGCTTTCGTTCTCTGGGTGAACAAACCCGAGTGAAATCACCTGGCAGGCCAAAAAAAGCTGGAGAAAGATGAAAATGGCAAGCAGTCCTGAGAGCTTCTCGCGCTCGCTCTGGTGGAACGCGGCTGGCGAAGCAAAGCCGAACCATCCCAAACTGAACGGCGTACACGATGCGGACGTCGTTATTATCGGCGGCGGCTTTACGGGTCTTTCAAGCGCATTGTTCCTTGCCGAGCGTGGCAAGACGGTCGTGGTCCTTGAAGCGCGTCATGTCGGCTTCGGTGCATCTGGACGTAATGGCGGACAGGTGATCCCCGGCTTGAAGCACGATCCGGAAGATCTTATTGCGACCTATGGGCTCGAACATGGCAAGCGCATGATCGACCTTGTAGGGGGCGCAGCCGATCTTGTCTTTAGCCTTGTGCGCGAACACGCTATCCTATGCTCGCCCGTTCGCGCCGGATGGATTCAGGCCGCCCATTCTCAGCTTGCAACCGCTGCCGTTCACAAGCGTGCCCGACAATGGCAGGCGCAAGGCGTCGAAGTCGAGATATTGGACCGCGAACAGATTGCCAGACTTTCCGGCACGGAGCGCTATTTCGGTGGATGGCGTGATCCACGCGCCGGCGCCTTGCAACCGCTGGATTATGCCCGAGGGCTGGCGCGGGCCGCTTCGGCACGCGGCGTTCAGATTTTTGAAGATTCGTCCGTCACGTCTCTCACGCACGAAAACGGCGATTGGGTGGCACGGACGGCGCGTGGAGCAATTCGCGCGAGAGAGGCCCTCGTCGCAACCAACGCCTACACCGACAAACTCGTGCCGAATCTCGCCCAAAGCATTCTTCCTGTGCAAAGCATGCTGATCGCGACAGAGCCCCTTTCAGAAAAGCAACGCGGGGAAATCATGCCGGGGGGTGTGGTACTTTCCGAAACGCGCAAGATTGCTTTTTATATGCGTCAATCAGTAGACGGGCGTTTTCTCATTGGCGGACGCGGCGCCGTGGGAATGAACGAAAAGAAGGCACTCATGGAAGCGCTGAAGGCCGGAATGGTTAGGCTGTTTCCGCAACTGGATGGCATTGGCATCGACTATCACTGGTCCGGTCATGTGGCGCTAACGATGGATGGCCTGCCTCATCTTCACAATCCCGCTCCAGGTTTGCACGCAATGCTTGGCTATAACGGCCGAGGCGTAGCGATGGCGACCGCTTTTGGCAAGATGTATGCCGAATACATCGCCGAAGGCCGCCCCATGGTTTATCCCACCACGCAGATACCGCGCCTTTCCTGGCACTCGATCCGCAAACCCGTCATGGATGTTGGCATCCGCTGGTATTGGGTCAAGGACAGTCTTGGATTCGCATCGAAATAAACCCTCTGCAGAAAGTACTGGACTTGTTGAAAAACGTAATCAATCTGGGAATTGCGCCCTCTTGCGCCGCGGATTTGGAAGCAGCTTTCCAAGCCCTCACTTTGAATGGACAGTCTACTGAACCCTTCGGCGTCGGACGCGCTGTTCTTTCAGGAGAAGGAAAGGGGACGAAAAGCCTGTTCCCCTCTATTGTAATGGTTCGTGAGGGCTCTTTATCGCTCGTGGACAGTAACGGTTTCGAAATCGTGCTGGCCAAGGGTGAGGCCGCGAGCCTACCCGCGTCCAGTTTTGCATGGAAGGCACAGGCGGCCGATTGCGTAATCCTCACGATTCATCAGGGGACCGCGCCAGTGTCGTTCACCAAACTCGACCTTGACCATCCCATGGTTCCCGGTGGCGCGCCCAATGCAGCGCTGCTTACCACGCCCGCTCCGACGACTCATCGTCACGAATTCCAGAGTGACGATCCACTTTCCTGGGGCATTTGGGCGACTACGCCTTACGCCCGCCATCCCATCAACTATTCCTTCTCTGAACTGATGATGCTGCGCAAGGGCGACGTTACCTTATCCAACCCAGACGAGGGGAGCGTGTCTTTTGCGGCAGGGGACATTTTCCTTATTCGCCCCGGCGCTATCGCCGCGTGGAGCAATCCTACGGATCTGCAGAAGTTTTGGATCATCCACGAGCCAGATTAGGTCACATACCCTTGTGCTCCACTGTATCCATCGATTTGAAGGCAGTGATAGCCCCCTTGTTCCGATGAAGTGCGTGATACCCTGTTGACGACCTGAGGATTTTGAACGTAAGCGCGATTTTCGATGCGGATTGACGGCTGTGGCACCGCTAGAGCCGCCTTGCATCGGAAGCGATATCCGGCTCCGTTAGGCGGCGGAGGTTTTCGAGAAGTTGATCGGTAGCAGGTCGCCGATGTCGGCGTCGTCGTCTCGCTGCGGCACTCCGTGAGCACGTGCCGCAGCCAGATCAGAGTGTCCACAGGCGCGGCATGTCAGCATCAAACTATAGATCACTGCGCTGGCCCTGGCTCCGTCAGCAGTGTCGCTGAACAGCCATGATTTTCTTCTGGTCGCAAAACTCTGATGTCACATTCGAAAATATTGTTATCGATCGGCATCCTGCCGTCGCTGATGTAACGCGTCAGGCCATTGCCCATTCACTGATGGGCAATTCCGAACTCCTGCTGCTCGAGGAACCTTCGCTGGGTCTGGCGCCGATTATCATTCACCAGATTTTCGAGATCATGATCAAGCTCGCCGAGGCGGGTGTCTCCATTGTTCTGGTCGCACAGAATGTCGATCTGTCCCTCGAAATAGCCGATTATGTTTATGCGTTCGAACATGGCGAGATCCACGTCTCCGGCCCGGCTGACAAGTTGTCCGGCGATGCGCGCGTGCGTGAAATCTACTTGCCAGCTTAACTTGTTTATCAAACGGCAAAGGGGATTATTCAGTAAAGTAAATGATACCCCCTATAGCCACTGAAACCGGACACCAGCCTTCAATGGGACAATACGAATTTGGAGAAAGATCTCTTCTCAATTTAACCTCGATCTACATGATGACGTAGGTTATGAAATACTTTGTCCAACGACAACGTCCTTTGCCGTGAATGGAGCGCCGCTTGCCTCTGCCAATAGGCGATGTGTTGATTGCCAGTCGATACTGGATTCCATGTTTGGCATGGTCAATGCGCTTCGCTCCGTCAGACCTCGACCCCTTCATTTCGTTGGTCAAAGCTTGCAGTGACGGGCCATCATTTCGGCGAGGTGTTCCCGCCCCTCTTCATGCAACTTTTTGATCGCTGCACTCATATCTGCTGCCCGCTCATCCTGTCCCAGCTTGAACTTGACTTCCATCTTCTCAATAGGCATTTCGTAGCCGACAATATTGCGCAGACGCCGCTCCAGACCACCGGGGCCGAGTTCCTTCATCTGCCAGGGGTTGTCACGACCCTTCTCCATATGTTTGACGAGTTCGTGGAGATGCTTTGCAGTCGCTCCTTCCGATAAGATTTTGGGCGTGCCATGGATATGAGCAACCATGAAGCTCCAGGTCGGCGCGCTGTCCCTTTCCGGACAACCCGGATACCAAGACGATGACACATAATGACCAGCATCCATCAGGATTGCAATTGATGGCAGGCCACGTTTCAGAAACTCAACATGATCGTTGGATGCAGCAACATGCGAGACCAGCGTGCCGTTTTCGCCGCGTGTCCGATCCATTATGAAGACCGGGTGCGATATTGCAACACCATCCTCATGACTGGTGATCAAAGTACCAAGCACCATTCTATCTACGAGATCGAAAACCTCGGTCATATCGGACGGCTGGAAATAGGGCTTTGTATAAAGCATCGCTTGTCTCTTGATTTTAGGCGTGAACGGCGGGCATTCTATCCGACCAGGGGCACATGGCTTCCAACTGACCTGCAAGTTCAAATAGAAGATTTTCAGCCCCATAAGGGGCAATGAACTGGCTGCCGATTGGCAAGCCATCAGACGTTTCGTGAAGTGGAACACTCATGGCTGGCAAGCCAGCAGCGTTGACCGGATGGGTGAAGGTTGTCAGCTCCAGAAACTGCCGGGCAAAACCCTTCCAATCGGATGAGCGCACATCGAGCATGCCAAGCGGAAATGATCCAACCGGCATCACCGGACTTAGCACCACATCGCATTCTTCAAACAGACGACCAAAGCTGCGCGCCGTACCGTTCGCGATCAAACGCGCTTGAATAACCTCTGTCGCAGTCAAGCCATCGCCATAAGCGGCCAACCCCAGATTTGAAGGCTCAAAATAGAGGTCATTGGCAGGCTTTGCCATCGTCGCGGCAACATCCGTCACTTCAATTGCGGTGTAAACGGCGATCAGTTTTTGTACGACATCTGCAAGCTGAACGCCGTCAAAATCAGGCTTCACCCGAACCATGCTATGTCCCAGCTGTTCGCACAGCGCGATCGTCGCCTCCAGTGCTGCGACCGTCTGCTCGTCCACATCACGACGAAGGTCGGACTTCTGCCAGACACCAATACGAAGCTTCCGCGGCGCCATTTTGACACTGTTGACGAACAGGTCCGTTTTGGCTGGGGCTGCGTAAAGCGAACCTGGTTCAAGCGCATCTGTCAAATCAAGCATCATTGCGGAATCGCGAACCGAACGCGTCAGCACATGATGGCTGACCATTCCACCCCAGTTTTCTGTCGAGACCGGACCACATGGGACACGCCCACGCGACGGACGCAACCCGAAAAGCCCCCCACAAGATGCGGGGATACGGATCGAGCCTGCTCCGTCATTGCCATAGGCTACAGGCACCATACGCGCGGCAACTGCCGCTGCAGCGCCGCCGGAAGAACCGCCAATGCTGCGTGTCACATTCCAGGGATTAAGTGCAGGACCATGCAGCGAGGATTCCGTTGCGATATTGCAGGAAAACTCAGGCAAATTGGTCTTGCCTACCACCACCAGACCAGCAGATTTGTACCGTTTGACGAGCTCGTGATCGCGTTGCGAGATATTTCCCTCGGCCGCACGACATCCAAAGGACATTGCTGCACCGGCATAGGAAGGGCAATCATCCTTTAACAAAACCGGGACACCGCTGAGCGGACCCGCTGGCAGCGATTTAAGCTGTTCTTCCGCCTGATCGCGCATCTCATGGATCACAGCATTCAGCTTGGGATTGCACCGATCAATCGCTGCAAATGCCTCATGAACAGCCTCACGCGGAGACAGAATTTTTGCGCGAATGGCCTCTCCCAGACCGAAAGCGTCGGTGCGGGTGTAGTCAAAGGATGTAGACGTCATGGGGTTATCCCAATGCTAAGCTCGCAAAGCGGAGCGTTTTACTGTGTCTTGCTGACTGTCCAGAAACGAAGCGTATCACCAGCCCAGCCCTTGAAATTGTTCACTTTTGGGCCAGCAGCCGTGATCGATGGCAAGTTTACCAGACCAAGGATCGGAACCTGCTCGCCCATCAGTGTGTTGAGTTCGTTGAAGAGCTTCTTGCGTTCTTCGACATCACTCTTCGCTGAAACCTGCTTGAGAAGGTCTTCCGCCCTAGCATCATCCCACTGGCGCGCGGCATCGGCCTTTTTGTCACCGATCATCGACTGGAAAGACAACAGCGGATCAAGGCGAGCCGAATAAGCGAAAACGGCAAGTTCGTATGCGCCACGACGATATTGATCGAGCTGGGTCGCCCAGTCACGCACTTCGAGCTGCGCATTTATCCCGGAGGCTGCAAGGAATGCCTGAACGATCGTGGCAACCTGCACGCGGTTCTGGCGGTTGGCGACCAGAAGGCTGATCGGTTCGCCCTTATAGCCTGCCTTGGTCAGCAGATCCTGCGCTTTGGCTGGATCATATGCCGGCCAGGCAGACGCCTGATTATCCGAATAGATGGTGTTTGGTGCAATGACCGACGGGTTTGGCGCGTACATGCCCTCACCGATCGCCGCTGCCAGTTGGTTAAGATCGATGGCGTGAGCAATCGCCCGACGCATCTGCGGATCTTTTAGCTTATCGGAAGTTGACTGAATTTGAAGCACCATCCATGCAGGCGTCTGCTGCACATTGATCTTCATACCTTTCGCTTCCAGATCCTTGACGCCAGTCGGCTCCACTTCATCGATGAAGTCGATCTCACCGGAAAGCAGACCATTTGTGCGTGTGCTTGAATCCGGAACAGTCATGAACTGGATGGTCTTTACATGACCTTTCTTGTTCCCTCCCAGACCGTCGACATCGCCGGACAGAGCCGAATAATCCTCGAACCGAGTCAGGTCCAGATAACGACCACGCTCCCATTTGGAAAAAGCATAGGGACCGGTGCCAATCGGCTTTACAAACTTGCCCTCTGCATCAACGGATTCCGGGCTCAATATCCAGGGGGTACACTGGATGGTAGCCATGGTGATAACGAAGTTTGGCGCAGGTGCTGCAAAGCTGAAGCGCACAGTGCTATCATCGATGGCCTCGACCGACTTCAACTCGGAATCGACCTTACCATTGTAGCGATTGACGCATTGAAACGCTGTATCCGGCTTGAGATATCGCTCGAAATTCCAGACGACCTCCTTGGCGGTCAGGTCTTTGCCATTCTGAAACTTGACGCCTTTGCGTAACTTGAATTCATAGACCGTATGATCGGCATTCGCGGTCCAGCTGTCAGCCAGCATCGGCTTGATTGCGAGATCGTCGCCATAAGCGACCAGACCTTCGGCAATGTGGGCAACAACCATATCGGCATTTGCATCGCGATTAACGCCCGGATTGATGCTCGCAACATCAGAGTGAATGGCGACACGCAAGGTTTCCTCGTCTGCAGCATGTACCTGGTGGGATGTGATGCTGAGCCCAAATAGCGCAATGCTAAGTGCAGAGCCTAGTGAGATTGAATTGAACATTTTGTTTCCCCTTTTGTTTTTCATTTTGCAGCATGGGTCAGCTTTGTGATCTGAGCATATCCGCGAAAAACGCTTCGACAGGCTCCAACACTTTGAAAGGCTCGTGAGCTACGCCCGGCACCCTGTCCCGGCGAACCGCGATGCCACTCGCTTCAAACGACTTTGCCAGTGCTTCAATACGGTCAATGCGACACTCGCCTTGCAGATCAGCTCCGTCCATCCAAAGCGCGCTGTTACGCGGGATGCCGATTTCCCAGGTTGCGGTGTCTTCCTCACCGATCACTGTTTGAACCGTCACGGTCTTCATCGCCTCAAGATCGAGGCGGCAGCCAAAACGTGCTTCAACATCGCGAACACCAACCCACCAGTCATAATTGGAATTGAGCAGAGTTACGATGCCCGGCGCTCCGATAGAGACCGCCTTCAGCCTATGAGGATGCAGCATGAAAAAGCGCTGGCAGAACTGCCCGCCGCCCGAAAAGCCGTACATGAGGGCGCGATTGCTTTTAAGGCGATATTTGGCGGCCACCTCGTCGATCATCGATAGCAGAATATGGTCAAAGCGAATGCCTTGGAACTCAATGCGCTTGTAATTGGCAAGATCGCCCTTCACGACGATGCCGGCTGGAAACAGCGGTGCCAGTACAATGCAGCGGTTCTCTCGCGCAAAATTTGCGAAGTGATCACGGTATTGTGCCGCCGTCCTTCCTGTCCCGTGAATGATGACGATCAGTTCGTGCGTCTCGGTGCCGTCTTCATCATAGTCCTCTGGGACATAAAGGCAGTAACTGAAACGCTGATCGAACTGGCTTGCAAAAAACGCAGTCGCTCCGAAATCGTAGAAGCTGAGTTTTTTGCCATGGCCCTGCCGCTTGGTGACAGGCTTTTCCTCAGTGATGGACATGACCGCCCTCCTCTCCGGACTTCGTATTTGCACTATCGCCGCGCCATTTGAGTCTGACGCCGCCCTCGCCCATCAGTTCGAGCATCGGAATGGCTGACAAAAGACGGCGGGTATAGTCGTTTTGCGGCGCGTCGAAAATCTCGTCGCGCGTTCCCTGCTCGATAATGCGACCGTCATTCATCACGACCACACGATCGGCAATTTGTTCAACCACGCCCAGATCATGGGTAATGAACAGGCAACCGAAGCCATAGCTCTGCTGCAACTTCGCAAAGAGATCGAGAACCTGCGCACGCACCGTTACGTCAAGCGCCGAGACTGCTTCATCGGCAATGACAAAAGCGGGACGGCGCACGAGCGCACGCGCAATCGCCACACGCTGACGCTGACCACCCGACATTTCATGCGCATAACGATCGGCATAATCTCCACCGAGGCCAACGTCCTCCAGTGTTTCGCTAACACGATCCACTTTCTGGCTTGACGAAAGCTCTTTCGAGAAGCGCAGCGCCTCACCGACCAACTCGCTCACTTTCATACGCGGGTCGAGTGATGAATAAGGGTCCTGAAACACCATCTGGGTGTGATAACGATAATCCTGATAATGGGATGAACGCCTCTCGACAGGTTGTCCCTTGAACAGCAACTTCCCTTCGCTCGGCTTGATTAGTCCTGCCATCACGCGTGCTGCTGTGGTCTTGCCCGAACCGGAGCCGCCAACCAAGGCGACAACCTCGTTTGGCAGGACGTCAATCGTAACCCCATGCAGAGCTCGCTTGCCGCCAGTTCTCTTGAACCAGCCACCCCGGCCTTCAAAATCGACAACAAGATCGCGCACGCTGATCAACGGATCAGCCTTTGGAACCACGCGCGAAGGTCCACGAACCGGCAATGTCGAGAGTAGTTTGCGGGTGTAATCATGCCGAGGCTTTGCCAGAACATCAGCGGTATCGCCCCTTTCAACCACTTCACCATGGCGCATCACAACCACACGATTGGAATAGCGCGCAATCATTGGAAGATCGTGACTGATCAGCAAAACGGTCGTGCCGCGTTCCCGCGTGAGATCGACCAGCAACTCCATAACCTCGCGCTGGATAACTGCATCAAGCGCAGTGGTCGGCTCGTCCGCGATCAGCAGATCTGGCTTCATGAGCATCGCGCAGGCGATCATGATGCGCTGGCGCATTCCGCCTGAGAACTCATGTGGGAACGCCTCAATTGCCCGATCAGGATCGGCAATACCAACACGCAACAACATGGCTTTGATCCATTCGGCATGTTGCGCCTTCTCGGCTGGAAAGTTCAGTTCAAGCCCTTCTTCAAGCTGCCGCCCGATGGTCAGTGACGGGGTGAGCGATGTCATCGGCTCCTGAAAGATCATGGCAATGCCATCGCCACGCAGCCCGCGCAAAGCGGTCGGCGACATCGTTGACACGTTCTGCCCCTTGAAGCGGATCGCACCATGACTTGTTTTAATGGACGCCGGAACCAGCCCCATGATGGCCCGTGCGAGCATGGTTTTGCCGGAGCCGGATTCACCAACGATGCCAAGAATTTCGCCGGCCTTTATGGAGAAGGAAGCGCGCTTGACGATCTCCAGCGCACTATCACCAACACGCAGGCTGACATTGTCGATCTCAAGCAGGAGTGCGGATGTCATGAGCGCTTCCTCATGCGTGGGTCGAGGCGATCGCGCAACGCGTCTCCCAGAAGATTAATACCAAGCAGCGACAGCGAAATTGCGAGGCCGGGGAAAATACCAAGCCAAACAGCCTGCTCAATGAAATTGCGGCTTCCCGCCAGCATATTGCCCCAAGTCGGGGCTGGCGGCGGCACACCCAGCCCCAGAAAGCTGAGCGAGCTTTCAGCGAGAATTGCCCAGCCGCACATGGACGTTGCCATGACCAGAACAGGTGTCAGACAGTTGGGCAGAATATGGCGCACCATCGTATAGATTTCCGAATTTCCCATGACGCGGGAAGCCTCAACGAACTCCCGTTCACGCAAGCTCAAAACCGTGCCACGGACCACGCGGATCACCGAAGACATATAGGCCAGAGCAAGTGCCAAGATGATGCCATTCTTGTTGGCGCCAAAGACGGCCAGCAAACCAAGCGCCATCAATATGCCGGGGAATGCCAGCAAGGCATCATTGACCGTCATCAACAGCCGGTCGAACCAGCCACGCAAGAAGCCGCTGATCGCCCCGATAAGCACTCCGCCGAGGGTGGCGAGAAAGACTGTGAACACGCTGATTGAAACACTGGCCGATGAGCCTCTCATAAGACGGCTCAGCTGGTCGCGCCCAAATTCATCCGTTCCTAGCCAATGCACAGCGCTTGGCGGCGCAAGGCGCGCGGTAAAGTCCAGCGCCAGCGGGTTGTAAGGCGTCCAGAAGGAACCTACCACCGCCATCGCAAGAAGCGTTGCGGTGAGAATTCCGCCAATAATCGCGTTGAGAGAGGGATTTTTCATTTCGCCGTCACCTTCGGGTCGAAGAGCGGATAGAGGAGGTCCACGATCAGATTGACCAGCACATAAACGCAGGCTGTGAACAGCAAGCAGCCCTGAATGACGGGATAATCGCGAGCTAAGATTGCATCAACGAGAAGCCTGCCAAGTCCGGGAATCGTGAAAACCGTTTCCACAACTGCAATACCGCCAAGCAGATTGCCAAGGATCAGCCCCAACAGTGTCCAGGTTGGGCCAAACGCATTACGGAAAGCATGACGCCACATCACGGTTGCTTCCGACAGCCCCTTGGCGCGGGCATGGGTGATGTAATCAAGGTTCAGCACTTCAAGGGTCGAGGCGCGCGCCATACGCAGAATGACGCCAACTTCATGCAGAAACAGTGTGATGATCGGCAAAACCAGATAGAGTAGCGCTTTCCATGGGTTCTCACCAAAGCTGACATAGCCGACAACCGGTAACCAACCGAGCTTGAGGCCAAAGGCCAGCAACAACAGCAAGCCCATCCAGAATGCCGGAATCGAAAGCAGCAAGGTGGCACAGGTCACAAGCGTCAGATCAGTCAGGCTGTTCTGCTTCCAGGCTGCGATCATTCCAAGCGGAACAGCAACGAGCGTAGAAAGCACCACCGCTGACAAGACGATACGCGCACTGACCGAAAAGCGCTCCAGAACCAGCGAAAGAACCGGCTGCTGGTTGGCAATGGAGACACCGAGATCACCATGCAGAACATTGCCTCCCCAGATCAGAAACTGGGTGAAGATGCTGTGATTGAGGCCCAACTGCTCGCGCAGCGCGGCCAGCGTCGCAGCGTCTGCAGAATCACCCAGCATCAGGGCTGCAGGATCGCCCGGTATCAACCGGACAATCACAAACACAGCCACTGCCACGATCAGCAATGTTGGAATGGCCATGCCTATTCTGGAAAGCGCAAAGCGCAGCATTTCTTTAGCCTTCGATAAAAAGGGACTTCGCGCGGGGCGCGGCATCGGAGGGTAGCGGCGTATAATCCTGCAGACAGTAAGTCGCAAACTGGCGGTTCAAGGCAGGCAGCGGCGCGATTTCCATCATGCCAAGCGCTGCTTCCATCACCACCATAGCAACTGTGGCCGTGATATTGTCGTGATTGCCAGGACGTGGCGGGCGGCAGACAGCATAAGGTGTCAGGAAGTCGTCAAACAGAGCTTCCTTCAGCTCCTTACGGCCAATTTTTCCAACATGCGATTCAAGTGACTGGCGAACGCGCCAATCGCGGTAGAAGCTTTCAGGTACAAACGGGATGCCGGTGTCGCGCAACTTCGTCAACGCGATCGGGTTGACCCAATGATTGGCATGAACGATCAGATCATTCTCCGGCAGGATCGGGAAGGATTCATCCGGCGCGCATTCAAAATCGATGCCGAAACCGGCACTCGTCGCAATCATGATATTGTTGGAGCAGGATTTTGGTGTCGAAGCCACAGCTTTGATTGCCTTTGCAAAATGCTCCTGTTCAAGCACCTTTCGGCGCACGAGGCCGAGAGGAACGCCCAGCTTCTTATAGTCGCGTTCGCATTCAAGATAGTTGGCGGTGATCGAAATTCCTGCTTCATTGAAGCCGCTGCGCGCCAGTCCACCAGCCTCGACAAACGTCACAAAATCGGGACCGTTAGTGTTGCGAACACGCAGCACAATACCGGTTTCCACACATTCAGAACGCCAGTCCCAGTTCTGACCATGAACCAGATTACCAGTAGCACTTTTTGCAGGCATGATGAGAGCACCGGTACAGCCATCATCCTGCTCTTCGGGATCAGGCGAACCCATTTCCGCACGCGCCATCGCAACGACTTCCGTTCGTGCATTGATCATGACGATCTGCTCAAACGGCACATCCGCGCCCTTGGCGATACCGCGCATTTCCTCGACATAGGACGCGTCGAATTCCTCGATCCGACCGGCAAATTCTTCGATGAGGCTTTGCCTGCGTTCAGGCGAAAGACCAAACGCGTCGAGCGTGCCGGAATAAAGACCAGCGCTGCGCCGGATGCGTTCTGCTGCCAGCACCCCATATTGGCGCCCGCGCTCTTCCGGTACGCCCGAAACTGTAATGAATGGAAATGGGGCAACTGACATACTCGATCCATATTTTGTATTTTGTATCTGTTTAATACAAATCACATTCAAACATTGCAGAGTCAACAGTTTTTTGCTAAAATATCGAACAATTCGATTTAAGCCCTTCCGCAGGTAGCCGGTCTGTCATTCCAATGGGATAGGCTATAGGAGAAACAAATGGCCTGTTGCGAAATATCCGTATTCTTGGAGCATAGGTTCATGGGAAAACCCACATGCAAGGGGTGCTGCGCGTGAATATGGACGTTAAGAGATCAACGGAAGGCGAATCTGGTCTGAGCAATCTTCAGGCTGAAGTCGCACATAAAATGGTCTCGCTCATATCAGCTGCACGCTGGAATATCGGCGACCGGCTGTCGGATGTTGCCATTGCAAAAGAACTCCGTGTATCGCGGTCGCCTGTGCGCCAGGTGCTCAATCTCCTTGTGCAGCGGGGTATTGTCAACCAGACACCCAATCGCGGATATCAGCTGCAACGCATACCAGAGCCGGACGAACTCAACGACAATCTGCTGCCGCCATCGGAGGCGGAAGAGCTTTACCGGCGCCTGATGAGTGCGCGCGCCTCTGGCGCTGTTGGTGACGAAGTATCTGAAGCTGAACTTGCCGATCAGCTCGGTGCAACGCGCGGCGCGGTGCGCCGGGTTCTGATGCGTTTTGCCACCGAAGGTCTCGCAGAGCGTCTTCCGGGCCATGGCTGGCGCTTTGCGGAGTCGCTCGATAATGAACGCGCGGTCAATGAGAGCTACGCCTTCCGTCTTGTGATCGAATGCGGGGCGCTTTTGCAGCCCGGCTACGCGCCTGAACTCAGCCAGCTCACAGCTCTGCAACGCGAGCAGAATGAAATATCGGCCCTGCCGATCCAGAGGCTCACACGGGATCTCTGGTTCAACGCCAATGCAAACTTTCACGAAACCATTGTTTCGTGGGCGAATAATCGGTTTTTCACCCAATCAGTCCGGTGGCAGAACCATCTTCGCCGCATGACCGAATACTCTGACTTTGACCGTTTGGGCGAAGAACGCATCCGCGGGGCTTGTAGAGATCACTTGGGCATCCTGGAAGCCATCGAGAGCAATGATTTTGAATTTGCTGCCGCTCTGCTCAAACGCCATATAAGTCGTTCGGGCGCTGAAGACATTTAATCTGATCTCCGTACAAATGTTATTTCTCGGCATCGACTCTTCAACGCATTCTTGCCCGGCCAATCAAGCTGATAAATCGCCGGTTTGAAACGTTGCCGATATTGATAAAGGGCTCAGCCGCTTGCGTATGTCTTTATGTGAATAAACGAGCTACCTGCTTAGTAGTCCAAGTTTTCATCCGCTCCCTAAGCTCGCTTCAGATTCCAAATAAAGAACGTTCCGAAATTTAGCCCAAGTTACACGAAGCCAACTTCGTTCAGACTGCCAGCCAAGAATTTTATTTGCATATGGACGCTATGACGTTTCCTATGGCGCCCGTTTCTACGATACTAAGCAGGCTCTCGGGTAAGAAGAAGGATTTTCGCCGTAGAAGCAAATCCATTCGATAACGAGCGACAATGTGTCATCGTCATTTGCAGGTGGGTCCGCTATTACGGCAAATTGTGAGAGAACGTGAAAGTCATCTGTTGCGGCCGCAAAGTTTGCAGGAACTGCGTGCTGCGCCCGCGCTGGCTCGACAGCATAGATAAGGATGGCGCTTTCGGTCGCCAGCGCCACGTCACCGCGAATGGGTATCTACCGCGTTTCCAGAAGGCTATGAAACAGTTGGCGCAGTACGTTGCGGTGTTCAAAACCGATGCCAGGGCGGTCAGACATACTGATGCGTCCATCTGCCACAACAGTGTCGTCCGCAAGCCCACAAAGCGGCTGAAAACTGCTGAGGTTCACCTCCGCGCCTCCAAGGCCTAGCGCTGCCACTACGTGCTGACAAAATTGATGGCCACCATGTGGCCAGAATGCCTTTTTCGACCATCCGTGTTTGACGTAAAGGTCAACGATTTTGAGGTAGACAGGCAGCCCGTAACAGTGAACTGGATCAAATACCAAAATGTCGTGATCGGGTCTTAAACCACCGTGGCGCGCCAACAGCCTAGCCTCAGATAGAGAAAATAATGCTTCGCCGGCAGCAAGCGGCGGCGCGTAAATTTCGGCAACGTCAGATTGAGTATCGAAATCCAACGGATCACAGATATCTTCGAACCACCACAGTTCCTTTGCCGAGAGCGCGGTAGCAGCCTGTATTGCACTTTCATGGCTGTAGGCGTTCATCGCGTCCGCAGCCAAACAGGAATAGCCATATGGCAATTCTTTTGCAGCTATATCGATCCGCCGTAAATCTTCCGATATTTCACCTTTACCGATCTTGATTTTCGCATGCGTGAAGCCCCGGTCAACAATCAGTCGAATTTCGGCGCGCAACGCAGAAAGGTCGTCGATGGGATAGGGATATCCGCCCGCAGCGTAACAGTTAATTTGAGACCTTGGCTCGGAATTACCGCCCAAGCTTTGGGCGAGAAAGCTGAATAGTGGGACGTCTTCGATTTTTGCCGCGGCATCCCAGATTGCCATGTCTAAGGCTCCGACCGCAACGCATCGTTCGCCATGGCCGCCGGCCTTTTCGTCAGACATCATTAGCTTCCAAGCGCGAAACGGATCGATATTATCGTTTGAAGAATTGGATAATTGATCAGTATCGGCTGCAAGCAGGCGAGGAGCAAACCGTTCTCTGATCAATCCTGACTGGGCGAAGCGACCCACAGAACCGAAGCCATATCCGACAATAGGGATCCCGTTACGCAAAACATCAGTCACGACACCGACAATACTCGTCGTTAGCCGCGACTGATGAATGCTACAATCCGCAAAACGGCTGAGATCAATCGACCTTTCTCTGATATCAACAATTCGCATTGCAAAACCCTGAATTGATCAGCCTGACAACATGAGATGCGATACGGCCTCCGCAGCTTCGCATTACAGCGAGAGAGAAGGCAACCTAGACGCCAACAGTAGGCGCGCTATTTTCTTGGCGACCAGGGGGATCGCATGTGCAATCTTTACAACATCACCCCGGCACATGAAGCAATGCTTGGCCTGTTTCCGAAGTTCGGTGATGTGGCGAACCGCGTCGGTCCCCAGATGGATATCTTTCCCGACTATCCAGCCCCAGTTTTGCGGAACATCAGAATCGGTGAGCCGGAACTGGCCCTTCTCCGTTGGGCCAGTTCCGGCTCTCTTTTATGCATCAGCCTGATGATGATCGACACCTTGGCGCTCGTTCGGGAAAGGCTGGATCGGCGGCCGTTGATCTCCTTCAGCACCAGGGGTTATTCATTTTCACAAATCTGCTCGGATTAGGACCGAATTTCATTGAACAGGATTGGTTTTCATGACATTGTGCCCGCCGGATAACTTCATGGACAGGTATCAAAATTCATGCTTCAAGGGCAAAAGAAGCCATTTTCAGGCCCAGTAAGCGTTTTTCACGACCGTCGACTGCCGGAACGAGCAATCCCAGTCGGATACGCCACCCTGATCGACGCTTTCGAATTAGCTGTTCCGGTGCCGATCAACCTCTCCGCCATCGGTGCGCGCCACAAAGTCTATCAAGCTGGCGGCTGGAAGCTCTATACGCCACGCCATCAACCAGATGCTAGTCTCACAGGTCATCTGACCTTCGCATTACGTTACGAAGGTCTGGATTTGGCCGTCCTCAAGGCCCTGTTTCGGGCGACTGGGCCAGAGCCGCTTATCGAGATCGTGCGTGCAGCACCAACAGGTGCTTATGCGCGGCGTCTCTGGTTTCTTTATGAATGGCTGCTCGACGCCAGGCTCGCGCTCGACGATGCGGTTCAGGGCACTTACGCCTCTGTCGTCGATCCCGATCTGCAATGGGCGATCGATGGAACGACATCCCCCCGCCATCGGGTGAAGAATAATCTGCCGGGCACGCCGGCCTTCTGCCCGATGATCTTCCGCACACCCAGACTGGATGCTTTCATCGCACGAGATCTCGGCGAGGAAGCGCGGCGCCTGATAGCTGAGGTGCCGGCGGATTTGCTTGCCCGTACCGCGGCTTTCCTGCTCCTCAAGGATTCACGGTCAAGCTTTCAGATTGAGGGCGAGCACCCCCCGCAGAAGCGAATTCAGCGCTGGGGACAGATCATTGGAGAGGCCGGTCGCCATCCAATCGACCGTGCCGAACTGGAGCGATTGCAGCGCATTGTCATTGGCGATGCGCGTTTCGTGCATCTCGGTTTGCGTGCTGATGGCGGTTTTGTCGGAGAGCATGATCGCTTGAGCGGTGCGCCCATTCCGGATCATGTCAGCGCCCGGCATGACGATCTGTCGGCTTTGATCGATGGATTGACTGCCTTCGACCGCGGCGCGGGGCGGCGGCTTGATCCGGTTCTTGCGGCAGCCACGCTCGCCTTCGGCTTTGTCTATATCCATCCATTCGAGGACGGAAATGGGCGCCTGCATCGCTATCTCATCCATCATGTTTTGGCCGAACGCGGTTTCAATCCACCTGGGCTGGTGTTTCCTGTCTCGGCGGTCATTCTCGACCGCATTGACGAGTACCGCCATGTGTTGGAGACCTATTCCCGTCGCCTGTTGCCCCACATTCGCTGGCGCCCGACCGATCGGGGCAATGTCGAGGTGCTAAACGAAACGGCCGATTTCTATCGTTATTTCGACGCGACACCCCACGCGGAATTTCTGTTCGAATGCGTGGCGCGCACCATCGATGTCGACCTGCCCGCAGAGACCGCCTTCCTGAAAACCTACGATAGTTTTAAGAATGAGGTCTCGCGCATGATCGACATGCCGGACAGGCTGTTCGATCTCCTGTTCCGCTTCTTAAGCCAGAACGGCGGTAAGCTGTCGAAGCGTGCCCGCGAAAGGGAGTTTGCAGCCCTGACTGAAGAGGAGACTACGCGTATCGAACTTATCTACACCGAACTGCTGCAGTCCTGATCGCGCGTGCCAACGATTCTGCGATGCCGTCAGGCAGCTGCCAATTTGCTTCGTCTACGCGTTTCTACCGGAGCGGCGTGGTCAGGCCGGCGAATTGTTTCGTCTATGTCATCCGCCTTTAGCAAATGCAGACTGCATGCCCCATAAACAGAGCATCAAGCCGCTCTATGCTATGTTAACGGCTCGACCGTTGCACGGAAACCTTGCTCGTGATCGGCATGAAGATCGAAACCAACCCAAAAACGGCGCACGTAACAGCCGCAAACAGCGGAAGCCCGTGCAGTGTCATCTCCATGGCTACACGGATAAAAATGCGAAACATCAAACTCCCTACAGGGTGATTGGCTGCGCCGCAACCACCAGACCGCTTTAGCTGATCGGCCAGCCGGTCAACCATAGGCCTCAGGTGGAACGCGGCCTTGCCGACCCAATCGGCCGAACGGCCCGGTGCAGATCAAGTCCTGCTCGTTCCTGGCTCTGGCGATATAATAGCAAATAGTCCGGATACTTGCTGACCAGAACATAGACCAGTGTTGCTTCCGGGGGCAGGCAAACGGTGATCAGATGTGCCGGAGCTGGCGCCTGGGTTAGCCCGTCGGTGCAGGCCCGGCAGGCATATTTTGGCCGCGCTGTAACGATGACACGCAACCGCGCCGGTACGATGTCCAGCCGCTCGCTTCGGTCTTCACCGATCTTATGCATTACGCCACAACCGCAAGGACAAATCAGGCTGTCCGGTTCGATGTTTTCTTCAGTACGTGGCAATGAAAATGCTTATGGTGCGCGTCATCTAGCAAAACAGGTCGGAAATTTAGCTGAATGGAAGAAGACCGTTTCTTTGCTGGAATCCATACCGCTCGACAAAGAGGATGAAAAGCGGTGCATTGAGGCGGCGATTTACAGCTTTCGTACGTTTGAGATCAATTACGAGAAAGCATCTGGTGAGCAATAAGATCGCGAGTAAAATAAGAGCTTGTTCAGCTGTTATGAATTCGCTTAGCTGATGCATGATTTATTGCTAAATAATCAGAGTTCGAGAGTGCTGCTTGCGATGCCGCCCTACATTTGAAATCTGGGGTGATCCAGATTAAATCTGTTTGCGTATAACGCTGATGAACACAATAGTTTCGTTCCTCTCACAACAGTGGCACATGGGAGCTCAGCATAATTTACAGGATCTGGCTTCGCTACATCTGAGCGGATGGGGTTTAATACGAATGAATGGACAGACCGCACCCGAAGATCAGCCCTCGATGGAGGAATTGATGCTGGCGGTCAGTTCGCTACGCGACGTGGACGCGTTCGAGGTGATTTTCAAGCATTTTGCACCCCGGGTGAAGGCTTATATGGCTAAACTGTCTGTTGATACGCATACAGCGGAAGAACTAATGCAAGAAACCATGATTGCCGTCTGGAACAAGGCTGATCAGTTTGATGTTGCCAAAGGAGCCTTGTCCACCTGGATTTTCACCATTGCACGAAACCAGCGCATCGATGCAGTGCGACGCGCCCGGCGCCCGGAGTTCGACCCAACCGATCCGGCCTTTGTGCCCGACGAGCAACAGCCCGCTGACTTGATGATCGCCGAGCGGCAAACCGCCAGCCAGTTGCGCGCTGCAATGGCCGACTTGCCGAAGGAGCAATCCGCCTTGCTTGAACTCGCTTATTTCGAGGAAAGCACGCATAGCGCCATCGCAAAGAAGCTGAACCTCCCGCTTGGGACGGTTAAATCTCGCTTGCGGCTTGCATTCAACAAATTGCGCGCAGCGCTCGATAATTCGGGAGCGCACTGATGAATATCAAGCATCATCTGAGCGACGAACTCCTTTCAGGCTATGCTGCGGGCACGTTGGCCGAGGGTTGGAGCATCGCGATCGCCACTCATCTTGCGCTCTGCCCGGCCTGCCGTTCAAGGCTCAAGCAGTTTGAACAGATTGGCGGTCAGCTTCTTGACGCGATTGAGCCGCAGAAACTCGAAGCATCCAATTGGGATAGTTTCAAAGACAGGTTGCAGAAGACACCACAATTAATGGAACATTCGGCACCGCGCTTCGAAATAGATCAGCCTGCCGTGATACCCGAACCGCTGCGATTCTATGTCGGTGGCGATTTGCCGGACCTGAAATGGAAATCGCTTGGCCGGGGCGCCTATCAGCTGCCAATCGAGACTGGCGACCGCGAAACGCAGGTTCGCCTTTTGCGAATTCCAGGGGGGAAGCCGGTGCCAGAACATGGGCATGGCGGTCGCGAACTGACATTGGTGTTGAGCGGCAGTTTCCATGATGGAACCTGGCTTTTTACACGCGGTGACATTGAGGAAGCGGATGCTGATCTTGTGCATCAGCCGATTGCCTCACCGGATGGCGATTGCATCTGTCTTGCGGTGACTGACGCACCGCTCAAATTCCAGAGCTGGCTTATGCGGCTCGTGCAGCCATTGATCGGCATCTAAAGAAAAGGCGGCATATTTGCCGCCGTTTTGATTAGTTCAACACGACAATTGCCGCATTCAACGCTGTCGCCAGCGATAGCCATATGAGGTATGGCACGAATAGCAGCGCCGAGATGCGATCTGGTTGCCATGCGCGAATAATAAACAAAAGCACGCAAAACCAGACGCCGATGATTACGACAAGCCCCAGCACGGTCATGTGAGCGCCGAAGAAAATAGGCGTCCAGATGAAATTCAATACCATCTGGCCAAACCACGGTCCGCGCCGCTTCCACCCACGATCGCTTATCCATGTGCGCCAGCCTGCAACGGCAATGAAGATATAAAGTATCGTCCAGATGGGGCCAAAGGCTGCGTTAGGCGGGGTAAACCAAGGCTTTTGAAGCGCTGCATACCATTCGCCCGGCGGGAGACCGATACCGATTGCCATTCCTACAACAATGATGACGAAGACGAAGACGGCCAGAAGACCCCATTTTTGCATATGCTTACTCCAACCTAGCCGCCGATCCGCGACGTAACCCAATAGCCAATATAGGCTGACGCGGCAGACAGGACAGTGCCCCAGACCACGTCTGCGATTGTCAGGGTCCATGACCAGTTTTTCAAAGTGGCCTGATTGGTCAGATCATAAGTCGCATAAGCGACGAATCCGAGAAGCGCACCGCGAACGAACGTGACTGTACCACTACCGGCCAGAAGTCCGGGCTTGACCGCAAAGAAAACCAGTCCAAACACGAAAATCACATAGAAAACGACAGCTGGTGCGAGACGAAAACCCGGCGCAAGCATGTCACCCATGACAGGGCGGTAAAACACGTTCGCCATGTTGGACAACCAAACGGAGTCGATTGCCAGAAATGCAACCGCTGTCACTAAATAGGCTATGAGATAATCTTTCATCGATAGTTCGCTCCTCTTACTTGATGCGGGTCCAGCCCACATTGCGACACAGGAGGCCAGCCAGAACGCAGCCATTGGTCGTCATAGTGTCGCCGTCGACTTTCACCCTGATCTTGTAGGTCAGGTTGCGTTGCGGATCGAAAGCCGTACCAGAATATTGCCCGTCCGCAGTTTCGTTGATGCTCATCACCAGCCGGTCGCCGGTTTTCTCTTTTGGTGTTCCGGGCTTGATCCAGGTGTTGGTCGCGCAGATATCCTTGCCGCATCCCGCAACTCTCACCCGCGCGTTGCCATCTCCGCGCGCCCAGTTACCGTTGATCTCAGCCGGCTGCGCCGAGAAGGGAAACAACACCGTCATCATGCCGACCGTCAGTATCCATTTCATCGACGCTTCCTTCGTTAGTAGGTGTGGAGTCTAAGCATGTTCAATCGTGTAGAGCCCAACATTGATTGCTCCTTCCTCGAACCCACCTTCGCAATAGCAAAGGTAGTATTCCCAAAGCCGTCGGAATTTATCGTCAAAGCCAAGCTTCGCGATTTCAGGCCAGTTGGCGATAAAGCGCTGACGCCATTCGGCGAGTGTAAGCGCGTATGAATGGCCGAAATGCTCGGTCTCCTTTAAAACCAGACCGGCCTTCGCAAGGTCGCGCTCAAGCACTTTATCTGACGGCAGAAAGCCCCCCGGAAAGATGAATTTCTGGATGAAATCGGCCTTGCGGCGATAATTTTCGTAGCGCGCTTCTTCTATTGAAATGACCTGCAGGACTGCTCTGCCGCCGGGCTTGAGACAGCGTTTCAGGGTTGCGAAATATTCCGGCCAATAGGCTTCGCCAACGGCCTCAAACATTTCGATTGATACAATGCGGTCAAACTGGCCCTGAACATCGCGGTAATCCTGCAAGCGAAGGTCAACGGCTTCGCTGAGGCCCCCGTTTTCAACTGCGGCTTTTGCCCAGGTGAGCTGCGACGGCGACAGGGTTATTCCTGTCACATGGGCATTACGACAGTTTGCGAGATAGCCAGCTAAGGCGCCCCAGCCACAACCGATCTCCAGAATTCTTTCGCCGCCCTCAAGCGCCAGTTTTTCAGAAATATACTGCAACTTCTGCTCCTGGGCACTTTCAAGGCTATGGGTCGTCTCAGTCCAGATCGCTGATGAATACAGCATCGAAGGGTCGAGCCACCGGGCATAGAAATCATTGCCGAGATCGTAGTGGGCTTCGATGTTGCGCCGGCTGCCGCGACGCGTGTTTGCATTGAGCAAATGGCAGATACGGTTCAGCGCTCGCGTCCAACCAGATCCGCGCAATGTGGATATAAGCGTATCGCGATTGCGCGCCGCAAAACGGATGACCGATGTGAGATGGGGCGACGTCCATTCGCCTTCGATATAGGATTGCGCAAAGCCGATATCCCCGCCCGTCAGCAGGCGACGCAGGCTGTTCCACTTGGCAATCGTGACTCTGGCTTCCGGTCCAGGCAATGGACCATTAACGGCAATGACCTCACCGCCGGGCAGCGAAAGTACCAACCGTCCATGCTGAATCTGCTTCAGCAGTCGTTTCAACACGATAGCCGAAGGGCTGAAAGGAGGCCGTTGGATCCGGCTTGATGCCGATAGTTGATGATATTCGTCGAGCTGGCTCATGCGGCCTTGTTCCTCTGCTGGGCGGTCTCGTTACGAACAGATGTGATGGAAATATCTGGCGCTGCAGGTCGTTTGCGTAAACCAATGCCCTTCAACCAGATTTTCAGCGCCTCCCAGTGAATGCCGCCAATCACTTTCAAGGTGAGAAACGGAATTGTAAGAAAGGCGCGTAGCAAGGCGGCGTCGCTCAATTCAACCCGGCGCGCCAGATGGCGGGCAGTCAAAAGCAGGCCTTCATCGTCAAAACTGTTGATGCGGATGGAAAGCCAGTCTGCGGGAGGCGTGACTTCAAACTCATATCGCAGCTTCATGTCCATGAAGGGCGAGACGTAAAAAGCCTTGTCGCAGCTTTGTACGATGCGTCCGTTAACGCAGTTATGGACCGGGATCATATAGCCGTGGCGCTGGCGGAAAGTATTATCAACTTCCCAAAGGATTGCCACAAGCTCACCGCCACAATTATAGCAGAAGAAAACACTGAGCGGGTTAAATGCCCAGCCCGCAATACGCGGCATAGTGAGCAGGCGGATCGCACCGCCATCAGGCAGTATTCCGGCTGCCTCCATGGCACGTTCCACCTGCTTACGCAGCGGCAGAGCCGATCCATCGCCTCTGTCTTTCCTGTAGAAAGAAAACAGATTGAAACGGTCAAGTGAAAACAGCTTCAATTTGCGATCGAGGGCTTCCAGTTCATCAAGGTCGAGCAGGAGCGAGTAGATTTTATAGGCCAGTTTGTGAACCTTCGGTCGTAACCGCGCATGGGTCACATGACCGGGAAACAGTGCCGACTGGAAGCTCTCGGTCATGCCAGTGCCCTTTCCCGGAGAGTCAAACTCTGGCGAACGATGCGCCCACTTTCCTGCTCGACCAGCCATGGGCGGCGCATACCGCCCAGATCTTCTGCCACGGCGAGACCGGCCTGAAGACCGTCCTCATGAAAGCCGGAGCCGAAATGCGCGCCGCAAAACCATGTCCGGCGCTGCCCTTGCAAGGACCAGATTTCTTTCTGCGCACGATCCGTTGCCATGTCGAAAATCGGATGTTCATAGATCTCGCGACGGATCACCAGTTCCTCGCGCGGTGCACGACAAGGATTGAGCGTAACAAAAGTCTCAGGCGCGTTGCCCAGCGGTTGCAGGCGGTTCATCCAGTAAGTAATGGATGGTTGCGTCGGGCCAGTGGCTGCGTTGGTAAGGTAATTCCAGCTGGACCACGCCGCACGACGATTGGGCATCAGCGAAATATCGTTGTGCAGCACCGCTTCATTTCGTGAATATTGAAAGGCGCCAAGAATGCGGCTTTCATCCCCGCTCGGATCGGCCAACATCCGCAAAGCCTGATCGGCATGCGTGGCAATCACAACATCGTCGAACACATGGGAAATGCCGTTTCCGTCGATCAACTCGACAGAATGTTCGGCACGTCGCACGGATTTGATCGGTGTTGAGAGCCTGATCCGGTCCGCATAGGGCTTTATGATCCGCCTTAGATATTCCCGACTGCCGCCAGTTACCGTACGCCAGATTGGCCTGTCACGAAGAGCAAGAAGACCGTGATTGCAACAGAAGCGGACGAAGCTTGCAGCCGGATATTGCCCGACTTCCATGGCAGGGGTGGACCAGATCGCTGCTGCCATCGGATAAAGATGATCATCACGAAAAGCCCGGCCATAACCATTGCGTTCAAGATAATCATCAAGTGAAATACCGCCCATGATACTCAGGTCTTTTGGTGCATTGCGATAAAATCGCAAGAGATCGCGGATCATCGACCAGAAGCGCGGGCTGACCAGATTGGAGCGCTGGGCAAAGAGGCCGAGCCCGGTACCGCCGGAATATTCGAAAGCGCCATTTCCGACTGAAACGGCAAACGACATGTTCGACGCGGCGGTTGGCACTTCAAGCGCGCGAAACAGGGCGGTCAGATTGGGATAAGTCACTTCATTATAGACAATGAATCCGGTATCGACGGCCACAGGACCGTGACTGCTCTCAAATTCTACGGTGTTGCAATGGCCGCCGATGCGGTCCGATGCTTCAAATAAAGTCACATCGTGGCGTTGCGAAAGCAGCCATGCAGCAGACAATCCGGAAATCCCGCTACCGATAATCGCGACGCTGAGATGCTTATGGCTGCCCGGACTGTTCGTGATATCCATAGTCCCTCTCTTTACCGCGGGTTGAGCTGCGTGTGTGTTGCATTTTCATCGTTTTACGTTTTGAGAAGAAGTTTGGTTCAATCCGCGACGAAACTTTTTTATTTTTTTGAGCCGCTTAAGAAACCAAGCAGACAAACAGAACGTATTGCATGAGGAAAAGCGAACTCCCAATAAAGGTCCGCCATGCAACCCGGTCTGCTCTTAGTTGTTGCCATCAGCCTGTCTGCCATCATGGCATTTGCCTGGGCGCTTGAACGAAAGACCGGCAAAAGCGGCTGGATCGACGCTATCTGGTCGTTTTCAGTGGGGGTGGGCTCAGTCATAGCCATTATTCTTGCAGATGCGACATGGCAACGGCGCTTAGCTATAATGATCCTCATTCTGGTGTGGTCGCTGCGTCTTGGCTTTCATATCGCCAAGCGTAGCATGCGCCATGGCGAAGACCCGCGTTATGCAAAGCTGCTAAAAGAATGGGGCGAAAACGCTTCCGTTCGCTTATATTGGTTTTTGCAGATACAGGCTCTCGCAGCCTTCATTTTGGTTCTGGCTGTCTATCTCGCTGTGGTTGGTCGCCCCGGTTTTCCATATGTCTGGGATATGGTCGGGGTTGCAATCATCGCCATAGCGTTGATTGGTGAAGCGCTGTCTGATGCGCAGCTTGCGCAGTTTCGCATGACTCCAGAAGCCAAAACAGAAATTTGCGAAACCGGTCTTTGGGCTTATTCCAGACATCCCAACTATTTCTTTGAATGGCTGTTCTGGTGCGCGTGGCCGTTGATGGCAATTACCGGATCGCCATGGAGTTGGCTGTCGCTTCTTGCTCCGATCCAGATGTATTGGCTGCTGGTGCATGTCTCTGGCATCCCGTTGCTTGAGGAGCATATGCTGAAATCGCGCGGTGAAAAATTCCGTGCCCTGCAACATCGCGTAAATGCATTCTTTCTCGGGCCAAGGAAAGGCAACGGAAGATCGAGGGGCTTGACATGAATATGGTGGCTTCCGTGCGTTCGAAAATGCGTTCTGCAACACATAAACCGAGGATCATTGAATGACCGCGAAAGCGCTTATCTGGTTGCGCAACGATTTACGTGTGGCCGACAATCCTGCGCTTTATGCCGCTTTCCATCGAGGAGGCGCGGTCTCCGCCCTTTTTGTGCATGAAACCAATCCACAATTGCGCGCACCCGGCGGTGCTGTCCGTTGGTGGTTAGAGCAGAGCCTGGACTTGATTCAGAAAAGTCTCAATGAACGAAATGTCGAATTGATTGTTGCCGATGGCGATGCGCTCAACATCATTGAACAATTAATCAAGGAAGACGGTTTTGATAGCGTTTTCTGGAACCGTCGATATGCTCCTCAGGAACGTGGAGTCGACGCGTTCATCAAATCCACCTTAATGGAACAAGGTATACACGTTCAGTCTTTTGCGGGTAATCTACTGGCAGAGCCTTGGGAGATTAAATCCGGGCAGGGCGGTTCTTATCAAGTTTTTACACCATATGCCAAATCGCTGCGAAGGCAGGGCGTGAGCAAACCACTACCCTCGCCAGACCAAAGGGTCGAGCCATCGACCGTCAAACACAAGCCCAAGCGGGACGCTTACAAAGAGCCCAACTGGGCTCGAAAGATGAGTGGTTTTTGGAAAATAGGCGAAACGGCTGCCATCGGCCAGTTATATCATTTCTTTGATACGACTATTCGAAGTTATGCCGGGGATCGAGATCGTCCCGACCTTGACGGCACATCAAAACTTTCGGCCCATCTGCGCTTCGGCGAAATTAGCCCGAGACAAGTCTGGCATGCCACTGTGTCACTTATGGATCAAGATCATAGTACTGTGCCTGGCGGTCAAAAATTTCTTTCTGAACTGATCTGGCGAGATTTCCATTATCATCAACTTTATTATCGTCCAGATATTGCTGAAATCGACATGCGCGACACTCTGGCAAATATCCGCTGGCAAAGCAATTTAGAGGTGATCAATTCCTGGAGGAAGGGTAAAACGGGCATCCCGATAATCGATGCTGGTATGCGTCAGCTCTGGGCGACAGGCTGGATGCACAACCGTGTGAGAATGTTGGTGGCATCGGTTTTATGCAAGAACATGCAAATCGATTGGCGCGAAGGGGAAAAATGGTTCTGGGATACCTTAGTGGACGCGGATGTCGCGAGCAATCCGGGGAGCTGGCAGTGGGTAGCCGGTTGCGGGATGGATGCCGCCCCTTATTTCCGTGTTTTCAATCCGGTCCTGCAAGGAGAAAAATTCGATACAAAAGGCGTTTATGTGCGCAAATGGGTGCCCGAGATTGCAGCATTACCGGATCGCTGGATCCATAAGCCATTTGCGGCGCCCCCGGCGGTTTTGCGTGAAGCGGGAGTTGTTTTAGGGCGGACTTATCCACTTCCCGCATTCAGCCCCCCTAGAGTTTCTTAGTGCCCGACTCAAAATTCGAGCCTTGCGATACGCCGTGTCATTCGCCTGATTGACGAGATGAACATCCATGCCTCTGCGAATGCAACTGAGGCCTCCCAGTCTTTTGCCAGACGGCGGCAGCGATTGAACCAGGCGAAGATTCGCTCGACGATCCACCGTTTGGGCAAAACTACAAAGCCCCTGACCTGATCGGAGCGCTTGACGATTTCAATTGCCAGTGCTTCGATATGTGCCACAGCAGTTGTTAGCTTTTCGCCAGCATATCCGCCATCGGCAAAGAGTTTCTTCACAGCGGGATAGTTGTCACAGGTGCGATTGATCAGATCGAGTGCACCGTCTCGCGCTTGCAGGCGTGGCTCTCGAAGATCGCTTCGTTGAAACCATGGCAAAGGTAGACGGCACCGTCGATTCAGACATCAAACTTGGTTTCTGACTTGACGAAGTTTGATGTCGATGCATCCCATTCGATGAGTTCGGAGTTTTCCGGCCAAATCGCTGGCCCGACGGCCTGTCGCACGGTTTCCCTTTGTCGATAATGCCACGATTGGCGGTCAGCCGCTCCTCCTCGATACATGTGTCTTCATAGATCGTATGCAGGGGCGGTCGACGGATCGCGTCAAGGAACTGATGGCCACCCGCCTCAATAATCACAGCTCTGTTGCGATCCAGGAGCTGGCGCACACAATTGGCGTGCTGGATCCCACCGATCCACGGACACCATCTGTTGTGAAGGTGATCAACGAGGTCATCAGTTCGATGCCCGGACATCGCATTCTCACGCCGGATGTTGATGTACTGGGCCGCGCTGCGGTTCTTAACGGCATCATGTGTCGCATTCAGGGGTACAAAAACAGTCAAAGGTTCCGCTGCCCACTTTATATCTGCTGGCTCTGAAGCATGGCCTCGTAGTCTTGACCCGTAACATTTCGGATTACGACTTCTGCAATCAGCTCGGTCCCTCTGGAAGAGTGCTATTTTATAGAAACTAGACACATCGACTATTATGGGAAGCAGGCAACTTAGGAGTGCGCAGACGCTCCACAGGCTGCTGCCCGATACGGAACGGAGCAAGCTCCGCATCTGTGAAAGCGCCCGCAGCAATCTCATGCAGCGCAAGATCCTGCGTTGTCATTTCTTCCAGCGCCAGTCGAGGCCCATCGCCTCGCCTCAACCCCGACAACGCATGGCCGCGGCGAGAGTCAGCCCGGACCTGTTAGGCATAACCTATTGGGCATCGATTGTGACAAATGGATTCATGGGATCACCTTACGCTGCTTCGAGATGTCCCGGACTGGCCGACTTGGCATCCACACCTCTTTCGAGAGCGAGTAGGGCCTGCTCGACCTCATCAATGCGCGAGGGGCGGCCGTTCTCAGGCATGCCCTCGTTTGTGGCCTTATCGATCAGGAATTCCGTCCAGGCCCAGTTCATCAGGATCGACCGCCTCGCATCAAACGGGAGCCGGTTGTCGGTCACGACATCCATCGGCGAAGCCCAGCCGCCATCCCAATCATCGCGATTGGCCTCAATCGACATGGCTCGACGGTACTTGTCCGGAAGCCCGGCGAGGCCAAGCTTGCCGAGCGTCGCATCGGAGAATGTGCTTCGCCGTTCTTCAGACTTATCCATGGTAAACCTCGCCTTATCCTTTGGTACCTCCACGACGTGGCAAAGACCCTGCCGCTGCGCGTAACGGATCGCAGACGCCAGCGTCGGGAACTTAAGCTCAACCTGCTTCAGTGTATCCCGGCTGCCGGTGTAACCCATGAGCGGTTCAATAAAAGATGGGCTGCGCATCTCGAACACGAGCTTCCATTGATCGCGCGACGGAGCACTGGTAGCCGCCGAGCGAGATGGGCGGTAGATTCGTGCCACGGCTTCGCTGGGGAATAAGGAACGTCTCATTGAAGACGTCGTATAACAAATGCCGTTGGCTCCAGGCACAGCCCGGCCGATAAGACCATCTGCCATGGATGTCCTTCTTGCAGCAATGTTCATGGTTCTTCCTCCGTAAGCGGTGAAGATCGGCGCCGGCGGGCGCAACGAACCGGCCGACGCCGAAACCATAGTCAGCTCGTGATCGCTATGCGTTTTACCTTCGACTGAGCCTTTTCGGTCTTGGGAAGCACGAGGCTCAGCACGCCATTTCTGAACCTGGCGTTTATCTCGTCCTCGACGATTTCCCTCCCAACCGGGATACGGCGCTCGAAACGGCCGTAGAAGCGTTCCGAGAACTGCTTGTCCTTGTCCTTGTCCTCAGTCTCAGATCGCTTTTCGCCGCGCAGTGTCAGCACACCGTCATCAAGAACCAGTTCGATGTCCTTTTCCTCCACACCGGGCACTTCCGCGGTTATGCGGATCTCCTTTTCAGTCTCGGTGATTTCAACGCTTGGCCACCACCGCCCGAAGGATGCCAGAGAGTCAAATGCTGGCAGGTTTCGATCGAATGAGCGAAAGACATCATCGAACAGGCGATTGACTTCCCGGTGCAGCGACAGGAACGAATTCCGGTCTTCTTCACGATAGACAGCGGGAGCCTGACTGCTGCTCGTGTCACGGCCCCAGGGGATCAGGTCACGTACGCTCATGGTTACTCTCCTTCTGTTCTGAACAATTGGACACAGCTTCGCCGCTGGCGCCGGACGCGTGGCCCGGCGCCAGCGAACCGTATACTGATAAAAGGGTCAGGCTGCGGTCTGCTCGTTGGTGTGCGAAGCGGCTTCAATCTCCATCATCTTCTCCTGCGGCGAGATCGCAATCCGACGAGGCTTCATCTCCTCCGGGATCTCGCGTCGAAGATCGATTGTGAGAAGGCCGTTGACGAGAGTTGCGCCTTCGACTCGCACGTGGTCGGCGAGCTGGAAGCGACGCTGGAACGAGCGTCCGGCAATGCCGCGATGCAGATACTGCGTATTCTCGTCGGTGGTTTTGCTGCCCGCTACGAGAAGCATGTTCTGCTCCTGCGTGATGGAAAGCTCGTCTTCGCTAAAGCCGGCCACCGCCATGGTGATGCGGTATTCGTCTTCGTCAGTCTTTGCAATGTCATAGGGAGGCCAATTGTCGATGCTCTCGACGCGGCTGGCTGCCTCCAGCGCATTGACCAGACGGTCGAAGCCAATGCTCGACCGGAACAGGGGAGAAAAATCAAAAGTGGTTCTCATAGCCACATCCTCCTTGAAGCAACATGGGTACAAGATTGTACGGCTTTTGGCCGGCGCCGCCCCGTCATGGCAGCGGCGCACAATCGATCTGGTTCCGTTATTTCTGAGTTTCAAGAGGGTGACGGCAGAAAATTTATACAGCGATTTCCGACTGTTGGAATTTGAGAAAAACTTGACCATCTAATGAGTTGGTTGGCAATACGAAAGGAGACCAGACATGACCTATGACGATATCGTTTCAGTGCTCGGCTCCATAGACGATGATCTGGCGACGGAAATTATCGCAACGGGGGCGAGCGTTGATGAACTGCGAGAAGCGTGGAACTGGCTCAACAACGATGAGGCGCTGATGGGCGAAGGGCGACCGCTCCCGGACACACGCGTCAGCCAACTCATCGATCTGCTTGAACCTGATGATGACGGCGTGGACTGAGCTACGGAAGGAGGGTTGAAGAGACGCGTCGGTATGCCCAGATCACATGAGATCGTACAAAACGATCAGTTACTTGCTCTTAAAAGACGATCAGAAAACAAGGAGGAAGTGATGTCCGAGATCGTGTTCAACGAGCCCGTAATTCTGCGCATGCCCAAAAATGGCCTCCGAAAGGTGGCGACAGCTTTTGAAGCACTGGAATGCCTTGAGCGCGAATGGCCGGACTGGGCGCGTGGCCGCCGTTGGCGGAACGCCATGATTGCCTGTCGGGACGCACTCGATGGATGGCGCTCTGCGAAGGAGGCACGCCGGAGCTTCATGAAAGCTGCAATGCGAGCGGGCCTCGTTCAGGGAGCAAGACATACGCGAGTTCGGGATACCTTCGGTAGCCTACAGGGAATTCCCGCCGGGCTTCAGTGAACGGATATGACCCCGTCGACTGCTTTCCATTCCGAGGGCTGGATCAGACGATGGTGGGCGACGCGCACGGAGTGCAGCGCGCCCTCCAGCGTCTCGGCCCAATAGTCGAGAAAGCCGCGCAGTTCGGGAAACTTTGGAGCAAGGTCGTATTCCTGCCAGACATAGACCTGCAACAGGCTCGGGTGATCTGGAAGACGATAGTGGATTTCGGCAGTGGTCAGGCCATAGCCTTCCATCTGCATCCGGAATTCACGACTGACGATCGGTGGCATATGTCTCTCCTTTGTCGTTTCATGCGTGAAGACGATGGCGATGGTCTGCGGATCCGCATACGGCATAGTTCGCCCCGGTGTCGCCGCGATCAAGTCGCCTGAGCGCATCCATGATGACATCGAATGGGATGGGGCTATGCGCGCCCGGCGGCTGGCGCAGTGCGGGCATCGATTCGACCGCGCACGCGTCGGATGCCCATGACGAGAGAATGGCGCGCTTTTCGCTGCGTTCGAGCGTGTCGTCGCGCAGCACATCTTCGGGATGCCTGTAGTGGCGCGCCGGCGACAGGAGCCGGTCGAGCGCAATGTCTTCGGCTCGTGGTGCGAGAGAGGGAATGATCGTCGAAAAATCGGCTCGGCGCATTGCTGTCCTCCTTCCGTTTTCAGCCGTTCCAAAAACTCCGTTTCGATCAGGACTCCGGACCGCGCCTCCCGGCACGGCACAGAAGGAAGTTTGGTTAATCGCGCGAATTTTTCAAGTGCCCGGATGTTCGATAGTGCCTATTTCGTCTGCGATTACATCGCACTAGCAGTGAATGGTTGCGAGTGCTAAAAATTTTGCATTCCCCTCTTGAAATCGAAAATCGCCAAAACCAGATCGATACGCGCGCGACGCCGACAAGGGTTGCGCGGCCCCGCTCCAGTTCTCACCGGGCCGGAGCGGAGGGACCTCTCAAAATCTGTTTGTCCTTGAGGAGAACGATATGACGTTCCGTCCATTGCATGACCGTATCCTGGTTCGCCGCATCGAAGCCGA
>Ga0180216_1000442_pt1 | contig 44888 bp, 41 predicted proteins | sample eDN3rd37CBELigMG_FD_128879 | JGI IMG/M metagenome (GOLD analysis project Ga0180216, IMG submission 128879) | Enriched Miracle-Growth compost microbial communities from Emeryville, California, USA - eDNA 3rd pass 37_C BE-Lig MG (version 2)... ...
CGGTTCACCGCCGAAGACGTGACGTTGAGCTGCTCGGCCGCTTTCCGGATCGATCCACAGCGCGCCACCTCGTCGACGTAGTGGAAAATGCGCAGGTGCTTCATGCAGAAGGCCCGTTTTCGAGTGCTGCGTTTTCGGCATCACTCTAGCAAGAATTTAGCGGCAGATGGAGTCACTGGGAGCCGCTAGCCTTCTCGCAGGTCATTTCTTGGGGGAGCTCCGCATGACGCCAATTCGCACCGGTTTGCTGGCATTCGCCGCCGTTCTCGGCCTTTCGGCCATCGCCGGGTCGCCGGCTTTGGCCGAAACCAAGCTGAAAATGGTGCTGAACTGGAAATATCAGGGCCCGCAGGGCTGGTTCTTCCTCGCGGAGGACCGCGGCTACTTCAAAGCCGAAGGCCTGCAGGTCGCCATCGACCAGGGCAACGGCTCGGGCGCCGGCGTGCCGCTGGTCGCCAACGGCACCTATGACGTGGCCTTCGGCGACGTCAACGCGCTGATCGAGCTCGCTGCCAAGAAGCCCGAGGATGCGCCGATCGCCGTGTATGTCATGTACAACCGTCCGCCTTTCACGGTGGCGGTGAAGGCCGACAGCCCGCTCAAGTCGCCGAAGGATTTCGAGGGCAAGACCCTGGGCGGCGCGGCCAATGACGGCGCGCTCAAGCTGTTCCCGGCGCTCTGCAAGCTCGCCAAGTTCGAATGCGGCAAGGTCAACATCACCAACATGCAGCCGAACCTGCGCGAGCAGATGCTCATGCAGGGCCAGGTCGACGGCGTGTTCGGCTACGTCAACACCATCCGCTTCTCCGCCAAGCTGATCGGCCTCGACGACTCCAAGATCCGCTACATCAACTACGGCGACTACGGCATGGACCTTTATTCCAACGCCATCATCGTCTCCAAGAAGCTGGTCAAGGAGAACCCGGAAGCCGTGAAGGGCCTGGTCCGCGCCATCAACAAGGGCCTGATCGACACGCTGAAGGACCCTGACGCCGCGGTTGCCGCCGTCGCCAAGCGCGAGCCGCTGATCAAGCCCGCCGTCGAGCGCGAGCGTCTCGACGCGACGCTCCAGGACGAGATGAGCCATCCGGAGATCGCCAAGATCGGTCTCGGCAATGTCGACATGGACCGCCTGAAGACCTCGATCGACATCCTCGTCGAAGCCAACGGCCTGCCGCGCACGCCGAAGGTCGAGGAGATCTTCACGCCCGCCTTCCTGCCGCCGGCCTCCGAGCTGCCGCACAAGCTGTTCTGACCAACGCGCTCCGCCCTCAGGGCGGAGCGTCCTCCCCTTCACGTCAACTTTGCCAAGTCCGGGATACTCACCATGCAACTCAGCTTGACAGGAAAGGCCGGGATCATCACCGGCCCTGCCAAGGGAATGGGCGCCGCGATCAGCCGCGCTTTCGCCGCGGAAGGCGCGCGCCTCGCGCTGATCGGCCGCGACATCGCGGCCATCGAGCCGGTCGCCGCCGAACTGCGCGCCGCCGGCACGGAGGCGATCGTCATCCCCTGCGATCTGACCGACGCCAAGCAGTGCGACGCCGCCGCGGCCAAAACCAAGGAAACCTTCGGCCGCATCGATTTCCTCGTCAACGTCGCCGGCGGTTCGGGTCCGGTCGGCAAGAGCGGCGTCGAGACGACGCCGGAAGAGTTCGACGACATCGTCACGCTCAACATGAACGGCTGCTTCCACACGATGCGCAGCGTCCTGCCCAGCATGATCGAGCAGCGCTACGGCAAGATCGTCAATGTCGGCGGCACCTTCGGCATGCGCGGCCGCGCCGGGCGCCTGGCCTATTCCGCCTCGAAATGGGGCCTGCGCGGCATCACCAAGAGCTTCGCGCTCGAGGTCGGCGCCCACAACATCAACGTCAATTGCGTCGCCCCCGGCATGGTCGACGGCCCGCGCTTCCGCGACAAGGTCTGCGCCGACATGGCCAAGAAGCTCGGCATCACCGTCGAGGAAGCGATGGAGCGTCACGCCGCCGACTACGCGCTCAAGCGCGTGACCATCGACGAAGACGTCGCCAATGCCTGCCTGTTCCTGGCCAGCGACGTGTCGCGCCAGATCACCGGCGTCGACCTGCCGGTCGACGGCGGCTGGGCGATGCTGTGAGGAAAAGCGCCATGAGCAACAACACCAGCAACAGCGCCGATCTCGTCATCAAGGGTGGACTGGTCGTCACGCCCGACTCCGTCTTCCCGGCCAGCGTCGCCATCCGCGACGGCAAGATCCTCGCCGTCGGCAGCGACGACGCCATGCCGCCCGCCGCCGAAACCGTCGACGCCACCGGCCTGCACATTCTGCCCGGGGCCATCGACGTGCACGTGCACTTCCGCGATCCCGGCTATCCGAACAAGGAAGACTGGGCGAGCGGCACCGCCGCCGCGGCCTTCGGCGGCGTGACCACCGTGTTCGACATGCCGAACACCATTCCGCCCACAGGTACGGCCGAGATCCTCGCTGCCAAGCACGCCATCGCCTCGAGCAAGGCGCATGTCGATTACGGCCTCTACGGCCTGCTCGGCGAGGACACGATCGACGCCGTGCCGGACCTGGTGGCCGGCGGCGTGATCGGCTTCAAGTGCTACATGGGCAACACCTTCGGCAAGATCCCCTCGCCGTCCACCGGCGCGATGCTCGAAGCCTTCGAGGTTGCCGCCAAGACCGGCAAGCGCATCTCGCTCCACGCCGAGACGAACTCGATCATGGAGCGGCGCGAGACGCGGCTGCGCGCCGCCGGCCGCACCGATCCGCTGGCGCATCTGGCCTCGCGCCCTGCCGTCGTCGCGATCGAAGCCGTCAGCCGCGCCGCGATCCTTGCCGAATGGACCGGTGCGCGCATCCACATCCTCCACATCTCCTCCGCCGACGAGTTGCGCCCGTTGCGCGAAGCCAAGGCGCGCGGCGTCGACATCACCGGCGAAACCGGTCCGCACTATTTGATGCTGTCGGCCGACGATTATGCCAAGTTCGGCGGCATCATCCGCGTCAATCCGCCGGTGCGCGAGAAGCACAACCAGGAGCCGCTGTGGCAGGCGCTCGCCGACGGCACCATCGACATGATCGCCACCGACCACGCGCCGCACACGCCGGAAGAAAAGACGCGCAAGGACATCTGGACGGTGGATTGCGGCTTCCCGGGCGTGGAACTGCAGATGCCCTTGATGCTCACCGCCGTGAGCGAAGGCCGCCTCAGCATTTCCGATTATGTGCGCCTGAGCGCGGCAAACCCGGCCAAGATCTGGGGTCTTCACCCGCGCAAGGGCACCATCCAGCCGGGCGCGGACGCCGACCTCGCCCTCGTCGATCTCGGCCGCAGCTGGACCATCGACGACGCCAAGCTGCAATCGCGCTCGAAAGTCTCGCCGTGGCACGGACGCTCCGTGAAGGGCCTGCCCGTCCACACCGTGGTGCGCGGCAAGTTCGTCATGCGCGACCGCGCACTGATGGACGATGCGCGCGGCTGGGGCCGCTCGGTGCACGCCATTCAGGAGATGCCGCCCGCAACGGTCTGCAACGCCGACCAGACGATGCAGGCGGTCACGCAAGCCGGAATGGCAAAAGGACAGGCCGCATGATGCACGCGCCGATCATCGAAGCGCCGCCGGCCGAAAGGGCCGTGCGCCAGCCCTTCGTACAGCTCCAGGAAGTCACTCACTCTTACGGGCGCCTCAGCCGCACGGTGACGGCGCTCGATAAAACCGACCTGAAGATCTACGAGGGCGATTTCGTCGCCCTCGTAGGCCCCTCGGGCTGCGGCAAGTCGACCATCCTCAAGCTGATCACCGGACTGATCACCGCCTCGAGCGGCTACGTCCTGGTGGCCGGACGCGAGATCGGCGCCGAGCCGGTGCGGGTCGGCATGGCCTTCCAGAATCCGACCATGCTGCCCTGGCTCACCTTGCGCGACAACGTGATGCTGCCGCTCAAGATCGTGCCGCCGTTCCGGAAGGACTACCGGCGCAAGCGCAAGGGCGAATACCGCGACCGCGTCGAAGCTTTGTTGACCCAAGTGGGCCTCGCCGGGTTCAGCGACAAGTATCCCTGGCAGCTCTCCGGCGGCATGTTGCAGCGCGCCTCGCTCTGCCGCGCGCTGATCCACGAGCCGCAGCTCCTGATGCTCGACGAGCCGTTCGGCGCGCTCGACCAGTTCACCCGCGAAGAGCTGTGGGGCGTGATGCAGGACCTCTGGCTCACGCGAAAGCCGACGGTCGTGCTGGTCACGCACGATCTCAAGGAGGCCGCCTACCTCGCCAACCGCATCTGCGTGATGCAGGCGCGGCCCGGCCGCATCATCGACGACAACGAGGTGCCCTTCGCGCGCCCGCGCACCGTCTCCATGACCTACGACACCGATTTCGTTTCGATGACCCAGCGCCTCCGCGAACTCATCGTCGCGGCGAGCCCCGCGAAGGAGCCCACGCCATGAAAGCCCAGCTCCGCCGCCGCGCCGGCTCGATCGCGCTGATCGTCGGCTTTTTCCTGTTCTGGGAACTCGCCTGCGTCGCCTTCGGCATCAAGGATCTGGTGCTGCCGCGGCCCTCGCAGGTCGTCACGACCCTCTTCGACCGGCTTCCGGCGATCTGGCCGCATGCCGTGCAGACGCTCTACACGACGCTCGTCGGCTTCGCGCTCGGCATCTTCTTCGGCGTGCTGATCGGCGTCGTCATCGGCTCCTCGCGCCTTGCCTACGATACCGCCTATCCGCTGCTGGTCGGCTTCTCCAGCATTCCGAAGGTGGCCGTGGTGCCGATCTTCGTCCTGTGGTTCGGCGCCGGCACCGTGCCGGCGGTGCTCACCGCGATGATCCTGTGCATCTTCCCGATCGTCGTGAACGTCGCCACCGGCCTTGCCACCACCGAGCCCGAACTCGAGGACGTGATGCGCGCCCTCAAGGCGAGCAAGCTCGACATCCTGGTGAATGTCGGCCTGCCGCGCGCGATGCCTTACTTCTTCGCCTCGCTGAAGGTCGCAATCACCCAGGCCTTCGTCGGCACCGTCATCGCCGAGACCGTGGCGTCGAACCGCGGCATCGGCAACCTGATGATGATCGCGTCGTCGAGCTTCGACGTGCCGCTGGTCTTCGCCGGCCTTCTCATCCTCGCGGCGCTCGGCGTCGCGCTCTACCTCATCTTCTCATTCATCGAGTCTCGCGTGACCGGTTGGACCCGGCGCACAGACGAATTTGCTGTCGGGTAACAAAGGGGGACGTAAATGTCGCTAAGATCGCTGCTGACTGCTGCCATTGCCGGCGTCGTGCTTGTCGCCGGATCTGCCCACGCGCAAGACAAGACCAAGGTGCGCTTCACCCTGGATTGGAAATACCAAGGCCTCCACGCCTTCGTCTTCTGGGCCAAGGACAAGGGTTACTTCGACGCCGAGGGCCTCGACGTGTCCATCGACCAGGGCACCGGCTCTGCCGCGACGGTGACCCGCATCGTCTCGGGTACCTATGACGCCGGCTTCGGCGACGTGAACGCCATCATCCAGCTTGCCGGCACCAAGCCCGGCGAGCAGCCGAAGATGGTGTACATGATCTACAACAAGGCGCCGTTCGCGCTGATCACGAAGGTGTCGAGCCCGATCAAGTCGATCAAGGACGTCGTCGGCAAGAAGCTCGGCACGCCCGCCGGCGGCGCCTCCGGCCAGCTCTTCCCGGCGCTCGCCAAGGCCAACGGCTTCGACGCGGCCGCCGTGCCGGTTGTCAACATGGCGCCGAACCTGCAGGAGCAGATGCTGCTCACCGACCAGGTCGACTTCTCGGCCATCTTCACCGTGACGAGCTACATCAACCTGTTCGGCATGAAGGTCGATCCGGACAAGGACATCCGCTGGCTCTTCTACTCGGACATGGGCCTCGACCTCTACTCCAACGGCATCATGGTTTCGCAGAAGATGCTGAAGGAGAAGCCAAAGGCCGTGGCCGGGCTCGTGAAGGCGCTGAATCGCGCGCTGATCGAGGTCGCCGCCAAGCCGGATGACGCCATCGCGCTGATGATGAAGGTCGAGCCGCTGATGAACGCGGACCTCGAGAAGAAGCGCCTCGTCTACGCGATCAAGACCCACTTCGTGACGCCCGAGACCGACGAACTCGGCGTCGGCGCCATCAAGCCGGACCGCATGGCCAAGGCCATCGGCACGTTGGTCGAGACCTACACGTTGCCAAACACGCCGACGGTTGCTGATATCTTCGACAGTTCCTTCCTGCCGCCCAAGGCGGAGCGCGTGCTCAAGTCGGCGATGTAAACAATGACGGTTGAAACAGGAACGACGCGGCACATCGCCGCGTCGTGGCTTTTGCCCGATGCCGAGACGCCGGCGCTTGCCGGCCAGAACATCACCATCGAGTCCGGCCGCATTGCCGCCGTGACGGCTGACGCCAAGGCGGCCGCGAACGCGCCGTTCGCATTGCCGGCCTTCGCCAATGCCCACGATCACGCCCGTGTCGTGCGTTTGAGCCAGGTCGGCAGCTACGACGTGCCGCTGGAAGCCTGGCTGCCTTATCTCGCCCTCATCCCCGCGATCGATCCATGGCTCGCCTCGGTCGTCGCCTTCGGCCGCACGGCCCGCGGCGGCGTCGGCTCGGTCATGGCGCACTACACCCGCGTCCAGGGGCTGACGGATTTTCCGACCGAGGCGCGCGCGGTGGCCAAGGCCGCGCGCGACGTCGGCATCAATGTCGCGCTCGCCGTGCATTGCCGCGACTTGAACCCGCTCGTTTACGACGCGCACGACGACGTGCTGGCGGCGCTGTCGCCCGAGGCCTGCAACTGCATCAACCGCCGCTTCCTGCGCCCGCCCGTGCCGGCGGCCGAGCAGGTCGCGATGGTCGAGGCCGTGGCCCGCGACATCGAAGGCGACAACGTCACCGTGCAGTACGGCCCCGCCGGTGTGCAGTGGTGCACCGACGAGATGCTGCGCCTCATCGCGGAGTCTTCGGCGCGCACCGGCCGCCGCGTGCACATGCATCTCCTGGAAACGCGCTATCAGCGCATCTGGGCCGACAAGACCTTCCCGCAGGGCATCGTCCATTATCTCGACGAGATCGGCCTGCTGAACGACCGCGTCTCCTTCGCGCACTGCATCTATCTGCGGCCGGACGAGATGGAGCTGATCGCCGAGCGCGGCGCGACCATCGTCATCAACACCAGCTCGAACTTCATCGTCAGTTCCGGCCTCGCGCCTGTCGGCGAGATGGTGGCGCGCGGCTGCCGCATCGCCATGGGGCTCGACGGGCTCGCCTTCGACGAGGACGAGGACGCGCTGCGCGAGATGCGCCTCGCCTACAACGTGCACAAGGCGCGCGGCTTCGACACGCGTGTGCCGCGCGCGGACATCCTGCGCTTTGCCTTCGAGCACGGGCGCTTTGCCGTCACCGGCGCGCGCGATGGCGGACGAATCGCGCCCGGCGCGCCGGCCGATCTCCTGCTGCTCGATTGGGAGGCCTTGTCCGCCGATCTCGTCGAACCCGACGTGCCGGCGCTGCAGCTTCTGCTGGCCAAAGGCCGCCAGGAATACATCAAGGGCCTGTACGTCGGCGGCCGCGAAGTGGTGCGTGACGGCGCCGTCGCGACGGTCGACCTGCCGGCGCTCGAAGCCGAATTGCTGGCGACCCTGCGCAAGGCCGCTCCTTCCACGGCCGACATGCGCGCCGCCATGCCCGAACTGAGCGCGGCGCTCGCCGCCCACTACAGCAACGCCTTCTATTGCGGGTGACGTCCATGCCGATCGCCAAGGTTCATCGCATCTCAGCCGCCGGTCCTGACGACGTGAGCGGCATCGCACAGGCCATCGCCGAGAAGCGCATCGATCCCGCCGGCGTGCTCGCGGTGTTCGGCAAGACCGAGGGCAATGGCTGCGTCAACGACTTCAGCCGCGGCTTTGCCACGTCCTCGCTCACGCATTACTTCGCCAAACATGTCGGCGAAGACGCCGCGGCCAAGATCTGCTTCGTCATGTCCGGCGGCACCGAAGGCGGCATGGCGCCGCACTGGACCGTGTTCGAGCGCGCCGAAGGCGGCAGCGGCACGCAGCCGGCGCTCGCCATCGGCCGCGTCCATACGCCAGACCTGCCGGGCCATCATCTCGGCCGCAAGGCGCAGATCGACAGCGTGGCCGAGGGCGTGCGCGCGGCCATGCGCGAGGCCGGCATCGACGATCCGGCCGACGTGCATTTCGTGCAGATCAAATGCCCGCTGCTCACCGCGCAGCGCGCGAAGCAGGCCGAGGCCCAAGGCCATACGGTCGCGACCACCGACACGCTGAAATCGATGGGCCTGTCGCGCGCGGCGAGCGCCCTTGGTGTTGCCGTGGCGCTGGGCGAGATCGCCGATGCCGACATCCGCGACGAAGACATCGGCACACGTCTCGATCTGTGGTCCGGCCGCGCGAGCTGTTCGGCCGGCATCGAGCTGCTCAACCACGAGGTCGTCGTGCTCGGCATGTCGTCACGCTGGAGCGGCCCGCTCGCGATCGACCACGCGGTGATGCACGACGCCATCGACGTCGATCCGGTCCGCGAGGCGCTCAACCGCCTCGGCCTGCCGACCCATAAGCAGCTCGATCCTGCAGGACGGCGCGCGGTCGTCGCTCTGCTGTCGAAGGCGGAGGCGAGCAAATCGGCGAGCCTGCGCGGCTATCGCCACACCATGCTCGACGATTCGGACATCTCGCCGACACGCCATGCCCGCGCCTTCGTGTGCGGCGCGCTGGCGAGCGTCGTCGGCCATGCCGAGATCTACGTCTCGGGCGGCGCGGAGCATCAAGGGCCCGACGGCGGCGGCCCGGTCGCTCTGATCGTAGACCGCACGACGATCCCCCATTAGGTTCGCGTCATGAGCCAACATCACACTGTGCCCGCCAGCCCCTCGACCGTGCATTGGGGCTACTACGACGCCGCCGTCGCGCCGGTTATCACCATAAAGTCCGGCGACACGGTCACGATCGAAAGCGTGTCCGGCGGGCGCGAACACCTGCCGCCTGCCGGCTCCGGCATGACGGTGCTGCCCGATCATCAGGCGGTGCTGGCCGAAGTCGCGCAGGGCCCGGGCCCGCATATTTTGACCGGCCCCGTCGCCGTCGAGGGCGCGGAGCCCGGCGATACGCTCAAGGTCGAAATCCTCGAGGTCGCGCCGCGGCAGGACTGGGGCTACAACCTCATGCGGCCGCTCGGCGGCGCCTTGCCCGACGACTTCCCGCATGCGCGGCTGATGCACATTCCGATCGATGCGGCGGCCAAGACCGCGCGCATGCCATGGGGCCTCACGGTGCCGCTCGCGCCGTTCTTCGGCTGCATGGGCACCGCGCCGCCGCCGGCCTGGGGCCGGCAGACGTCGATCGTGCCGCGCGCCTTCGGCGGCAACATCGACAACAAGGAGCTGGTCGCCGGCACGACGCTGTATCTGCCGGTGTTCACTCCGGGCGGTCTGTTCTCGGTGGGCGACGGCCACGGGGCGCAAGGCAACGGCGAGGTGAACATCACCGCGATCGAAACCGCGCTGACCGGCACGTTCCGCCTCACGGTCGACAAGGGCGCGCAGCTCCAGCGGCCGCGCGCGGAAACGCCGACGCATCTGCTGACGATGGCGTTCGATCCCGATCTCGACCAGGCCATGCTGCGGGCGCTGCGCGACATGATCGAGCTGATCGGACAGCGGACCGGCCTATCGCGCGAAGACGCCTACGCGCTCTGCAGCATCGCCGCCGACCTGACGGTGACGCAGGTCGTCAACCAGAGCAGAGGCATCCACTGCGCGCTCCCGCGCTGGGCCTTGAGCGCGCAGTGAAGGCGTAGCGCTATTCGCCGACCATGCGGTTCGTGAGCGTACCGCAGCCGCCGACCTCGATCCTGACCTCGTCACCGGCCTTCAGAAACTCGCCGCGCGGCATGCCGACGCCGGCCGGTGTGCCGGTGGCGATGACGTCGCCCGGCTGCAGCGTCACATGACGGCTGAGATAGGCGACCTGTTCAGCCATATTGTGGACCAGGCGGGACGTGTTCGAATTCTGCTTCAGCACGCCATTGACCCAGAGCTTGATGCTCATGTCCTGCGGATCGTCCACATAGGCTGCCGGCGTGAACCAGGGCCCCATGGGCGCGCCGTCCTCGAAGCACTTCTGACCGATCCAGTCGTAAATGAAGGGCGTCCCCTCGCGCTTCATCAGATCGCGAGCGGAAAGGTCGTTGATGATGACAAACCCCGCGACGGCCTCCATCGCGCGCTCTTCGGAGATGTTGCGGGTCTTACGCGCGATGACGACGCCGACCTCCGCCTCCCAATCGACCTGCTTTGAAAAAGACGGCAGCCGCGCGGGGGTGTCGGTGCCGATGATCGAACCGGCGGTCGTCTTCATGAAGAACCACGGTTCGGCACCCTTCGTCATGCTTGGCGCCTGCCCCGTCGTGCGCTTGGCAATCTCGGCCATCTCCTCGAGATGGTCCCAATAGTTCGCGCCGGCGCAGAACAACGCTCCCGGATAGAGGATCGGCGCGAGCAGTTTCAGCGCGCTTACCGCTTTCCCCTGCGCCGTATCGGCCGATCCGGCCGCCTTATCGAGGGCCGGATGCACCTCGTCCCATTGCCGTAGCATTCCCAGGACCGAGGAATCCCGCAGCTTGACCGCGCCGAGCAGCGATTCAGGCGCGTAAACATGTTGTCCGATCAGGACACCGGCGGCCGGTTGATCGTCCGCGCCGACATAGCTCACCAAGCGATAACCACGTTCCGCCACGTCCTCACTCCACCTTGCTTTCATTTAACCGGAAGGCCGGCCGCGGCATCGCCACGACCGGCCTTTATTCGCTGCGCCCGTCAGGGCGAGACTTCTTCGAGGATCCGCTTCTTCGTCTCGATGGCGAACAAAGCGGTGATGATGGCAGTCAACAGCGCCACGGCACCGAAAGCCATGAACACCGAGTGCAATCCGCCGACGATCATGAACCCAACCACGGTCGGGCCGATCATCGAGGCAAGCCGCAGCCATGCCGTCGCGGTGCCGACCCCGAGGGCACGGACGCGCGTCGGGTACAACTCCGGCGTATAGAGGTAGACACCCAAATTGATCGCGTTGACGAAGAAATACGAGATCGTGATGTAGGTGAGCACCTGCTCCGGCGTCGGATTAGCAATCTGCGAAAGCACGATGAGCGCACCGGCAGCTCCCGCAAAGCACACGGCAAACAGCGGCTTACGCCCTATGCGGTCGATGATGAACGCGGCGATCGCGGCGCCGATCAAACCGGCGGCGGTCGTAATCAAGCCGTACCGCAGAGCGACGTCCAGCGGCAGCTTGAACACGGTGCGATAGACAGTCGGCATCCAGATCGAGAGGCCGTAGTTCACGAGATAGGACGTGAACCAGATCAGCCACACGACGAGAGTGCGCCGCAGATAGACAGAGCCGAAGAGGTCGGAAAGCGAGGCTTTCTTCTCGGCGACTTTGACCACGGGCTGGAGCGGCGGCAGCGGCTTGCCGGTCGCCTTCTCGGTTTCGTGCTCGATCTGCCGGAGAGCCTCGTCAGCCTCTTTCAGGCGGCCGGCATTGGCCAGCCAGCGCGGCGACTCCGGCAACACACGGCGCAGGAACAGCACCAAGACGGCCGGGATCGCGCCGATGAGGAACATGTAATGCCATCCGAGCGTCGGAACGATCCACAGGCCAAGCACGCTCGCCGCGACGATCCCGACGGGGAAGATCAACTCGTACAGCATGACGAAGCGGCCGCGGACATTGGTGCGCGCGAGCTCGCTGATATAGACCGCTGCGATCGGCACTTCGCCGCCGAGGCCGAAGCCTTGAATGAGCCTGAAGACAAGCAACGATTCATAGTTCCAGGCCAGCGCGCAAACCAGGCTCATGACGGCGAACGTGGCGATCGACCAGACCATGCCGGTCATGCGGCCGTATTTCTCGGCGACCCAGCCGAAGAACAGCGCGCCAAGCAGCTGCCCGAGAAAGCCGGCCGAGATCAGCAGGCCGATCTGCGGCGGCGTCAGCTTCCACATCGGCACGATGGCCGGCAACACCGACGCAATCGCCAAAGCGTCGAAGGCATCGAAGAACGTGGCGACGCCGATGATGATACGTGTCTTGACGTGCCACCAGGACACTGGAAGTCGCTCAACGCGAGCGACGATTTCCTCCGCGCTGGCGGCATGAGCTGTAGCGGACATCAGTTCCTCCCCCTGTGAAATCGAATGCCGGTATTCCGGTCATGCTCATCGCGCCGGCCGCATCGGCCGGCGCGAGAACTCAAGACAACACTTCAGTCGCTTCAAAGCCGCGCGGCACGTGCCAGCGCCCGCAGCAAGAGGGCAACAGGCAGCGAATGGGCAGATGGCCGGGCGGCATCTCGTCGAGCTGCTTGCGCTCGATGCGCCGCGGCGCCTCGCTCTGCGCCGAAACGCGCTCGCGATGGACGTCGATCAATTGCTCGCGCTGTCGCTTGGTCGCCGCCTCATCGATCGCGAGCGTGTCCGGATCGAGGACGACACCGTAGTAGTCACGCGCGGCGGCAATCGACACGTAGCCCTGTCGCACATCGTGCTGCACGTCGGCGGGCGGACGTTCCAGCGGCGATCCGAAGCCGCCGCCGCCGCCAGAGCGCAGGATATAGGCGTCGCCCGCCTTGACCTTGGCGCGGAAGACCTTGGCGTTCGGGACATCGTTCTGAACGACGCCGTCGCGACGCAGCAGCATTTCATTGCCCGTGCCTTCGAGGCCCCCTTCGAGGCCCCACGGCAGACAAACGGCCCGCTCGATGCTCGTATTGACGTTGAAATCGGAGATCGCCTGCACCACCGTCTCGACGCCAAGACCGCCCCGGTATCGTCCGGGACCGCCCGAGTCGGCGATCAGCGACAGGCTCTCCACAAGCACGGGATACTTCGCTTCGAATTGCTCATTCGGACTGTTGTGCGTATCGCCGTCATTGATGCAGACGGTGGCCGAGACGCCGTCTTCCCCGCGCTTGGCGCCCCATCCACCGCCGAGCGGTCCGAAGCTGGTGATGAAGAGCTTGCCGGTGTCCGGGTAGAAGCCATCGAGCAGCGCGACGCACAGGTCGGCGTGGTGCCCGGCGATCACCTGATCCGGCACGGCCTTCGAGAGAGCCTTGAAGATCGTGTCGACGACCGTCATCGGGAACGTCATCCACCACCGCATCGGCGCGGGGCGCACGGCGCTGACGATACTGCCCGGCGGCAAAACGACTTTGAGGTTTCGGAACGACCCGTCGTTGACCGGATAATCCGTCGGCGACGTTACGCATTTGAACGCGACCTGAGCACAGGCGATGCCGGTGGTCGGTCCCGAGTTGTAGAAGCCCCGAACCTGCTTGGCGACGTCCGACAAATCCACCGTCATCTCGTCACCCGAGACGATCACCTTGACGCGGATGGGGATGCGCTTGGCGACATCCACCGCGTCGTCGTCCATGAAGCTCTCGGCCTCGTACACGCCGTCCGGAATGGCCTTCGTGCGCTCGCGCGCCGCGGCCTCTGCGTGGTTCATGAGAACCTTGATGCAGTCCAGAACGTTGTCCTGCCCGTAGCGGTCGAGAAGCTCGATGAACCGCCTTTCTCCGGTCTTGATCGCGGTGACCTGCGCGCGCAGGTCGCCCATCGCCCGTTCGGGCAGACGGACGTTCATCCGGATGATCTCGTGGATCTCCTTGTTGACCACGCCGGCCCGGGCGTACTTCACGATCGGAATCTGCAGGCCTTCGGAATAGATGTCCGTCGTGACGCCGCCGAGCGTGCCGCCGACATCCGGCCAATGCGCCATGCAGCAGGAGAAGCCGACCAGCTTGCCTTCGTGGAAGACCGGCACCGTGAAGGTGAAGTGGTTGAGATGGCTGCCGGTCGTGTAGGCGTCGTTGGTCAGAAGAATGTCGCCCGGCTCGAAGCCGTCCGGCCCGAAATGGCGGATCTTGGCCTTGACCGTCTCCGACATGCCACGAATGAACATCGGCAGACCGAGGCCGATCGACACGGTGTCGCCGTCCTTGGTGAAGAGGCCGACCGTGAAGTCCAGCGCCTCGTAGATGATCATGTTGTAGGCGGTGCGCATGAGGTTGACCTTCATCTCTTCGGTCACCGCCATGACGCCGTTACGCACGATCTCGACGAGAACGGGATCGGCAGAGAGCTTGCGGTTGCTCATACGCGCGCTCCTGAAATGCTGATGTTGAGATTGCCGAGCGCATCGACCTCCACGCTGTCGCCGGGCAGCACGACCGTGGTCGACGCATGCTCCTCGATCAGCGCCGGGCCCTGGATGCGGTTGCCCGCGAGAAGGGCGGCGCGCGCGAATGTCGGGGTATCGACGAAACCGACCTCCTGGAAAAACGCCTTACGCGTGCCGGTTTCGGCTTCCTTGGGCGGTGCGGCGTCGCCGCTCTTGATGCGCTCCAGACCCGGCTTCTCGACGATACCCGTGATGGTGGTGCGCAGGCTGGCGATTTCGGCGGGCTCGTCCGGCGCCGACGTCCCGTAGCGCTGAGCATGCACGGCGTCGAACAGGTCCTTGATCGCCTTGCGGTCGCTATTGCGGAAATGATGCTCCGGAATGTCGACAGTGACCGAGTGCTCTTGGCCGACGTAGCGCATGTCGAGCGCGCGCTGCACGGTCACCTCCCGCGGGGAGATTGCGGAAGCGGCAATGGCGCTGCGCCCTTCCTGCTCCAACGCGTTGAATACGGTCTCGAAGGCGGCGAAATCCACCTCCTCGAGGGTCAAGAACCAGGTTCTGACGAAGTCGTAACGCAGATCCGAGAACAGCATGCCGAAGGCCGAGAAGTGGCCCGGCGCACGCGGAATGATCACGCGGCGGATGCCGATCTCGCGGGCCACGGCCGTCGCGTGCAGCGGGCCGGCGCCGCCGTAGGCAACGAGCGCGAAGCTGCCGGCGTCGAGCCCGCGCTCGGTCGTCACCCCCTTTACCGCGTAAGACATCTTGGTCGCGGCAATGCGAAGAATGCCGTTGGCCGCCTCCGTCGTGCTGAGGCCGAGCGGCTTCGCCACGCGCTCCGCCATTGCGTTCTCGGCCGCGGCGACGTCGAGCTTCATCTCACCGCCGAGGAAGCGGTCGGCGCCCAGGCGCCCGAGAAGCAGATTAGCGTCCGTGATGGTCGGCTCCGTCCCGCCACGGCCGTAGCAGGCCGGTCCCGGCTCCGCGCCGGCGCTGCGCGGGCCGACGTGCAGCGCGCCGCCATGCTCGACACGGGCAATCGAGCCGCCGCCCGTTCCGACCTCGAAGATATCGATGGTCGGCACCTGGATGGGCAGCGCGCGGTCATAGCTGCCGATCAGCGCATGACCGGTCGTCAGCGCGCGGCCGTTGAGAATGACGCCGGCTTTCGCCGTGGTGCCGCCCATGTCGAAGGCGATCGCGTTGTCCATGCCCAAGGCATGGCAGAGCGCCTGCGTGCCGATGACACCCGATGCGGGACCCGACTCGAGGATGCGGATGCATTCGTTCCGCGCCTTGTCGAGCTCGAACAGACCGCCGGTCGATTGGACGACGAGAAAGGTGCCTTTGAACCCCTCTCCTTTGATGCGCTCGCCGATCTCGGTGAGGTAGCGCTGAACGCGCGGACCGACAAAGGCATTGGCGACGATGGTCGAGCAGCGTTCGAACTCGCGATATTCTTGCGACAGCTCGTGCGACGCGGACACGAAGACGCCCGGGAGCAGCTCCTGTAGGATCTCCTTCGCGCGCAGCTCGTGCGCCGGATTGCGATAGCAATGCAGGAACAGGATGGCGACCGCTTCGATCTGCTCACGCTTGAGAACGTCAGCCAAAGCGCGCAGTTCGTCTTCATCCAAGGGCTTGCAGACGCGCCCGTCGGCGTAAAGCCGTTCGGTCACCTCGTAGCAGTGCTCGCGCGGCACCAGCGGCACGTGCTTCTGGAAAAACAGGTTGTAGGCGTCGGGACGGTTGATGCGACCGATCTCGTAGACGTCGCGGAAGCCGCGCGTCGTCACCAGCGCCGTCTTGGCGCCCGTGCGCTCCAGCATCGTGTTGATGGCGACGGTGGAGCCGTGAAGGAACAGGCCCGCTTCGGAGAACTTGGTTCCGGCCTTCGTGACGCCGGCCTCGATGCCTTCGACCATCGCCCGAGGCGTGGAAAGGCTTTTGCCGAGAAGCAGGCGCTTGTTCGTTTGATCGAACGCCGCAACGTCCGTGAAGGTGCCACCGATATCGGCCGCAAGGCGCAAGTTGGCGAGATCGGATCCTGACGTATGACTCGGCATCGACCGAAACACTCCCGACGTTCCTCGTGCCGGACGTTGCCGGCGCTGTGCTTTTTGATGGCGCGCGTTGATTGTCGTACCATCAGCTCACGTTTCTCATTGGCAAATTATTTGTCTAATAGCAAATGGAGTCTTGGATGGGCGAGCAGCGCAAGGGCATTCAGTCGGTCGAGCACGGCGTTAAGCTACTGGAAACGCTCGTAGATTCTCGGAAAGCCCTGCCGTTGAAAACCCTTGCCGCCACGGCCGGAATGTCGGCCAGTATGGCGCACCGCTATCTGACCAGCTTCATCCGCGTCGGCCTCGTCGAACAGGACGCCGCGAGCGGTCACTACGATCTTGGCGGGCTGGCGCTCAGACTTGGCCTCGCCGCCCTGAACCGGACCGACTTCATCCAGCTCGCGGACAACGAATGCCGCAAACTGGTCGAGCGCGTCGATATCGACGGCCACATCACCGTCTGGGGCACTTATGGCGTCACAACCGTGCGCTATTACAACCGCCATCAACCGATCCTGTCGAACTTCCGGCTGGGCGACGTGCTGCCTCTGTGGGACTCGGCTGCCGGCCGAACCTTTCTGACCCATCTCAACGAGAGGACGACACGCCCGATCCTGAAGGCTGAGATGGCGAAATCCGAGGACAAAGCGCCGTCCGCTGCGGAAGTCGACGCCGTCAAGAAATTGATCCGGAGCGAAGGCTACGCCTGGATCGATGGCCAGGTCTTTCACAGCATCCGCGCGATCGCCGTCCCGATCTTCGATTCACAAGGTCAATTGCAGGCCGCGATTTCACTCGTGAGCAATCAAGCATCGCTCGTGCAATTTCCGAATCCGGTGTTGGATGATCTGAAAGCGACCGCAAACCGCATCTCACAGCGCTTGGGCTGGGCCGATTAAGCCACCTGCGCGCCGGTCGGCCCCAACACGCAGCATCTCGCTCACCGTCCAGCCGACACCGCGGGGTGCAAGGAGGGCTGACGAGTTACGACCGCGGCTCACCCCGCGCGGACGCCCTCTCACCCGTGCGTCAGGCCGGCGTCCACCGCCAATTCCTGGCCGGTCACGTAGCGGCTTTGCTCGGAGCAGAGAAAGACCAGCGGCCCGACCATGGCCTGCGGCGTCAGCGCCTCCGGGATGCACTGCCCCTTGAGGATCATCGCCTGATATTCGGGCGCCAGCGACTTGCGCTGATCGTCGGTGAAGACGACGCCGGGCAGCAGCACATTCGCCGTGATGCCGAAGGGCCCGAGCTCACGCGCCAGCGACCGCGTCATGCCGATCAGCGCGGATTTCGACGTGACATAGTGCAGGAAATCCGGCCGGCCCATGCGTACGGTGCCGGACGACACATTGACGATGCGGCCCCACTTCCGCGCGCGCATGTGGCTTTCCACGGCCCGCACGCAGTTGAACGTGCCGGTGACATTCACGTCGAGGGCCGAACGCCATTCGCTGTCCGATATGGACTGGAACGGTCCACGGGTCAGGTCGTTGAAGCGCGACGCATTGTTGACGAGGACGTCGATGTGTCCGAAGCGGTCGAGCGCCTCTGACACCATGCGCGCGATCGACGGGCGATCGCCGATATCGACCGTTGCCGGCATAGCCTCGCCGCCCGCCGCTTCGATTTCCCGGGCGACGGCGTTCGCGTTGACGCCGTCGAGATCGGCAACGACGACGCTGGCGCCGGCGGCGGCAAGGCCGAGCGCCATCGCACGTCCGATGTTCCTTCCGCCGCCCGTTACGATGGCGACACGGCCCTCGAGCCCGCCCGGCCTTGCGTCTTGCGGTTCAACGTGAGGCAGCATCACTCTGCCGGCTGCGCCTTGGCGACGCCGGCGGCGGGCGCGATGGCGAGCTTCTTGAGCGACGCGGCGAGCAAGGCGGTCACCAGCGCGAAGCCGGCGAGCACCAGCAGGCTGCCGCTGAACGAGCCCGACGACTGCCGCGCGTAAGCGAGCAGGTTCGGCGCGACAACGCCGCCGAGCGAGCCGAGGCTGTTGACGAAGGCCAGGCCGCCCGCGGCGGCCGCGCCGCCGAGCAGATCGCCCGCATAGGCCCAGAACACCCCGAAGATGGACCAGATGCCGAGCACGCCGACGCAGATCCCGGCAAACTGCAGCATCGGCGTCGGGGCAAAGGCGGCATAGCCATAGCCGACCATCGCAACAAGAGCGCTGACCACGACATGCCACTTGCGATCGCCCGTGCGGTCGGAATGCCGGCCGCAGACGATGCCGCCGATGCCGCCGATGATGAAGGCGAGCGATATCAGCAGGCTGATCTGGATATTGCTGAACGCGGGAAAGATCGGCTTGAGAATCTGCGGCAGGAAAAGCACCGTGCCGAAGTTGGCGCAGACGAGGAAGAAGCAGGTCAGCGTCGTCATCAGCACGCGCCCGTCGAGGAAGCCCTGGCGGACGGTGGTCGCGCCGACGATCTTCTTCTGCGCTTCCTCCTGGTCGAGCTGGCTTTGCAGCCGCGCTTTTTCATCCGTGGTGAGCCAGTTCGCGTCGCGGATGTAGTTCGGCAGCAGGAACGGGATCGCAGCGCCGATGAGGACGGTAAGCGCGCCCTGCACGAGGTACATCGTCTGCCAGCCCTTGAGCCCGAACACGGACATGGTCATCAGCCAGGTCGTGAAAGGCCCGCCGACCGCGTAAGCGATCGCGGTCGTCGACAGCAGGATGGCGTAAGCGGCGCCGCGCTGCTGCGCCGGCAGCCACAGCGCGAGATAGAACAGAAGGCCCGGCAGGAGCCCCGCTTCGGCGCTGCCGAGCAGGAAGCGCACGACGTAGAGCGAGGTGCTTCCCTGCACGAAGGCGTTGGCGATGACGACGAGGCCCCACGTCACCATGATGCGGGTGAGCCAGACGCGCGCGCCCGTGCGGGCCAGCGCGAAGTTGCTCGGAATCTCGAACAGGAAATAGCCGATGTAGAAGATGCTGGCGGCGACGCCGTACTGAGCCAAAGACAGGTGCAGGTCTTTGTTCATTTCGAGCGCTGCGAAGCTGATGTTGGTGCGATCCAACAAACTCATGAAGAACATGAGCATGGCGACCGGCAGCAGGCGCCAATGAACCTTCTTGAGGGCACCGTCAATCAGCGTGTCCATCATCGTCTCCCCGAACGGCCTTATCCCCGGCCGATTTACCGATACTCGCCAGTATCGTCAGAGGAATCAACTGTTATGTTGATGGGCGGACACCGCGGGCTGCTCAAACATGCGGCGCAAAGTGCCGCAACAATGGCCTCAGGAATGCTTCGAGTACGTTTTGGAGAGAAGCGCTGCGGCCAACACGGGAGCCGGCAGAGCGATCAGGATCGGCAGAGACTTCGATCGCTCATGCTTACGCACCAAGACCGATTCACTTGAGGCATTGATATCGCACGACGTGGATTTTCCGAACCGATTCGCGGTCTCTCTCAGAACGATCCAAAGACCTGCGTACCGTCCAAAGACCGATTCAGCAGCCGCAAGCTGCTGATACTTCACACTTTATTCGCCAGCTCGTTTCTCGGCTTAGGCGACTGCCAAGAGGACTGACCGCGATGTCGACCAATCGACCCGGGTAACGCTTTCCTAGTTTCATGAACCGTGATGCGTCAGCCACGTGCGGACACCGTCAAGTGTCCTAAAGTCGTCCATCGCGCGCGCGGGTATGCCGAGCAATTCGTCGGCCACCATTCGGCTCAGCGCCCGACCCGGTCCGAGCTCTAAAAAAGCGCTGGCGCCCGCTTCACAGCGACTTTGCAGACAAGCCTCCCACTGCACCGGTTCGGAAATCTGGCGACGCCCCAGGCCGCCAACTCGCCTATGCTGTACCCGGCGACGATGAAACGCTGCGGTAGCATGTCCTCAGAGCCGCGACGGCAGCGAGAGCCTGCAAGGGGCAAAGGATCTATCCCATCCGATCCCCATGCACAGCTTGCGACGATTCCTCGCGGACGACGAGGCGCGGGTCGCGGCCGCCGAACAGACCTGCTGCATGGAAGAACAAGCCGGCAGTCTCCCCGGCGCGTCACCCGTAGTCGCAAACATGCCAGGTCCTTGCCAACCCTGGCCCGAGGAACTCCACCGACATCACCGTGCGTTGCCGATAGCGGCATTCCGAATGGAAAAACCAACTGGCAACAAATCGTCAGGCTGTCCCTCATCACGAACAGGAGCGACCCTCATGAACCGGTATCTGCTACCCCTCGCCTTCGCCGCTGCATTGAATGCGGCGGCTGCCACGGGCGGCGCCCAGGCCGAACCCGTCAAGAACATCGTCCTCGTGCACGGCGCGTGGGTCGACGCATCCGGCTGGAGAGCCGTCTACGACATCCTGTCGAAGGAAGGCTTCCACGTGTCGATGGTTCAGGAGCCCGAAACGTCGTTCGCTAATGACGTCATCGCCGCCAAACGGGTCCTCGACCTCCAGGACGGCCCAACGCTGCTGGTAGGCCATTCCTATGGCGGCTCGGTCATCACCGAAGCCGGCGTTCATCCCAAGGTCGCCGGGCTTGTCTATGTCGCGGCTCACGCCCCCGACGTCGGCGAGGACGAGCATTCGCTGGGAGTGAAGACGCCGAGCGTGCTCGGCAATACCCCGGGCGCGATCGAGAAGACGAAGGACGGCTACACCTATCTCAAGCGCGACGCGTTCCTGACGCTTTTCGCGCCGGATATCCCGAAGGCGGACGCGGAGTTCGGCGCTCGTTCGCAGGTGCTCGCGAAGGGCGACATGTTCTCCGCGCTGCTCACCGCAGCCGCGTGGAAGACCAAGCCGAGCTGGGGCATCGTCGCAGGCAACGACCAGATCATCAGCCCCGAACTCGAGCGCTTCTACTACAAGCGCGCCGGCAGCAAGGTCGTCGAAATCCCCGGCGCCAGCCACGTCGTCTTCCAGTCGCATCCGAAGGAAGTCGCAGCCGTGATCACCCAGGCGGCAAATCAGGTCCTGCAGAGAGCCGCGCGCTGAAGAAGGGTTACACAGTTCCGCAGCCTCGGCTCCCCCTCCCGAGCGCTGCGGACAGGGCGCGCCCTCCCCGGCGCCCGACCGGCGGGAATGACCTGCAAGACGCGGTCATTCCCGCCTCTTTTTCGGCGATCGCCGCAATGGCGTAGCGGCAAGCCACCAGCGCCTTCGCCACACCATATCAGGATCGCTGAAGGGGGACGGAGCGGTCTTCGCCCGGGCCGGTTTTCAGGCCGCGACGCGATGCATCGCACGCCACCGCGCCGGCGTCGTACCGACGAAGCGCTTGAACACGGTGGTGAAGTGAGCTTGGGTCTGAAAGCCGACGTCGAGCGCGACTTCGACAAGCCGGCGATTTGGCTGATCGAGGAGCTCTTTCGCGCGCTCGATGCGCCGCTGCAGCAGGAAATCGTGCGGACGCATACCGGTCGCGGCACGGAACTGAGCCGCGAAATACATCGGGCTGAGACCGGCAGCCTTGGCCAGATCCGCCAGTCCAATTGCCTTGTCGAGATGCCGGTCGACGAAGCTCTCCACCAGCTTCATACGCCACTTCTGAAGCGGCTGGACCTGACGCCTGTCTTCAGGCGCTGCCGTCCTGATATGCTTGCCCAACCAACGGACGATCATTGCCAAACGAATGGCGTCGAGATGAGCGCCACCGTCATCCGCGTTCGCTCCGCTTCGGCCGAGCGTGCTGATGAGAAGACCGAGGACGGGATCGGAAGCCGCGTCGGCGTCGAAATCTCCGGGAAAGCCAGACTCGTCGCAGGCCGTTGCAGGCTCGGCCGGTTCGAGTGTGAGCTTGAGGATCATGGCCGTATGCCGAAGGCCGATCCTGACCGAATTTGCTCGCATGGCCTGCTCCTGCTCGGGCTTCCATCCAGAGCGATGCTCCGGGACGCTTCGACGAACGTCGCCGGTGGCAAACCGCTGACGCTCCCTGCAGGCTAGGCAAACACTATCGGGGTGCTCCATTATACGTGCGGCTGGAGGGCTATCCCGGGATTGGCAGGACCGAAACCTTCGTATGCTGGAAGCCCGGACACCGAGCATGTAACCAAAATCGACAGGGGGACGCCTCGGACGGGTCAGCGATTTTCCCAGATTCCGTCCGGGCCGCAGATTGCGCGCCACCTCCGGCACAGACCGAGACAGCGCGCAAAGGGAACGAAATCCACCGGGGCGCCGAATGACCATGGACGCACAGGGCCGGACGGCAACATTCGGCAAGGCAGCGGCGGCCATTCTGCTCGCCGCGACGATCTTTGTGGTCGATACGTTCACCCCGCTCGGCTACGCGATCGCGGTCCTTTACGTCCTGGTGGTGTTGCTGAGTGCGGACTTTCTCGACGAGCGCGGCATATGGATCGTCGCGCTCATGTGTGCCGGGCTGACCCTCATCGGCTTTCTCGTTGGTCATGCCGAGAGCCTCAGTACCGGGCCCGTGGTGCGGTTTGCCATCAGCCTATGCGCCATCATGGTCGCGGCCTTTCTCGAGCTGAGCAACAAAGCGGCGAATAGCCGGCTGGCGAGTCAGGCCGCGCTTCTGGACTTGACGCATGACGCCATCTTCGTCCGCGACCCGGCCGACATCATCACCTACTGGAATCGCGGCGCCGAACAGCTCTACGGCTGGACCGCCGCCGATGCCGTCGGCCGCAACGCCAACGATCTCCTCCAGACGCGCTTTCCCACCGATCTGACGCGCATCAAGGCCGAGTTGCTCGAAACGGCGCAGTGGGAAGGCGAGGTCACGCAAACCAAGCGCGACGGCAGCGAGGTCACCATCCAGAGCCGCTGGTCGCTCCAGCGCGACAAGCACGGCACGGCCCGCGCGACGATGGAGACCAACAGCGACGTCACGCTTCGCCGCGCGGCCGAACAGGCCCTGCGCAAAGCGCAGGCAGAGCTCGCCCACGTGACGCGGGTGACGACCCTCGGCGAGCTCGCCGCCTCGATCGCCCACGAGACGAGCCAGCCTTTGGCGGCCGTCGTCTCGAACGGCGAGGCCGGCATGCGCTGGCTGAACCGCGAGTCGCCCAATATCGATGCCGCCAAAGCCTCGCTAGAAAAGATGGTTGGCAACGCCCGCCGCGCGCACGACGTCATTGCTCGCTTACGTGCTCTCGCAAGGCGGTCGGAGCCTGAGCTTCTCTCGATCAACCTGAATGAGGTGGTCGACGAATGCCTGATGCTCATCCATCGCGAAATGGAAGATCGCCGCATCGCGCTGGAACTGACCGTCGATCCGTCCATGCCGCCGATCCTCGGCGATCGCGTCCAGCTTCAGCAGGTCATCATCAACCTCATGATGAACGCCTTGCAGGCGATGACCAACCCGGACTCGCCGCGTCTCCTTCGCATCATTACCCGCGCGGACAATGCGGACGGCGACATGGCCGTCCTGGAGCTCATCGACACCGGCATTGGCCTCGCTCCCGAGATCGCGGATAAGCTTTTCACCGCGTTCCACACCACCAAGGCCGACGGCATGGGGATGGGCCTTTCCATCAGCAGGTCGATCGTCGAGGCCCACGGCGGCCGGATCGGTGCCTCGCCCAATCCGCTCGGCGGGGCCATCTTCGTTGTCCGGTTGCCCGCCGATCGCAAAGGAGCCGCACCATGAACCAGAAGTCACGAACAACGCCTCCAGAAAAGCAAGATCCGGCGGTGATCGTCGTCGATGACGATGAGGACATGCGCGACGCGCTCGCCAATCTCTTCCGTTCCGTGGGGCTCGAGGTGGTGCCATTCGGCTCGGCGCAGGAATTGCTGGCGGCCAGGCTTCCCGATAAACCGAGCTGCCTTGTGCTCGATATCCGCCTCCCCGGCGTCAGCGGCCTCGAATTCCAGGGCCAACTGGCGAAGCTGGGGATCGCACTGCCGATCGTGTTCATGACGGGACACGGCGATATTCCGATGTCGGTGCGCGCGATGAAGGCCGGTGCGGTCGACTTCCTGTCCAAGCCGTTCCGCGACCAGGACATGCTGGACGCCGTCGCCAACGCCATCGAACGCGACCGCACGCGCAGGACGTCCATGCAGTCCGTTCAAGCGCTCCGCGACAATTACCGATCGCTGACGACGCGCGAGGCCGAGGTCATGCGATATGTCACCAAGGGCCTTTTGAACAAACAGGTGGCGGGTGAAATGGGCCTCGCCGAGATCACGGTAAAGATTCACCGCGGCAACGTGATGCGGAAAATGGGCGCCCGATCGCTGGCCGATCTCGTGCGCATGGCCGAAGCCTTGGGTGTGCACAACGGCGCATGACGCGGTGAAAAGCCAAACCACCGTATAGATTTACGTCGTATTCGTGCGAGCCTATGTGTATGCGCAGAGGGGCAACACATCCACTTCGGAACAGGGCATGATAGCAATCATCGATGACGACGATGAGGTTCGGTCTGCGACCGAGAATCTCATTCAGTCATGCGGACATGACACGTGCACCTTTGGATCGGCGCAGGACTTCCTCGATTCCACAGTCGTGACCGAGTCCCAGTGCGTGATCACGGACGTGCATATGCCCGGAATGTCCGGCATGGAACTGTCGAAGGCGCTGCACGACCGCGGGATCGACATTCCGACCATCTTCATCACCGCGTTCCCGCAGGAACGGCTTCGCCAGCAGGCCGAGGCGCTCGGCGCCATCGATTTGCTGAGCAAGCCGTTCGACGCCGGACGGCTGCTCACCTGCGTCGAACGAGCGCTCGAACGAAGCCGATAATGGAACTCCGCCGAAGGGCCTGCGTGACGGGCAGGCCGAGTCTGCAATATTGCTGCCGCTGTGCTTGCGGCATCGCAGAACGATGAAGGGCCACCGCGCCGGCGTTGCGGTTCCGACCCGCGCTCGCGCTTGACGGATAGCGGCGCCCTGCCCTGGCCCGCCAGCTGTGCGCTATTCCAGGGTCAATGTCGCACCACCAACGTCGTGTTTCGGCGCTCGCGTCAACAGCAGCAACGGCAGCATGAGCAAGCTGACCACCAAGAGGAACTTGAAATCATCGACATAGCCGATGATGGCCGCCTGTCGCGTCACCTCGGCATTGAGCGCGGCAACACCGCTCGGCAGTACCGGGTTCCAGATGAAGTACGCGCCCCCGGCCTGAAGGCTGCGATTGAACGGATTGACGCTCGCTCCGATCACCGCATGTTCGTACTGGGTGGCTTGAGTGAGCAGAACGGACGTCGCCGACACGCCGATGGCAAGGCCGATATTGCGCAGCAGGCTGAAGAGCGCCGTGCCGTCCGTGCGCAGGCCGGGCGCCAGGGTGGCAAATGCCAGCACCTGCAGCGGCGTGAACACGAAGCCGAGCCCAAAGCCTTGAGCGATCGAATTCAGCGTCAGCGACTGGGCATCGATGTCCGGCGTCCAATGCGTCATCTCCCGCAAGGTCTCGGCGATGATGACAATGCCGATCGCCATCAGGACGCGCGGATCCATCCGGTCGGCCAGCCGCCCGGCGATGACGACGCCGAGCATGGTGCCGATGCCGCGCGGCGCAAGCAGCAGCCCCGTGTTCTCGACCGACCGTCCGGATAGCGTCTGGAGATAGGGCGCCAAGAGTGCCGACGTGGCCAGGATCAGCATGCCGACCGCGAATATCAGCACCAGGCCGACGGCAAAGTTCGTATCGCGGAAGATGCGCAAGGGTATGAGCGTCTCGCGCGCGGTGAACAAATGCACCATGAAAAGGTAGAATCCGAGTCCACACAGCACCGCGTAGACGATGATCTCGGTCGAGCCGAACCAATCCTTGGTTTCGCCGCGGTCGAGCAGCAATTGCAGACAGGCAACCGCGAGCCCCAGCACGGCAAAGCCGGTCCAGTCGAACTTCGGCGTCTCCGGCGACCGTTCGCTCTTCATGAAGAACCACAAACCGGCAAAGGCGAGAACGCCGAGCGGAAGGTTGATGTAGAAGACATAGCGCCAGGATTCATAGGCCGTGAGGTAGCCGCCAAGAGTGGGCCCGAGAACCGGCCCCACGACGACGCCCATGGTCCAGATCGACATCGCGCGGCCGTGGAGCGCCGGAGGATAGATGTCGAGCATCGTCGTCTGGGAAAGCGGCACCAGCGACGCGCCGAACACACCTTGCAGCGCGCGATACAGCACGATCTCGGTCAGCGATTGCGCCGTACCGCAGAGCATCGAGGCGACAGTGAAGCCCGCGACCGATATGAGCAGCAGCCTCTTGCGGCCGATCCTCGCCGCCACCCAGCCGATCGGCGGCGTCATGATGGCGGCGGCGACGATGTAGGCGGTCAACGTCCAGGTGATCTGATCCGGAGATGCCGCAAGCGAGCCCTGGATATACGGCAGGGCCACGTTGACGATGGTGGTGTCCAGCGTCTGCATCAGGGTCGCCACCATCACGCAGACGGTGATGAGGCCCCGGTTCGGCACCACGGCCGGCGTCTGGATCGTCATCGTCGACATTGACCCGGCCCCTCAGAACAGATCCCGCAGGCTGCGGCGATGGCCGGTGTCGATGCTCACGTACACGCTCATACCGGCACGCAACACCGGTTCGCCCGCCGTGCGATCGATGGCGATCTTCACCGGGATGCGCTGAACCACCTTGACGAAATTGCCGCTCGAATTCTCGGGCGGCAGGATCGAGAATTCGGAGCCGCTGGCCGGGCTGATGCTCTCGACCGTACCCTTCCAAGTGAGCCCCGGGTAGGTATCGACCGTCACGTCGACCCGGTCGCCCGGCTTCACATAAGTGAGCTCGGTCTCCTTCATCTGCGCGCTGACCCAGACATCGGACGTCGACACCAGCGCCACGGCGCCCGTCGACGTCAGCGTCGCTGTCTGGGCCACGAGATAGGTCCCGGGCTGCAGGGCGTCGACCTGCGTGACGACGCCATCGAACGGCGCGCGCACCGTGGCGTGATCGAGCTGGCGCTGCGCTTCGTCGACAGCGGCCCTGGCCTGGCGGTACAGCGGATGGTCCTCGACGCGAATGTCCGCATTGCCGTCCAGGCTGGCCAGTTGCACCTCGGCCTGCTGCTGCAGCGACTTCAGGCGCGCCTGGTCGAGCAGCAACGTATAACGAGATTGATCGTAGACCTGCCGCGCGACGTCGTTGTTGGCGACCAGGCTGGCATTGCGCTCATTGGTAACCCTATCAAGCTCGACCTGCGCCTTCTGCGACTCGACATTGCTCAAGAGCTCTTTGTAGGTCTCCTTCATGGAGCGGATGTTGAGCGCGACTTCATTGAGGTTGGCTTTGGCGCTGTCGCGCGCAATCTGGAACTGCAGCGGGTCGACCTGAAAGAGCACCTGCCCGGCTTTGACGGTCTGGCCCTCGCGCACGTTCACGCTCGACACCAGGCCGGAAACGTCGGTACTGACCAGAACCTTGGCGGCGCCGATAGTGGCGTCGTCGGTGGTCGCATAGCGGCCGCTCTCCAGCCAGAAAACGAGCGAGCCGACCGCGACGAGGATGACCCCGCCGGCCATCAGCACCGACCGCAGCAACCGCCGTGAGCGCCCCGCTGCCTCGAACGCCGCGCCGTCGACTGAAGGCGCTGCCGGCGGCGCCGTTTCGTTCGGCCGCAACCTGGCATCCGGAGTTTCAGGACGCGTCCGCGCTGTCGCAGCGTCCGTACGGCCGGCGGCGCGCGCGTCTCTGACCCCGATTTCCGTCTGCACCTCGGTGGACATATTGGCCTACTCCGCGGGGCGCTCATTGGGCGCGGACAGCTGCGGCGTCCGCCCCAGGCCCGCCAGCCAACGATTGACGCGGTCGAGATAGAGGAAGACGACGGGCGTCGTGTAGAGCGTCAGCGCCTGGCTCAAGATCAACCCGCCGACAATGGAATAGCCCAGCGGCTGCCGCAGCTCCGATCCCGTGCCGTGGCCGAACATCAAGGGCACGCCTGCGAGCAACGCCGCCATGGTCGTCATCATGATCGGCCGGAAGCGCAACAGACATGCGTCGCGGATGGCCTCGAGCGGCGTAAGGCCACGTTCGCGCTCGCCGGCGATCGCAAAGTCGACGATCATGATGCCGTTCTTCTTGACGATGCCGATGAGCAGAATGACCCCGATCAGCGCGATGATGCTGAAGTCGAAGCCGAAGGCCATGAGCATCAGCAGCGCGCCGACGCCCGCCGACGGCAGCGTCGACAGGATCGTCAGGGGATGGATGTAGCTCTCGTAGAGAATGCCGAGGATGAGATAGATGACGACGAGCGCCGCCAGCACCAGCAGCGGCTCGGACTTCAATGAGTCCTGGAACGCAGCGGCCGTGCCCTGAAACGTTCCGTTGATCCCCGCCGGCACGTTCATATCCGTTTCCGCCTTGAGGATCGCGACCACCGCGTCGCTGAGCGCTGCGCCGGGTGCGAGGTTGAAGCTCACGGTCACCGCCGGAAACTGGCCCTGATGGCTGATCGACAACGCCGCGGTCGGCGCCGTCGTCCATCTCGCCAGCGTGCTCAGCGCCACCTGCTGCCCGGTGATAGGCGATTTGATGTAGAGGCGCGACAGCACGTCGGGCGCGTTCTGGAACTGCGGCAGCACCTCTAGGATGACGTGGTAGCTGTTGACCTGGGTGAAGTATTGCGTGACCTGACGCTCGCCGAAGGCGTCTGACAGGGTGTCGTCGATCAGCTGCGGCAGGATGCCGAAACGCGCCGCCTGGTCGCGGTCTATGGTCAGCGTCAGCGTCGTGCCGCCGGTCTGCTGATCGGTGGCAACGCCGGTCAGCTCCGGCAACGTCCTCAGCTTTTCGTAGATTTTCGGCGCCCATTGGTTGAGCAAATCGAGGTCGGCGCTTTGCAACGAGTATTGATACATCGTCTGCGACTGCCGGCCGCCGATATTGATGTCCTGCCCGACCAGCATGAACAGTGACGCGCCTTGCACCGTTGCCAGCTTTGGCGTCAGACGCTCGATGATCTGGCTCGCCGAAGCCGTGCGCTCCTCCTTCGGCTTGAGGGCAATGAACATGCGTCCATTGTTCTGGGTCTGGCTGCCGGTCGCGCCGACCAGCATGCCGACATTCGCCACATCCGGGTCGCTCGCCACGATCTTGCCAAGCGCCACCTGCAACCGCGACATCTCGTCGAACGACACGTCCTGGGCGGCCTGCGACGTGCCGATGATGAAGCCATTGTCCTCCGTCGGGAAGAAGCCCTTGGGGATGATGACGAAGAGCCAGACGGAGAGCCCGACGGTGACGAAAAAGACGCAAAGCGTCACACCGCGGTGCCGCAAAGCGACGTCGAGGCTGCGCCGGTACCCCTCCTGCAACATGTCGAACATGCGCTCCGAGACCATATAGAGGCGGCCATGTTGGACGGCATGTTTGTTCTTGAGGAACCGGGACGCCATCACCGGCGTGAGCGTCAAAGACACAAAGGCGGACATGGCGATCGTCAGAGTCACCGTGATGGCGAACTCGCGGAACAACGCCCCGACAATGCCTCCCATCAATAGCAGCGGGATGAACACGGCGACCAGCGACAGGCTGATCGAGAGGATCGTGAAGCCGATCTCGCCCGCTCCCTTGAGCGCCGCCTGCAGCGGCGTGAGGCCCTCCTCGACATGCCGCTCGATGTTCTCCAGCATGACGATGGCGTCGTCGACGACGAAACCGACCGCGATGCTCAAACCCATCAACGAGAGATTGTCGATGCTGAAGCCGGCCAGGTACATCAGCGCGAAGGTGGCGACCAGCGCCAAGGGCACGGTGATGCTCGGAATAATCGTTGCCGATAGATTGCGCAAGAACAGGAAGATGACCATCACGACGAGCGCGATCGTCAGCATCAGCGTAAACTGGACATCCGCCACCGAAGCACGGATGGTCGTCGTTCGGTCGATGATGGTATCGATGGTGATGGCCGGCGGAATGGTGGCCTGCAGCTTCGGCAGCTGCGCCTTGATCTGATCGACCGTATCGATCACGTTGGCGCCCGGCTGCTTGAGAATGGCCAGGATCACGGCGCGCTTTCCGTTGGACCACGCCGCCAGCTTGCTGCGCTCCGGCCCCTCCACGGCGCGGCCGATGTCACGGACGCGCACGGGCGCGCCGTTCTTATAGGCGATGATCGCGTCGTCCCATGGCTGCGCGGTGAGTATCTGGTCGTTGTCGTAAATGGTGAAGGTCCGCGTCGCGCCATCGATCGTGCCCTTGGGGCTGTCGGTCGTCACGTTGACGATGGAGCCACGCAGGTCTTCCAGGCTCAGTCCGAAAGCCGCGAGCTTTTGCGGGTCGGCCTGGATGCGGATCGCCGGCTTCTGCTGGCCGAACACCAGGACCTGCCCGACGCCGGCAACCTGGCTCAGGTTCTGAACGAAGATATTCTCCGCGTAGTCGTCGACAGTCGTGATCGGCAAGGCGTCCGAATGAAGGGCCAACACCATGATCGGCGGATCGGCCGGATTGACCTTGCGATAGGACGGCGGCGACGGGAGGTTTTTCGGAAGCTGGCCGCCCGCGGCATTGATGGCGGACTGAACGTCGCCCGCGGCGCCATCGATATTGCGGCCGAGGTCGAACTGAACGGTGACCGAGCTTGTGCCGAGCACGCTGCTCGAGGTCATTTGCGTGACCCCAGGAATCTGGGCGAACTGCCGCTCCAGCGGCGCGGTTACCGACGTCGCCATCGTGACCGGATCGGCGCCCGGAAGCTGGGTCGTAATCTGGATGGTGGGAAACTCGACTTCGGGAAGCGCCGCGACCGGCAGGAAGGGGTAAGCGGCCGCGCCGATCAGGAATATGCCCGCCATCAGCAATGACGTGGCGATCGGCCGGCGAATGAAGGGGGCTGAGATCGACATGGCGCCTATTTCCCGTCGGCGACGACGGCCTTACCGGCCCCGCCTTGCACGCGACTCCCGAGTTTCAGGCGAAACTGGCCGGCCACGACAATGGGCGTGCCCGGATCGATGCCCTTCTCGATGACGGCCGTGCCCTGCGACATCTGCACCACGTTGACCGGCTGGATGGCGACGCTGGCGTCAGGCTTGACCGTATAGACGAACATGCCATCGGGCCCGCGCTGGACGGCGGTCGAGGGTACGGTCACCACGTTCTCGAGTGTCTTGAGCTGAAGGCGGACATTGACGAACTGCCCCGGCCACAAGGTGTGTTCGGCGTTGGGAAACGTGGCCTTGAGCCGGACGCTTCCGGAGGCCGGATCGATCTGGTTGTCGACCAGGCTCAGCGTGCCGGTATCGAGCGTGCGCCGGTCGTCGCGCCCCTGCGCCACCGCGACCAGCGGCGCTTTCGAGATGCTCATCTCACGAATGACGTCGTGCAACTGATCCTGGGGTAGCGTGAAGACGACCGAGATCGGCTGAAGCTGAGTGATGACAACCAAGCCGCTCGTACTCGCGGCATGGATGATGTTGCCCTGGTCGACCAGGCGGATGCCGGTGCGGCCGGCGAGCGGTGCACGGATCGTCGTATAGTCCAGCTGAACCTGCGCGGCTTCGATATTGGCCTGATCGCCCTGGACGGTGGCGACGAGCTGGTCGACAAGCGCCTGTTGCGTGTCGATCTGCTGCCGCGTCGACACGAGTGGCCCGGCATCCTGAAAGCGCTTGAGATCGAGGCGTGCGTTGACGAGCTGCGCTTGGTCCTTGGCCTTGGTGGCGACGGCAAGGTCCAGCGCGGCCTTGAACGGACGCGGATCGATCTGGGCCAGGATATCGCCTGCCTTGACGTCCTGGCCCTCGACGAAGCTCACTTTTTCGAGAGTGCCGTCGACCCGCGCGTTCACCGTGACGGTGTTGTAGGCCTGCACCGTGCCAAGCCCGTCCAAGAACACTTGCACGTTCTTGCGCTCGGAAGCGCCGAGCGTAGCGGGGATGGCCGCCGCCGCCTTGCCAACGGCCGCCGGCCCGGTCGCCGGCGCGGACGCACGCACGTACTGCCATGTGCCACCACCGACGGCGGCAATCGCCACAGCGGCGAGTGAAATTATCCAGAGACGACGCATCATCTGTCCCCTTTCATCGCCAGTCCTTCTCGCGCGCGACTGCAGCGCGACGTTAACGCCGCCCGGCGCGAATTGACTTTCTCGATCTTGCGGCAAAACGTTCGATCCGTTTTCGACGGAATCTCCCATTGCATGCGATATGTTATGGGATTGGCTCTCGCCTCCGCCCATCAGCAATTCGTTTTGGTCTCGATACGAACGTATGCCGCGCGAGGGCTTTATGCTTCGTCAGGCACGGCCCGACTCGAACCGGGCATGGCCCGTGAAACGACGGCCCTTCTTCACAGCGCGCGCGGGATCCTCACGACTGTCTCTGTCCCATTGGCGCCGAACTGCATCCGCACGGTTCCCTCCAGAGCAGCCGCGAGCGATTCGATAATCTGGAGGCCGGTGCCAGGCACGGGATCGGCATGCGACGTTCCGCTGTCCACGACGCGGCATTCGAGCCCCCCGGCAAAAGGCATAAGCTCGACACGAACCGAGCCTCGCCCTTCACCGAAGGCGTGTCGCGATGCGTTTGTCAGCAGTTCGGATATGATCATGCCAAGCAGCCAGCAACGCTCTGCGCTTATCGCGATCGAATGTAGCGATAAGGATAGTTCAATGCCCCTTCTTTCAAGCCTCGACCGACTGATGGCGCGACAAAGATCATCTATATAGGCGGCCAATTCGACGGCCGTCGCGCATTCAGGCATCCTCAATGCATGATGCACGCGGGCCTGGCTCTCCAGACGCTCCTGCAGGCGACCGAGGATTTCCTTTCCTTCCTCGGCGTTACACCGTTTGGCCGCCACGGCGACCGTTGCAATTGCAACGGCAAGCTCGTTGTTCATGCGATGGGATAGTTCTCGCAGCAGCACCCGTTCAAAGCTCTCCTGCCGCTTCGCACCGATAATGCCAGGACCGCCTCTCTGATCCGCCTGAGGCATCGGCAAGCCGTCTTTTGACGGCAAGTCAGTTTGTGGCGACAGCATAACTGAATCCCAATCATAGAGCATAGATGTTCAGGCTCACATCGGCGGCTCTCACCGCCGATTGCTGCGCATTCTTAAATGTCGTCTGCGCATTCGGTCTTTCAAATGCGGTGGACATTTTCACGATTGCACGCGGTGCACGCTCTTGCCGCAAAGACCACCTGTTGCGCGCGAAACCATGGGCGCGCGCATCGCACCGCCTAAACATAGGCCGGTGATCGCCGAGTGTGACCGCTCCGTCGGTCGAGGGTCGTCGCAGGATGCACGGTCGCGCCGCGCCTCAGGACGGTCCGCCGAAATCGGCGCGTATACTCGCCTGGGCGCGTCGTCGCCAAGCCCTTTAACTGCGAGTCGGATTGGCCGGATCGCTTAACGCCACACACACCTGCGTTACATCGTTGTACCTTGGTATACCCCCGCCAAAACACCGTTTAATGGAAAGCGTGTGCGGCCGCGCCATATCCTCGATGCATCAATGATGATGCTAACAGGAGATGACCATGAAAGCGCTTCTACTGGCCTTCGCGATGGCTGCGGCTGTCGTCGTCCCCGCCTCCGCCCAGTCTTTCGATGCGGACTTCGGCACCGGAAATGAGCGGCCTTTCGCCTATCAGCCCGCAAACCGTAACGCTGCTCAATCCTGGCGCGCCGCTCGCGCGGAAGCCCTTCATTCGGCATCGCGGACCGGTTCGGCGCGCATGATCCTCGGCGTCACCCCCATGGGTGACGAGAAGTGCTTCATCCCGCCCGGCTCCCAAAGCTATACCGGCTGCTTCTGAGCGACCTACCTCTAATGAGTCTCAGCGCGGACCAGCGGCGCTGAGACTCATTGCCGTCGTCCGTTTGACAGACGAGCGCACCGCAAGCGCCACAAAGGCGCACATTCGAGAGCTCACGCATCCGCCGGATCGCAGCTCGACTGGACAATCATTCAGAACGACAGGATCTCCAGGCTCAGCATCGCTTCAAGCTGAGATCGCGGGTCGTGCCGCGCCCTTTCACGGTCGCTTTGGAAGCCCAGCTATGGCTGGTTATACAACGCGGGCCCAGCGTTTGATGCCGGGCTTGCGGGCCGTCTGGGGCATTTCTTACGCACGATCCGAGTTGGGGCAAGAATGACGAATTCGTTCGGCCCGGAACGTCGCTGTCGATGCGGACACACGTGTGCTGTGATGATGGTGGGCCCGGCAGGACTCGAACCTGCAACCAGACCGTTATGAGCGGTCGGCTCTAACCATTGAGCTACAGGCCCAGCCGGTGCCTTGTATCAAGCCGGCGGGGTGCGGGGCAAATCGCGCCCCGCAGATTTCACAACCGCAACAGCCGCTGGGCGTTGCCGCTGAGGATCTTGGCCTTGTCCGCGTCGGACAGCGGCACCCCCTGCATCCAGTCCACCGCCAGCGGGTTCATCACGAACGGCCAGTCGACCGCGAACAGGATGTGGTCGACGCCCATCTCCATCATGCAGCACAGCAGCGCCGGGTTGGAGAAGAAGCCGCTCGTCGTGACATAGAAGTTATTGCAGAAGATGTCGCGGAAGCTCAGCGGCTTCTGGCCCGGGCGCTTGAGCGAATGATCGATGCGCCAGAGCAGGAAGGGCAGCGTCTCGCCGAAGTGGCCGAGAATGATCTTCAGGTTCGGATGCGCGTCGAACACGCCCGAGAGCACGAGGCGGATCGCCTGCGTCGCGGTCTCGACCGTGAAGCCCCAGGCCGGGCGCACCACCAGGGGAAAGTCCTTGGCGTAGTCCTGGTAATAGGCCTCGGTCACGCGCGGGTCCGGCAGCGACGGATGGAAGTAGATCGGCACGTCGAGCTTCTCGGCGCGCGCGAAGATCGGCCAGAACTTCTTGTGGTCCAGGAATTCCCCGTTGGCGAGGCCGTGGATCATGGCGCCCTTGAAGCCGTGCACCGTCACCGTGCGCTCGAGCTCGTCGGCGGCCGCCTGGGGGTCGGCGGTCGGCAGGGCGGCAAAGGCGGCAAAGCGGCTCGGGTTGGCGGCGCAGACCTTGGCCAGCCGGTCGTTGACGTGCGCGGTAAGCTCGGCGGCGATGTCGATCGGCAGCTTCTGGGCCGCGGGGGCGCCGTGCGAGAGCACCTGCACGTCGATACCCGCCTCGTCCATTTCATTGAGGCGGAGCGCGCCGAGATCGTAAAGCCGCTCGTCCGTGTCGGCGCCCCTCGCCGCTTCGATACCCAGAAAATGCTTCGTCAGTTCCGGGTCCCAGTAGTGCTCCTCAATGGCGATGATCGGACAACTAGGTTTCTTGTTCACAAGGCACCCCCACACACTGGTTCGCAATTCGTAGCAAGCGCGCCATCGACTGTCATCGGCTTCGCGCTGTCGCGGCCGGCTATGACGCCCGCGGAGCGGGCCAAACGATGACTGATACCGCTATTGAAAGAATCCCGACTCAGTTATGCACAGACCATGCTGCCGCTTTTCCGGATCCTGCCTGTTGGCGGCGTGTTTTTCGCCATTCTCGTTCTGGCCCTGGCGCTCAAGGCGCCGGGCGAACGCGTTTTGCCGCCCGTGTCGCTGACGGCCGGCGGTGCGCATCTGGCCGGCAACGACGATCCGCAATGGCGGCAGATCGCGATCCAGGCGGCGCTGCAACGCGCGACCGAGTTGATGCGCCTGCGTGACCTGCCGGATACGCCGCCGCCCAGCCAAGCGTTGCCCAACCAAGCGTCACCGAGCCAGGCGGCGCCGAGCGACGCGCCCGTGATCGAAGCGCCAGCGAGCGAACCGCCGGGAAGCACGCCTCAGCCCGTCGTGCAGGAGACAGCGCCGCAGGCCGAGCCGCCGAAAGTGGCGGCGCTGCCGACCGAACGTCCCGACGCCGATCCCGATCCGGACAGCATCACGAGTTCGATCGAGGACGCGCCGGCCGCAACGATCCCTGTCGAGATCGGCGCAGCGTCGTCATCCGAATTGCCTGTGGTTCTGCCCGAGGAACGGCCGGCGATCATCCGCACGCCGGAGCGCGCAAAGCCGGCGCATGAAAGCCGCCGCAAGACGCGCGCGCGCGTCGCGCGGCCCAAGGCTTCGAAGCCGCCGGCGCCCGTGCAGCGGCCGGCGCAAACCGGCCTTCTGGAAGATTTGTTCAGCAGGCCGCGCGCCGGCATGGTCCCGGTGCAGAACGCGACCGGCACTCAGCCTCAGCCGGCGGCGCAGCGGACCAACACTGCCCGCTGATCCCGTATGCGGCGCGAGCGCTCAGTAATGGTCGAGACGGCCGGTGTAGAGGCTCGAAGAAGAAGCAACGCTCTCGCCGAGCGCCTTGGCCTTGCGCGAGCGGTTGGCGCTGGCGCGCGTCGCCTTCGGCGCCGATTCCGTATCGGCCATCGCCATCGAGCCGTTGCCGTCGAACACCGACTTGAACGCGTCCGCGTTCGCGGTCTGGTGCGGAGCGATGCCCTGGCGCTTGGCCGCGTAGTAATAGCCGGCCGCATAGTATTGCACGGCGCGGCCGTGATGGCCGCCGGCGACGCGATAAGCGCCCGCGAGATACTTCACGGCGTAGGTCATGTTGGTGTCGGCATCGAGCAGGCCCGCGGCGGTGCCGCGATAGCCGAGACCGCGCGCGGTCGCGAGCTTGATCTGCATCAGCCCGATATTGCCCTTGCTTATCACGCGCGGATTACCGCCGCTCTCGCGCTTGATCACACGGCGCACGAGATCCTCGGGCACATTGTTGGCAGCGGCATGCTTCGCGATGAGCGAATCGAGACTGCTACCGTTTGAATTGCCATTGGCGTCCAAGACAGCAAGGCGCTCCTGAGCCGAAGCGGATGACACTGCGGTGAGGGCGAGCAAAGACGTGGCAATGCAAAGGCTGCGAATCATGTCGTCTCCAGAATTGTTGGGGGATAACCGTTTTTCGCGGCCAACCCTGGCAACTTTGTGACGCAACCGCGGCGATAGCGCCACGTTCCATCACGAATTGAAACATCCCGGAAACGGAACTTGCACGCGTAAGCTTGCCGACATACCGCCGGCACGGGCGGTATTGACCTTGATTTGCGTCAAATTTCTCGCGGCGGCGCGCCCTTACAGATTGCGGCGGAAGAAAAGGAGGGCGCAATGCCAACGGATGTCGCCATCACCGTCGCCGCGATCGTGTTTGTGTTTGGAGTATTTGCCGCCGCATTGGCCTGGGCCGACCATTACTCGCGCGGCTTTGGCGGTCCGCAGGGCCCTCAATAGAGCCGCTGCCTGACCGGCAACGCAGCGCCCGCAATTGGCGCGACGAATTACGCTTAAGAATCGAAATGGCCGGGTTGATGCCCGGCCATTTCATTGAGGGTCTTTGGCGGCAGCCAGATGTCTCTTCACCAGTCGGCGAACGGATACTGCTGATGCGCGGCGCGCGCGCGGGCCTGGGCTTCGTTGAAGACCTCGAACATGGTCGTCACGAAAGCAACGACGCGGCCGAAGCCGGGCGCCGGCAGCGCGACGGGGTGAGGAGCGTGAAGCGGAAGCGAAGACATTTATCTCTCCAGTGCGGACGCGAAGCCCGCGATCAAAATCGTTACCAGTTGGGCGAATTCGAGAGGTAGCGGCGCTCGATCTCGCGCTCGGATTCGTCGGTGAACTTACCGCCGGTGTCGGCGAGGTAGGTCGCGATCTCACGCTCGGCCTGGCGCATGCGCGAGGCCATCAGGGCGTCGAGAACGCGGGTGAGCAAACCGCGACGCGGCGTCGAAGGAATCTTGCCTTCCGGGAAAGCCATGTCGCGCGGGGCAACGGATGTGTAAGCCATCTTCTGATCCTTTCGGGCTCCGGCAGCGGCTGCCGGTTCCAATCTGTTGCAGTGCAATATACTCCGTTTCTCGCAGTGCGGTAGTTGCAGTGCAGCATATGCGCCATGCGCATATCTCATAGGGTCCGGAGGGCCCCGCAGCGGGCGAAAACCTCGCATTTTCGACTTTGTAGAAGCTTATTTCGGCCCCGCGTCCGCCTCAGTGTTAAAAATGTGTGACCGGGGCCGGTAAAATGCACACGATAATCCGCGCCTACGCTTGCCCAAACGCATAGCTCAACGACGCTCATTTCGCCGTTTTTGCAGGCAAAATTCCCCTGGCGGTTGTGAATGGCCGCACCACATTGAGGTAAGAGGCACGCAAGAGGCACCCAATGGGCCGACCCGCGTTTGAAGGCTCTGTGTCCGACCAGCCGCTGCTGCGGCTTCTGGCGGTGAACCTCGCCATCGGCGTGTGTATTGCCGCGTTGATGCTGGGCGGGCTTTTGGCGATGAACCCGGGCGGCCTGCGCCACCTCATCCTCGCCGATCGCGCGCCGGCTGCGGCGCTCGGGTTGCTCGCTTTCGGGTTTCTGATCACGTTCGGCAGCGCCGCCATGGGCACCGCCATCATGGCGCTCGGCCACAAACCGCCCGAGGAGCCGCGGGCGCCGCGCGGCGGCAAACCGCAACGCGTGCCAGTGCGCCTGCGCGCGCGCTGAGCGAAGCGGCGGTTGGCAAGAGCGGCAGGTCTTCCTATATATCCCGTACATAAACCCCCGCGCCGGCGCGGGGGTTTTCACTTTTGTACGAGGACCGCCAATGGCCAAAAAGCCGGGGACCAACCCTAAAAACGAATTCGTGTTCTTCGACGTCGTCTACGAGGACGGCTCGCAACGCTCGAACCGGCGCGTGCCGGCCGATCTGCTCGGCGGGCTCGACAAGGACGAGCCCGCGCGCGGCTACATCATCGAACAGGACCGCGAGATCGCCGAGAAGTCCGGGCGCCCGCCGCTCGCCATCAAGACCATCGTCCGCAGCGACGCCAAGAAGAAGTAACCAGGAACAAGCGACGCTGCGCCCTATTCCTGCAGCTTCTCCGCGAACAGCACGATGGTCTTGCGGTAGATCTCCGAGCGATTCCACTCGCGCATGACCTGGAAGTTCTGCGTGCCCTCGCCGTAGGGGGCGCCGGAGCGCCAGCCGTTCACCTTCAACAGATTGGCGGTGGAGGCGAGCACATCCGGCACCGAGTGGCGCAGATCGACATGGCCGTTGCCGTCATAGTCGACGCCGTACTTGATGTAGGACGACGGCAGGAACTGCGTCTGCCCGATCTCGCCGGCGTACGCGCCTCTGAGATCGTTGAGCGGCAGATCGCCCCGCTGCACGATCTGCAACGCCGCGATCAGCTCGCCCTGGAACAGCTCGGTGCGGCGGCAGTCATGCGCCAGCGTCGCCAAGGTGCGCACGACCGGCAGCTTGCCCATGTCGCCGCCGCCATTGTCGGTCTCGAGCGTCCACACCGCCATCAGGATTTCCTTCGGCACGCCGAACTGGCGCTCGATGCGCGAGAGCAGCTGCGCGTGGCGCTGCATCAGCGACTTGGCGCGCTTGATGCGCGCCGGGATCACGCGCGTGCGCGCATATTCCTCGAAGGATTTGCGGAAGGTGTAGCGCTGGCGCTTGTCGAAGGCGAGCACCTCGGGATCGGCCGTGACGCCCGCGAAGGCCTGGCTGATCACGCCCTGGGAGACGCCCGCGGCCTGCGCCTCGCGCGCCATCTGGCCGAGGAAGGTCTGGAAGTTGCCGCCGCACTGGGCGGCGGACGCCGGCGCGGCAAAAGCGGTGAGAGCCAGTAGCGCGGCGGAAGTCGCGGCAAAAGCGGCACCAAGCAAACGGCTGGACATTCAAAAAATCCTCTGCGTCGTCCCCTGCGCCCTTTTAACGGGCCGAAGACGGATTGTCCCCTCCCCCGCCCGGCGACGGACAGACGCGGCGCGGCGCGAGGCAGACCCGCGCCCGCCGGCAGGCGCGTTCGCGGCAGCCCCGCCAATGGCGCCCGCGCGTGCCGGCCTGCATGAGCGGCTGCAGCGTCAGCCGATCGCGCAGCAAGGCATCGACATCGCACGGCACGCCCTCCGGCGGCGGCGCGAAGCGCACCGCGAGGCGCGCAAGATAACGCTGCTCGCGCTTGAAGCGGCGCATCGCACCTTTCAGGCGGCCCGACCGGCGGCGCGGCCTTGGCCGCGGCGGCGTCACGGCGGCTGATCCTTCGTCCGGCGGCGTCTCGTCCATCGCTGCCTCTCTCTCTAAGATCTGCAAGATCTGCGTGAAGATGCGCGTGATCGTTCCCGCGCGCCGATGGCGCCGGGCTGTCGCAGCGCGCGCGCCGCGCGTCGCCGCGCGAAACGCGAGGGGGTGGAGCACCGAAAGGCGCGACCACCGATCCACCCGCCGCCGCCCGAGGGCCGCGGCGGGCCGCGCCGTTTTGCGGCCGGCGCGCCGCCTTCCGATGCTCCACCGCGGCGATTTACGTCCCCGGGGGCCGCGCTTCCGGGCGGCGGCTTCGGACGATGAAACGTCCGCCCCGGGCGGCTCCCGCCGCCCTTCGTCCACCGCCGCGTCCAGCCATTGAAGGCAGCCAGTCGTAGTGCCGGCGGACGGCTGGCCCGGGGCCTCCCGAGCACGGGGTTACAAGCCCCGCCCGCGGGCGCCGCCGCCACCCCACGCCCGGCAGTGTCCTGCAGAACGCCCCTCGCATGGGGTGGCTGGACATAGGATTATTTACAGTAGGATAATAGTCAAGAGAGCGGATGAAAAAATTCCGCTCGGGGCGACACGGGGGAGCCGTCGGGCGTGTTGCCTCGTCATGACCGGACTGCCGCGCACGCTCCCCGTCACGGCCGGACCTGCCCTCGTCCTGGCCGGCCATGCCGGACCTGCCCTCGTTCTGGCCGGCATCTCGGACCTGCCCTCGCTATGGCCGGGCTCTGCCCCTCGTCACGGCCGGGCTTGTCCCGGCCATCCACGCCTTGCGTGCCGCTGTCGTGTCGCCATGCCGCGCGTTGCTCGCGGCGACCGTCTCGCCATGCGGCCCGCCGGGCTGACCCCTCATGGCGAGGAGCGCTCCGAAAGGAGCGCGTCTCGAACCATGAGGCCGGCGACGCGCGCCTTACGTCACTATCAGCCCCACATCGTTATCGACGGTGCGCCGCATCGACAGCGACTCACTCTTCGCTATGTACAAGCGGCAAGCTGATTAATGGAAGCGCCTAGCTCGCACAGCCTCAACGCTTATCGCGCGCATTGCCGGCGGGCTGGCGGCTACTTGAAAGCGCCAAGGTCGTTCGAAGATCCGGCGCAAGTGAGGGGCACTAGACGCAGGCATCAGCGGGTGTAGTTGCACTCACCTCCACCATATTCGACCAGACGTGCGCTTTTCTTGTCCCAGGTCCAGCAGGCCGAAGTCTCATGCCCCTCGCTGAAAGGACCACGGTACTTGATTCGAGCCGAGAAAAAGAAATGCTCTCCTTCTTGGGTGATTGGCTCCATTTGCTCTCCGGGAGGAGTTTCCTCGTCAGCATACTGTCGAGTGGGTATGCCGCTGGGATGACTTTGAGTGAGCTTGTCGCGCCGCTCGTTGGGCACCAAGATCGGCCTCCTCCTTAACTCGTGCCATGCCCCTGCAGGGGCGGGCTCTGAAGGCTCTTTACCGATACCGATGCTGAAGCACACATCCTCAATTTTCGCGGGCGTCTTCCCGTAATTTGCAACGTAATACTCGATGTAATCAAAGCGGCCCAAAGCCTCATTCTCGGAAAGCGGACCCTTGACGCCGAAGATATAAATGTAAGGCCGCTCCATCTTGTTGAACGCCTCTCGAGCAACCCGTGCGGATTCCTGGGCGGCGCGCGCTGCGACCGTGGAATGCTCCATGGCGCGGCGCATGTAAACGAGCTGCCAAATGAACAAGGCCGCTTGAAGGATCGCAATGACGGCAAGCAAGGCCGTGAAAAAAGTGGCCCCATCATTCACGAGCCAGGACCACGAGAACGGAGCGATGATCTGCATGCGCTATCAACGTGACTGCCTTACCGAACAAGCGGCACGCTAAATTTCTCCCGATAGAAGCCCATTGGCATAGGTCCTAAGCAAGATTGACCTCTCATCAACAAACTCCTTGAATTTGTCCTTGAAGAAATTGGCAGGCAGAAAGTTAGCTTTAGCAACAGCCGTGATTTCGGAAGGCATAAGCGTCCTATACTTAGAAGGCGCCAATCCGGAAATTGTGTTGTTATCTGCACGCGACAGAAAGCAGATGTTAGCAAGACATGTGTCGTTGTACGCATGTTGCTTGGATTGTCTAAGGTAGCTGCGCGGATATAGGTGATGGAATTCGTGCCGATTGTATTCCTTGAGAACTTGATTGAGATCGATCTTGTTGCCGCTGACAAGAGATCGAGGCCCATTCTGCGCCAGCATTAGAACAAACGCTCTAGAAAGAACAGAATTCAAGCGGAAGATCGTCTCCGAAAAAAAGGAAGGACTGAAACGCACTGGCTCGGTGATGAGCGTCTTTACGGTGCCGTCTTTAAGCATCGCAAAAGACGATACATCCGCCTTCAGGTTCTTAACAGGCTGACTGTTATATCGGCGCCCAAGGCAAGTATTCCAAAACCAGTGCAGTATTTGCCTTCTAGTTGCATCAGCCATTTTATTTTGCGTATTGGGATTGCCTGCGAAATAAACGCAAAGCGGAACAAGAAGGTTCTCGTATGGCAGATTGTCAAGGGTCGCGACGTGCAGATTCTTCTTCAGGAAGTCGATTGCGCCTTTGATACCCGTCACGACTTCTTCGAAGCCAGCACGAACCTTTGAGCCATTCAAAGAGATGAGGGCGTCTGGTGAAGGATCGCCGACCAGGACCGCACTGCAGCAGCGAAGAAGCAGGTCCTTGTCTTTGCCGAGATCGTGAAAGCCAAAGGGCGCGAGATCGGCTGCTAAATCCTCGAACTTCTGATTGAGATCGAAGTCACCGCTCCATGTCCATGCGCTAAGCAATTGGACGGTATCAAGCTCGACGCCACGTCGATTTACCCGCTCGAAGACGATAGCGACGGCTGTCTTATCCTCGGTGTCAATGGTTTGGGTAGGGACCAGAGCTTCCTTGAATCGAGCCTGTACTTTGTCAAGGCGCTCAATCAGCACATCGGAATAGCTGGTCGTTTCCTTGCGGTATTGAACCGGATCGAAGAAGCAGCCAATCGGAAAATAGCGGTCCCGGTCGACGTCTTCATCCTCCAAAGCGGTGAATGAGGAATCCTGCGCGTTTTCCGGTGTATGGAGATCAAGATAGATCTTCGTCCATAGCGGCTTTTCTGAAATATGAATTTCACTTTGAAAAACACCAAAAATGGATGTGACGCGCTGCTGGCCGTCTAAGATGTAATCGGTGGGGTATGAAGGGTCGTTTGGCGGAAGAGTAAAAGGCCCGAGCTCTCTTTCGTGAGAGAGGGTTTGCCGCGTTCGCCAAAATAGAATTGAGCCAAACGGATAGCCCTTATAGATGCTATCCATGAGATAGGCGACCCGCTCTGGGTCCCAAACAAAGCCTCTTTGGAAATCCGGGATTCTGATTCTGCCAGCAAGCAGCTCGCCAATAATTTTTCGAATATGCAGGGGGTCTGACAAATCCGCCTCGCAAAGCTGTCCGCCCCGAAGCATCAGATATTCTATCCGGGGTTGAGAACCAAAATGTCACCTGCGGAGGCTGAGTTTGTAAAGCCTTTAAAATACGTTTTCAGCCATTTACTTGAATAGCGAAGAGAGCTCATTGTTCAGGGCATACTTTCTGCCCCTGGCGACGCCTTTCGTTGCTTCAGGACTTCCCTTCCTTCACCTCTCGATGATTTTCTTAGTGAAGGCGTTAAGGCCGCCCGGGTTGCGCAAAGTGATAACGCCGTTCTCAAGGCCGCCCGCATCCTTCGAGACGCCCGCCTGCGCTGGCGCTCGGCGGGCTCCTCAGGATGAGGGCGGACTGAGCACATAGGAAAACGGCGGGCTCTTGGCCCGCCGTTTTGATTCCGTGAGCACTGGATCCCCGCTTTCGCGGGGATGACCGGAGCACATGGATCACTCCGGCGGCGACACCACGAGCTCCGCATGGCAGGCCTCGCAGCGCGCGCTGGTGCCGATGATTTCCGCGTCGTCCTTGCTCACCACGCGGCCGCATTTCGGACAGGCGAGACCCGCGGGCGTCGCGGCGAAGTCGTATTCGGGGCCGACGTAAGCGCAGATCATGTGATGGATGACCGGATGGAACGTGAGGCGCGCGGCGCCGCACGCGGGACAGGTCGTCTCGTCGGCATCGATCTGCATGCGGCTGCGCCTCCGCCGGGTTCTGCTCAGTGAAGGCCAAGGAAGTGCACCAACGCCAGCGCGCCGCGGCCGACGATATTGGCGTAGTACATGTGGACCTCGACCGTCGCGTTGAGCGGCGGCCGCGGCACATCGGTATCGAGCCGAATGCGCGCGACCTGCGCCGATTGACGGCCGGCGGCCGCGAGGATCTGGCTGCCATTGAAGACGCTCGAGACCGGCAGGATCGCCTCGATCGTGCCGTGAATCCGCCGGTTGCCGTAGAGCACGACGACCTGGCCGCCGACCGCCGGATCGACGAGACGCGCATTGGGGATGTACCAATGGACATAGATGTCGCGGGTGTCGAAGATCTCGGCGATGGGCGCGCCCGCCACCAGCGACTGGCCGGCATCCGCAAGCCGCGTCGAGACGATGCCGGCAAGCGGCGTGTCGACGCGGCCGCCGGCGAAATCCTTGTCGGTCTGCGCGATGCGCCAGTCCAGCCGCTCGCGCAACTCGCCGAGGACCGCCAACTGGGTGGTGCATTCGGCGGCCTCCGCCTCCAGCGAGACGACGAGCCTGTTCGCCTGCGCACGCGCGCCGTAGACCTCGA
>Ga0180216_1000443_pt1 | contig 44872 bp, 35 predicted proteins | sample eDN3rd37CBELigMG_FD_128879 | JGI IMG/M metagenome (GOLD analysis project Ga0180216, IMG submission 128879) | Enriched Miracle-Growth compost microbial communities from Emeryville, California, USA - eDNA 3rd pass 37_C BE-Lig MG (version 2)... ...
CGGACGCACCTCGGCGGAGCTCGACGGACGCACCTCGGCGGAGCTCGACGGACGCACCTCGTCCTCGTTCATGCGCGACTCTCCTCCGCGGCTCGGCATCCCTCACCAGAGTAAGACGGAGGAGGATCACGATCGGTTCCCCTCGGAACGAAGGTCGTCGAGAAGAAGTGCGAGCCGACTCCGCGCGCGAGCACAGCGGCTCTTCACCGTTCCCTCCGGAACACCGAGCCGGCGCGCCGCCTCCCGGACGGAGAAACCCTCCACATCGACCGCGACGACGGCCGCCCGCTGTTCGGGTGGCAGTGCGAACAGGGCGGATTCGATGTCGAGTGCGATCTCGGTGTCGCGGATGGGATCGCGCGGGGTACGCAGGTCGTGCGAATCGTCCTCGAACAGTGGGACGGTCACGCGGACACGGTTGCGACGGATGCGATCGAGGCACGCATTGACGACGATCGAGTGCAACCAGCTTCGGACCGCGGCGTCCTCCCGGAAACCCGAGGCCCTCCGGTGCGCCGAGAGCAATGCCTCCTGCAGCGCATCCGCGGCGTCCTCGTTCGAGTAACTGGTCCGCCGCGCGACCTGCCACAGATGGTCCTGATGTCGGGCCAGCAAGGCGGAGAAGGCATACCGATCGCCTGCGACGTGTGCTGCGAGCAGCTCGGCATCCGACACTCCATCGGACGCCACCCCGTCCGACACACTCCCGCCGTCGTCGACACCCCCGTCGGGCACGGCGATTTTTGCGATCCCCCCGAAAATTCGCACGCGCGGATGGTAGCCGATCCGGACGATTCCGCCCGGCTGTCGGCGGTCAGCGTGCGGCTTCGAATTCCACTTCGGAGATGGAACTCTTGTTGCTTCCGCCGCTCGAGCTCAGATCGGTGATCCACACCAGCACGTGCGAGGTCTGGCCGTCCGTCTCGACCGGGATCGTGGTCTCACCGGAAGCCAGTGTGCCCGAACCGATCACCTGCGTCTGATCGAGCGACGTCGACTCGGACGGTGCGCTGCGCACCTCGACGACCGTGCCCGGTGTGTCGGTGGTGACCTTTACCGCGGACAGTTCCGACGCGTCGGCGAGCGTGAACAGAAGTCCGACACCGTTCTTCAGCGAGGGGAACGGATCGAAATAGGCATCGGTGCTCCACGACGTGGACGGATCACCGTCGATCGCCTGCGACGCGGTGGCGGGCGAATCGGGTGTGCCCTGAGGTGAGAACACCGAGACGGAGGTCGCGGAGACCGGAGCGCTCGCCGCGGGTCGCGGCGGCGCGGCCGCGCCCTGCTCGTCGCCCGCCCCGTCCTCGGCCGGCGCCTCGGCGGTGGGGGTCAGACCGAACTCCTGGCTCGTCAGCGGAGCGTCGTCGGCATCACCGGCGAGCAGGTTCGCGATCCACCATCCGATGAGCGCGAGCAGCAGCACCGTCGTGGCACCGAGCGCGGCCAGGGCGACGAGCATCCGCTGCGAATGCTTCTTCTTCTGTTCCAGCGCTTCGGGATCGGCGAGAGCGTGCGACTCCGCGGCGGCAGCGCGCTGCCCGATCCGCAGTGCCGGGATCATCTCGGTCTTCTGGTCGACGACCGACGCCTGATCGAGGATGTGCTGCACGGTCGCGGCGGTCCGGATGCCGCCGTCCGCGGACAGGGCACGAACCGCGACCGCCGAGATCTCGAACGGCACGTCGGGACGCAGGACGCGCGGCTCCACCGGCACACCGTCCTTGCGGTCGGGTTCCGGCATCCCGCCGACGGTGGCACCGCTGTGGTGCGCGACGGGAGCGCCACCCGGAACCGGCGGCTCGCCCAGCGGCCAGCGTCCGGTGATGAGTCCGTACAGGCTCGCACCGAGACCGCGCACGTCGGACATCGCGTCGGAGTCGGAGAACGTCGCGGGGAAGGCCAGCACGGCGTCGCCCGCCACGCTGATGCGGATGCGGTCCGGGTGGTCGATCGACAGGGCACTGCCCGCTCGATGCGACGCCTCGGCCGCAGCCGCGAGTGCGCGGATCGCGCGTGCCGCACCGATCGGCGACGGCTCGGTGGTCGACATCTCCTTCAGCGACCGGCCGGGGGTCCACTCCGAGACGACGATGCCGCCCGAGCTGCCGCGCACCACGTCGAGGACGCGGGCGAGACCGGGCGAGTTGATGCGACCGAGACGCAGGGTGCGCGAGAGCACGGCCTGCGGCGAATCGGGGCCGGTGCCGTCGGCCGCGCGCTGTTCCGCGTCGACGAAGGTCAGCGCGACCTCGCGATCGAGCTTGACGTCGAGCGCCTGCCAGAAACGCAGGCCACGTGCGCCGCCGTGCGGTGCGAGCAGACGGTAACGACCACCGGCGACCGAGGCACCGGCAATGAGATCGGGGCCGCGCATCGGACGGCGCGGCTGGGAGGCCGGACCCGCGACGCGCACCGGCGGCAGCTGCGGGGATCCGACCGGGATGACACCCGTGTCGAGGTTCGGATCGCGCGGCGGGCGCTTGCCGTCCTTGTCGGCGGACTTCTGCCGTGCGGCGGCATCGATGGTGGACTTGCCGGCAGCGTGGTCGTCGCTCACCCTCACTCCTTCGTTGTCGACTCGTCCACTTCCGGTGTGCAGACGCGGGTCGCCGCTGGGGGCCGCGAAGAACCGTGGTCGACGGCTCCCGGACCGTACCTGCTGCTGATCAGGGTACGGGAGTTGTCCGTGCGCATTGCTGCGACCGGGCACGTCCCTGATGGCGGGCATGACCTCTGTGATGGCGTCATAAGGTCCGACGCCGTACTCGCCGTAGTCGATACGCGGCAGGATGACGGTCTTCTCGGCGTCCGATTCGGCGTAACGCGGACGCGGGACGGGGGCGGGAACCGGTGCCTCGTCGGAGGTGGTTCCGGTCTCGGGCTCGGCGGGGGCCTCCTCGACCGGGGCGGTGCCGCGCAGCGCCGCGACCTTCCGTCGCACGGCCGCTTCGATCGCGAGGATCTCGGGCACCTTGAGCAGGTACATCCCGACCAGCGCGACGAGCACCATCAGCACACCGTTGAGCCCGACCCGCACGAGCGAGCCGATGCCCCCGAAACGGTCGGCGAGCACGTCGAGCTGCAGGAGACGATCGGTGACCAGCACGACGACCGCCCCGGCGAGCGACGCGAGCACGACGTGCCAGACGGTGCGTCCGACGTTCGCCATCTGCAGGTTGCCGAGCGTGCGGTGCAGCAGATAGCCGCCGATGAACGCTCCGACGGTGAACGCGATGCCGGTGGCCGCGCCGAGGAGCAGCACCACCTGCTCGTCGTCCGCCGCGACGACGGGGGCCAGCGCGGACAGGCCGATCTTGACGGCGGTGATGCCGAGGATGATCCAGGTGGGGGTCCAGGCCTGTTCCCGGGCGTAGAACACGCGCAGGTGGATGAGCACCAGGGCGTACGGGATGAGCGTGAACGCCGACCAGCTCACCGCCTGACCGAGGCGTTCGGCGTTGCTGCCGCCGAAGTTACCGTAGCCGTACAGCGCGGCGCCGACCTGCGACCCCGCGATCGTCAGGAAGGTGACGATCGGGATGAGCGAGATCATGGTCAGGCGGGTCGCGACGGACAGGTCGTCGACGACGGCCGGGGTGTCGTCCGCGGCGGCGTTGCGGCTCAGGCGCGGCATGATCGCGGTGAGCACGGTGACACCGAGGACGCCGTAGGGCAGCTGCAGCAGCAGCCACGCGTTGTTGTAGATCGCCGGTCCGGCCTCGTCGGCCCCCGACGACACGCGCGTGGCGAAGACCATGCCGGCCTGGCTGATCAGCACGTAGAGCACGATCGCGGCGGCCATGCCACCGAACTGCCGGAGCCGGTCGTCGAGACCCCACAGCGGCCGGAGGTTGATGCCCTCGCGGCGCAGCGCGGGTACCAGGCACATCGCCTGCGTGACGACGCCGAGCAGCACGCCGATGCCGAGGACGAGCAGTTTCGGATCGCTCATCCGCACCGGATCGAGGGTGATCTCCCCCGGCATCAGGTAGTAGATCACCAGGACGGAGAGCACCACGAGGTTGTTGCACACCGGGGCCCAGGCGCCAGGCTTGAACACCTGCCGGGTGTTGAGGATGCCCGTGAACAGGCCCGACAACCCGTAGAACATGATCGCGGGCAGGAGCAGGTACGACAGCGCCGTGGTCAGCGACGTCGAGACCTTGCCGGACTCGTCGAGGAAGACGTGGGTGGTGAGGACCGGGGCCGCGGCCACCGCGAGAACGGTCGCCGTGCCGAGCAGCACCAGCGCTGCGGTGAACAGTCGCCGGACGAAGGCCTCACCGCCGTCGGGGTCCTCCCGTTCGGCCCGCACCAGCACGGGCACGACGATCGAGGTCAGGACGGCGCCGAGCACCAGCTCGGAGATCATGTTGGGGATCTGGTGCGCGACGGTGAACGACGACGCGACGCTCGCCCCGAGCAGGGTCAGGATGAGCAGCTGCTTGAGGAAGCCGGTGATACGGCTGACCAGGGTCGCGACGGCGATGGAGCCGGTCGCCGCGAGCAGGCTCTGCGGCTTCCTGCGACCGGATGCGACGCCCGTGATGTCCGGTGAGGTGGTGGGAGAGTCCGACGGTCCCGGGTGCGGGTGCGTCTCCACGTCGTCCCGTGTGGAGTTCCCGGTCATTTCTCGTACCCTTCGTCGGCTGGATCCGGCTCTCCACGGAACCGGTGCAGAAGTCGTCTGCCCGCCAGGAACAGCAGGAGTGCTCCCGCACATCCCGTGACGACGGCGAGGATCTGGCCGTACGCATTGGAACGTACCGTCACCGTCGTCGAGCTGCCGAGAGGCAGGCCGGACTCGGTGGTGAGGGCGAACTCCAGCCGGAGGTTCCGCGAGTCGCTGATCTGTGCCGGCACCGTGAGGGTGCGGCTGCCGCGCGGCGGGAGCTGGGTGGGCCCGATGTCGGTGATGTCCACCGTGTCGGGCGCGTCCACCTGCAGTCGCACGGTGATGCCCACGGGCAGGTCGTTGCGCGCGGTGAGCAGCAGCGGACTCTGTTCGGACGTCAGGGTGTAGACACCGCCGGTCGAGATGACCGTCACGGCGTCGTAGATGTCGTCGACGGCCTCCCGCACCTCGGCGGCGCGGTGCTCACCGGTCGCGTAGGCACGGTCGGCGTCGGCGCCACGACGACCGGACAGGCTCATCGCGCGCAGCAGGTCCTCGCGCAGCGGGGCGGTGAACTGACGCGGGGTGAGCTGGGCCTGCGGGTCCTCGACCAGCGCCGTCTGGATCGCGTCGAGGCGGCCGATCTGCTCCTCGGCCTCGGACACGACCGCGGCGGAGGCACCGTCGGTGATCGCCTGTTCGGGATAGACCAGCAGCGAAGCGGTCGGATCGTTCGCGGTGTTCGCGGCCGCGTCGACGAGCGCGCCGAGCGGTCGAGGCGTGGTCAGGCCCGAGCGGACGAGCGTGGAGAGCATCGACAGCACGGAGGCGGCGTCGTCGGGCGATGCCGACCAGTTCTGCGGCGGTGCGAACAGCACCGATCGGCCCGCCGCCGGCAGCGCCGCGCCGGTGACCTCGCTGACCGTCGGCACCATGGCCGGCCAGGCCAGCGCGCCGAGAGCGTCCTGCAGGCGGGCTGTCGAGGAGTCTCGGGAGAGGTCGTAACGCGCGGAGGAGGGGGCGAAGGACGGCGTCTGCGGGTCGGTACCCATCCCGGCCAGTGCCGCGGACGCGGACGAGTCGAACAGGACGGCGGTGAGGCCGGAGACACCGGAGATCCGGAAGCCGTTGCCTCCCGGCGCGGTGGACGGCGTCGACGACGTGCCCGCGAGCAGGGTGCGTCCACCCTCGACGGCGTTGTCGGACAGCAGAGCGGTCACCGGGCCGTCGGCGGCGAGCATCGATCCGGTCTTCTCGGTGAGCACGCCGGAATCGGGCCACATCACGCCCGGGGTGGAAGTGACGCCGAGGACGGAGTCGACGATCGCCGCCGGTGATTCGAGCGCGGAGTCGGTCAGGGACGAGTCGGCGAGGTCGGCGAGGGCGGTGAGGTCGACCTGCGCGAACGGCACGGCCATCGTGCAGGTCGTCGCCGCGAGGGCACGCAACCGCTCGAGCCAGGCGGCCGCGGCATCCGTGCCCGACCCCGGCCGCGCGTCGCCGGTCGGTTCGTCCGGATCCTCGACCACGAGATAGTCGCGTGTCATGTTCGCGACGGTGACGAGCAGATCCGGGTCGATCGCCAGGCACAGTCCCTCGAGGACGCGGGGTTCGGTGCGGGCGGTGTCCTCGACGGCGCGCAGCAGACCGTCCAGCCTTCCGCCCTCGGCGAGCGAGGTCGCGAGGTCGTCGTCGATCAGGCGTACCGGTTCGGTGCCGGAACCGGCCACGCCGGCCGCGAGCCTCGGCCGGTCGGCCAGCGGCCACAGCATCGTGACCGCGGCGGGACGGGACACGTCGGGCGGTACGGCGGGGAACGCCTTCTCGTCGCTGTCGAGCAGGCCGTCGTCGGAGGAGCGGGTCGTGCCCCGCGACCCGCCGTTGCCCGTCCGGGTCTCCCCTGTGTCGTCCCCGGTGGTCTCTGCGTCCTCCGTGACCTCGTCACTTGCAGGAAGCGCGAGAACGGGCAGCAGGAAGCGTGCGTCGTCGAGCCGCGCCGCGCCGCCGTACTCGGGGACACCGTTGACGTTCACCAGCAGCGGGTAGACGCCGGGGGTGTCGATGTCGAGCGACGGCACGAGTTCGGAGCGCAGCGGCAGTTCGAGTTCGAAATCGGCGCGCTCACCCTGCCCCAGCCGGTCGGCGACCTCCTCGAACTCACCGACGGTGTCGAAGCCGGCCTGGTCGAGGGACAGCGAGGTGCGCAGCGCCGCGGAATCGGAGACGACCGGTGCGCGCTGCAGCCGCACCCAGACGTCCTCGACGTCCCGGTCGCCGATGTTCGCCACCGTGCCGCGCACCGTGACGACGGACTCGCTCGTGAGGGTCACCGTCTGCGGCGTCACCTCGTCGATGCTCAGCTCGAGGAAGCGCGGCTCGTCGGGGTCGGTCTGGGCTGCGGCCGGGTTCGCCGTGGCCGTCGGGAGAAGAGTCGTCGGCAGAAGAGCCGTCACGCCTGCCGTTGTGAGGACGAGTACGAGCACGGCGAGCACCGCGGCGCCCGCCCGGGACACCACCACCGTCATCCGCGTGGGGCCCCCGGTTCGTCGACGTCGGGGAGTCGTTCGTGGTCCATCTCGGCGATGAGACGATCGGCGATGTCGGCCAGCTTGCGTTCGTCGGCGTACGCCAGGCGGGTCCGCAGCTCGCGCAGCGGCACCCACGCCACCTCGGTGACCTCGACGTCCGCGTCGGAGAGTTCTCCGCCGAGATAACGCAGCAGGTAGTGGTGCACGGTCTTGTGGACCCGGCGACCCTCGGTGACGAACCAGTAGTCGATGCTGCCCAGCTCGGCGAGCACCGAACTGCGCACGCCGGTCTCCTCGCGGACCTCGCGCATCGCGGTCTGCTCGGCGGTCTCACCCTGCTCGATGTGACCCTTCGGCAACGACCACAGCAGGCGGCCCCGCCGGTCGGTACGGCCGATCAGGGCTGCGCAGAGTTTCTCGGGCGGACCACCGAGTCCGTCGACCACCAGACCTCCTGCGGAGGTCTCGCGGACGGTCCGCATCCGAGGTCCGGGCGAAGCGGACGATCCGGGCGAAGCACCGTGTGCGGTCTTCTTCGTGCCCGCGCCACGCCGCCGCGAGCTGCGGCGGTTACGGTTGGCACGTTCGGCGGGCGACACCTCATAGATAGTAGATGGAGGGACGTCGGTCCCGGCTCAACCACACGAACGCGCTGCTCGGTAAGGTGCAAAGACGTGAACTCCCCCACCGCAGACACCGACCGTCGCACCCGGCTGCTCGCCGGAGCCGAGGCCACTCTGCGCGATCTGTCCGAGATCCTCGCCCCGCTGGGGGCACGATTCGCCGAAGCCGGACACGAGCTGTATCTCGTCGGGGGCAGCGTGCGCGACGCGGTGCTCGGTCGTCTCGGCACCGACCTCGACTTCACCACCGACGCGCGTCCGGAGGTCGTGCAGGAGCTGTTACGCGGTTTCGTCGACCACCAGTGGGACACGGGCATCGACTTCGGGACGATCAGTGCGGTGAAGGGACTCGAGCAACTCGAGATCACCACCTTCCGCAGCGACGCCTACGACCGTGTCACGCGTCACCCCATCGTGGAGTACGGCACGAGTCTCGAGGACGATCTCGTGCGCCGCGACTTCACCGTCAACGCGATGGCCGTGCGGATCGGACCGGACGGTGCGGGTGAGTTCGTCGATCCGCTCGGCGGCATGGACTCCCTGCTTGCCGGCGTGCTCGACACCCCGGCGAAGCCCGAGGACTCCTTCCACGACGATCCGCTGCGCATGCTGCGAGCGGCACGGTTCGTCTCCCAGCTCGGCTTCGCCCTCACCGAGCGCGTGCACACCGCGATCGTCTCGATGGCCGACGAGATCCTGCGGATCAGCGCCGAGCGGGTACAGGCCGAGCTCGACAAGCTGATCCTCGGCGACTATCCGATCGAGGGCATCGACACGATGGTCGAGACCGGTCTCGCGCAGCGGGTGATCCCCGAGATCCCCGCGATGAAGCTCGAGATCGACGAGCACCACCAGCACAAGGACGTGTACTGGCACTCGCTGACCGTCCTGAAGCAGGCCATCGACCTCGAGGACGGCGATCCCGATCTCGTCCTGCGGTGGGCTGCGCTGCTGCACGACATCGGCAAGCCCGACACCAAGCGCAACGAGCCGCAGGGCGGCGTCAGCTTCCACCACCACGAGGTGGTCGGGGCGAAGCTCGTGCGCAAGCGCATGCGCGCGCTCAAGTACTCGAAGCAGATGATCGAGGACGTCAGCCGCCTGGTCTTCCTGCATCTGCGCTTCCACGGCTACGGCAAGGGACAGTGGACGGATTCGGCCGTGCGCCGCTACGTGCACGACGCCGGGCCGCTGCTGCCCAGGCTCCACAAGCTGGTGCGCGCCGACTGCACGACCCGCAACAAGCGTCGTGCCGCCGCACTGCAGGCCACCTACGACGGTCTCGAGGAGCGGATCGAGCGGATCGCCGCCGAGGAGGATCTCGCCAAGGTCCGGCCCGATCTCGACGGCAACGCGATCATGGAACTACTGGGTATCCCCGCAGGTCCGACGGTCGGCAAGGCGTGGAACTTCCTCAAGGAACTGCGGCTCGACCGCGGCCCGCTCGACCGCGAGGAGGCCGAGGCCGCGCTGCTCGAATGGTGGGCGGAGCAGCAGAAAGCGTAGACCCGAACGTCTGATCTCACATCGCCGTGACGGCGACGTGAGCCAGATGTCACCGCGTGCTCACCGCGGGTGACGCCACCGCAACACCGCTTCTCCAGCATGGACACCGGCGTAGTCGAGACGGTGTCTAGGAGTTGCGGGATGCAGGACGAGATCACCACGGTGAAATCCACCTGCTCCTACTGCGGTGTGGGATGCGGGATGCTCCTCGACGTCGCCGTCGACCCGGAGACGGGCGACCGACGCGTGGTGAGGGCATACGGAGACAAGGACCACCCGACCAACAGGGGTCGGTTGTGCACGAAGGGCGCAACGAGCGCGGAGATGCTCGCGGCCGGGGGCCGGCTCGGGACGGCATGGATGCGTTCCGAGCGGGTGGCCGATGTCGCCCCGCTCCCCCTCGACGATGCGATCGCCGAGACCGCGCGGCGCCTGAGCGACATCGTCGCGATCCACGGCCCCGACGCGGTGGCCCTCTACGTCTCGGGACAGATGTCGCTCGAGGCCCAGTATCTCGCGACGAAACTCGCGAAGGGATACCTGCGCACCTCGCACATGGAATCGAATTCGAGACTGTGCATGGCCGGCGCCGCGACCGGCTACAAGCAGTCGCTCGGATCCGACGGCCCGCCCGGCTCGTACGAGGACTTCGACCGTGCCGACGTGTTCTTCGTGTCGGGTTCCAACATGGCCGACTGCCATCCCATCCTCTTCCTCCGCATGATGGATCGGGTCAAGGCGGGAGCGCGACTGATCGTCGTCGATCCGCGACGCAGCGCGACCGCCGACAAGGCCGACCTGTTCCTGCAGATCACGCCGGGCACCGATCTGGCGCTGCTCAACGGACTGCTGCACCTGATCGTCGAGAACGGGCACGTCGACCGCGCCTTCGTCGAGGAGCACACCGACGGCTGGGACGCCATGGAGTCCTTCCTCGCCGACTACCCACCGCACGTCGTCGCCGAGGTCACCGGCCTGGCCGAGGCCGACATCCGCACCGCGGCGCAGTGGATCGGCGAGGCCGGCGAGTGGATGAGTTGCTGGACGATGGGTCTGAACCAGAGCATCCACGGCACGTGGAACACCAACGCGATCTGCAACCTGCACCTCGCGACCGGGGCGATCTCCCGCACCGGCAGCGGGCCGTTCTCCCTCACCGGCCAGCCCAACGCGATGGGTGGCCGTGAGATGGGCTACATGGGACCGGGTCTGCCCGGTCAGCGCAGTGTCCTTTCCGACGACGACCGTGCGTTCGTCGAGGACCGCTGGTCGCTGCCGCGCGGCACGCTGCGCACCGAGGGCGGCGCCGGCACCGTCGACATGTTCGAGCGGATGGCGGCCGGGGAGATCAAGGCGTGCTGGATCATCTGCACCAATCCCGTGGCGTCGGTCGCGAATCGGTCCACCGTTCTCGAGGCGCTCGGGAAGGCCGAGCTCGTGATCGTGCAGGACGTCTATCGTGAAACCGAAACGGCTTCGTACGCAGACGTTCTCCTCCCCGCTGCCCTGTGGGCCGAGTCCGAGTACGTCACCGTGGGATCCGACCGCACCGTCAATCTCCTACAGCAGGCCGTCGCACCCGTCGGCGAGTCGCTGCCCGACTGGAAGATCATCGCGCGGGTCGCGCAGGAGATGGGTTTCGGCGACGCGTTCGACTATTCGAGTGCCGAGGAGATCTTCGAGGAGATCACCGGATTCGCGAACCCGCAGACCGGATACGACCTGCGCGGCATGACCTACGACCGCCTGCGGGAAGGGCCGGTGCAGTGGCCGTGCCCACCGGAATCGGCCGAGGCCCGGCACCCCGTCCGCTATCTCAACGACGGGACGAGCCGGATCCCGGTGGTGCGCGAGGACGGATCCCGTCCGCGGTTGGCCTTCGCGACCCCCGACGGCCGCGCCCGCTTCTTCCCGCGCCCGCACATGCCCGCCGCGGAGATGCCGGACGACGACCACCCCTTCGTCCTGAACACCGGACGCGTGCAGCACCAGTGGCACACCCTCACCAAGACCGGGAAGGTCGAGAAACTCACCAAACTGAATCCCGGGCCGTTCGTCGAGATCAACCCCGATGATGCACAGCGACTGTCGATCGTCGACGGCGACCGGGTGGAGATCGCATCGCGGCGCGGCTGGGCCGTGCTGCCGGCCGTCGTCACCGACCGGGTGCTGCCCGGGAACTGCTTCGCCCCCTTCCATTGGAACGACCTCTTCGGCGACGATCTCGCCATCAACGCCGTGACGAACGACGCCGTCGACCCGGCATCGCTGCAACCCGAATTCAAGGTCTGCGCCGTGTCGGTGGAGAAGATCGCGAGTGCGGTCGAACCGGTACTCGAGAGCGGTTCGGTGCTCGACCGTCTCGAGTCCGCGCTCGGACTCGAGACGATTCCCGCACCCACCTTCGACGACGCCGAACGCGGTTATCTCGCAGGGCTTCTCGCAGGACTCAGGACGGCGGACATCACTGCCGCGCCGACCCTTCCCCCTACCGCGCCGTTCCCGGCCGACAAGCGGGCATGGGTCGACGGACTGCTCGCCGGGATGTACGCGCACTCGGCTCCCGTTCCCGGCGCGACACCCACCGAGGCCGTGCCGGACGGACCGGCCGTCGTGGTGGCCTGGGCGTCGCAGACGGGCAACGCCGAGTCCTTCGCGGCGAGTTGCGCGCAACGACTCCGCGACGCCGGGCGAGCCGTGAAACTGACGGGGCTGAACGAACTCGACGTCGCCGCACTGGCCCGGATCGACGACCTCGTGGTCGTCACGAGCACCTTCGGCGACGGCGACCCGCCCGACAACGGCGGGTCGTTCTGGCGGGGACTCGAGGCGGACAGTGCACCCGAACTGACCGGAACACGGTATGCGGTCCTGGCCTTCGGCGACTCGAGTTACGACGATTTCTGCGGATTCGGACGTCGTGTCGACGACCGTCTGAGTGCTCTCGGCGCGACCCGCCTGACCGAGCGTGTCGACTGCGAACCCGGAGAGGACGAACGCGCACAGAACTGGCTCGAGTCGCTCGTACCGATGCTGGGAGGCTCGACGACCCCGGCTGCCCCGGTCGCGCCGGCTCCGGCCTCTCCCGCCTACACCCGCAACTCGCCGCTCGTCACGCGGATCACCCGCAATGTCGCACTCAGCGGCGCGGGTTCGGCGAAGGATGTGCGCCAGTTCGGATTCGAGATCTTCGATCCCGCATTCGAATACGAGGCCGGCGACGCCCTCGGGGTGATGCCGACGAACGGCCCGGAGGCCGTCGACGAATGGCTCCAGGTCACCGCCCTCGATGCGGAGACCGCCGTCGAACTCGGCGACCGTCCCACCGTGCCGCTGCGGGAGGCCGCGACCCGTCATCTCGATATCACGCGGGTGACACCGGAACTGCTCCGGTTCGTGCAGAAGCAGAGCGGCAGTGCCGAACTCGCGAAGCTGCTGCGACCGGGCAACAAGATCGAGCTGCAGCAGTGGCTGTACGGACGGCAGGCGATGGACGTCATCGCCGAGTACCCGTTCAAGGCGCCCTGGGACGAATGGAAGGACCTTCTCGGCCGTCTGCGTCCGCGCCTGTACTCGATCTCGTCGAGCCCGAAGACGAATCCGCGCGAGGTGCAGCTGACGGTGTCGGTGGTGCGTTACGAATTCGAGGGTCGCTCCCGGGCAGGTGTGTGCTCGTCGTTCCTCGCCGACCACAGCAAGGGTGTGGACATCCCGATCTTCGTGCAGCGCAACGAACACTTCCGGCCACCGGCACCCGAGACCGACATGATCATGATCGGCCCCGGTACGGGCATCGCACCGTTCCGCGGTTTCCTCCACGACCGGCGCGAGGCGGGGCATACGGGCCGCAACTGGTTGTTCTTCGGAGACCAGCGATCCGAGACCGACTATCTCTACCGCGACGAGATCGAGTCGATGCACGCCGACGGTTTCCTCACCGAGCTGGGTCTGGCCTTCTCCCGCGACCAGCGGCAGAAGATCTACGTGCAGGACCGGATGCGCGAGCACGGCGCGCAGGTGTGGAAGTGGCTGCAGGACGGCGCCCACTTCTACGTGTGCGGCGATGCCGGACGTATGGCGAAGGACGTCGACGCGGCCCTGCGCGAGGTGGTGCAGGCGCACGGGCGGCTCGACCGCGACGCCGCCGCGGCGTACGTCGAGCAGATGGCCGCCGACAAGCGGTACGTCCGCGACGTCTACTGATCTGCTTGTCGGTCCGCACATGCGGATATAACGTGTCATTCATGACGCATCTGCGGAGACACGCGTGACATCGCTCCGGATCCGCGACGCCGCCTCGTTGCTGGGGGTCAGCGACGACACGGTCCGTCGCTGGATCGACCAGGGGCTGCTGCACGCCGGCAAGGACTCCGCCGGCCGCAAGACCGTCGACGGCCGCGAGCTGGCGGAATTCGCCCGCGCTCAGGCCGATGCCGGTCCCGATCCGCTCGGGGTGGGCAGTTCCGCCCGCAACCGCTTCGTCGGGCTGGTCACGCGCGTGGTCTCCGACACCGTCATGTCGCAGGTGGAGATGCAGTGCGGTCCGCACCGGATCGTCTCGCTCATGAGTACCGAGGCCGTGGACGAGCTCGGTCTCGAGCCGGGCAGCATCGGTGTGGCCGTCGTCAAGGCGACCACCGTCATCGTCGAGACACCCGGAGGGGCCGAATGAGGTGCCGGGCGCTCGCCGCGCTCGCTGCCGCTCTCACCGCTGCGGCACTGACGTCGTGCGGCACCGGCGGCGGTTCGGATGTGCTCACCGTCTATGCAGCGGCCTCGCTCCGGGCACCGTTCACCGAGATCGCCGAACGATTCGAGGAGGCGAACCCCGGAGTGACGGTGGAATTCTCGTTCGCCGGCTCGTCCGATCTCGGGACCCAACTCGAGCAGGGCGCACCGGCCGACGTCTTCGCCTCCGCCGACACCCGGACGATGGACGCCGCCGTCGCGTCCGGACTCGTTGCCGGTGAACCGATCCCGTTCGCAACCAACACGCTCGCGATCGTCACCGAACCGGGGAATCCGGAGAACATCACCTCGCTCGACGACCTCACCGGCGACGGTCTCTCGGTGGTCGTGTGCGCACCCCGGGTGCCGTGCGGGGCGGCCACCGAGCGGCTCGAGGAGGCTTCCGGTGTCGAACTCGCGCCGGTGTCCGAGGAGTCGTCGGTGACCGACGTGCTCGGCAAGGTCACCTCCGGCCAGGCCGACGCCGGTCTGGTCTACGTCACGGATGCAATGGGCGCCGGGGAGAAGGTCACCGTCGTCCCCGCCCCGGAAGCCGCGGAGATCGTCAACGTCTATCCCGTTGCGACACTGAAGGATTCCCGATATCACGATCGTGCCGACGCCTTCGTGCGCTTCGTCACCGGCACCGACGGCCGAACCGTCCTGGCCGACGCGGGATTCGGTGCACCGTGACCGCGACGGGACTGCCCCGGTGGTTGTTCGTCCCCGCGACGCTGGGGTTGCTGTTCGTCGTCGTGCCCCTGGTGGCGATGCTGCTCACCGTCGACTGGGCGACCTTCCCTTCACTCGTGACGTCCCCGGCGTCCCTCGACGCGCTCTTCCTGAGCCTGCGTACCTCCGCGGCTGCCACGATCCTGTGCATCCTGCTCGGTGTTCCCCTTGCAGTGGTACTGGCGCGCAGCAGCTTCCGGTGGATATCGGTGGTCCGCGGGTTCGTCCTGCTGCCCCTCGTTCTGCCCCCGGTCGTCGGTGGCGTCGCCCTGCTCTACACCTTCGGTCGTCGCGGGCTGATCGGTGAGCATCTCGACGCGCTCGGGATCCACATCGCCTTCACCACCACGGCAGTCGTGCTCGCACAGACCTTCGTCGCACTGCCCTTCCTCGTCACGAGTCTCGAAGGTGCGCTGCGCAGCGCGGGATCACGCTACGAGGACGTCGCGGCGACACTCGGGGCACGTCCCACGACGGTCTTCCGGCGCATCACCCTGCCCCTCGTGCTGCCGGGCCTGGTCTCCGGATCGGTACTCGCTTTCGCCCGCGCTCTGGGCGAATTCGGCGCGACCCTCACCTTCGCCGGCAGCCTGCAGGGTGTGACGCGCACGTTGCCCCTCGAGATCTACCTGCAGCGGGAGACCGATCCCGACGCCGCCGTCGCGCTGTCGCTCGTGCTGATCCTGGTGGCCGTCGTGATCGTCGTGGCCGTGTACTCGCGGCGGGAGGACCGTCCGCTGTGAGCCTGACGGTGCGGGCCCGGGTCACCGCACGCGACGTCGACATCGATCTCGAGGTCGCGCAGGGGGAGATCGTCGCGGTGCTGGGCCCCAACGGAGCCGGCAAATCGACGCTGCTGGGTGTGGTGTCCGGCCTGTTGCGTCCCGATGCGGGTCGTGTGGAACTCGACGGTCGCGTGCTCACCGACACCGCGACCGGCGTCACCGTCGCACCGCACGACCGGTCGGTGGTGCTGCTCGCCCAGCAGGCCCTGCTCTTCCCGCACCTGACGGTCGCGGGCAATGTCGAGTTCGCACCGCGCAGTGCGGGTGTGGCCCGGCGTGAGGCCCGTGCCCGCGCCGAGAGATGGCTGCGGGAGGTCGATGCGGCGGAACTCGCCGATCGCCGTCCACACGAACTGTCGGGTGGACAGGCCCAGCGGGTCGCGCTCGCGCGTGCCCTCGCGGCCGAACCGCACCTGTTGCTGCTCGACGAGCCGATGGCCGCCCTCGACGTCACGGCGACACCGGTGCTGCGGTCGTTGCTGCGACGCGTCCTGCGCGACAGTGGACGCACCGCGCTGCTCGTCACCCACGACCCGCTCGACGTGCTCGCCCTCGCCGATCGGGTGATCGTGATCGAGGCCGGGCGGATCGTCGAGGACGGGCCGGTGCGCCGTGTGCTCACGCGACCGCGCAGCGCCTTCGCCGCCCGCATCGCAGGGACCAACCTCGTCACCGGAACCGTGCGAGGTGAGGCGCTGGAATCCGCGAACGGTCTCGTCCACGGTCGGGTCCACGACGACTGCGTCCCGGGCACTGCTGCCGTCGCCGTCTTCGCGCCGTCGGCGGTCGCCGTCTACACCGACGCACCGCACGGGAGCCCCCGCAACGCGCTGCGCGTGAGGATCGCGGAACTCGAGGCGCAGGGGTCGACGGTGCTCGTGCGCTCGGATACGGGTATCGCCGCGGAGATCACGACGGCGGCGCTCGCCGACCTCGACGTCCATCCGGGCGACTCCGTGTGGTTCGTCGTCAAGGCCACGGAGGTGGGAATCCACCCGGCCGCGCTGCGCGCGTGATCGCTACTGCCGCGCTGCTCGCGTGATCGCTGCCGCGCTGCGCGCGTGATCGCTACTGCCGCGTGCGGCGCACGGCGAGCACGGCGACGAGCCCGATCAGGTAGACGACCCCACCTGCGACGGCCAGTTCGGGCGTGCGGCCGTCGGGGTCGATGACGAAGGCCGCCACGACGATCGCGCCGAGGAAGGCGATGTTGAAGACGGTGTCCTGCAGCGCGAAGACCCGTCCTCGGCGCGCGTCGTCGATGTCGATCTGCATCGCTGCGTCGCCGGTGAGTTTGATGGTCTGACCGGCGAGACCGAGCAGGAAGGCCGCGACGAGCAACGGCCCGGCCGACACCGTGGTGACGAAGGCGAACTGCACGATCGCGGCGGCGATCAACCCGACGGTGACGGTGCGCGGCCGGCCCAGTCGAGGGATCAGGATCGGTGCGAGCACCGCTGCGAAGAGCATGCCGGCGGCGGTGCAGGCGACCGCGACACCGAATCCGGAGAATCCGCCGAGCAGGTCGGAGTCGTTCTCCCCGGCCGGAGCGCCGGAGTCGTCACCCGCAGCACGCAGGACGAGCACCATGATGAGCGTGTCGATGCCGAACACGATGCGGTGCGCGCCGATTCCGAGCATCGCGATCGTCACGCCCGGCGCTTCGAGGACGGCTCCCGCGCCGGTCCGCAGGCCCGACAGGACGGTGCGGACCACGGCCCGGGGACGTATTCCCTCGGGGCCGAGTGCATTCGCGGCGAATCCGGCTGCGGCGATCGCGCCGACGAGCGAACCGCTCACTCCGAGAAGGACGGCAGTGCCGGAGCCGGTGTCGCCTGCGCCCACGAATCCGATGGTCGCGACCGCCGTGGCGGCCCCGACCGCCGAGACACCGGAACCGACCGTCGCCATAACGGAATTGACCGGGACGAGCCATGATTGGGCCACGACGTGCGGGAGCGAGGCCGAGACGCCCGCCAGGACGAATCTGCTCACGCCGACGGCGGCGAGCGCGAACAGCATGAGCGGGGTCTGCGGTCCCCCGAGGAGCAACACGGCCGCGGCCGCCGCGATGAACACTCCGCGGAGCAGGTTGGCCCACACGAGGACGAGACGCCGGTCCCACCGGTCGAGCAGGGCGCCGGCGAACGGACCGATCACCGAGTACGGCAACAGCAGCACGGCGAAGCCTGCCGCGATCGTCACGGGGTCGGTGTGACGTTCGGGGTTGAACAGGATCGCCCCGCCGAGTGCGGCCTGGAACAGTCCGTCGCCGAACTGGCTCGCGAACCGCACCCCGGTCAGTCGTACGAGACCCGGCGAGTTCCGCAGGGCGGTCGCGGTCGATCGCCACGCCCGCTGCCTGGACTGCTGCCTGGAGTCTCGCACAACTCCCGACACTATCCGTTGTGACCGGTCGGGTCCGGTCGGGCGCTCGGCCACGGCCGTGACCTGGGCCGTTACGGCCGGCGCGGTGCCGCGCGACTCACCCGCGGGCGCGCCACCACGCGACGGTTGCTGCCGCCGCTTCGTCGAGCGGGGTGGGTGACAGGTCGAGTACCTGTTCGGTGCGGGTCGAGTCCATGACGAACGGAGCGGTGAACTGGTAGAGCATCTCCGCGAGTTCCTTCATGTCCCGGTTCACGACGCCCCCGGCCCGCAGCAGCCAGGACGGGATCGTCCCCACCGCGGGCGCGGGCAGGCCGGCGGCCCGGGCGAAGGCGGTGGCGATCTCACGCTGTGTCACGGCCTGTCCGGTGGGTGCGTGGATCACGGTGTTCCACACCGCCGGCTCCCCCGCAGCTGCGATCATCGCCGCGGCCAGGTCGGGCACGTAGGTGAACGAGTGCGGGAGGTCGGCCGAACCGAGCACCCGCACCTTCCTGCCGGCGAGCACGGTGGGCACCATGCGTTCTCCGGCCATCGCGCTCAGTGCCCGCGGACCGAAGAAGTCCGATGCCACGACGCTCACCGTCGGTGCGCGATGGGCGGCACGGGCCGCGAGGAGCTGCCGCCGGACGCCGCGCTTGCCGGTGTCGGCCTCACGGGGTGAGTCCTCGGTCATGACGCGGTCGGGTTCGCTGTACGAGTAGAGGCTCTCGGGGAAGACGACGACCGTCTTCTCCGACAGGTTCGCGGCGGCGTCGAGGACGACGCGCTCGGCGACGGGGAGTTCGCGTGCCCACACGTCGGCGCGGTAGGCCGAGCCGTGGACGCACATGTACACGGCGTCGGTGGGAAGTCCGTCCTCGTCGACGAGGGCTGAGGCGACGGCCTCGGGGTCGGTGGCATCGACGCGCAGGCGTTCGATACCCGGACCTTCCGGCCCACTGCCCGATCGGGTGAGAACACGCACTCGATGTCCTTGTGCGGCAAGTTGTTCGGCGACGGTCCAGCCGACGGGCCCGGCTCCTGCGACCACCTGGAGATGCGACATGATTCCTCGATTCCGAAAAGTGTGAGCAGTGCTCTCTGATGACATCGACGATCCTCCGTGCAGACGCGCTTGTCAAGAGCAGTGCTCTCGTTTGTTGACGGTGCTCTCTGTTCGACGGCAGAATGGCCGGGTGACGACACCACGGGCGCGCGCACGCGCACAGACGATGGCCGACATCCTCCGGATCGGCCGCGAGCATCTCGGCACCCACGGAGCGGCGGCGCTGTCGCTGCGTGCCGTCGCCCGCGACCTGGGTGTCGTCTCCTCCGCCGTCTACCGCTACGTCTCGAGCCGCGACGAGCTGCTCACCCTCCTCGTCGTCGACGCCTACGACGAACTCGGCGACAGTGTCGACCGAGCCGTCGACGCGGTCGACCCCTCCGACCACCGCGAACGGTTCCTCACCCTCGGCCGTGCCGTGCGCTCGTGGGCGTTGGCCGAACCCGCCCGCTACGGGTTGCTGTACGGCAGCCCGGTGCCCGGCTACGCCGCCCCCGCCGAACGCACCACCGCACCCGGTATCCGCGTGGTCCTGCGACTGGCCCGGATCGTGGACGAGGCCCACGCCGCGGGTGTACTGGACGACACGGCCGGTACCCCACCGCCGGAGAACCTGGGGGAACCGCTGGGCCGGATCAGGGAGGAATTCTCCCTCACCGCCCCGGATTCCGTACTGGCACGCGGTCTCTGGGCATGGCCGTCACTGTTCGGGTCCGTGAGCTTCGAGGTCTTCGGGCAGTACGGCCCCGACACATTTCCGGACCGTGAGGTCCTGTTCGAACATCATCTCACCTTGTTGGCACAGACCGTCGGGTTCCACCCCACGCGCCGGTGACGGCGGTGACAGAATGGCTGACGTGGCGCAGCATCAGGACGAACCCGAGGACCGCACCGCACCCTCGACACCCAGGGTGCGGGCCGGCAGCCTGCTCGTCTCCGCCACCGATCTCACCGAGCCGACCTTCCGCCGCACCGTCGTCTACATCATCGAGCACACCGACGCGGGCAGCTTCGGTGTCGTCCTGAACCGCATCAGCGACACCTCCGTCGACGCCATGCTGCCGCAGTGGTCGTGGCTCGCCGCCGAACCGAAGACCCTGTTCGTGGGCGGCCCCGTCCACCGCAGTTCGGCACTGTGCCTCGGCACGCTGCGGGTGGGGGCCGACATCACCGACGTCCCCGGCATCCGCCACGTCGACGGCCGAGTGGTGATGATCGACCTCGACGCCGATCCCGGGCACATCGCCCACTATGTCGAGGGTGTGCGGATCTTCGCGGGATACGCGGGGTGGAGCGCAGGTCAGCTCGACGGCGAACTGCGCAACGACGACTGGATGGTGGTCTCGGCACTGCCCGCGGACGTGCTCGCCCCCGCGCACCTCGACCTGTGGGCGAGGGTGCTGCGCCGGCAGCCGCTGCCGATGGCGTTGCTCGCGACCCACCCGATCGAGGTCGAACGCAACTGAGTCCCGGCGGACGACCGGGACCGGTCAGCGGGCGTCGGCGAGAGTGTTGATCGCGCCGGCCATCTCCTCGGCCCTCGTTGCGGTCACGGTGAATTCGTGTCCCGACGCCGTGGTCACCACGACCGCCGGTCCGGTGCGCGTGACCAGGCCGTACCGTTTGCCACCCTTGGCCCGCAGCCCCCAGCCGCCCCAGTCCTGGAACGGGCGGGTCTCGGTGACCTTCGCGCCGACGATCTCGTCGAGGTCGTATCCGAGCGCGTCGGTGGCCAGATTCGACACCCGGATCCCGTCCGCGTCGACCACCACCGTGTAGCGCAGCAGACCCAGCACGAGCAGACCGACGGGTGCGATCAGGCCCAGCGGCCACCAGCTCTGCGTCGCACCGCACACGACGAGTGCAGGGATCAGGACGAGCAGCGACAGTCCCGCCGTGGTGCCCGCACCGGTGCCCACCTGCTCGACGATCGGCAGCTCGGCGCGACCACGCGGCAGTGACGGATCCGGAGCGGCGGTCGCCGCCTTCCGCTCCCGGCCGTCGCGCAGGAGCCGTCCCCCGAACCAGCCCACCGCGACACCCGCCCACATGCCGAGCACCGCCGGCCGACCCTCCAACGCGGCCTGCGTGGCGTCGGTCGTGTCGAGCTGCCCGGCGAGACCGGCCAGGAACAGCGCGGTGATCGTCCCGGTGACCCCGAGACCGATCGCGAGCATGTAGCGGCGCATGAGCAGTTGCGCCTGTGCGAGCGCGGCGATCGCACAGCACCCACCCCCGACGAGCACGATCAGCAGGGCGGCGGTCCACGCCGAGGTCATGGGCGGGCCGAACGAATCGGGGGCCGTGCCCGACCAGTGCGTGGCAATTTCACCGGGCAACCGTGGAAGCCACGAACGGGTGAGCACGAGTACGGCCACGGCACACAGCAACGGAACGACCAGCCCGAGCAGCACACCCACGGGGTCGACCTGACGCGTCGTCATGGGCTCAGCCTAGGGTGCGGGCCTCCACCGGGCCGTCCTCGTTCCGCTCTCGCCGAACCGTCAGGCGGTCGGCTCGCACGCCCCGCGCAGGCTGCACGCGCCGCACGAGGTACCGCAACCGGCCGTCTCCTCCGGCTTGGTCGCCGCAGCGACCCGCGCTGCGACGGATCCGCCGGCTCCGGCGGTGATGAGGGCGGCCACCACGGTGACGACGACCGCGATGATCCCGGCGACGGTGGGCAGGGTCAGCGACGCGACTCCACCGAGGGCGAGGAGCACCGCGGACCCGAGCATGCTGGGCGCGGCGACCTTGTTGGCCAGCGTGAAGGCGTCGTCGTCACGCAGCGCGTCGGGGGTGCGCACACCGGCCCAGCGGTTGCGCGGGAGCTTGCCGGTCAGTGCCGCGACACCCACCGCGCCGACGACGAGAGCGAGCACGAAGAGCAGGACAGCGACGATGAGCACCCGACCAGGATACGCGGCCGGTGGTGCCACCGGTCTGCGCGGGTGCGGGCACGTTCTACCCTGGCAGGAGCACTCACACGCCCGGCCGAGTAGATAGTGATCACCGTGACCCGTCCCGAACAGACCTCCCAGCACGAACCCGGCAGCACTCCGCAGCATCGGTACACCGCCGAGCTTGCGGGGCGGATCGAGCAGCGCTGGCAGGAGCTCTGGCGCGAGCGCGGCACCTTCCACGCCCCCAATCCGGTGGGCGATCTCGCCGGCGAGGTGCCCTCCGACAAGCTCTTCGTGCAGGACATGTTCCCGTACCCCTCGGGCTCGGGCCTGCACGTGGGGCACCCGCTCGGGTACATCGCCACCGACGTGTACGCGCGCTTCAACCGCATGCAGGGCCGCAACGTGCTGCACACCCTCGGTTACGACGCCTTCGGCCTGCCGGCCGAGCAGTACGCCGTGCAGACGGGCACGCACCCGCGCACGACCACCGAGGCCAACATCACGAACATGAAGCGGCAGCTCTCCCGGCTCGGTCTCGGGCACGACGAGCGTCGCTCGGTCGCGACGACCGACGTCGACTTCTACCGGTGGACGCAGTGGATCTTCCTGACGATCTACAACGCCTGGTACGACCGCGAGGCCGGCCGGGCGCGCCGCATCTCCGAACTCGAGGCCGAGTTCGCCGACGGCACGCGTCGTCCCGAGGACGGACGTGACTGGGCGTCGCTGTCGGAGGGTGAGCGCGCCGACGTCATCGACTCGTACCGCCTGGTGTACCGGTCGGATTCGCTCGTCAACTGGTGCCCGGGCCTGGGCACGGTGCTCGCGAACGAGGAGGTCACGGCCGACGGCCGCTCCGAGCGCGGCAACTTCCCGGTCTTCCGGAAGAACCTGCGCCAGTGGATGATGCGGATCACCGCCTACTCCGACCGCCTGATCGACGATCTCGAGCACCTGGACTGGACCGACAAGGTCAAGTCCATGCAGCGCAACTGGATCGGGCGTTCGCACGGTGCCCAGGTGAAGTTCGCCGTCGCCGACCACGACTCGGCGATCGAGGTGTTCACGACCCGGCCCGACACCCTGTTCGGTGCCAGCTACGTGACCCTCGCGCCCGAGCACGAACTCGTCGACCGGATCGTCGGTGCGTCCTGGCCCGAGGGTGTCGACGAGCGCTGGACCGGCGGTGCCGCCGATCCGGCCGCCGCGGTTGCCGCCTACCGCGCGTCGATCGCCGCGAAGTCCGATCTCGAGCGGCAGGAGTCGAAGGAGAAGACCGGTGTGTTCCTCGGCGCCTACGCCGTGAACCCGGTCAACGGCGAGCGACTGCCGATCTTCATCGCCGACTACGTCCTCACCGGCTACGGCACCGGCGCGATCATGGCCGTTCCGGGCCACGACCAGCGCGACTGGGAGTTCGCGACCGCCTTCGGTCTGCCCATCCGCGAGGTCATCTCCGGCGGCGACGTCACCACCGAGGCGTACACCGGCGACGGTGTGCTGGTGAACTCCGGCCTGCTCGACGGTCTCGACGTCGCCGAGGCGAAGAAGACGATCGTCGCGAAGCTCGAGGAGGAGGGCACCGGGCGCGGCACCATCCAGTACAAGCTGCGCGACTGGCTGTTCGCGCGGCAGCGGTACTGGGGCGAGCCCTTCCCGATCGTCTACGACGAGCAGGGACGCGCTCACCCGCTGCCCGAATCCGCTCTGCCCGTGGAACTTCCGGAGGTGGAGGACTACGCGCCGGTCTCGTTCGATCCGGACGACGCCGACTCCGAACCGTCCCCGCCGCTCGCGAAGGCGGTCGACTGGGTGAACGTCGAGCTCGATCTCGGCGACGGCCTGAAGCGCTACACGCGCGACACCAACGTGATGCCGCAGTGGGCCGGCAGCTCGTGGTACCAGCTGCGCTACATCGACCCCACCAACTCGGAAGCCTTCTGCGACAAGGAGAACGAGGCATACTGGACCGGCCCGCGGCCGGAACTGCACGGCCCGAACGATCCGGGTGGCGTCGACCTGTACGTCGGCGGTGTCGAGCACGCGGTGCTGCACCTGCTGTACGCGCGGTTCTGGCACAAGGTGCTCTTCGACCTCGGGTACGTCACTTCCTCGGAGCCGTACCGTCGCCTGTTCAACCAGGGCTACATCCAGGCCTATGCCTACACCGACTCGCGCGGTGTGTACGTGCCGGCCGAGGAGGTCGTCGAGCGCGACGGCAAGTTCTACTGGACCGGCCCGGACGGTGAGCAGGAGGTCGCTCGCGAGTACGGGAAGATGGGCAAGTCGCTCAAGAATTCCGTCAGCCCCGACCAGATCTTCGACGAGTACGGTGCCGACACCCTGCGCGTCTACGAGATGTCGATGGGTCCGCTCGACCAGTCGCGTCCGTGGGCGACCAAGGACGTCGTCGGCGCGCACCGCTTCCTGCAGCGCGTGTGGCGTCTGGTGGTCGAGGAGGAGAGCGGTGCGCTGCGCGTCACCGACGACACCCCCGGCGACGACACGCTGCGGGCACTCAACAGGACGGTCGCGGGTGTGTCCGACGACTTCACCCACCTGCGCGACAACACGGCGATCGCCAAGCTCATCGAGTACACGAACCACCTGACGAAGCAGTACCCGTCGGGTGCGCCGCGCAGCGCCGTCGAACCGCTCGTGCTCATGCTCGGCCCGGTCGCCCCGCACCTCGCCGAGGAGATGTGGTCGCGTCTCGGACACACCGAATCGCTTGCGCACGGCCCGTTCCCGGTCGCCGACGAGAAGTGGCTCGTGGAGGACAGCGTCGAGTACCCGATCCAGGTCAACGGCAAGGTGCGCAGCCGCATCACCGTCCCGGCCGATGCCGCGCCCGACGCCATCGAGGCCGCTGCGCTCGCGGACGAGAAGATCGCCGACCTGCTCGGCGGTGCCGCACCGCGCAAGGTGATCGTGGTTCCCGGAAAGATGGTCAATGTCGTGAAGTAGCAACAGCTTCCGACAGACGAGACCCCGGTGCATCCTGTGCACCGGGGTCTCGTCGTCTCTGTGCTGTGCGCTCGAATTTCACCGAGAGCACTTCGCGCTCAGGGGTTCTTGTGTTCGATCTTCTCGAACTCGGCGACCTCGCCCGCATCGTGTGCGCGCTCCTCCGCCTCCTTCGCCTCGAGCTGCTTGGCGACGGCCTCCTTGAGGGAGACCTTGGCCGGCTCGGCGGCCTCCTCCTCGGCCTTGCTGATGCGCTCCTCGTCCTTCTTCTTCGCCGTCTCGGCGGCACGGCGCTTCGCGGCGGCCTCCTGATCGGCCTTCGCCGTCTCGGCGGCCTTCTTCTGCTCGGCTTCCTTCTCAGCCTGCTTCGCGCGTTCCTGCGCACGCTCCCGCGCCTGCTGGACCTCCTTCTCGCGGTCGCGCCGTGCAGCTTCCTGTTCGGCTTCGGCGCGCTCACGCGTCCGGCGGAGTTCGGCGTCCGCCGCGCGCTTCTCGGCCGCGGCCTGGGCGTCGAGCTTCTCCGCGCGCTTCACCGCTTCGGCGCGTTCGGTGGCGAGTGCCCCGCGCGTCGCGATCTCCTGATCGTCGAGCACGCTGCCGACGATGCCGTCCAGCATGCCCAGTCCCCGCTCGTACATCAGGCGCGGCGGGGCGTCGGTGGGCAGGAACCGCAACTGCTGCTCGAGCAGTCCCAGCGGAAAACGGGCGATCTTGTACTGCAGTCGCAGAACGCTCTTGGGCAGGGTGGTGAGGTTCATGGGCGCATCTCCAACTTCGATGGGGGTACAGCTCCGGTAGGGAATGTCGGTGGTGTTCGTCAGCGCTCCGGCTCGTCGGTCAAGGTGCGTTCGAGGGCTTCGGCCTTGCGGCGTTCCTCTTCGGCCTGGAGACGTGCACGTTCGGCGTCGTGGGAGGCGCGCCGGTGGTCCTCGTCGGCAGCCGCGACCTCGGCGGCGGCATCCGTGACCTGGTCGTTCTCCTCACGGCGTGCCTGCTGCTCGGCGGCGGTGGCCTCGCGGACGGCGTCGGACCGCCCTCGGACGATGTTCTCCTGACATTCGAGATCGGCGGCCTGTTTACGGATCCGTGCCTCCTGCTCGACCTGCGACTCGACGGCGTCGGTCCGCTGCTGCACGGCCTCGCGTTCCTGCTGTCCGGCCTCGCGGACGGCGTCGAGCTGCTCGACCGCCTCGTCGCTCTCGGCCTCGGCCATGTGCGAGAGTGTGTCGGCCTTCCTGGTCTGCCGGGCCTGCTCCTGCTCGAGTCGGCCTTCTGTGGTGAGGGAATCGTTGCCGGTCAGAGCGCCGGCGACCTCCTTCGCCTTGCCGAACACGGTCTGCTTCAACCCGAGGCGTGCCTTGTCGGCCGGACCAGGGCGAGCCCCGTCGGATGGACTGTCTTCGACCACGGTCATCTCCTTCCGTACGGGACACGAAGGGGACGGCCCCATGGAGTGGGGTAGCCCGGCACGGTCGGGTTCAATCCTCGAGAGGCTCGAGAGGGTGGATGTGCGTGCCGACGAAGTCGACGACATCGCCCAGGACCTCGTCCCGATTCGTCTCGTTGAAGACCTCGTGTCGTGCCCCGGGATAGGTCTTCGACGACGACCCGCGACCTGCCAGCGACGACCATCCGGTGGCGGTGCCGTCGAGGGGAACCAGCTGATCGTCCTCACCGTGCAGCCACAACACGGGCACGTCGTCGACGGCACCGGCGGCGGTGATCGTGTCGATGCAGGTCTTCAGCGCCTGCACGGTGGTGCGCTCGAACGGGCCGTGCCAGACGAGCGGGTCGGCCACATAGGCGCGACCCACCTCGGGATCGCGGGAGAGGGTGGACGGATCGATGGGGGTGTCGGGGATCTCCTCGGCCGCGAGCAGGGCGTCGACGGTGGCCCACCTGCCGAGGACCGGCCCGGACAGGACGACCGCGGTCAGCTCCGCTCCGTATCGCTGCGCGTACCGGGCGGCGATCATGCCGCCCATCGAGTGCCCGACGAGCACGACCGGCAGGTCGGGATGTTCGCGTCGCGCCGTGAGATCGAGCAGGCGGAAGTCGTCGACCACCTTCTCGAAGTCGTCGATCAGAACGCGTTCGCCGTCGCTGAGACCGTGACCGATGTGGTCCACCGCATAGACGGCGGCGCCGTCGGCGACCAGGCGCGCTGCCACGTATTCGTAGCGTCCGCAGTGCTCGCCGTAACCGTGGCACAGCAGCGCCACGTAGCGCGGGGTCTCGTCGACCCACTTGCGCGCTGCGAGGGCGCCGGCGTGTCCGTCGAGGGTGAAGGCGACAGCGTCGATCATCGGGTCTCCGATCGTTCCGGGTGATGGCGATGTCATCGTCCTCCGGCGCGGGGTCTTCCGAGTGGGAATCGTGAGTGCATCCGCGGAACCGGCCCACTACCGTCGATTGAAACGTGTTCCAGATTCGAACGAAGGAGACCTCATGTCACCGAGTCGGGACGCGATCCGCGCCACCGTCGAGAACTACGTGAAGTCCGTTGCCTCGGGCACCGTCGACGACGTCCTCGCCCTGTACGCACCGGGCGCGACCGTCGAGGATCCGGTCGGCACACCCGTCCGCGCGACCGAGGCCGAGATCCGCGAGTTCTACGGAGTGGTCGAACCACTCGCGCAGACCGGTGAGGTGATCACCCTCAAGATCGCGGAGAACAACGCCGCTTTCGTGTTCCGCCTGGTCACGCACCTGGGTGAGCAGGATCTGATCATGGAGGTCGTCGACGTGATGACCTTCGACGACGACGCGAGGATCACGAGCATGAGGGCGTTCTGGAGCCAGGAGGACATGCAGACCGTCCCCGCCTCCTGATGGGCAGCCGCATCGTCGAGGTCGATGGTTTCACGTGGAACATCGACGATCGGGGTGACGGGCCCGCGGTCGTCATGTGCCACGGATTTCCCGGACTGGGGTACAGCTACCGGCACCAGCTCGCGGCGCTCGTCGCCGCCGGATACCGTGCCGTCGCCCCCGACATGCCCGGCTACGGCCGCACCGGCCGGCCCCGGGAGGTCGAGGAGTACACGAACGTCGCGGTCGCCGATCGCCTCGTCCGGCTGCTCGACGTCCTCGGCATCGACAGCGCGGTCGTCGTCGGTCACGACTTCGGTGCGCCCGTCGCCTGGACGACGGCGCTGCGACATCCGGATCGCGTCGCCGGTCTCGTCCTGCTCGCGGTGCCCTACTCGCCCGACCGGATGCCGGTGCGACCGAGCGAGATCTTCCGCGGTCTCGCCGACAAGCATTTCCTCCACCTTCACTACTTCCAGGAACCGGGGGTCGCGGAAGCGGAACTCGATCCCCACCCGCGCGAATTCCTGCAGCGGTTGTTCTTCGCCCTCTCGGGCGGATACCGCTATCTCGATGTGTGGTCGCATCCGTCCGACGGACGCGGATATCTCGACGTGCTGCCCACCGCTCCCGACCTGCCGTGGGATTGGCTCGCCGACGACGAACTCGCCCACTACGCGGCCGAGTTCGCCCGCACCGGATTCCGCGGAGGCCTGTCCTGGTACCGCGCCTACGACGCGAACTGGGAGGCGTCGCGTCCCTACGAGGGTGCGAAAGTGCAGGTACCGACGCTGTTCGTGGCCGGCGACCGGGATCCGGTCATCGCGATGTCGGGACCGTCGGCGCTCGAACGGATGCGTGATTTCGTCCCCGATCTGCGCGGCGTCCACCTGCTCGAGGGCGCGGGGCATTTCGTGCAGATGGAACGTCGCGACGAGGTGAACGAGCTTCTCCTGAGCTTCGTCTCCGGGATCCGGATACCGACGAGAACCGCCGAACAGCACTTTCACCGGCGATCATCGACCTAGCATGACGGCGTGGCCAGCGACACGGTTCGTGGATTCGGTCTGGCACTCGCACTGACGGCACTGGTGGCGGGTGCCTGCTCGTCGGGCGGTTCGGTCGAGACGACGACGCCCGTGCACCTGCATGTCGCCACCGCGCAGGACGACCCGTGGACGCCGCGTCTCGTGCCACCCCAGGTGCCGGTCGCGGTGCCGCCCCCACCCCCCGAGGTCGTCGAGGACGGCGGCGACCCGGTCACCGCGACCGCCGGAACCCCGGCCGTCCCCGGTGATCGCCCCGCCCTCTACGGGGGAAGTCTCGACCGGCCCCTGTGCGACCGCGAAGCCCTCGTCCTCCATCTGGAAGAAGACCCGGACAAGGCCGAAGCGTGGCGCGGTGTTCTCGGCGTGCCCGACATCCGCGGCTACACCGACACCCTCACCGCGGTCCTCCTGCGCGCCGACACCCGGGTGACCATGCACGAGTACCGCGACGGTGCCGCGCGGCCCGTGCAGTCGCTGCTGGAGCGCGGCACGATCGTCCTCGTCGATGAACTCGGCGTTCCGCGCGTGCGGTGCGTGCGCGGCAATCCGCTGTCCGCGCCGGTGCTCACCGGCAACGACGAACTCGAAGGCCCGAAATGGCCCGGCCTGAATGCCGAGCGGATGTTCGTCGTCCAGCCCGCCGCGACTCCCGTGCGGGAGCTGGAGGTCGTCGACATCACGACCGGTGCGATGGTCCCCGTGCCGGTCGGTGAGGCACTGCCGAAGACCACGGCTCCGGCCGCACCGGAGATCACGGAGGAAACCCGGCCGGAGACCGAGGCGCTGCAGGCACCCGTTCCCGCACCGCGACGCGCTCCGGTGCCGGAAGCCGCAGCACCGCCGCCACCGCCGCCACCCGCTCCGGAACCGCCGCCGCCACCCGCTCCGGAACCACCGCCACCGCCGCCGGCTCCGGAACCGCCCCCGGTGGTGGCACCGGCCCCGGCACCTCCGCCGGCGCCGCGGGCTCCCGCGCCGCCACCGCCGCAGATCCAGATCCAGATCCCGGGCGCTCCCCCGGTGGTGATCCCACTGCCCTTCTGAATCGTCAGTCGTTCCGAGTCGTCAGCGAGGACGCAGGACGACCTCGGTGGGGTGGGCGTCGACCGGTGCCTCGACGACCTGCCGTACCGCGCGCGCCACCGTGCCGGGGCTGAGGAACTGCGACGGGTCGTACTCGCGACCCTCCGACGCGACGATTGCGCGTTGCATGTCGGTGTCGATCCGGCCCGGGTGGATCGAGGTGACCCGCAGTGCGGGTTCCTCCTCGCGCAGCGCGTCGCCGAACGCCCGCAACGCGAACTTGCTCGCGGCATAGGCACCCCACCCGGGGCGAGCGCGCAACCCCGCCCCCGAATTGATGAGCACCACGTGCCCGTTCGCGGCCCGCAGGGCAGGCAGCAACACCTGCGTCAGGGCGACCACGGCGACGACGTTGGCCTCGAACGTCTCGCGCCACTGCCGGGGCTCGCTGTCGGCGATCGTGCCCAGTTCGGCGACGCCCGCATTGTGGACGAGCACGTCGAGCCGGTCGATGTCGGCGGCGGCCGCGGCGACGGCGTCGTGGTCGAGCAGGTCCACGGGCCACGGCGTGGCGTCGGGCAGTTCCTCGAGGATCGCATCGAGCGACTCGCGACGTCGGCCGCCGAGGAGCAGATCGTGGGTGGGAGCGAGTTCGTGGGCGATCGCGGCGCCGAGACCGCGACCCCCTCCGGTGACGAGAGCTGTGGGGCGCATGATCACGAGCCTAGGAAGCCGAGGGCGGGGCGGCCACCGCACCGTGCTCGAGACCGGCCAGGATCTCGGCGAGCCGGTCGTCCGGCGGGGTCGACACCGCCGGGTCGCGAGGGAACCGGAGTTCGAGGAACGCCTTGGGTCGTGACAGCACGTATTCGCGCGCCAGATTCCTCAGCCGCGTGCGCGATCGCACGTCGTTCGCGGCGCGGACTCCGGCGATGTCGATTCCCGCCCGCCGGCACAACGCCACCGCGCGCGAAAGGTGGAAGGCCTGGGTCGTGATCAATGCATGCCGCACGCCGTAGGTGGCGACGGCGCGCCGGGCGGTGTCGTAGGTGTCCAGACCGTACGGGTCGGCGACGATCCGTTCCCGGTTGACACCCTGCTCGACGAGATACGCGATCATCGCCGCGATCTCGTCGCCCGAGGTTCCCGCCCCGTCGCCCGAGACGAGCACGGCCTGCACCCGTCCCCGTTCCATCAACGCGACGGCGACGTCGAGACGGCTGCGGAGCACCCGTATCGGACGGCCCTCGTGCACCCGCGCGCCCGGCACGATCACCACCGGGGCGGGTGGTGCGTCGTCCACCTCGTAGATGAGGCCCTTCGCCTCGGACGCCACGCGGGCGGAGACGAGTGTCAGCGCGGACACCGCACCGACGGCCAGTGCGGAGACCGCACCGAGGAGGGACGACGGCCGGACGGATTCGAGCATGCGTCCCAGATTACGGACGCCCGGCGGCCACAATGGAGGGGTGGACCCCGTCGACGCACTCCGCGAAGTCGCCTTCTGGCTCGAACGCGAACACGCCGACACCTACCGTGTGCAGGCCTATCGACGCGCGGCGGAGGTGCTCGCCGACGTGAGCGACCACAAGCGGGAGGTTCTGCGGAAGACCGACTCGTGGACCGATCTGCCCGGCATCGGGAAGAAGACCGCCACCGTCATCCGCGAGTCGTTCGACGGAGTGCCCGCCTATCTCGAGCAGTTGCGCGAGGAGGCCGAACCGATCGGACGAGGCGCCCGCGACCTGCTCGAGTCCCTGCGCGGCGACCTGCACACCCACTCGAACTGGTCCGACGGCGGCAGCCCGATCGACGAGATGCACCGCGTCGCGTCGATGATGATCGGGCACGAGTACTTCGCTCTCACCGACCACTCCCCCCGTCTGAAGGTTGCGAACGGTCTGACCGCGGAGCGGCTGCGCTCGCAACTCGGCGTCGTCGCGCAGATCAACGGGAACGCCGATGGTGCAAGGATTCTCACGGGTATCGAGGTCGACATCCTCGACGACGGATCGCTCGACCAGGACGAAGGGCTGCTCGCCGAACTCGACGTCGTCGTCGCGAGCGTGCACTCGAACCTGCGGGCCGACCGGTCGGTGATGACGAAACGCATGCTGCGTGCGGCGGCGAATCCCCACGTCGACGTCCTCGGGCACTGCACCGGCCGGCTCGTCGGCGGGGGTCGCGGAAGCCGTCCCGAATCGAAGTTCGACGCCGAGAAGGTCTTCGCCGCGTGTCGCGATCACGACACCGCCGTCGAGATCAACTGCCGGCCCGAACGCCGCGACCCGCCGTCGCGTCTCATCGATCTCGCACTCGGGATGGGTTGCCTGTTCTCCATCGACACCGATGCACATGCACCGGGACAACTCGATTGGCTCGGGTACGGTTGCGAACGTGCCGCCGAGCGGGGCGTCGAACCCGAACAGGTGATCAACACCTGGGAGGTCGACGACCTGCTGGCGTGGACCGACAGGTAGGGGATGCGCGTGGAACACGTCGACGTACTGATCGTGGGAGCCGGGCTGTCCGGCATCGATGCCGGTTACCGGCTGCAGACACAGTGCCCGGATTTGGGGTACGCCATCCTCGAGAGTCGCGACGCGATCGGCGGTACGTGGGATCTGTTCCGCTATCCCGGGATCCGGTCGGACAGCGACATGTACACGCTCGGATTCCCGTTCCGCCCGTGGCGGGGTGAGAAGTCCATCGCCGACGGCCCCGACATCCTGCAGTACATCCGCGACACCGCTGCAGAATTCGGCATCGACCGGCAGATCCGTTTCGGCCACAAGGTGATCGACGCATCCTGGTCGTCGGATGATGCCCGGTGGACGGTGCGTGCCTCGACCGGGCAGGGTACCGTCGAGATGTCCTGTTCCTTCCTCTATCTCTGCAGCGGCTACTACAGCTACGAGTCCGGATACCTCCCCGACATCCCCGGCCTGCAGGACTTCGCGGGTACGGTCGTACATCCGCAGTTCTGGCCCGAGGACCTCGATTACGAGGGGAAGAAGATCGTGGTGATCGGCAGCGGCGCCACGGCCGTCACTCTCGTGCCCGCGCTCGCGGAGAAGGCCGAACACGTGACGATGCTGCAACGCTCCCCCACCTACGTGATGTCGCTGCCGGCGCGCGACCCGATCGCGACGCGGATACGACGCCTGTTGCCCGACAAGGTGGCCCATCGCGCGGTGCGGACGAAGAACGTCGTGGTCAACCTCGGTTTCTACCAGTTCTGTCAGCGGTTCCCGTCGGCTGCGAAACGCGTGCTGCGCACTCTCACCGAACGTCGCCTGCGCGGCAGGATCCCGGTCGATCCCCACTTCTCACCGCGTTACGACCCGTGGGATCAGCGACTGTGCGTGGTCCCCGACTCCGATCTGTTCCGCACCCTGCGCGCCGGGAACGCCGAGATCGTCACCGACCGGATCGACACCGTCACCGAGAAGAGCGTCCGCCTCGAGTCCGGCCGCGAACTCGAGGCCGAGATCCTGATTCCCGCAACGGGTCTGCAACTGGTGCCCGCCGGGGGGATCGAGTTCGTCGTGGACGGGGAGAAGATCGACCTCTCCACCCGGTTCATCTACCGCGGGATGATGCTCGACGGCCTGCCCAATGCCGCGATGTGCCTCGGTTACACCAACGCGTCGTGGACCCTGCGCGCCGATCTCGCGTCCCTGTACGTGTGCCGGTTGCTGCGGTACATGCGCCGCAACGGCTACCGCTCGGCGGTGCCGAGGTATTCGGGCGACGGTCGCACCCGCCCGCTGCTCGGTCTCGACGCCGGCTACATCCACCGCGCGGAAGGTGCTCTGCCCAAGCAGGGTTCGCGCAGCCCATGGCTGATGCGGCAGAACTATCTCCTCGACCTGCCCACCATGCGGCTCGGGCGTGTCGACGAATCGATGCAGTTCACGCCCTGACGGTCAGCGCCGGCGCGCCGCCAGGTGGACGTCGGGAAAGCGATGGTCGGCGTCGGGACGGCCGACCGTCCGCCACACCTCGTCGAATCCGGCGTCGGACAAGGCCGCGGCGAGACGATCCGGGTGCCACCGCCAGGCCGGCGCCACCGCGTGGTCGAACTCGACCACCTCACCCGGCTCGTCGGTGGTCTGCCCCGCGACGAGCACCACGCCCCCGGGCGGGATCCTCTCCGCCCACCCGGCCAGGACCCTGGGGATCTCGAGCGGCGGAACGTGGATGAGGCTGAACCGCGCGATGATCGCGCTCGGAACCACACCGCGGAGATCGTCGGATGCGAGTCGCGCGTCGTCCCGCACGAATCGCAGGGCGGGGTGGGCGTCCCGCGCGATGCGCAGCATCTGCGTACTGGGATCGAGGCCGATCACGTCGAGTCCGCGTCCGGCGAGATCCGCGGCCACGTATCCGGGTCCGCAACCCACGTCCAGCACGACACCCTGCACCTGGCTCTGGCACACCATCTCGGCGAAGGCGGCGACGGTGTGGCGTTCGAGCGGCGTCAGGTACGGATCGGGGAACAGCTCGACGTACAGATCCGCGAGGACGTCGTATCCGGGCTGGGTCACCCCGGCATCGTACGACGGGCCGCGATGAGTTCGACCCCGTTCGCAGGTCCTATCCACGACGAGGCAGTCACCACAGGAGGGGATCCATGATCATCGTCGCAGGACATCTCACCGTCGACGCCGACAGGCGTGAGGCCTACCTGGCGACCTGCAGGGCCGCCGTCGAGGCGGCCCGCAGAGCGCCGGGCTGCCTCGACTTCGCCGTCACCGCCGACCTGATCGAACCCGATCGCGTCTGCATCTACGAACGGTGGGAGTCACGGGCACATCTCGACGACTTTCGCGGCAGCGGACCCGACGACGATCAGGCCCGGGAGATCCGGTCGATGGAGGTGTCCGAGTACCTCGTCCCGGACGTGCAGCCGACGAACGAGTAGTTCTCGTCGCGGATCCGGCCGGAGATCGACAGGATCTGCGCACGCGGTCAGCGTTGCTCGAGCTGCTCGTCGGGATACCGTGCGAACCGGCCGGCGTCGCGCTCGTGCACGGGACCGTCGCTGTCCCAGGGCCATCCCCCGAATCCGGTGCGACGGTAGTCCTCGAACGCCTGCCGGACCCCGGCCTCGTCGTTGAGCACGAACGGGCCGTACGACACGACGGGTTCGCCGATCGGGCGACCCTGCAGCATCAGGATCTGCGTGCCCTCGTCGCCACCGGTGAGGTGTACCGGCACCGACGCGTCGACGACCACTCCGTGCCCGGACTCGATCGTCCGATCACCGATCCGCACGGGGGAACCGTTGTACACGTACAGGACCCGCTGCGTCTGCTCACCGTGTGCGGCCGGCAGTTCCCAGCGCGCACCGGACGACAGATCGATGTTCCAGATCGCGACGTCGGTGCCGGGTCGGGATGCCCACGAATTCGGCGGGGGCGGCGGCGGAGTCGCGCGGTCGAGCTCACCGGCGATGACGCGGATGGAGACGGTGCGTCCGTCCTCGTCCGCGACCGTCACGGTGGGGGTGTCCTCGTTCCACAGCATCGAGAAGTGCGGGTCGACGGTCTTCGACTCGGCGGGCAGGTTCAGCCAGATCTGGAACAGCTCGAGGGGATTGCCCGAATCCTTGTTCAGCAGAGGGAACATCTCGCTGTGGACGATGCCGTTTCCGGCGGTGAGCCACTGCGTGTCGCCCTCACCGAAACGCGCCGCCGCACCCACCGAATCGGAGTGGTCGACGAAACCCGAGCGCACGAAGGTCACCGTCTCGAAACCGCGGTGCGGATGGCCGGGGAATCCCGGGACGGTGGTTCCGTGGTACATGCTCCAGCCCGCCGGGTTGCCGAAGTCCTGGCCGAGCGGGCGGCCGTCGAGCGACGCGTCGGGTCCGAGTTCGTCGTTGCCCGCCGGATACGCGTCGACATGATGCGCGACGAACAGGAACGGATCGATGGTCTGCCAGGGCATACCGAGCCGGAAGACCTGGAGTACCGGAGTAGGGGCTGCTGACGTCATGACCCGTGCAACTCCGTGCCCGTGCTCTTTGTTCCGGGTGGTGTGGTGGCCTCGCTGTCGTCGAGCACACGCGCCCCGGCGGCGAACTTCTCCACCTGGTCACCCAGCCGGATCTGTGCCGGGACGGCACCGCCGAGCAGGTCGCGGGCCAGGGCCGGGGAGTCGCCGAGCGGCAGGTCGCTGCCGGCGATGACGACGTTGCCGTAACGACGTCCCTTGAGCATCGCGGGGTCGGCGATGATCACGGTGTGTTCGAAGACCTCACCGATCGTCGCGGCCTCGCGCTTCGCGACTGCCAGGTCGCGGAAATCGCCGCAATTGACGACGTAGACACCGCCGGGCGCGAGCACGCGCCGGGCGTGCTGCGTGAACTGGAGGGTCGTGAGTGCGACGGGAGTGCGGTTGTAGGCGAAGACATCCCGCACGATCACGTCGCGGCTCGCATCGGACAGTGAGGTGAGGACCTGCCGGGCCTCCCCCACCCGGATGCGCAGCAACGGGGCGCGGGGCAGGTCGAACCAGTGGCGGACGAGTTCGGCGAGGCGACCGTCGATCTCGACGACCACTTGCCGCGCGTCGGGATAGACCGCGGCGAAGTAACGCGCCATCGTGCACGCACCCCCGCCGAGATGCAGCACGCGCAGTCTCGAGTCGCGTTCGAACCTGCTCTCGACGAGCATCGCGATCCACCGCATGTACTCGAACTCGAGCAGGGCCGGGTCGCTCAGGTCGATGTGCGAGCTGGGCACCCCGTTGATCTCGAGCACCCAACCGTCGGCGAGATAACGGTCCTTGACGAGCTCGCACGTGCCCGTGTCGATGTCGTACAACCCTTCGACCGGGCCGCCGGGTGCACCGGTCTTCTCCTTGCGCGGCGACGATGCGGCGCGGCCACCTCGTTGCCTGCTCATACGACGAGCCTAGTACCGGCCCCTCCTTCGCCGCGGATCAGAGGTGGAGGTCCTCCTTGCGCATCATGGTGGTCGCAACGACGCTGATCACGGCCGTGAGGACGAGATAGCCGCAGGCGAGCCACGGACCGCCGGCCACGGCGATGAGCGCGGTGAGGATCATCGGGGTGATGCCCGACGCGTAGATGCCGGAGAACTGGTAGACGACCGACAGGCCCGTGTAGCGGATCTCCGCCGGGTACAGGCTCGCGTACAGCGTTCCCTGCGCGCCGTAGAACAGGGCGTGGACGACGCCGAACACGAGGATCATCGCCACGGCGAACCAGAACAGGTTGTTCGTGCCGAACAGGGCGAAGGTCGGGAACACCGCAATGCCGTAGGCGGCGATACCGACGGTGTAGACCTGCTTCGCGCCGAACCGGTCGACCAGGGTGCCCGAGACCGGGAGCAGCACGGCCATGACCAGCGCGGCGAGGGTGACGACGAGGAGCACCGGCACCTTCTCGAAGTCGAGGTCCTTGGTGGCGTAGGTGATGGCGAAGACGCCCCACGTGTTGAACGCCGCGCCCTCACCCCACCGCGACAGCAGACCGAGAACGGTGCTGCGGCGCACGCCGGGCCGGAAGACGTCCACGAGCGGCGCGGACGACTTCTTCGCGAGTTCCTGCACCTCGCGGAAGGCCGGGGTCTCGTCGACCTTCAGGCGCACGACGAAACCGACGGCGACGAGGACGAGGCTGAGCAGGAACGCGATCCGCCAGCCGTACGACAGGAACTGCTGCTCGTCGAAGACCACCTGGAGCGCTGCGAACACCGCGGTGCCCAACGCGAGACCGAGCGCGAGGCCCATCTGAGGGATGCTGCCGAACAGACCGCGCTTCTTCTCCGGACTGTGCTCGACGGCGAGCAGTACGGCCCCGGCCCATTCGCCGCCGAGGGCGAAGCCCTGCAGGATGCGCAGCAGGAGCAGCAGGATCGGTGCGACCACACCCACCTGCGCGTGGGTGGGCAGGACGCCCATCAGCGCGGTGGCGACGCCCATGATGAACATCGTCAGGGCGAGGGTCTTCTTGCGTCCGATCCGGTCGCCGATGTGGCCGAAGACGACACCGCCGATGGGGCGGACCACGAAGCCCACCGCGAAGGTCGCGAAGGCCAGCATCGTGCCGACGAACGAACTCTGGTCGGGGAAGAACAGCTGGTTGAACACCAGGCTGGCGGCCGTCGCGTAGAGGAAGAAGTCGTACCACTCCACCGTGGTGCCGAGCAGGCTCGCCGCGACCACGGTGCGTAGTCTCCTGCGACGATCGAGATCGGACTCGGGTGCGGAACTGGGCTGGGACAGCGTGGTCATGGACTCGATTCCCGGTGGTGGACAGCGTGCAACCCGGCGACGCTAACCACGTCCGATACATTCACGCACGGGTTCCGATCATGCTGATTACAAATGTTGCCGGGCCCCCTCGACGGCTGTTCTCCTGGACATCACGATTGCCTGCCGTCGACTCGAGGACTTCGTCTTGTCTCTGCATATGCACTGGTTCCTGCCCACCTACGGCGACTCGCGAAACCTCATGGCAGGGGGCCACGGCAGCTCGATGTCGGGCGATCGTCCGGCGACGCTGCGGTATCTGAACCAGATCGCCGCCGCCGCGGAGTCGAGCGGCTTCGAATCGGTCCTCACCCCCACCGGCGCGTGGTGCGAGGACGCCTGGTTGACGACGGCGATGCTGATCGACACCACCGAGACCCTCAAGTTCCTCGTCGCGCTGCGCCCCGGGCTGATCAGCCCGACGCTGGCCGCGCAGATGGCCGCGACCTTCCAGTGGCAGTCGCAGGGACGCCTGCTGCTCAACGTCGTCACCGGCGGTGAGGACCACGAACAGCGAACCTTCGGTGACTTCCTCGACAAGAACCAGCGCTACGCGCGCTGCGGCGAGTACCTCGACGTGATCAAGCGCCTGTGGGCGGGCAACGGCCCGGTCGACTTCAAGGGCGAGTACATCCAGGTCGAGAACGCCCAGCTCCAGCGCATCCCCGATCCGGTGCCGCCGCTCTTCTTCGGCGGGTCCTCCCCCGCTGCCGGCACCGTCGCGTCGCAGTTCTGCGACACCTACCTCACGTGGGGTGAGCCGCCGGCCGCCGTCGCCGACAAGATCGCGTGGATCCGCGGACTCGCCGACATCCAGGGACGCACCCTCGACTACGGCATCCGCCTGCACGTCATCAGCCGCGACACTTCCGAGGAGGCGTGGGCCGAGGCCGATCGCCTGCTCTCCGCGCTCGATCCCGCGACGATCGAGAAGGCCCAGCAGAGCCTGGCCCGCTCCGGTTCCGAGGGCCAGCGCCGCATGGTCGAGCTGCACGGCGGCGGTAGCGCCTACGCCGCGAGCAAGGACGCCCGCAGCCTCGAGGTCTCGCCCAACCTGTGGGCGGGCGTCGGACTCGTCCGCGGTGGCGCGGGCACCGCGCTCGTGGGTTCCCACGAGGAGGTCGCCGACCGCATCGCCGAGTACGCCGAGATCGGTCTCGACCACTTCGTGCTGTCGGGCTACCCGCATCTCGAGGAGTCCTACCGCTTCGGTGAGGGCGTCCGCCCGATCCTCGAGCGTCGCGGCCTGCTCGCGCCGGCCTCCGTCCGCTCGGGCGACCTGTCGGGTTCGACGGCCTTCCTGCCCGCGGCTCACTGACGCTCCCCTGCAATTCGATACAGCACAGCTCGACACAGCGCCGGCACGAAATGTGTCGGCGCTGTTACAGCTGCGGCCCTCGTCGTGCGGATCCGTCCGCAGGACAGAGAATGGGGCCATGCCGGACCGAGGATTCACGCCGACACAGCTCGCCGCGCGCGCGGCGTACCTGTTGCGTGGGAACGACCTGGGCACCATGACGAGTGCCGCTCCCAAGCTTTATCCACACATGTGGAGTTGGGATGCGGCGTTCGTCGCCGTGGGGCTCGCGCCGCTGAGCGTCGAACGGGCGGTGGTCGAACTCGACACCCTGCTCTCGGCGCAGTGGAAGAACGGGATGATCCCGCACATCGTCTTCGCCAACGGTGTCGACGGCTACTTTCCCGGCCCGGCACGCTGGGCGGTGTCCGAACTGGCCGCGCACGCACCGGCCCAGGTGCAGACATCGGGCATCACGCAGCCCCCCGTGCACGCCATCGCCGTGCAGCGCATCCTCGAGCATTCACGGCGGCACGGTCGTTCGACACGTGCTGTCGCCGAGGAGTTCCTGGATCACCGGTGGGCGGATCTGGTGCGCTGGCACCGCTGGCTCGCCCACGCGCGCGATCTCGACGGTAACGGCCGCATCGCGCTGTACCACGGGTGGGAGTCGGGGATGGACAACTCCCCGCGCTGGGATGCGGCGTACGCCAACGTCGTCGCCGGTCCGGTGCCACCCTTCCATCGTGAGGATCTCGAGCACGTCGCCGACGCCACCCAGCGGCCCAGCGATCGTGAATACGCGCGCTATCTGTGGCTGCTCGAGGAGATGAAGACGGCGCGTTACGAGGACGACGTGCTCGCGAAGGCCATGAGCTTCGCCGTGGAGGACGTCTTCGTCAGTGCGGTGTTCTCGCTCTCGTGCGAGGTGCTCGCGACCATCGGTGAGGAACATTCCCGACCCAATGCGGATGTGCGTGAGCTGTATTCGTGGTCCGAGCGGTTCCGGAAGGGCGTGATCGCCACGACCGATCCGCGCACGGGCGCGGCGAAGGACTTCGATCTGCGCAGCGGGAAGTGGGTCGCCACCGACACCCTCGCGATGTTCGCGCCGTTGCTGTGCGGCGGTCTCGACCGGCAGGCCGAGCGCGCCTTGCTGCGCACCTTCGAAGGACCGAAGTTCTGCGGGCACCCGGATCTCCGCTATGCGGTACCGCCGTCGACCTCCCCCGTCTCGGGCGACTTCCGTCCCCGTGAGTACTGGCGTGGGCCGGTGTGGCCCGTGATGACGTGGCTGTTCTCGTGGGCGTTCGCGCGCCGCGGCTGGGCGGAACGCGCGAACGTGCTTCGCGCGGAAGGTCTCCGGCAGGCGAGCGACGGCACCTTCGCCGAGTACTACGAGCCGTTCACCGGCGACCCGCTCGGCAGTATGCAGCAGTCGTGGACCGCCGCAGCGGTATTGGACTGGCTCGGATGAACCGTGCGTGGTCCCGGTAGCGAGCGCCACCGGAACCACGCACGAGGTGTCAGACCCCGATGCGTCCGCCGTCCGACTTCCATGCGGCGACCACGGCGGGACGCGGCTGGGAGTCACCTCCGTCGGGCCAGTGCGAGGCCGGCGACGCCCACGACGCGTCGTCCGTCTCCCCGGGATGCTGCACGCACACCACGACCCGCCCGTCCTGCACGATCGGGCCGCACGTCTCGGCACCGATCGGCACGGTGAGGAACTGCTTCGTCTCACCGCGGCGCGGTCCGTCGAGGACGACGCTGAACAGCCCGTCGTTGGAACCGAGTGCGTTGCCGTCGGTCGAGATCCACAGGTTGCCGTACGAATCGAAGGCCAGGTTGTCGGGGCACGAGATCGGGCTGACCTGCGACTTGTCGAAGCCGCCGAAGTAGGTGTCGGCCTCGTTCGGATCCCCGCACACGAGCAGCAGCGTCCACGTGAAGGACGTACCCGCGTGGTCGTCGTCGATCTCGAGGACCTGACCGTTCTTGTTGTTCTCGCGCGGATTCGCCTCGTCGGCCGGCGCGGCACCGTCGACGCCACGCTTGGTGTTGTTGGTGAGTGCGACATAGACCTTGCCGGTCACCGGATTCGGTTCGAAGTCCTCGGGACGATCCATCTTCGTCGCGCCCACCCTGTCGCCCGCGAGCCGGGTGAACACCGCGACTTCCTCGGCGCTCATGCCGTCGACCAGCGACTCGGCGCTGCCGTCCTCGTTCGCACGCAGCAGCGGGATCCACTCGCCACTGCCTCGGAACTCGCCGGCCTCGGGAAGCCTTCCGGAGCCGTCGATCTCGTCCGGATGGTCGCCGCTGAGCTTCGCGACGTACAGTGTTCCCGCATCGAGCAGGGTCATGTTGTGCCGCATCGCCGCTCGTGAGTTCCCGGGCTGCATCTTCCGCGACGAGACGAACTTGTACATGTAGTCGAAGCGTTCGTCGTCACCGCTGTAGGACACGACGGTGCCGTCGCCGGTGATGTGGACGGTGGCCGCTTCGTGCTTGAACCGCCCCAGCGCGGTGTGCTTGACGGGCACCGAGTTCGGATCCCACGGATCGATCTCGACGATCCATCCGAACCGGTTGACCTCGTTGGGTTCCGCGGCGATGTCGAATCGGTTGTCGAACCGTTCCCACTTCCGTTCGGTGTCCGCGCCCTCGAGTCCGTACCGGGCGAGACGCTCGGCGACGACCGGGTCGGTCACACTCTCGGCGTTGGCGAAGTACTGGTCGAAATTCTCCTCGCCCGACAGCACGGTGCCCCACGGGGTGAGCCCGCCGGCGCAGTTGTTGAACGTCCCCGCGACCCGCGTGCCCGTCGGGTCGGCCGTGGTCTTCAGCAGGTCGCTGCCCGCGGCCGGGCCGGTGAGGAGGAGCTCGGTGGTTCCGGTGATACGACGGTTGTACTCGCCGAATTCCGGTGTCAGTCGGCCGGTCCCGGGTTCGCCCTTCACCTGGACGACCGACAGTCCGTGGCCGGCGATGCCGATGCGCACCTGTTCCTCGGTGGGGTCGTCCGGGTCGTAGTCGGCGAACATGAAGGGTTCGGTGGTGTATTCGTGATTGACGACGAGCAGGTAGGTGTCGGGTCGGCCGTCCACCGGGAGCAGACCGGCGAAGTCGTTGTTGAACCCGAACTGCTTCTCCTGCGCGGTCGCCGTCTGGTTGCCGATGTCGAAGGCCGGTGCATCGGGCAGTACCGGATCGCCCCAGCGGATGACGACGTCGTTCTCGTATCCCTCCGGAACCGTCACCGCGTCATCGGTGTTCGGTGCGACCGCCGTGAAGTTCGTGCCGTCGGGCACCGGACCGAGATCACCGGCCGCCGCGGTGTCACTGCCGGCGGCCGCGGCGGAATCGTCAGCACAGGCCGTCAGGACGCCACCGGCGCCGACGGCGAGTACGGCCACGGCACCGCCCCGCAGGACCCCGCGACGCGAGACGGCAGCGCGCACGATGTCGCCGAAATATTCACCGCGGGAGGTGTTCGGGACGGCATGCGAACAGGCGTCCCCGCACTTGTACTTGCACGTGATGTTCGAGCGCGACGATATGCCGTCGTGCGTGACGAACAGGGGCAGGACTCTACGGGCCACAACGATCTCCTCGGAATCGGTTCGACGCCGGAACCGTAGGAGCGTCAGGCGAGTCGGACGGAACGAGAAGGTGAACACCCGATGAGCATTCGGCTGCCGTGAGACGGCGGTCACAGGACGGATCGAGGTCAGCCCGGGGCGATGCGGTCGAGATCCACGATCGGCCGGACACCGGGACGGTCGAGATCGGAGAACTCCTCGTCCCGCGACTGCTCGTCCTCGCCCTCGCCGGGCCTGCCGTCGACGAACGGCACCACCCGGTTCGTGATCGCCGTGTTGTATTCGGCGGGAGCCTGGATGGGATTGGCGTGACCGGTGCGGTCGAGCTTCGACACCAGTAGCGTGCCGTCGACACCGCCGGACTGGTCGATCAGGATCCGGTGACTGTACTCGACGTCGACGACGTTGTCGGACAGTGCGTTCCGTGGCCGGAGGAACACCACGGCGGGACGGATCTTGTCGTCGCGTTCGTCGGCGAGCGCCCGCAGGTTGTCGATTGCACCGGATGCGACGATCGCCCGGAACTGCGATTCGATCAATCCGTTGCTTGCGGCGTCGGTCGAGAAGATCTTGTCGTTGAGCACCTCGACCGCGACGTCGCGCAACTCCTCGGTGTCGATGCGCCGGTACCACCGCTCCGAGGGGAGCACGAAACGGTCCATGCGGGCGACGACCTCGACGAGCATCCGCATGCTGCGGCTCTCCCGAGCGCCGGGCAGCCAGCCGATCCAGCGCAACAGGTCCTCACCGGCGCTGCGCGCGTCGGCCCGCACGGCGTGCAGATCGAGCGGCGTGCAGTCGAGGATCACGCCGGTCACCTCGAGATCGGTGTCCTGGTACAGATGCTGGGCGACCTCGAGGGCGATGATGCCGCCCATGCTGTGCCCGGCGAGCACGACGTTCTCGATTCCCGACCACGCCGCACGCTCGTGGATCAGGCGGCTGACGACGGCGGTGTCGAGACCGCTGTTGTCGTACTCGACCGCCCATACCTGCCCGAGTTCGCTCAGTGCGGGCAGTGCCGCGGCGGTCTCGGTCGCGTCGAGGTTGCCCAGGCCCACCAGGTCGACGACCGCCGTGTCGCGGTCCTCCCGCGACGCCGCGTCGTGGATCGGATGGATCTGCGGCTGGGTGAGGGCGAGTCGCTCACGGACCGGCGCGACGTCCCACGCCCAGTACTGCGTGAACAGGGCGACGAGCGGGAGCGCCGCGACGGCCGTCCGTGCGAGGGCTCGTCGGAGCCGGCCGAACCGCACCCAGTGATGACCGGTGCGGGTGTCGCGGAGACGTCGCCGCCGACGGCCGTCGTCCCAGTCGTCGGCGGTGCAGGGCGGTAGCCAAGGTGCGTTCGACATGCACCACCGATGCTACCGACGTGCTGTGCTCAGCTCAGGCCCGTCAGTGGGGGTGCGGAGTTGTCGTCGCGCCACGCGATGGCTTCCCGCAGTTCGGTGAGGTCGTAGTCGGGACCACCGACACCCACCGTGAACTGCGTGATCCCCAGTTCGACGTAGGACGGGGCCGCCTCGGCGCCGGGCCAGGAGGTGGACCGCTCGATGTCCTCGGGGCGACGACCGGCCTCGGCGCAGCGCTGCGCGAGGATCTCGGACTTCTCGGCGTGGGTCTCCATCTCGCCGAAGCTGTGCCAGATGTCGGCGTACTTCGCGACCATCGGCAGCGTCTTCTTCGGGCCGCCACCACCGATGAGGATGGGTATGTGCCGGGTGGGCTGCGGGTTCAGCTTGCCGAGACGGTTCACGATGCGGGGCATGTACTCGGCGAGCAGGTCGAGGCGGGAACCCTTGGTGCCGAATTCGTAGCCGTACTCGTCGTAGTCCCGTTCGAACCAGCCCGAGCCGATGCCGAGGATGAGGCGGCCGCCGCTGATGTGGTCGACGGTGCGGGCCATATCGGCGAGCAGGTCGGGATTGCGGTAGCCACCGCCGGTGACCAGTGCGCCGATCTCCACACG
>Ga0180216_1000446_pt1 | contig 44221 bp, 34 predicted proteins | sample eDN3rd37CBELigMG_FD_128879 | JGI IMG/M metagenome (GOLD analysis project Ga0180216, IMG submission 128879) | Enriched Miracle-Growth compost microbial communities from Emeryville, California, USA - eDNA 3rd pass 37_C BE-Lig MG (version 2)... ...
CAAGGGTTTTTCATGTCAGTGCAATCGATGGCGATCGCCACGACACCTTTGGCGGGGCATGCGCTGCTTGGGGTGGACAAGACGCTCGCCACCTTTCCGCTGTTTCTCAACCACGCCGGTGTGATGCTGACCACGATCCCGGCTTCCTTTCTGATGGCCAAGATCGGCCGGCGCGGCGGCTTCTCCGTGGGTGCGCTGTGCGGCGTGGCGTCGGGCTCGATCTCCGTTGCGGCCATTTACATGCAGAGTTTCTGGCTGTTGTGCCTGGGCTCGTTGTTTCAGGGGATGGCGGCGGCCTTCGCCTGGTATTTCCGGTTTGCCGCCGCTGACGCGACCGAGCCGGCGCTGAGACCCAAGGCCATTTCGCTCGTCATGTTGGGAGGAGTGATCGCCGGTTTTCTCGGGCCGCAAACGGCGAAGTGGGCCGTGCACTGGCTCGATCCTCACGTTTTTGCCGGGGTCTACGTGATGGTCGCGATCTTCTCCGCCATTGTCCTGCTGCTGGTCCAGGGGCTGCGCATTCCACAGCTGACGGCCGCCGAAAAGGCCCAAGGCGGCCGCCCCATGCGCGCCATCATGCGGCAGCCCGCTTATATCGTGGCGCTGACGTCCTCCATGTTCGGTTATGGCGTGATGACGCTCGTGATGTCCGCGACGCCGCTTGCCATGCTCGCTTGCGGCTTCGAATTCCAGGACAGCGCGACCGTCATCCAGGGCCACGTCATCGCGATGTTCCTGCCCTCGTTCTTCACGGGACATCTGATAACCCGCTTCGGCGTCCTGACGATCATCGCAGCAGGCGCGCTGATCCAGATGCTCTGCGCCATCGTGAACCTGGCGGGTATCGAGTTCTGGAACTTCTTCCTTGCGAACGCGCTGGTGGGGCTCGGTTGGAACTTCACGTTCGTCGGGGGCACGACGCTGCTCACGACAACGTACACCCCGTCGGAGCGCGCGAAGACGCAGGCAAGCCACGACTTCGCAGTCTACGGCACGACCGCGACGGCGGCGGGCCTGTCCGGCATCCTCCAGGCCAACGTGGGCTGGACGGTGGTCAACATCGCCGCCCTGCCGTTGATGGGCGCCGTGCTCGCGGGCGTGATCTGGCTGGCTCGCGTTGAGGGTTGGCGGACCGTTGGCGCACGGTAACTGGTGAAGGAATTTCGCCGAACCCCTCTTGGGCTGTCGCAGGTGAGGGGCTCGGCACTTGCTCTTACACGGAGCTGTTGAAGCGCTCTTGGCTCAAGCCTTCCTCAACGCGGCGAGATCGGGGATCGGCCGCGCTGTCGCTGGGTTCTCCGCGAGCACCTGCTCGAGGGCGTGGGCGACGGAGAGCACGAGCGCGTCCGAGCCGTTCGGACCGACGACCTGGATGCCGAGCGGCATGCCCGCGTGATCGACCCCGCACGGGATGGTGGCCGCGGCCGGTATGGCCGTCGTCAACCCGTATGTGATCGCGAGCCAACGCATGTACGTCGGCATCGGCTCGCCGTTGATTTCGGTTACCGCAAGCTGCTCATGCGGGAACGGCGAGACCGAGGCCGCTGGACAGATGAGAACGTCGACTTCGTCGAAGAAGTCGAGGAAACGACGGTAGATCTTCGACTGCTCGACGTTAGCCCAGGCGATGTCGGCTGCCGTCCACTTCAGGCCCCGTTCGGTGTTGTCGATGACATTGGGGCCCAAGAGATCGCGGTGCTTTTCGAGCCGTTCGCGATGAGCACCGACGAAATAGACGCCGCGCAGAATCTCGAAAACATCGTGCACTGGGCCGAGGTCGGGATCGCGATTATGGGCTTCCACGAAGATATGCCGGAATGTGTTCACCCGTTCCTCGAACACGCGCCGGATGTCGTTGTCGATGGGTGCGCAGCCGAGGTCGGTCGAGATGGCTACGCGGAGGCTGCCGAGGTCCACGAGCGGCAGCTCTTCAGGGATGCGCAGCGCATCGTCGCTGGAGTAGGGATCGTGCTTGTCGAGATCAATCTGTGCTTTGAGCAGCAGATGCAGGTCAGCGATCGTGCGGCCCATCGGGCCATTGACGGAGAACGGCGAAAGTGCTGACGACCGCTCCGGGCCCGGCACGAGACCCGGCGACGGGCGGAACCCGCTGACGCCGCAGAACGCAGCCGGCGTGCGAAGGCTTCCACCGTAGTCGGAGCCTGTTGCCAGCGGCACCATGCCCGTTGCCAAAGCCACAGCAGAGCCGCCCGACGATCCCGCGCAGGTCTTTGCGGGGTCGAACGGGTTGCCGGTTGCGCCGTAGACCCGGTTCTTCGTGTTGGCGCCCGCGCCGAACTCGGGCGTGTTAGTCTTGGCGAGGATGATGGCGCCTTTGTCTCTCAGGTTCGCGACTGTTGCCTCGTCGCGCTCGGGCACGTAATCCTTGTAGATCAGCGAGCCCCACGTCGTCCTGAGACCGCCCGTCGCCTGTAGGTCCTTGATGCCGAGCGGCAGGCCGTGCAGCAGGTCCAGATCGTCTCCGCGCATGACGGCCTGTTCCGCAGCTTTTGCTGCTTCCTTCGCGACGCTCTCGTCCATGGCGACGATGGCGTTCAGCGCCGGATTGACCTCGGAAATGCGCTTGAGGCAGCTTTCCAGAAGCTCCACTGGCGACAGCTTTTTCAGGCCGATCAGCCGGCGCGCTTCGACGGCGGAAAGATCGCAAGGTTCAGTCATCGTGGCGTATGCCTTTCAATTGGAAGGTGACGTGTCGAGGTTAGCGCCGTGGCAGGTTGCCGGATTCGCCGAGGTCCCAGTAAAGCCCGGCCATCAGCTCCAGCGCATTGCGCGAAACCGACATCAGGATGTGCTCGTCGGGCGCATGCTGCGAGCAGGAGCCATACGAATGCGGAATCCAGAGTGTCGGCATTCCGAGCACGTCGGTGAAAATGTCGTTGCAGATCGAGCCGCCCATCTGCGGGATGACGGCCGGCTTCGCGTTTGAAGTGCGCTGAAACGACTCGACGGCCCAGACGACCCAGGGATTATCGGGTTCGGTGCGCGTGGCGGGGAAGCTCCCGTCATTGGCGCTTGGCGGATCGGCGACGCGAACGGTGTCGAAGCCCTTTTCACGCAGATGCCGCTCCAGCGCCGGACGGACTGCGGCAAGGTCGGTTCCCGCGACGAAGCGGAGCTGACAGTTCGCCACGGCTCTTGGCGGGATAGCGTTCACCGGCCGCCCCGGCATGCCGGCACCGATTGCGAGCACGTTGAGAACGTTCGAGCCGTAAACGCGCTCGGCCGGCGTATGGCCGGGCTCACCCCACCATTCGTCGATCTTCGGGCCTTTCTCACCGCCATCGACCTCCACGTCGGCAAGTGCCTGACGAACGGCGTCCGACATCGGCGGTGCTTTGAGCTCCGGAACCTGAAGCTCACCAGTGGGACCAACGATAGTGGAAATGGCGTTCGCCAGAATGATTGCCGGATTGGCGAGCAGGCCGCCCCAGTTGCCGGAGTGATGTCCGCCGTCTCTCAGTTCGCAAACGAGGTCGAAGTTGATCGTCCCGCGGCAACCGAGGTTCAGCGTTGGGCGCTCGGGGCGGGTGCGCGGGCCATCGGAAGCGATCAGCACGTCAGCTGCGAAGTCCTCCTTGTTGGCCTCGACAAGCTCCTTGAGACCCTTCGAGCCGGCCTCCTCGCCCATTTCGATCATGAACTTGGCATTGAAGCCGAGTTGGCCGCCCCGCTCCTCCATCACGGCTTGTAAGGCAGCCATGTTGATCGTGTGCTGGCCCTTGTTGTCGGCAGTTCCGCGACCGTAGAGCCGATCGCCATCGCGCGCCGTGATCCACGGCCCTTTGCCCTTGGTCCATTGCTCGTCGAGCCCACGGACGACGTCCCCATGACCATAGCCCAGCACGGTGGGAAGTCCCGGATCCTCGATCCGCGTTGCAAGCAGGACAGGGCCCTGCCCCGCCACAGGATTCGGATAGATCCGGCAGCTGAAGCCCATACGAGCGAAAGCTGGCTCCATCTCCTCCTGGAGGTAGGACTGGAGCTGAGGCAGGCTGTCGGGCAGCAGCTGGCTTTCGGTCCGATAGGCTACGCGGCGCGCGAGGTCCGCTTCGAAGGCGCCGCTTTCGAGATATTGGCGGGCGCGCCCGACTACTCCTGTCCGCGATCCAGAACCGCCTCCGCTCATTCCTATCTCCTCATGCGATCAACGTGTTTCGATTTTCGCTGGACAGTGGCCCACGCAGGCAGTCTCGTCCAGCGGTTGGTTCGCTGCTTCGAGCATTCCTGACATGCTTCCGCCGCGAAGAGACTTGTCACTGTTCGGCCGCCAAGCGCATCTTCAATTGCTAAAGCATCTTGGTCGGCGGGAGGAAAGGGGACGCGTGTCGTCAATCGGCGGGAGCAATGGTGGGCTCGCCGCGCGAATGCGTGCGAGCGGGAAGGCGGGCAAGCGCAATGACCCGATTGTCGGGGCGATCTGGGTCACGTTCGCCATGGCGACGTTCGCGGGCCTCGGTACGTTTGGCAAATACGCCATGCAGGCCGGGCTCGACCCGCTTCAAGTCATCTTCTTCCGGAATTTCTTCTGTCTCGTCCTGATGCTGCCGCTGCTGCATTGGCGAGGTCCGTCGCTGGCCTTTTCCTCGCAATTCAATCTCTACGGCGTGCGGGTCGGGCTCGCGTTCATTTCGATGATGACGTGGTTTTCTGCGCTGTCGATGATCCCTCTCGCCGAGCTGACGGCTGTCGGCTTTCTCGCACCGCTTTTTGCAACGATGTTCGCCGTGTTTTGGCTCGGCGAGGTTGTACGCGCCCGCCGCTGGACGGCGCTCGTCGTCGGTTTCATAGGAGCGCTGATCATTCTGAGGCCGGCAGGTGTGGGATTCGGGCTCGGTCAGCTTCTCGCGCTCTTCTCGGCGCTGACGGCGGGCATCGTCGGACCGCTCCTCAAGCAGATGACCGCGCAGGACGATCCGGACAAAATCGTTTTCATCACCAATCTCTGGGCCACCCCGGCTTCGCTGATCCCAGCGCTGTTCGTCTGGCAATGGCCGGGGATCGAGGTCTGGCCTTTTCTCTTCGGTCTTGGCGTCTGCGCGGTACTTGGCCATGTCGCGCTGCTGCGGGGGTTTGCGTCGACAGATGCTTCAATGGTTTTCACCTTCGAGTTCTCGCGCCTGCCGTTCGCAGTCATTGCCGGGTACATTTTTCTCGGAGAAACAACGGATCTGTGGACCTGGGTCGGCGCGCTCATCATCTTCAGCTCGGCGGCCTACATCACGCGGCGTGAAGCTCAGCTTGCGAAAGAGCGCGGCGGTGTTCGCATACGCGATGTTTCCGATCCGTTGAGCCTCACGCCGATCCGGCTGAAGCTCTAAATTCTCGCATCCCGACAGCCGCTCGATCGGGCAAGCGGCGAGGCGCTTTGGCGATCGCTCCACCGGGAACCCACAGGGCTCGCGGCATGTTCACCTTGCAGGCCCGGGTTCCGGACTTCCCCACGGAGGCAAGCCATGACGATCTCCACGTTCGACGAACTCTTCATGAACATGCTGCGTGACGTCTATCAGGCAGAGAAGCAGCACGTGAAAGCTCTGCCGAAGATGGCCCGCAATACCGTCCATCCCGAGCTCCGCGAAGCCATGGAGCAGCATCTCGAGGAAACCGAGGCCCAGGTCGAGCGCCTCGAACAGATCTTCGACATGCTCGGCAGCAAACCGAAAGGTCAGAAGTGCGAGGCTGTCGAGGGACTCCTGGAAGAAGCCCAGGAGATCATGGACGAAGTGGATGAAGAAGTGGTGCGGGATGCCGGTGTCATCGCCGCGGCGCAGGCTCTCGAGCATTATGAGATTGCCCGCTATGGAACCCTGGTGGCCTGGGCCCGGCGCATGGGCGAACGTGACATCATGCGACTCCTGCAGCAGAGCCTGCGCGAAGAGCACAATGCCAACCACATCCTGAACGAGCTTGCAGAAGAGGCGATCAACGCCGAGGCGCAGGAAATGCGCGAGGAAGAAGGAGGGGAAATCGAAGAGGACGAGGACGAGATGGAGCGGCCGGCGCGCGGAAACGGCGGCAGACGCATGCAGCAGATGGCGCAGGAACGTAGCAGTGGCGGCCGCCGGTCCGGTAGCCGCAGTGGTCGCGGGCGTTCGAAGGAGCCGTCGGACCTGGAACGCAGGGCCTACAAGGACAAGCAGGGGAACGTCCACTACCATACGCGCGCTTACATGCGACAACGCGGTGGCGGCTGAGGTGCTCAGGTCCGGGGAGCAGCTCCGCGTCCCCGACAACAGAGCCCGGGCGGTAACGATGCCGGCTAATCGCCGGTCAGACCAGTCGGGCAGCTCGCCCAGACCGCCCTTAGGTCGCGCGGGCTGCGCGTTGATTCTCGGTTCCTTTGCTGGCGGCTGAAAAACGATGAGTCCCGCCGGCGTCATCGTTTGGGAGCGAACCAATGGACAGCTTCGGCGCCCGGACCGAACTTCGCGTCGGTAACAAGAGCTACACCTACTTCAGTCTCGCCAAGCTCGCCGATCGCGGCTTCGACGTCAGCAGGCTCCCTTACTCTTTGCGCATTCTCCTCGAAAACCTGCTTCGAAACGAGAACGGAACGTCGGTTTCGAAGGATGACATAGAGGCGTTGGCCGGATGGAAACCGCAGGCCGACGGGCAGAAGGAAATCGCGTTCACGCCCGCGCGGGTGCTGATGCAGGATTTCACCGGCGTGCCTGCGATCGTCGATCTCGCCGCGATGCGGGATGCGATGGCCCGCCTGGGCGGCGATCCCGCCAAGATCAACCCGCAGCAGCCGCTCGAACTCGTGATCGACCACTCGGTGCAGGCGGACGTCTTTGGGCGCCCCGATGCCATGCGCATCAACACCGAGCTCGACTACACCCGCAATGGCGAGCGCTATGCGTTCCTCAAATGGGGCCAGCAGGCCTTTCGGAATTTCCGCGTGAGTCCTCCGAACGGAGGCATCTGCCATCAGGTTAACATGGAGTACCTGGCCCGCGTGGTGTTCGGCGCCCGCGAGGGGGACGTGCCGCAAGGCATTGAGAAGCCGCTCGCCTATCCCGATACGCTCGTCGGCACGGATTCGCATACTCCGATGGTCAACGGGCTCGGCGTTCTGGGTTGGGGTGTCGGAGGTATCGAGGCCGAGGCTGCCATGCTCGGCCAGCCGATCTCCATGCTCATCCCCGACGTCATCGGTTTCCGTCTCCACGGCGAGCTGCGCGAAGGTGCAACGGCGACGGATCTCGTCCTGACAGTCACGCAGATGCTGCGCGAGAAGGGTGTGGTTGGCCGGTTCGTGGAGTTCTACGGTCCCGGCCTGGGCAACGTGCCAGTGACCGACCGCGCGACCATCGGCAACATGTCGCCCGAATATGGATCGACGTGCTCGATATTCCCGGTGGACGCGCTGACGCTCGACTATCTGCGATTCACAGGGCGCTCGGACGAGCAGGTTGCGCTGGTCGAAGCCTACATGAAGGCGCAGGGCCTCTTTCATGATGCAAACGCGCATGAGCCGCTGTTCACGGACACTCTCGAGCTCGACCTCTCGACCGTGGAGCCGAGCATTGCCGGACCGGGCCGTCCTCAGGACCGCATCCCGCTGAGTAGGGCGAAGCAGGCGTTCGAAGAGGCGCTGCCCTCTCTGCTCCCACCGGCACGTCCGCCTACTCAGAAAGGCGCTTCGGCCAAGGCCTCGAATGGCACCAAAATCGGTGTGTGGGGCGAAACGCCAGCGGAAGATGTCAGCCAAGTGCTGCCGCAGCCGGGCGACGACATCGCGAAGGACCTCCGTCACGGCTCGGTCGTCATCGCGGCGATCACGAGCTGCACCAACACCTCGAACCCATCCGTGATGATGGCGGCTGGATTGTTGGCTAAGAAGGCTGTGGAGCGCGGTCTGCAAAGCCGGCCGTGGGTCAAGACGTCGTTGGCGCCAGGATCGCGGGTCGTCACCGACTACTACGATCGGGCTGGACTGACGAAATACCTGGAGGCGCTCGGGTTCAATCTCGTCGGCTATGGCTGCACGACGTGCATCGGCAATTCGGGACCGCTACCGCCCGAGGTCTCCGAAGTCATTGCCCAGAAGGGGCTCGTCGTGGCGTCGGTGCTTTCCGGCAACCGCAATTTCGAGGGGCGAATCCATTCGGAGGTGCGGGCCAATTATTTAATGTCGCCACCATTGGTGGTCGCGTTCGCCATAGCTGGCCGCATCGACATAGACCTCGAGACGGAGCCGCTCGGGCATGATCCCAATGGGCAGCCGGTGTTCCTGCGGGATTTGTGGCCGAGCCAGCAGGAAATCCGGCAGACGATTGCGAACGCCATCACTTCGGAAATGTACCGCCAGAACTACGCGCGTATTTTCGATGGCGATGAGCATTGGCGATCGCTCAAGGCCCCAACGGGGGATCTCTACGCCTGGAATCCCAACTCGACCTATATCCAGCACCCGCCGTTCTTTTCCGACATGGCGCGGGAAGCGCCGAGCCACGTGCCGGACATTCGCGGCGCACGCGTGCTCGCCCTGCTGGGCGACAGCGTGACCACTGACCATATTTCCCCGGCAGGGTCGATACGCGCCGATTCACCTGCCGGGAAATACCTCATCGGTCAGGGTGTTCCGCCCAAGGACTTCAACTCCTACGGCGCGCGGCGCGGCAATCATGAGGTGATGGTCCGGGGCACCTTCGCCAATGTCCGCATCCGCAACCGTCTGGCTCCCGGCACGGAGGGTGGGTTCACGACTTATCTGCCAACCGGAGAGGTCACCACCATCTACGAAGCGTCACAGCGCTACATCACGGAGGGAATCCCGCTCATTATTCTCGCCGGCAAGGAGTATGGGTCGGGCTCGAGCCGGGACTGGGCCGCAAAGGGACCCTATCTCCAGGGCGTGAAAGCGGTGATCGCCGAAAGCTTCGAGCGGATTCACCGGTCGAATCTCGTGGGCATGGGCATCCTCCCGCTGCAATTCCTTCCTGGACAGTCAGTTGACAGCCTGGGCCTGACTGGAAACGAGACCTTCGCGATCGAAGGAATTACGCAGGGCGTGGCAAACGGGTTTGTGGACAGCCGAAATCTGACCGTTCGCGTGCGTCGCGAGGGGGGCAGCGAGGAGACCTTTGAAGCCATCGCACGCATCGATACTCCGCAGGAGGTGCTCTACTACCAGCACGGCGGCATCCTGCAATACGTGCTGCGTCAGCTCATCGGTACGGCTGATGCGCAGATAGCCGCCGCCGAAATCAGCCCGGCGCCAATCCCACCAGAGCCCGAAGAGCAAGTCGGGACGGATGACGTGGACGAGGGGTCGATCGAATCATTTCCCGCCAGTGATGCCCCTGCCCACATGGCCGGCAGAGCAATGCCGGGCGGGACACCGCAGACCGCTGATAAGATTGGCAAGCGGACTGGCGGATCGGGTTCGTCGAGCTGATCGGCTCTCTCGAGTTCGATCAGAGCACAGCTGATGGATTGCCTTGGTCCGAGAGCTCAAGGGCGCCCTTCTCCCGGACTTCGGCCATCCAGTCATCCAGGCGCGCGATTTGCTCGCTGCTCATAGCAAGGCCGAGTTTGCTGCGGCGCCAGATGACATCTGCTGACGTCCGGGCCCATTCCTCGCGCATGAGGTACCTGACCTCGGCTTCCCGAAGTCCGGCGCCAAAGTCCTCCCCCAGGTCGTCTGGACTACGCGCATCGCCAAGGATCCGGGTAGCCCGTGTTCCGTAGGCACGGGCGAGTCTTTCGAGGCAGCCTCTGTCGAAACTGGAGTATCTGGCTGCCAGTGACGCCACAAGATCAGGAAAGCCCGAAACAGCGAAATCGCCGCCCGGCAGAGGCGCCGTTCCCGTCCATTCGCGGCCCCTCAGCTTCGGGAGGTGATCAGTCAGCCGACTCAACGCCTCCTCCGCCAGACGGCGATAGGTCGTAATCTTGCCGCCCAGGACGGAAAGAAGCGGCGCCCCGCCATCTGCTTCAACTTCCAGCTTGTAGTCGCGCGTGGCGGCCTGGGCGGCGTCGGCCCCGTCGTCGAGCAACGAGCGGACGCCGGCATAGCTCCAGACGACGTCGCTCGGACGCACTGGCTTTGTGAAGTAGCTGGATATGGCCTCGCACAGATACGCAATCTCCTCGGGCGAGGCGCGGACCTCGTCGAGCGAGTCCGTGTGATCGAAGTCAGTGGTGCCGATCAGCGTAAATCGGCCTTCGTATGGAATGGCGAACACGATGCGCTGATCCGCATTCTGCAGGATGTAGGCCCGATCGTGGTCGAAGAGCCTGGGCACGACGATGTGGGCACCACGGACGAGGCGCGTGCGGTCGTGCGCCGTGCCGGGCCTCAGCGTCTTGTCGACGAGATCGACCCACGGACCCGCGGCATTGACGAGCACGCGCGCTTCGACTGTCTCGACCCTGCCGGTCCATCGGTCCGCTGCGGTAAGAACCCACCGATCGCTCCGGCGCTCCGCTCGGTCGACCTTGCACCGCGTCCGGATCACCGCGCCCCGATCCGCCGCGTCGCGCGCATTGAGGACGACGAGCCGCGCGTCGTCGACCCAGCAGTCGGAGTATTCGAACCCGCGGCCGCGAAGATCGGGCCGGAGCGATGCGCCGGCAGGATCGCTCGCCAGTGAGAGCGTACGGGTCGGGGGTAGCGCTTTTCGGCCGCCGAGGTGGTCGTAGATGAAGAGGCCAAGCCTCAGCAGCCAGGCCGGACGAATGGCCGGATGATGCGGCAGGAGGAAGCGCATCGGCCGGATAATGTGGGGTGCCAAGGCCCAGAGCACCTCGCGCTCGATCAGGGCTTCGCGCACGAGCCGGAACTCGTAGTGCTCGAGATACCTAAGGCCGCCGTGGATGAGCTTGGTCGAAGCGCTCGACGTGCCGCTCGCAAGATCGTCTTTCTCGAAAAGCACTACGCGAAGGCCACGGCCGGCCGCGTCGCGCGCGATGCCACAGCCATTCACGCCACCACCGATTATTGCGAGGTCGAATTGCTGTCCCGAAGCACCCGTCGACGTCATCCGCGCACCTCCAACAAGAGATCGGCCAGCTCGGAAAAGCCGCGGGCAGAGGGCTCAGAGGTGACCCAACGCGGAGGTACGCTCAAACTGTCCTTGAAGTTCATTACATTGGCCACGCCTACCGAGTTCGGGAAAAACCCGAACATGGGCGCATCGTTGGGGCTGTCTCCTACGAACACGATGGCCTCGGCTGCCGTGTGGGCGTCGATGCCGAGTACTTCGCGCAAGAACCGGCAGCTCGTCGTGAGTTTATCGTAAATCCCGAACCAGCCGTTTACATGAATGGACGACACCTTCGCAGTCGCGCCGAAACGCTCGAAAATGGAGACGATCCGCGCGACGGCCTCTTTGGGGAGCGGTGGTACGTCCTCGCAGAAGTCGATTGCCAGATCGGCCTCCCTGTAGTGCTGGTCGGCCGCAATGGCAGCGCCTGGAACCTCGGCCAGAACCGCCTCGCGGATGGCTTCGAGAGCGCGCCGGTCCCGCTCCCGTTCCTCGGGAGATTTGGCATAACGTCGGATCATCGTGCGGCGCGCGTCATCATACGAGAAATAGAAGGCGCCGTTTTCGCCGACCACACCGTCAACCGGCCACTGCCGCGCAATCAGATCGCACCAGCCGGCAGGCCTGCCAGTGACAGGCACAACGGCGAAACCTGCTTCCTTGAGGCGCGCCATCGCCGCGTACGCGATCGGGGGCAGGCGGCCGTTCTCCGTCAGCGTGTCATCGATATCGGTCAGCACCGCACGAACGCGGCGGCGTGCTTCGATGGGAAACTCGGTGACCGGGCGCATTTTCGGGAACGGCTCCTCGGGAAAAATCCTCGGACGAGACGGTAGACGCGGCGCTCTTGAAGGCTCTTCGAGCGCTCGTCGTCAAGATCCGAGAGTGGCGCATTCCTTTAGAATGGCATGAAGCTGATCGCGAATGGAATCCGCCTCGGGACGAAACGATCGATCGAACACGGCGGAGCCTATGGTGAAGGCGTCAACGCCGGCCCTTCCGAGAGCGCGGATCTGGTCCGGGCTATTGATGGAGCCTGCCACGATCAAATACCCGCCATCTCCGAGTCCACGGCGCGCGGCCGCGACGAGCTCCAGCGGATCAGTCGCAACCGCTCTGTAGGCGAGGACGTCAACTCCGGGGCAGCCTCGCGCCATGAGGGTCCGGCAGTGCCGTTCGATTTCTACTGGATTGCTCTCGAGTCGCGTCGGGTGACCGATCGGCTGTCCGGCGAAAGGGAAGTAGGCCGTGCGGCTTCCGGAGAGAATGGACAAGATCTCATCGACCTGGGTGCCGCCGAGAAGCCTGTCGACGCCAAGGTCGCGTGCGAGCTTGGCTGAACGCAAGCTTTCAGCCGGATCGGTCGAAACGACCTCCATGTACGAGATTGCCCCCATCGCCCGAATGCGATCGACAACTTTGCTAATGATCTGACTCGGTGCGCCGATATCCTTAAAGCCGATGTGGCGCAGGCCCAATCCGGAAGCTTGGTCGAGGGCCTCGAGCGGGTCCTCCACGGTGCAGTCCCGGTTTGTCAGCATGAAAATGAGGTCCATGGAGGTCCGTCCTGGAACGGAGGCGATCGGCTCTGCCGACTAGATAATGCCGATCGACAAGTAAGGGAGAGCAATTTATTTGCCCAACCCTAACTGCCTGGAGCGGCCTCCTTTCTGTCGTGATGAAACACTTGAACTCACATCCGTAGCAACTGAAACGAGTGTTGCGGCAAGTGCCGCGCCATGGTCTATTCGCGCCATGGGTATACAGGCCATTGAGGAAGAGCTGCTGTCTCACTTCGACCGGCTGCCGCCGCAACTTCAGGCGGCTGCCAGATGGCTGCTCGACCACTGTGATGACGTCGCGTTTCTATCGATGCGCGAGGCTGCTCGGCGCGCCGACGTGACACCAGCCACAATGACGCGACTGGCCCAGCGGCTCGGCTTCAACGGTTTTGCCGACCTGCGGGCTTTATTCACGAACGCGGTGCGGTCCCACGGGATTCCCTTCCACGAGCGCGCGGAAGGACTGCGCGTGCGTCGCGACCTCGATGGGGACAGTGCCCTCATCGTCGACATGTTGGCGGTGGTTTCCGGCCATCTGAGGACACTTTGCGATCCCGAAACACTGTCGGCCATCACCCGAGCCGCCGACATCATCGAGGACAGCGAGCGGGTGTTCTGCGTGGGGGCCCGCTCAGGTTACGCGCCCGTTTATCTCGGCGCCTACCTGCTTTCTCTGATCGGCGAGAAAACCCGACTGCTCGATCAGGCCGGCGGGATCGGGCTCGACGCGTTGCGGGACGTTTCTGAACGTGATGTTCTCGTCGGCCTTACCATCGCGCCGTACACGCGTCAGACAGTGGAGGCTGTCATCTTCGCTGCGGAGCGGGGCGTCCGGGTGATCGCGATTACCGACAGCCGCGCCGCGCCGATTGCACGGGCAGCCTCGGCTACGGTCGTCATTCCGACGGAAACGCCGTCGTTCCTTCAGACCATGACCCCGGCATTTCTCATCATGGAATGCCTGGCCGCGCTCGTTGCCGCGAGGCGCGGAGACCGGGCAGTGGACGCAATCACAGAGGCCGAGGACGTGCTCCATCGGCTGGGCAGCTACACGAATCAGGGCCAATCGAGACGACGGGAATCATGAGCGAACGCATGAGCCGCATCCTCCATAGACGCATTCACGGCAGCATCCCCGTCGCAGTCGGCGGCAAGGGGATCGAGATCTTCGACAGTAGCGGAAAGGCTTACATCGATGCCTCGGGCGGCGCGGCTGTATCATGCCTCGGGCATGGTCACCCGGTCGTCAACGAGGCCATCAAGGCGCAGCTCGACAAGCTGGCTTATGCGCACTCCTCGTTCTTCACCACCGAGGTGGCAGAGCGGTTGGCAGATATTCTGATAGAGCATGCGCCCGCCGGTCTGTCCCACACTTACTTCGTTTCGGGTGGCTCCGAAGCGATCGAGGCGGCGCTGAAGATGGCGCGGCAGTATTTCGTCGAGCGAAGGGAGCCGCAGCGCCGGCATTTCATCGCGCGCCGGCAGAGCTATCACGGGAACACGCTGGGTGCGTTGGCCGTCGGCGGCAATGCGTGGCGCAGGCAGCAGTTCGCGCCGCTGCTGTTCGAGAGCCATCACGTCTCACCGCCGTATGCCTATCGCGAAAAGCGCGAGGATGAGAGCCTCGAGGCGTACGGCCAGCGCCTCGCCAATGAGCTGGAAGACAAGATTTGCGAGCTCGGCCCGGAAACGGTCATCGCCTTCGTTGCGGAAACCGTGGGCGGTGCAACGCAGGGCTGCACCACCCCGCCACCGGGCTATTTCCGCCGGGTCCGGGACATCTGCAACCGCTACGGTATTCTCCTCGTGCTCGATGAGGTGATGTGCGGTATGGGCCGCACGGGCACGCTTCATGCCTGCGAGCAGGAGGGTGTGGCGCCAGACATCATGGTCATCGCCAAGGGGCTCGGGGCTGGGTACCAACCCATCGGTGCCGTCTTGCTGTCATCGGAAATCTATGCCGCCTTCCGCGACGGCAGCGGCTACTTCCAGCACGGACATACCTACATGGGCCATCCGGTGGCGTGTGCCGCGGCACTGGCGGTGCAGGAGACGATCATCAAAGAGAACCTGCTCGGGAACGTTCGCCAGCAGGGCGAGCGGCTCGAGCGCCGCCTCAGAGAGCGGTTCGCCAACCACCACCACGTCGGTGACATCCGTGGCCGCGGCCTGTTCTGGGCCATCGAGTACGTTAAGGATCGTACCACAAAAACGCCATTCGACCCGGCTCTTTCCCTCAACGCGCGGGTCAAGAAAGAGGCCATGGCCCGCGGACTGGCGTGTTACGCCATGCCGGGGACCATCGACGGTAAACTGGGTGATCACAACATGCTCGCACCGCCGTTCATCGTGTCGAGCAGTGATATCGACCGCATCGTCGAACGCTTCGGTGATGCTGTAGATGCAGCAATTCAATCGCTGTGAGCTACAGAGGCTTCAACCCGCGTTAAACCAGGGGAGCAACTGCATGAAACGATTCAGTGTATTCGCAACCACGATCGCAGCGATCGGCTTCTTGGCTGGGCCCGCTGCGGCACAGCAGAAGTTCGTTACCATCGGGACTGGCGGTGTTACGGGTGTCTACTACTCGGCAGGAGGCGCCATCTGCCGTCTGCTCAACAAGGATCGCAAGTCGCACGGGATCCGCTGCTCGGTGGAGAGCACCGGCGGCTCGGCTTACAATGTGAACGCCATCCGCACCGGTGATCTCGATTTCGGCATGGCGCAGTCGGACGTCCAATACAACGCCTCGCAAGGCTTGGGCGCTTTCGAGAAAGATGGCGCCTTCAAGGAGCTGCGGGCCGTCTTCTCGGTTCATCCTGAGCCGTTCACCGTGCTGGCGCGGCCCGAGGCGAACATCAAGAGCTTCGAGGACTTCAAAGGCAAGCGCTTCAACATCGGCAATCCGGGCTCCGGCACCCGCGCCTCCATGGAGGAGTTGCTGGCGGCCATGGGCTGGAAAACCAGTGATTTCTCGCTCGCTTCCGAGCTGAAGGCCGACGAACATGGCCCGGCGCTGTGCGACAACAAGATCGACGGCTTCTTCTACGCTGTGGGTCACCCCTCGGCCAACATCCAGGACCCGGTGACGACCTGCGGCGCCAAGCTGGTTTCGCTGACTGGCCCGGCCGTAGATAAGCTCGTATCCGAGAAGCCCTACTACGCGAAGGCCACCATTCCGGGCGGGCTTTACCAGGGTAACCCGAATCCGACGGAGACCTACGGTGTGCTCGCGACGCTCGTCACCACGTCGGAGACTCCGGAGGAGACCGTCTATCAGCTCGTCAAGGCGGTGTTCGACAACTTCGACGAGTTCAAGCGGCTGCACCCCGCGCTGGCCAACCTCGATCCGGCGAAGATGGTGAAGGACGGCCTCTCGGTGCCACTGCATGAAGGCGCGTTGAAGTACTACAAAGAGAAGGGCTGGGTGAAGTAATCACCCGTATTCGGGACAATGCCGGACCGGGGGCGCACAGCACGCTCCCGGTTCGTGCTATTCAGGAACTGACAAAGTATTTGAGAATTGCCGCTGGAGGCCGCATGCGCGACGATCAGAAATCATCCGCACCGGAGGTTGATCTCGAAGAGCTCGTCGCTGAATCTGATTTTGGCGGCCGGCAGCCGGTTGGAATTGCCTATCAGATCCTCCTGGCCACTGCGATCGCGTGGTCTCTGTTCCAGCTCTGGTATGCGTCACCGCTGCCATTCGTTTTTGGTTTCGGGATTTTCAACGATACGCAGGCCCGCTCGATCCATCTCGGGTTCGCGCTGTTTCTGGCCTTCACGTCTTACCCCGCATTCAAATCGTCACCCCGGCAGAGCATACCGCTGCTCGACTGGGTTTTCGCACTCGCGGGAGCTTTTGCTGGCGCTTACCTCTTCATCTTCTACCGCGAGCTCGCCTTGCGTCCGGGACAGCCGACCGACCTCGACCTCGTTACGGCGGGTGCCGGCATTCTACTTCTGCTCGAGGCGACCCGGCGATCGCTCGGCATTCCGATGGTGATCGTTGCAACGGCGTTTATCGCCTATACGTTCATCGGGCCGTACATGCCCGAGGTCATTCAGCACAAGGGCTCCTCCCTCAGCAAGTTTCTCAATCATCAATGGCTGGTGACAGAGGGTGTTTACGGGGTGGCGCTCGGCGTCTCCACCAGCTTCGTGTTCCTGTTCGTGCTCTTCGGGACGCTGCTCGACAGGGTCGGGGCCGGAAACTGGCTGATGCACATCTCGATCGCGCTGCTCGGTCGCTTCCGCGGCGGTCCGGCGAAGGTGGCAGTCATTTCATCTGCCCTCAACGGCGTCGTTTCTGGATCGTCCGTGTCCAACGTCGTCTCCGGTGGCATTTTCACCATTCCACTGATGAAGCGCACGGGGCTGTCCGGTGTAAAAGCGGGTGCGATCGAGGCCGCATCGTCGATCAACGGGCAGATCATGCCCCCCGTCATGGGCGCCGCCGCGTTCCTCATGGTGGAGTACGTCGGAATTCCCTATTCCGAGATCGTGAAGCACGCTGCACTTCCCGCGATCGCTTCGTATCTGTCGCTGCTCTACATCGTCCACCTCGAAGCGGTGAAGATTGGTTCACAGCCCCTGCAACGGGATGCTGTGTCGCTGAAGCTGCGCCTTTTGCGGGCGGGCATCGGCATCTCGTCCATGATCGTGACGCTGTGCGTCCTTTATTACGGCGTGCTCGCCATTCAGGCCGCATTCGGCGACGAGGCGGGATGGCCCCTGGCGGCCCTTGCAGCCCTCGTCTACGTGGGGACGGTCTGGCTCGCCAGCCGCTACCCGGATCTCGAGCTCGATGATCCCAATGCGCCGGTTATACACGTGCCTCGAGCGTGGCATGTGACACGAACGGGTCTCGACTTCCTCCTGCCCTTGGTCGTGTTGCTCTGGTGTCTCATGGTGGATCAGCTCTCGCCCGGTCTATCCGCGTTCTGGGGCTGCGCTACCCTCATCGGTATCGTGCTCACGCGCAAACCGCTGCTTGCACTTTTCCGTGGCGGCTCGCTGCCGGATTCCATCCACGACGGGATCAATGATCTCGTCCAGGGCCTAGCGCAGGGTGCGCGAAGCATGATCGGCATTGCCGTAGCGACGGCAACGGCTGGCATCGTGGTGGGTACGATCACCCTGACGGGTCTCGGCCTGATGATGACGGACTTCGTCGAGTATATCTCGGGCGGGGACGTCATCGTGATGCTCCTGCTCGTTGCGGCCGCGAGCCTCGTGCTCGGCATGGGAATTCCGACCACAGCCAACTACATCCTGGTCGCGACGCTGATGGCGCCCGTGGTGGTCGAGCTCGGTGCGCAGGCCGGTCTGGCGATCCCACTGATTGCGGTGCACCTGTTCGTGTTCTACTTCGGCATCATGGCCGACATCACACCACCAGTGGGACTCGCCTCTTTCGCAGCCGCGGCCATTTCGAGGGAGGATCCGATCAAGACGGGTCTACAGGGCGCGTTCTATGCCCTGCGCACGGCCATTCTGCCGTTCGTCTTCATTTTTAATCCTGCGCTGCTGCTGATCGGGGATGGCGACTGGTGGGAGCTGACGATCTCCGTCGCCGCATCGATGGCCGCCATTCTCATCTTCGCTGCGGCCACAATGAACTGGTTCGTCACGCGTTCCCGCCTTTGGGAGAGTGCAGTGTTGCTGGTCGCCTGCTTCTCGCTCCTTCGGCCAGATTGGTGGCTCGATCAATTCTACCCGAAGTACGTTGAAAGACCTGCGGCGGAGTTCATGACCCGTGTCGCCGAGGCGCCATCGAACCAGCGCATGGCCGTCATAGTGACGGGCTTCGACCTCAACGGGGACGAGGTTCAGAAGATCGTAAGCCTCCGGCTCGGTCCGAAACAACCGGCCCCTGAGCGGTTGCGCCAAATGGGCATGAGCGTGTCGAGCCTGGGTGACACGATCTCGGTTACGAACGTTCAGTTCGGCTCCTATGCCAAGAGGATCGGGCTCGATGTCGGGTATGAAATCGCTGCCGTCCTCGAGCCTGCGGATCGGCCATCCACCCTTTGGCCAATTGGCGCAGGGCTTCTCTTGGTTGGGGCAATCGCGCTGCTGCAGCGTGCGCGGGCCAGCCGAGAAGGTCAGCTGAAGGCGGCGTGAGCCTTCGGCGTACGCTGGATCGGCCTTCGACGCTTATACTTTACGCCTCGTGTAAAGAAATGCTATGCCGACGGTACTGCCTGGGCGAACGTGCCCAGGCCAGGGGGAGACGTCGGCTGAGGTCGAGCGATGCGCCTGACGAAACAGACGAGCCATGCCATCCGGATTCTGATTCACTGCGCACACGCGCGCGGTGAACTGGTCAAGGTGGCCGATATCGCCGAGGACCTCGGCCTGACCCAGCAGAACGTCTTCAAGATCGTTCACATCCTGACCCGGGCGAAGTTCCTGCAGGCCGTTCGTGGGCGCTACGGGGGCGTGCGTCTGGCGAGGGAGCCGTCGGCCATCCGCATCGGCGATGTCGTGCGGGCGACGGAGGTGACCCACGTCGTCATCGAGGGAGAGCCACCGGCGAAAGGCCGCCGGGGCAAGACGCAGCCGATAAGCCGCGTTCTGGACGATGCACTCGAGGCGTTCATCAGCGTTCTGGATCAGCATACGCTGGAAGACATGGCGGGCAGTCAGAGCCTACGAGAGCACGTGACGGCCCCGAGTGCACAGGCGCGTAAGCGCGCGGGCTCCGACGAGCAGCCTGCAGAGTTGACCGCCGGCAAGGCTCTCCGGTGAGCGAGCTTTACATGGCGGCCGGGTCGCGCGTGTCATTATGCCTCGCCTGGTTGACTGACCAACCCTGATGGAATTTCCTACTGCTGGACTCGGAGTTTAACCTTATGTCTTGCGTTGTGTGGAGCTTCGCGCGTCGGGGTCACTGAAGGGGCACCTTGGGCGGGCTTCGAGGGGGAAGTGTGATCATCTGTTCCTGCTCGGTCATTTCAGACCGGGATATCGAAAAAGCGCTTGTCGAAATTCTCGCCCAGCCGAATGCCCCGCTTCCGACACCGGGGGTCGTTTATCGCCACATGGCCAAGTCGATGGCCTGCTGCGGCTGCGCGCCTCTGGCGGTCTCGACCATCTATGCCCTCGTCGAGAAGCTCGAGCGCGAGGGTCGCGTCTCTCCCGATGCTTGTGCAACCGCAAAGTTAAAGCTCGTGCGTCTGGACCGACGCCGCCTGGAACGAAACCGCCAGCGCGCTGCTTTGATTGCAGCGGAGTGAGCGACCGGGTATCGAGACGATATCGATTCCGGGACCACGGAGGTTTTGATGAAGGGCAAGCAGGAAGTCATCGATGTGCTGAACGAGGCACTTCGACTCGAGCTGGCGGCCATCAACCAGTACTGGCTCCATTACCGGCTCACAGAAAACTGGGGCTATACGCTGCTCGCGAAGAAGGAGCGGGAGGAGTCAATGGAGGAGATGGTGCACGCGGACAAGCTCGTGCAACGCATCATCTTCCTCGACGGCTTCCCGAACATGCAGACGCTTGCCCCCCTTCGCATCGGCCAGAACATCCGGGAGGTGCTCGAGTCGGATCTCGCAGCTGAGCACGAGGCCCGCAATCTCTACATCCAAGGCCGCAAAATTTGCCACGCTGCCGAGGACTACGTGTCCATGGAGCTCTTCGAGGAGCTGCTGGAGGACGAGGAGGGCCACATCGACTTCCTCGAAACTCAGCTCCAGTTGCTCGATACGATCGGCGAGCAGAACTACGGCCAGCTGCAGGCCGCCCCTGCCAATGAGGTAAACGGTAACGGGAAGGACGACTGACCTCGTCTGCTGTCAGTCCTCGCTCCACATCCGAATCAGGTTCGCGAGCGATTTCGAGACCAAATTGAACGTGGCGGATGATCCCTCGCGTTCAAAGATCTGGCGGCGCGCGGTGTCGAGCTCGAAGAGCAGCTCCCGCTGCGCCGCATCTCTGATCAGGCTGCGCACCCACCCCACTGCAGCAAGGCGTTCCCCGCGGGTAATCGGCGCGACACGGTGGAGTGTCGTCGAAGGATAAACGACCGCGCTCCCTGCCGGCAGCTTGACGGCATCCTCACCCGCCGGCGACGCAATGATCAGCTCGCCGCCATCATATGTTTCGGGTGCTGACAGGAAGAGTGTGAACGACAGGTCAGTCCTCACGCCATCCATGATGGGCTCGTCGACGTGCTCGCCGTACGCATCACCGCTCTTGTAACGGGAGAACATGGGACCGATGAGTCTCTTGGGACGCGCCGCCATTTCGAATATGGCATGCGCTTTCAAACGCTCGCCGATGATATCGCGGAGCGTTTCGATTTCCTCGCTGTCTCGGGCCTGCGCGTTCGATTTCACGGTGCGCGCCGCCCACCCAGCGGTCTCCCGACCTTGAGCAAAACGCGCGCGGCCCAGCACTGCGACGGCATTCTCGACCTCAGCGGGACTGAGGATATCCGCAATTGATAAAATCATTACCTGTTCCTGTCAGACATTTAGTGGCCGATTATCCTCTTGTTTCTTTACGATGATCGTCAATAATATCCTGATTTGCCCAGGAGGATAGCCATGATCGTGCGGAATCGCCGCGTTTGGATCGGCATTGGTACGGCAACGCTGGCAGGCGCTGTCGTAGCGACCGGCGCAGCCGCTCAGGAGACGAAGCATCCGGAGCATGGCGGACATGCGGCCAAGAGCGAGCCGGGCGCACCGAATCCGCTGGCGGCGCCGCAGGCGGGCGAGGCCTATCTGACCGATGGCGGACCCAAGGACACGCGTATCCGCATCTATCGCGATATTGCATTAATGCGTGGGCATCTGCGGGTCGGTGACGAGCTTATCCGCCAAGACCGCTGGGATGATGCGATCGTGCATTTTCTGCATCCGGCGGAAGAGCTTTATGGCGCCATGGAGCGCTACATCAAGCTCCATGGCGTAACGCCCTTCGATCGTGAGCTGAAGGCCCAGGCCGAGGCGGTCAAGGCGAAGCGCATGGGCGCCTATGAGCAGAACGCCAAGATCGTTCAGCAGCGTCTGGCGGCAGCGCTCGAAAAGTTCAAGACGTTCATGACGCCTCCGCTCCGCAGTTTCACCGTGCGCAGCGCAAACGAGGTGCTGAAGGTCGCGAGCCTGGAATATGAAGCGGCCATCGAGGATGGCAGGATCAGCAATCCGATGGAGTACCAGGATAGCCGCGGCTTCGTGTGGACGGCGGAGGAGATGTATCAGGAGGTCGGCGAGGAGCTCGAGAAAATCGACGCTGCGAAGCTGAAGGAAATCCGTTCGCATCTCGAGAAGATGAAAACGGCTTTCCCGGCGGCGATGCCTCCCAATGAGCCGGTCATGGCGGCGGAAGAGTTCGCCGACCACGCGACGAGGATTGAAGAGCTGTCATCGGTCTATTGGTAGAGAGATGCTTTCGGGGCAGGTGACCCGTATTTGCGTCCTTTTGGGCGCAATTCTCTTCGGATTTAGCGCTGTAGCTGCATTTGGAACTCCTGGCACTGGCGGTAGCGGACAGCCTGATACCGATTCCATTCGGTCTCGGGTGAAGAGAGCCTTCGCCCGACCGAAAGCCGCACCTCACCCCCCGGACAATCCGGCAACACCAGAGAAGATCGCCCTGGGCGAACGATTGTTCTCGGACCCAAGGCTGTCTGCCAACGGAAAAGTATCGTGCGCGAGCTGCCATGATCCGCGGCTGGCGTTCACGGACGGGGTTCAGTTCGGAGAGGGAGTCTCGGGTCGCCCTCTGAAGCGCCATACGCCCACACTCTGGAACCTGGCCTGGGCGCGAAGGGCTTTGATGTGGGATGGCCGGATCGTTAGCCTGGAGGCGCAAGCCAAGGCACCTATCGAGCATCCAGACGAAATGGGCGAGACGCTTGAACGGGTCGTGGAGCGTCTCGGTCAAGACCCGGAGTACAAGCAGGCCTTCGCCACCGCGTTCCCGTCTGCTCCTCTGGTGAATGGCGAGAATCTTCTGAAAGCGCTCGCTGCCTACCAACGCACCCTGGTCTCACCGAAAACGCGCTTCGACCAGTGGGTCGAGGGTGACGAAGGCGCGCTGACTGAGCAAGAGAAGGCCGGTTTCGACCTGTTCATCGGCAAAGCGCGGTGCATCAACTGTCATACCGGGTTCGCGTTCACGGATCACAGCTTCCACGATATCGGCCTGCCCTCCGAGGACGACCTTGGCCGCGGCCCGGTGGCCGGTATCCCGAAGCTCAACTATGCATTCAAGACGCCGGGGCTAAGGGAGCTGGCGTGGACGGCGCCCTACATGCACGATGGCTCGATGGCAACGCTTGAAGAGGTCATCCGCCATTACGAAGCCGGCGGTGTCGACCGTCCCAGCCGGTCCAGGGAGATGCCAGCCAGGATAGAGCTGACGGATGAGGAGCGGAATGCGCTGATCGCCTTCCTCTACACCCTTTCCAGCGAAAACGCGCCCAAGCCATCCCGTGAAGCGTGGTTGAGGGAGGAGGCAAGGGCAGCCTCAGCTACGGGGTCCATAGATCGTCAGGAAAGCACGACCGTCAGCCAGCGCAACAAGGAGTTCACTCCGGGGCACGTGCTCATCAAGCGGGGAGAGGCGCTGACCATATTCAACGACGATACGCGCACCCATAACGTGCGAATCTACGACCCCCGTTTCGACTTCAACTCCGGCGCTCAGGACCCTGGCCAAGCCGTCACCCTGGCACTACCGACCGTCGGCACCTACAAAGCCTTTTGCGGCATCCACCCGAACATGGAACTGACGATCGAGGTGAAGTAGCCATGCCGGGCTGGGCGAGAGCTACGACCTGGTGCCGCATCTGCTAGCAGGCGCTTGCTGCCGTCATCACCCACCATCCTCTGGTCCCTACGCCGGGACCACTAAGACGTGTTCTGCGGATTGGGTAATCGGTTGCCGTCGCCGATCGCCGGCGCCTCTGAGCGCAGATATTGAAAGCCAAAAAGCGCCTTCCTAAATACTGAGGTCGCCATGCATCTGGTCTCGGCCGAGGCGTAGCCCTTGGCGATGAGCGATGCCTCTTGCTCAATGGCGCGCACTCGGACCGATGCAGGTTCGTGGTAGATCTAATACTTCACGCAATACATGAACGTTCTCCACGCGAAGGAGTTGTTTCGTGCAGCAATGGCAGCATGCTCGCCGGGATAGGCGCGCCCTGGCCGGCAGTTCGACAACTCGCGCCCCTAGAGGCCGCATGAAGATCGCTCTTGTTTCACCCCTGTACGAGTCCGTTCCTCCAGTGCTCTACGGGGGGACCGAGCGTGTCGTTTCGAACCTAGCTGATGAGCTCGTGGCTCAGGGCCACGATGTGACGCTCTTCGCCAGCGGGGATTCCGTCACCGCGGCTCAGCTCGTTCCTTGTTGCGATCGGGCGCTTCGCCTGAACGCAAAGGTCTACGACAGCTTGCCATACCACCTGATGATGCTCGATGAAGTGCGCAAGCATGCGGACGATTTCGACATCATCCATTTCCACAACGACCTGCTGCATATGCCGATGCTTCCGGCGTTACGGGTGCCGAGCCTCACCACGGTTCACGGACGGCTTGACCTTCCCGATTTGCGGCCGTTCTACAGCAGGTTCTCTGACGTGCCGCTTGTCGCCATTTCGAACAGCCAGCGCTCGCAGCTGCCGATGGCGAACTTCGTGGCCACAATTTACCACGGACTTCGGCCGGATCGCATGCCGTTCTGCGCCAAGCCGAGCGGTGGCTACCTTGCATTCCTCGGTCGAATTTCTCCCGAAAAAAGACCTGACCGGGCAATAGAGATCGCGAAACAGACCGGATTGCCGCTGAAGATCGCGGCAAAAGTCGACCGCGCTGATCGCGGGTATTGGGAAGACGTGATCCGGCCGATGCTAGCTGACAATCTCAATGTCGAATACATCGGCGAGATCAGTGATCGCGAAAAACCCGCATTTCTGGGCAATGCTTCGGCGCTTCTCTTCCCGATTGACTGGCCGGAGCCATTCGGAATTGCAATGATCGAAGCGATGGCGTGCGGTACGCCGGTGCTCGCGTTCCGTTGTGGGTCGGTGCCCGAGGTCATCGATCATGGCGTTACGGGCTACATCGTCGATACGATCGAGGAAGCAGTGGCCTCGATGGACGCGCTTCTCGCGCTGAGCCGGTCACAAGTGCGCAAGCGGTTCGAGGAGCGCTTCACTGCAGAGCGAATGACCCGTTCGTACGTCGAGGTCTATCGGAAGCTTATGAGCTGGTCTGCCGAAACTGATCTGATTCCGGATACGGCCATGCTGGTCAGGCGGCCGTCATTCAAGTCAGATCGTATATCGCCTCGTGGTACACTTTAGAGACCATGTCGACCATCTCACCGGTCTTTATCGAGAGGGCGGAGCAACCGCCCTCCTTCGCTGTCACCTCATCCGTTTCACTTCAGGCGCGGCGGCTCAGAACTCTCAAGCATGACGACACATTCGCCGTCTTGGACGCAAGCGGTGACATTCTCCTGGGCCGCACCTCGGTTGAGGGCTTGTATCATCAAGACACCCGTCATCTTTCGCACTTCGCAATCGGCATCAACGGCATACGGCCGTTATTGCTGAATTCGATGATGCGGGACGACAATTCGGCGCTGACCTGTGATTATTCGAATCCCGAGGTTCGCGAGAACGGGCAAGTCCTGCTCGAGCAGGACATCATTCACCTGCGAAGAACGCAGTTCATTTGGCAAGGCGTGCTCTATGAGCGAGTCGCCGTTCGCAATCATAGCGATCGCCAGCGAGACATAACGATTGGTTTCGCCTTCTCGGCGGATTTCTGCGACGTTTTCGAAGTTCGAGGCCTGAAACGGGCCAAAAAGGGGCGGTTGCACAGGCCCGTCATTCACGGCTCGAGTGTGCTGCTCGGTTACACGGGTTTGGATGATCGAACGCGTACAACCCATCTTTTTTTCGATCCGAAACCGGATCAGATTGATCGGAGCCATGCGCGGTATACCCTGACACTCGCGCCGGGTGAGCGCGCGTTGATACATATTGCAGTGAAATGCAACGGGCTTGGGAGCACACGGCGTCCACGCGAAGCCTTCATGTCCGCGCTTCGAGCGTCGCGAAGTGAATTGCATCAATCAGCTGCGCAGGCTGCTGCGATCGAAACGTCCCACGACATCTACAACGAAAGCATATCGCGGGCTATTGCGGATCTCTATATGCTGGCGAGCCGCAAGAGTGAAGGGCTCGTCCCTTACGCGGGAATTCCGTGGTACAGCACCGTTTTTGGCCGCGATTCGTTGATTACGGCTCTTCTGACACTTTGGCTCGATCCGACGATTGCTCACGGCGTACTGAGGTATCTCGCGGCCAATCAGGCCAAAGACATCGATCTACAGTCTGATGCCGAGCCTGGAAAAATACTTCATGAAGAGCGGCTCGGTGAAATGGCGGAGCTCGGTGAAGTGCCGTTTCGCCGTTACTACGGCAGTGTCGACTCGACGCCGCTCTTCGTCATCCTGGCGGGGGCCTATCTGGAACGCACGGATGACCTCCAGACGATCCGAGAGCTTTGGCCGAACATCAAGGCGGCTCTCGATTGGATAGACAACTTCGGCGACCGCGATGGCGACGGCTTTGTGGAATATGGCCGGAAAAGCGCAACAGGTCTGACCAATCAGGGATGGAAGGATAGTTACGATTCGATTTTCCACGCAGACGGACAGCTTGCGAAGGAGCCGATCGCGCTCGTCGAGGTCCAGGCCTACGTCTACGGGGCCAAGCGCCGAGGCGCCGAGATGGCGTTGCGGCTCGGGTACGGCGACCTGGCGGCGGACCTCGCCGGCCAAGCAGAACAGCTCGAGAGAAAGTTCCACCAAGCTTACTGGTCTGATGAGCTTGGAACTTACGCGCTTGCCCTGGATGGGGACAAACGGCCATGCCTCGTGCGAAGTTCCAATGCGGGACATGCGCTGCTGACGGGAATAGTGCCCTATGAATATGCGGGACAGCTCGTCAAGACCTTGATGGCACGGGAGTCGTTTTCAGGATGGGGGATTCGCACGGTCTGCACGACGGCGGCCCGCTTCAATCCCATGTCCTATCACAACGGTTCTGTTTGGCCGCACGATAACGCGCTTATTGGCCTCGGCTTTGCCCGATATGGTTTCAAGGAGCAGGCTGCACGGATTTTCGAGGCCCTGTTCGACGCGTCCGCATATCTCGAATTGCGGAGGCTGCCGGAGCTTTTCTGCGGGTTCACGCGACGTCGTAACCAGGGGCCGACGCTTTATCCAGTTGCGTGTGCGCCGCAGGCCTGGGCGGCCGCTGCGCCTCTCACCATGGTGCAGGCGTGCCTGGGTCTCCGCGTTCAGCCTACGCTCGGGACCATAAGCCTGTTCCGTCCCATGCTACCGAGCTTCTTGAAGTACATCACGCTTCGCGGACTGACGTGCGGTTCGGTCAAGGTCGACGTGCAGTTCCGCCGGGTTGGCGACCAGATTTCGATGCACGTCCTCAATTCCACCGGAGACGTACGTCTGACGATGACGATGTGAGCCGCTGGCCCTGGCGGCCGGGCGGCTCACATTTTTGCCTTCATTTCAACTGCATCAAAAGCCCTGCGATCAAGCGTGCGCGCTCCACGAGGCTGTCGATCTCGATATATTCACCCAACGTATGCAAGCCCGAGCCGCGGACGCCGATCGAGTCCAGCGTCGGAATGCCGAGGGCGCCGGTGAAATTTCCGTCCGAACCACCGCCGGCACTCGCGTGGTTGAGTTCGAAACCGATTTCGCCGGCGATGCCGCGCGCAATTTCGTAAAGTGCCATCGTACCTTCGTCGGGCTCCCAGACCGGTCTAGTAACGCCGCGGGTAACCTCGATGGTCACGTCGTTTTCTTCGCCGGAAAGGGCCAGCATACGCTCGATGCCGCGATTGAGATCTTCCTGGCGCTTGGCCATGCTCAGCACCTCGGCCTCGCAGAGCGAAGATACGCAATTGACCCACCGGCCGGCATGCACCACGCCGACGCTGAACGTGCAGTCGTCCGTGGTCATCGCTTCGATCTCGAGAATTTTGCGGGCCATGGTCGCGATGGCAGACCGGCCTTCCTTGAGCAAGAAGCCCGCATGGCTTGGCCGTCCGTAAGTCTTGACGTTGAACCGGGCAATCGCATAGCGGCCGGTGACGGCGCTGCCGTCCGGCAACGCAGGTTCAGGCACCAGGACGTACTTGTTCTTACGCGCTTCGGTTTCGATGAGCTCCCGTGTCGATGGCGTTCCGACCTCTTCGTCGGGTGTGAAAAGCACAGTCACAGGAAGTGGCGTTTCAAGACCGGCACGCGCGAGTTGGCGGATCGCTTCGAGGCTGACGTAGTTGCCGCCCTTCATGTCCTGAATGCCAGGACCATAGCAGCGACCGTTCTCGATCCGCCAAGGATTGAGTTTGAGCGTGCCGATCGGATGGACGGTGTCCATGTGCCCGGAAATCAGAATACCGGGCTTGCCGAAGTCCTTGTGGGGAAAACGCGCCCGAACCGAGCCGCCGAAACCCATTCGGCCCGGAATTCGCTCGATTTCAGCACCCGCAGCGGCAAGATCATAAGCGGCTAAATCCATCACTCGGTCGACAGCTGCCGCGTCATAGGTAGGGCTCTCACATTCTACCCAGGGCCTCAAGCCCGCGAGCATGGCGTCCGTATCGAAGGGCAGATTTTTCGGATCCATGGTGTTTCCCTCAGTTCTTTCGTTGCTGCTTTTCACAACGGCAGGCGCCGCTCGACGATACGGGCCATGATGCTCGCGCCAATGGGCAACATGTCGTCGTCGAAAATGAACGCCGGGTGGTGCAGCGGTACGGTCCCCTTGTGGCCGATCGTGCAATAGGAGCCCGGTACGGCCTTCAGCATATCAGCGAAATCTTCGCTGCCGGTCATCAGATCGTTCGTTTCGGAGATATTTTCTTCGCCGACGATGTCTGCAGCAGCTTCGAGATAAGCCTTCGAGCACGCTTCGTCGTTGACCAGGACCTCGAAGATCTCACGAATATCGCTCGAAATCTCCACGCCGTAGCTTTGTGCAAAGCCGGCGCAGAGCTGAAGGACACGATCGTGAATGAGCTCTTTCACCGCGTCTTCGAAATAGCGAATAGTCCCGGAAATGACGGCCTTGTCGGGGACCACGTTATAGGCCGAGCCGGCATGAATCTGGGTGACGGAAAGGACGGCTGGTTTCGTGGGTTCTACGTTTCGACTGACGATCGTCTGGAGGTTCTGTACGAGTGATGTCGCCACGACGATGGGATCGCGCGCCTGATGGGGCATCGCACCGTGGCTGCCTATACCTTGAACCGTGATGTCGAAAAAGCTGGCGCCCGCCATGGCGGCGCCGGGTTTCACGCCGACTTTTTTGGGCTCGGCCAGCGGATTGTTGTGAATTCCATAAACCTCGTCACAGGGAAACTGTTTGAAGAGACCATCGGCGAGCATTGCGCGGGCGCCGCCGAGCCCTTCCTCAGCCGGCTGGAAGATCACCACCGCACGCCCGGCGAAATTGCGCGTTTCGGCCAGATAGCGCGCTGCGCCGAGCAGCATGGTCGTATGTCCGTCATGCCCACAACCGTGGAATCGCCCCGGGTTCTTGGATGCGTAAGGCAGGTTCGTCAATTCATCCATGGGCAGCGCGTCCATGTCCGCGCGCAGGCCGATCGTGCGGCCGGGCGCTTTTCCATTGATGATGCCGACAACGCCGGTTTTGCCGATGCCGGTGTGGACTTCATCTACGCCCCAGGACTTCAGCAGCTCTGCAACTTTTCCTGACGTGCGCACCTCCTCGAACCCGATTTCCGGATGCTGATGGAAATCGCGGCGAATTGCGGTCAACTCATCGGCGTACTCGGCAATCCTCGGCAAGACAGGCATGGGCAGGCTCTCCTCGAAAACGATGTTGTTTGGATCAAGCGGCCGAAACTTCGCGGAAGTTGGCGAAATCCCAGAAACGACCGGGCGCGGCTTCGATGAGCGCGCGCGTATAAGGGTGCTTGGGGCTGGTCAGAACATCCTGTGCCGTGCCGTATTCGACGATACGGCCACGCTGCATGACGGCGACATCATCACATATCTGTGCCGCGACCCGCAGGTCATGTGTAATGAAAAGAATGGCGATGCCGAGCTTCTGCTGCAGCTCCTCGAGCAGTTGGAGCACTTGGGCCTGTACAGAGACGTCGAGCGCAGAGACGGCCTCGTCGGCAACCAAGACGTCAGGTTCCATGGCAATTGCGCGGGCGATGGCGATCCTCTGCCGCTGTCCGCCCGAGAACTGGTGGGGGTAGCGGCCGAGGGCATCCTCGGGCAGGCCGACAAGCGCCAATAGCTCCGTGGCGCGGGCGAGTGCCGTTTTCCGGTCCTGCCCGCAATTCAGCGGGCCTTCGATCAGACTTTCGCCGACCGTCCAACGCGGATTGAGCGAGCGATAAGGATCCTGAAAAACGATCTGGATGTGTTTGCGGTGAGGGCGAAGAGCTCGGCGGGAGAGATGCGCAAACTCCTTCCCGGCTACCTCGATCTTGCCGTCGGTCGGATCGATCAGGCGCATGACGCAGCGGGCCACGGTCGACTTGCCTGATCCCGATTCACCAACAATACCCAACGTCCGACCTTTCGTTATCGAAAAGCTGACGTCCTCTGCTGCATGGACCGGAGGCGTTCGGGAGAAAATGGCTCGCGACGTGTAAATCTTCTGCAGCCCTTTTACGCTCAGCGCGTCTCCGGCACCGTTTACGGGTCGGGGCGGCCGGGGCACGAGACTCGGAACGGATCGGAGCAGACGTTTCGTGTATTCGTCCGCCGGTTCACTCAAAAGCTTTTGGACGGGGGCATGCTCCACGAGCTCTCCCTGCTTCATCACATGGACGGTGTCCGCAATTTCCGCGACTACGCCCATATCGTGAGTGATGAAAAGCACGGCCGTTCCATGTTTCTCCTGCAGCTCGGCAATAAGGCTCAAGATCTGCTTCTGCGTCGTCACATCGAGAGCCGTCGTCGGCTCGTCGGCGATGAGCAGCTGCGGCTCCAGCACCAGCGCCATCGCGATCATGATACGCTGGCGCTGGCCTCCTGAAAGCTGGTGCGGATAGGAGCTGTAAATGCGCTCGACGTCGGGCAGATGAACCTGTTTCAGGATGTCGAGCACGCGGCTCCGCTTTTCGCGCGCGGACAGCCGCACGTGCGTGTCGAGAACCTCCTCGATCTGATCTCCCACCCGCATCACGGGATTGAGTGCGGTCATCGGCTCCTGGAAGACCATGGAAATGCGCTTGGCGCGCATCTCGCGCATGGCGTGCGGCCCGAGTGCGAGCAGGTTCGTGCCGTCGAGCAGGATTTCGCCCCCTGTTACGCGGAGCGCGCCTCTCGGCAACAAACCCATGACGGAAAGTGCGGTGACCGACTTGCCCGATCCGCTTTCCCCGACAAGGCACGCGGTCTCTCCATTTCGGATTTTGAGGGAGATTTGATTTACGACCGGAGGGGCTTCAGGCGCCCCTTCGAGGCTAACGGTGAGATCGCGTATGTCGAGAATCACTCGCGAATCATCGAAGCTTCGGGCCTTGAACCTCATGGATCAGGCCTCCCGCTTTTTGAGCCGCGGATCGAGTACGTCTCGCGCGGTGTCACCCAGGAGGTTGATCGAGAGAATGCAAAGCGAAAGCATCAGACCAGGCCAGAAGATGAGAGACGGCTTGATTTGAAAATAGACTCTCCCCTCGGCCATGATGTTGCCCCAGGTCGGTATCTCCGTGCTTACGCCGGCGCCGAGAAACGAAAGAATGGCTTCGGTCAAAATGGCCGACGCACAAATATACGTTCCCTGGACAGTAAGTGGCGCCAGTGTATTGGGCATGAGGTGACGCCAGAGGATTTTCGGCATCGAGGTGCCGAGCGCGATGGCGGCTTCCACGTATGGCTCCTCGCGTGCGGAAAGGACAACCGAACGCACGAGGCGGACGACGCGAGGAATTTCCGGAATGGTGATCGCAGCCATGACGGACCATATGCTCGGCCCGTTCAATGAAACCAGGGCGATGGCCAGCAAAATGGAAGGGATGGCCATCAGGCTATCCATGAGTCGCATGATGATGGCGTCGGCCAGCCGGAAAAATCCGGAGACGAGGCCGATGATGAGTCCGATGAAAACGCTGACCAGGGCAGCGCCGATGCCGATGAAGAGCGATATGCGCCCGCCCGTGACGATGCGCGAAAAGAGATCGCGTCCGTAGGCGTCGGTGCCCAAGGGATAGATTTCGCTCGGACCTTTGAGCCGCTGAACGGTATTCATCGTCAGCGGATCATGAGGTGCGATGAGCGGCGCGAAAATCGCCGTCAGTACGATGGCAGCAAGGACGACTGCAGCGATGATCGGACCCAACCCGCTGCGCCAGCTCCTCGGCAGGGACAAGGTGCCGAGCATCCACTGAAGTCGGGAGATCGGTTGCGGCGCTGCTGTCATCAGTAGCGGATCCTCGGATCGAAGAGCGTGTATGAGAGGTCGATGAGGAGATTGATCAGCACGTACATGGCGCTGGTCAGCAGGATCATGCCCTGAATCACGGGATAGTCCCGCGCCAGGATCGCATCGACCGTGAGGCGGCCAAGGCCTGGGATGTTGAACACACTTTCTGTCACCACCACACCGCCGATGAGGAGTGCAAAGCCCGTGCCGATGATGGTCATGATCGGTACAGCGGCATTGCGGAGGGCATGGCGAAACAGGACGATCCGTTCCTTGACGCCTTTAGCCCTTGCGGTGCGGATGAAATCCTCTCCCAATACTTCGAGCATGCTCGCCCGCGTCATACGTGCGATCAGAGCCACGTAGATCGTGGCCAAGGTCAGGCATGGCAGAATGGCGCGCGTGAGAAACCGGCCGAATCCTTCGGAAGGCGGGGAGTAGCCCTGCACCGGCAGCCAGCGCAGCTCGATCGAAAAGATCTGTATGAAAATGTATCCGATCACGAAGACCGGAATCGAAAAGCCGAGCACCGAAAACGCCATGACGGCATAATCGGCCCACGTCCGGTGCCGCCAGGCCGCCAGCACGCCCATCGGAACGGCAATGAGAACAGAAAGTGTGATCGTCAGAAGCGCGATGTTGATGGTCGGCCAGATGCGCTGGCCGATCATCCGCATCACGGGGGTGTTGGAAATCAAGGATGTTCCAAGATCACCCCGAAGGAGCAGCCCGACCCACGTGATGAACTGGATGTGGAGCGGTTCGCTGAGGCCGAGGGACCGGCGAATACGCTCGAGCTGTTCCGGGGTCGCCATATCACCCGCGATGATGGCAGCAGGGTCGCCCGGAGTGAGGCGCAGGAGCAAAAAGACGAAGACCGCAACGCTCGCTATCACAGGGATAATGGCGAGGATCCGCCGGATCACATAGCCTAGCATCGGGCCCAGACCTCTCGGCAGCAACTATTCGAAAACGTCCGCGCGGCGGATTCCCCGCCGCGCGGATGAAGCAACGTGTCAGAACGCAGCGTTTTTCATGATTGCTGGCGCGTCAATCAGCCTTTTCGACATTCCAGAACACCGGGACCGGAGAGGCAATCATCCCAGTCAGCTTTTTGGTGCGGGCTTGGGGGGCTGCATACTGCCCGAGCGGGACATAGATCACATTCTCGAGCACATGCTTCTGAATGCGGACCGCGACCTCGCGCTGCTTCTCGGGAGTATCAGCGGCGATGAACTCCGCACGCAGGGCTTCGAGTTGATCGTCCTTCGGCCAGCCAAACCAGCCCTGATCGCCGCGGCCGTTCAGCATCGGGCTGATGAGCGGTGAATTGATCTCAGGCACCATCCAGTTGGTGAAGAAGAGATTCCATCCACCCTCCGACGGCTTCGCCTGGCTTGCACGACGCGTGACCAGCGTTTGCCAGTCCATCGCCTGCATGTCGACGTTGAACCCGGCCTCACGTAGAGCCTGGGCCGCGACCACCGGCTGCGCCGTCAAGGTGACAACGTCTGTCGGCTGCATCAGCACGACCGGCGTACCGTCATACCCGGCTTCCTTGAGCAGCTTTTTCGCCGCTTCCTTGTCCCCGCCTTTGATCAGCGTTTCGGCGCCGCTCTCGTCTGCTAGTGGCGTCCCGCAACCGAATATCGCGCCGCAGACTTTGTAGTACTTGGGATTGCCGATAAGGGTCCCGAGCACGTCCTCCTGGCTCAGCGCCATCAGCGCCGCCTGACGGATTTTCACGTTGTCGAAGGGCGTATGCTTGAAGTTCATGCGCCCCATCGTCTGATAGCCGAGGTCGTCGCGCGTTTCGACCACCACATCATCACTGGCTTCGAGCAGCGGCAGCAGGTCGATCTGCACCTGCTCGATGTAATCAATCTCGCCCGAGAGGAGTGCATTGATGGCCGTCTGGGCGTCAGGCATGGTCACCCACTTGACCTTATCGACTTTGACGACCTTTCCGCCGGCCATCCAACTCGGCGCCTCTTGGCGCGGCACGTAATCGCTGAACTTCTGGTACGTGACGCTGACGCCCGGCTGGTACTCGGACTCGACGAAAACGAACGGCCCTGAGCCGGTGTAGTCGGTGATCGCCTTATCGGGCGGCGTGTTCGCTACGCGCTCCGGCATGATGAACGGCGGCACTGCCGACTGCTTCCCGACCGTTTCGAGCAGCGCCGGGAATGGCTTTTTCAGTTTCCAAACGATGGTCTTGTCGTCAGCCGCCTCGAGGCTCTCAGTAACATCGAAGATCAGCTGACCGCCCGAGTCCCGCTTGCCCCACCTCTTGAGCGACGCGACGGCGTCCTTGGCCGTCACGGGATTGCCGTCGTGGAATTTCAATCCATCACGAAGCTTGAAGGTGTAGACGAGCTTGTCGTCCGAGATGGTCCAGTCGGCCATCTGCGGCTGGGGCTTGAAATTCTCGTCGACGGCCACGAGCACGTCATAGATCATGTACGCGTGATCACGCGTAATGTGCGCCGTCGTGATGATTGGGTCGAGCACGCGCAGCCCGGAGTGCATGACTCCGGTGATCGTTTTCTCTGCCGCAGCAGGCTGAATGAGACTGGTGCCCGCCAGCATCGCTGCGGCGAGCAGGCTAGTGGCCGCTGCACGCGGCTGCATTCGCGTGCGGCTAAGGTGCGTTTCGCTTCTGGAATGGAGCTTCCACATCGCGTTTCCCCTGTCAGTTGAGGTTGGATCGAGCTCGCGTTCAATTGCCCCTTCAGCGTCGTTCAAGTCGTCGCGTGTGGCAATCGGTTATCGTCGTTCCGCCGGCGAGCTTTTGGTCCGGCGGTACACCGGGCCGCCAGGCGAGAGGCGGATACCGTCAGCCAGCTTTGTCCAGGGTAGCACCGCGGGATCAAGCGGCATCGGACCAGGCGCCGTGCAGACCAGAATCTCTTCGGCGATGGGCTCGAAGTCTGCCCGGAAATGCACGGAACTCTTGTTTACCAGGATGGCCTGATCGCGCGGTTCGATGCCAACGAAGCGGTACATGGCCTGATCGGCCATCTGTGCTTTGTGCGTCGTCACAACGACTTGCACACCGTCGATGGAGAGGCATGCCGACGGACCGAGATTCAGATGCGTGCCGCCGTAATAAGGACCTGTCGCGTGAAGCCGCCCGTCTGACAGCTTATCGACGCGAAACGTAGCCTCGAGTGGACTATCGCCTGGTATGCGCGACTTGCCGCCGAGTGCGATCGAAATTTCGGCGCCTTCGCCGGCTTGGTGGGCAGCGCGCGCCGCTTCCGCATCGGCGATGAGGCCGATTGCAGCGCGTTTGGCGCCGTTACGGATCAGGGCGCGCAGCATTCCGGTGGTGTCGGAGTCCCCTCCGGCGCCGGGATTATCTTGCGTATCGGCGAGAATGACCGGCCGGCTTGCACGCTCTGCCAATCTCATTGCCAGTTGAACGCCCTCGTCCGGGTCATAGGCTCGCCCTTTGAAAGCCATTTCATTGGCGAGCACCAGTTCCAGCATTTCGTCTGCAGCCTTGTCGGCGGCGTCTTGCGTCTCGCCATAGGCGAGCAGGGTCGGAGCGCACTCCTCGAAATCCGAGGCTGGGAAGCCCATGAGAAATGAGGTGCTGGAAACGTCGCTGGCTTCCAATCCCGCGAGGCGCTGATAAATACTGCGCGCCGGTTCAAGGGACGTGCACTGCCAAGGAATGGGAATCAGGAACGGCAGACGGCGAAAAGCCTTTGCAAACGGACGCCCGCGCGCCATGAGCTTGTGGAGCTGAATGGCCGTGCGCCTGCCAGTTTCGGCCATATCGACGTGCGGATAAGTGCGAAAAGCAACGAGAACGTCGGCCTGATCCGCCATGCGGGAGGTCACGTTTCCGTGGAGATCGAGGCTGACGGCAATCGGCACCTTCGGCCCAACGACAGCGCGTACGCGCGAAATCAGCTCTCCCTCGCCATCGTCCAGATGATCGCAGACCATGGCCCCATGGAGATCGAGGTAGATGCCGTCGAGCGGACCGGCTGCTTTTATGCCGGCGACGATCTCGCTAGCAATGCGCTCGAACGCGTCTTCTTCCACGTGAGCCGAAGGGATGGCGCCCGACCAGAGGGTCGGGATCATGGTCCAGCCGTATTCGGCACCTTGCGCAAGAACGCCGGAGATGCCGAGGTTGACGCCGGGGGCGCGCTCGAAGATCTCGTTGCCACGGCAGATCGGCAGATAGCCACCACCCTGTTCGAAATCGGCAAAGGTTGCCTTGGATGGCCCGAATGTATTCGTTTCGTGCAGAAAGCCAGCTAGCGCAACGCGCTTGCCCATCATGCCTCCCCGTGATGGCAGGTGCGACCAATCAGAGACAAATTTTCAGCTAACGTTTACTGTCTGAGTTTGCGATTTGTCTCGATCAAAACTCCCATTGCCAAGTTCTTAGCTTGATTGCCGAAGTTTTGTTCATTGTATTTCGTGTGCCCGTTGGGTGAGCAGGTTAGTTGCCTTGATCGTTGAGTGTCAACGGATTTTTGCTTGAGCCAGCTCTACCGAGAGGATCCTTGATAAGACTCGGGACTTCTTCCGTTGCTCTGGGAATAAAAGGGCACTTGCGTATCAAACTTATGCGCTGCATGGGGAGATAGCAATGGCGAAACGATCATCCATCGTAGAGTTCCTATCTGGATCCGGCCATGATCGGCGAGGCCGATATTTGGAGGACGTGCTCGCCTTCAGCGACGGTGAAATCGAAACGCACCACGATTTCATCCAATGGCTCTTCCCCCTGGATACCCCAAGCGGGGCAGTGCCCAGTTCGCCCGTGTTAACTTCCAAGGATATCGCTGATATTCGAGCTTGCCAGCTTTGCCGCGCGAACCTGATGCGCGCCTCAGAGCGGATGCGATGGTTCTACGGCGAAAACGACCATTGGCTCGTGCCGTTCGACCATAATCACCGGCGCATTACCCGGATTATCAAGTCGCTTGCGCTGCTGGTTGGAAGTCAAGAGGCCGAAGAGTTTTATCGGTTCATCGAGAAAAGAGTGGCGGATGCGAACGCTCCCGTCTCGGCAACCAGTTGGTGCTTCTGGCAAGAAGCAATCACCGGAGCTTAGCGTCGACAAAAACAGTTCTTCAATAAGCTGATGAGCACTCGGCCTTACCCATCAGCAAAGGTCCGGCCGATACTCGCGAATATCACCGTATTCGACAAATTCGAGAACATTGCCCTCCGGATCGCGAATAAATGAAAGAAACGTTCCGGGACGCACCTCGACGCGCTCAGTGCCTGTAAGAAAGTCAACTCCGGCAGTTTTCAATCGGGTTATGATGGCGTTGAGGTCATCGACAATGAATGTAATGTAGGTGATCCCGCGCCGACTCAAAATCCATTCTGTCGCTGGCGCCTGTTCAGGTGCTGTAACCGGCTCAAGGAGCTTCAGGCGTTCACCCCAGGGCGTCTGGATGCGCGCAACCCGATAGCCATTTTCGGCCAAAGCGGCTGATCGGCATTTCTCGGCCGGCACTTGATGCTCGTTGATCGGCTTGCAACCTAAGACACCGACGTAGAACTGCATCAGCCTGTCGAGATCGCTGCAGCAAATGCCGATTTCTATCGGGGCCACCATTTTCATTTCTTAAATCCTCCCAGTCCGGAATTATGCAGCGAGCGACCGTCCCATGTCGGCCATCACAGCGCGCAACCCTTCGCGCACCTCCTCAGGCCCCGCGATGGCCGCCCGTTCAAGAACCTTCGACACGCTGGGCGAGGCCTCGCCGCCGGTGACACGCTTCACGGGCTGATCGAGCCAGTCGAACAGGCGACGCTGCACCTCGTCACCAAGCAGCGTGCCATAGGAGGTGCCGAGCGCGCCTTGTTCGACGATCAGCACGTTATTGGTTTTCTTAACGCTCGCGGAAATGGTCCCCCAATCGAGGCTGGCGCGGTCGAGAGATCTGAGATCGATCACCTCGGCGTCGATGCCAAGCTCCTCGACCACGTCAAGCACCACCCGAGTCATCGAGAGATAGGTGAGGATCGTAACTTCGCTTCCAGCTCGCGCAACGCGAGCGCGTCCGATCGGGATGTAATAGTCGAGATCGTCCACGGGCGCTGGGCCATTGCTGTTGTAAAGATCCACGTGCTCGAGCACGAGGACGGGATCCTCACAGGCAATCGCGCTGTTCATGAGCCCGACGTAGTCGAACGGCGTCGACGGTGCGAGAATTCGCCAGCCAGGGCTCGTCGCGAATATGCCGGCTGGGTCCATGGAGTGCTGCGATCCGTAGCCTGTGCCCATGGCCACTTTGGTCCGCAGCACCAACGGCACTGGCGCTTCGCCGCCGAACATATGCCGTGCCTTGCCGATCTGGTTGAAAACCTGATCGGCCGCGACCCACATGAAATCGGGATACATATACTCAATGACGGGCCGGTAGCGCCCATCCATGGCGATACCGCCGGCCAGCCCGGTGAACGCATTTTCGCTGATCGGCGTCCCGAGTACACGGTCCGGAAAACGGGCGGCGAGCCCACGTGTGGCACCGTTGGTGCCGCCCTTGAGCCGGTGGATGTCCTCACCCATGATGACGATGCGCTCGTCAGTTTCCATTCGCCGATGCATCACGTCTGCAACGACGTCGATGAACTTGCGCTGTTCTATGCGTCCGCTGAAGCTCTCCAACTCGGCGAAGCGTTTTCCAGAAAGCTCGGAGAGATTGCCTCGCACGCCGTAATCTCGGAATGCCGGAGAGGGCCACAGCTCATCGCGAATGCGGCGGCGATTCCCTGCAGGCTCCGTCAGCGCGTCCGCAATCCGCGCCATTTCCTCTTGCGCACGCAGCCGAAGCGCGTCGACTTGGCGCCGATCGAGCAGACGTCGCTCGATCATTTCGGACGCGACACGGTCCAAAGGATCGCGGGAGCGCCAAGCAGCCTCCTCATCTTTCGTGCGGTAGCCAAAAGCGCTGCCGGGTAAGGGGCCACTCTGGTGGAAGAAGCGGTACACCTCCGCTTCTATGATGGTCGGCCCATGGCCTGCGCGCATGTGGGCAACAGCTTGATCCATGGCCAGCTTGACCGCGAGCGGATCCATGCCATCGACCCGCCAGGCAGGGATGCTGAACGCTTGCCCGCGCGAGGAGAGGCGCGGCTCGGCCGTCGACTCCTCTACGGTGGTCGCCACGGCATAAAGATTGTTTTCGATGAAGAAGCACAGCGGCAATTGCCAAACCGCGGCCAAGTTCATCGTTTCGAGCACGGAACCGATATTGACTGCCCCGTCGCCGAAATAAGTGACCGTCACGTCGCCCGTTCCGGCGCGTTTGTGGGCCCACGCGGCGCCAGCCGCCATTGGCACCCCGCCACCGACAATGGCGTTCGTGCCGAGCACGCCGGCATCTGCCCAGCGCAAATGCATGGATCCACCACGGCCCTTACAAAAGCCCTCGGCGAGGCCCATGATCTCGGCCAGTGTACGCCGTAGAAGTGCGTGCACGTTCTCCGGAATGTCTTTTGTGGGGTCAAGGCCGCTTTCGGCTATAAATGCGATCGCTTTAGCCAGGAACTGATGATGGCCGCGATGCGAGCCGTTGACCTTGTCGCTCGGCCTGAGCGCCATTATCGAACCGACCGCTCCACCTTCCTGACCGATGCTCGAGTGGGCAGGCCCGTGGACAAGACCTTCCGCGGTAAGCTCGAGTACCTTCTCCTCGAATGCGCGAATGAGGTGAAGCTGCGCGAGCATCGCACCGAGCATCTTTGGGTCCGCCGCATCCCAATCAGCTTTCGTGCTGCGGATTTCAATCCAAGGCGCTTTCGATTGGAGGCGTTTTGTTTCCGGCATAACCGTTCGTTCTCAAATGTAGCCGTAAGCCGTCCAGCCACCGTCAACGCCGACGACTTGGCCTGTGATGTAGCGAGCTTTGTCGGAAGCGAGAAAAACGGCAAGGTCAGCAATTTCGTCGGCCGTCCCAAGGCGGCCCAGAGGCGTGCGCTTGGCGAGCGCGCGATCATCAAGTCGATGTGCTTCGACCAGCTGCTCCACAAGCGCTGTTTTCACATATCCGGGCGCCAGGGCGTTCACGCGGATGCCGTGCTCCGCCCATTCGATCGCGAGCCCCTTGGTCATCATCGCCACCGCGCTTTTCGTGGCGCAGTAGGCAAGGCGATTAGGTGCGGCGACGATCCCGTAGATGGACGAGATGTTAAGAATAACTCCTGAGCCCTGCGGCACCATTCTTCGCGCCGCTGCTTGGCAGCACAGAAAAACGCCGGTGAGATTGATGTCGAGCGCCTTCTGCCAATCCTGGAGGCTGAGCTCCAGGGTAGGCATATTCATCGAAACGCCGGCATTGTTGACCACGATGTCGACGCCGCCGAATGCTTCGTCCATTCTCTCGAAAGCCGCAGTCACGGCATTGGGATCAGTGACCGAGCCATGCATTCCGATTGCGCCGGTCGGCAGGGACTTCAGAGCACGCTCAAGTCCGCTTCCGTCGATGTCGAATAGGCCGATCTGGCATCCTTGCTTCGTAAAGGCTTCAGCCATGGCGAAGCCTATTCCCGCGGCGCCGCCCGTTATCAACACGCGCTTTTGCGCGAGATCCGGATAGGTCACGTCCTGGGTGTGAGGTGCAGTTCCGCTGGTCATGACACCTCTAGCCAATTGCGGCGGATGTCCGGACGGCTGCGCAGTTCCTCCGGCGTCCCCTCGAAAACGATCTCTCCATGGCCCATGACGAACACCTTCTGCGCCACTTTGAGCGCAATGGTGAGCTTTTGCTCGACCAGCACCACGGCAACGCCGCGCTTACTTATATCGAGGATCACTTCCATAACGACCTCGACGATTTTGGGTGCGAGCCCTTCCGTCGGCTCGTCAATCAGCAATACGCGTGGATTGCCGAGGAGAGACCGGCAGATCGTCAACATCTGCTGTTCACCGCCGGAAAGGGTGCCCGCTCGATTGCGGCGCCGCTCTCTCAGGCGCGGGAAGTACTGATACATGTCCTCGATGGTCCAGGCCGCATTGCCATTGCGAGGAGCCTGCACTCCCATCTGCAGGTTTTCTTCGACGGTGAGATTGGGAAATGCGAGCCGTTCCTCCGGCACATAGCCGAGTCCCGCGCGCGCGATTTCGAAAGGCCGCAGACCCGTGAGCTCTTGTCCCGCGAGTTGTACGCTGCCTTCGGTGGCGGGCACGATGCCCATCAAGGTTTTCAGCGTCGTAGAGCGGCCCGAGCCGTTGCGGCCGAGCAGGCTGACAATGCGGGCCTCCTCGACCGCAAGATCGACACCATGCAGAATATGGCTCTTGCCGTAGTGGGCGTGCAGGCGCTCGACCTTGAGCAGCATTAGGCCGCCTCCTCACCGAGATAGGCTTCCTGCACTTCCGCGTTATTGCGGATCTCATCCGGCGTTCCGGTCGCGAGTATGCGGCCATAAACGAGCACGGAAACGCGATCACAGAGACTGAACACGACGTTCATATCGTGCTCCACAACCAACAGCGTTTTCCCCTCGGTGACTTCGCGGATGAGCTCGACAGCGCGTTGTGACTCCTCGCGCGACATGCCGGCAGTTGGCTCATCGAGAAGGATGACATCGGCGCCGGTGGCAAGTGTCATGCCAATCTCTAGGGCGCGTTGCTCTGAGTACGTGAGATCTCCCGCAGAGTGGTCGCGACGCTGCGTCAGGCGCACGCGCTCCAGAATGGCCTCCGCTTCGTCATTGATGGTACGCATTCTGCTGATAGGCACGAACAGGCCATAGCGAACCCCGTGCCGGGCCATGACACCGATGCGCAGATTTTCGAACACCGAAAGGCGATGAAAGATGTTCGTGATTTGAAACGAGCGCGATAAACCGAGCCGGTTTATTTCGTGAGGTGGGAGCCCCGAGATACGCCGACCGCGCAACCTGATCTCACCTGCCGTCGGCGGGAACATCCCTGAAATCATGTTGAACAGGGTCGATTTGCCGGCGCCGTTCGGGCCGATGAGGGCATGGCGCTCGCCGTCAGCGATGGTGAGGTTGACGCCCTCCATCACCTTCAAAGCACCGAAATGTTTGCCGACGTTTTCCAGCTCGAGCACGGGTTCCCGGTTCATCGTTCCATGGCTCCCGCAAGTTGGATTTCAGATTTCGCCGTACGGGCAGCCTCAGCCCTTTCGAGAATTTGATCCCAGGTCTCGCGCAGCATACGTCGCGCGCTCGGCAGCAGCAGAAGACCAACAGCCAACAGACCAATCGGGATCATCCAGGTTACCGGCGAAAAGACCTCCCATTCCACGCCGAAGAGTTTGAACGGTGGCCAGGTGCCGTCGAGGCGACCACGCGCGGCAGCATACTCAGGCGAGAAGATGATCGCGAAAGACTCGACGAGGAACACGACGGCTGCGGCAAAACAGGCCGCCACCACTGCTGCGAGCGCGTATGCGCGGCCCAGCTCCGGCCAGCTGATCTTCGACCAGTGCTGAATGTGGGTCTGGACCAAGCCTCCGATCCCCTGCGGCGCGTAAAGCATCACGAGAACAAAAATGAGCCCCTGGTAGAGCAGCCAGGTTCGGGTCACTTCAGATATGTAGAAAGCAAAAAGCGTGAAAATGCTCGCACCAACAGCCGGCCCGAGAAACACGGTCGAGCCGCCGACAAAGGTATGCAGAACAACTTGCGCCGAAACGTGGGTGGAGAAGAGTGAGTAGTTCGCCGTTTCGTTCGAAATCGCCAGCAATGCACCGGCGATCCCGGAGAACATGGCCGAAATGGAAAAGATGATGACCTTTGTCGTATGGGCGTTGTAGCCAATGAAGCGCACGCGCTGCTCATTATCCCGCAGCGCCAAAGTCAGGCGGCCGAAGGGCGTGCGCGTGTAGGCCCAAAGCAGCAGGATCGACAAAACCGCCCAACCGAGTGCCAGGTAATAGACTTGCAGCGGGGAGCCGAATGTCAGACCAGCCCAGGGCATGCGCATCGAGGAGAGTCCAGCTTCGCCGCCGAACAAGCCATCCCAATGCGGTGCGAGCGAGTGGAGAAGCTCGGCAATTGCAAGCGTGACGAGGGCGAAATAGACGCCGGACCGCATGGTGGCGAAATATCCGGCAAAGGCGCCGATCACGAAACCCGCGGCCGCGCCGGCGAGCGGCAGGAGGGGTGTGGGGAACGAAACCACCCTGTCTTCGATGGCGCCCATCAGGTGAAGGGTCGCAAATGCACCAACGCCGAAAAAGGCGGCGTGGCCGAAAGACAGGAGCCCAGCTTGACCAATCAGAAGATTGAACGCCATCGCAAAAAGAGACGCGATGAGCATGTTGGTCAAGGCATTCTGCCAACCGATGCCGAGAAGCGGCGGCACGACGATCAGTACGATCAGAAGAGCAGCGATCAACGCAGTTCGGGCGAGCACCGCGTATACCCCCTCAGTTCCGCTCGCCCATAAGCCCCGCCGGCCGGACCAGCAGAACAATGAGCATCAGCAGGAACGGAACAGTTCCCGAAATCGAAGACAAGGTCAGCGTGAAGAGCCCACCGACGGAGCGCGCCCAGTCACCAAGCCCCACCCAGGACAGCAAGCCGGCGAGTGACCAGTCGAGCCCCACGGCAAATGAGCTGAATAACCCAATCAACAGAGATGCAACGAGCGATCCCTCGAGCGAGCCCAGTCCACCAACCACCACGACGACGAACACGATGACCCCCAGCTCAATCGCCATGTTGGGGTTGGTCGGAAAAAATGCTCCAGCTACGGCACCGGCCAAGCCGGCAAATGCGGCGCCCGTGCCGAAAACACCCATGAAGACCAAGGGTACGTTGTGTCCCAGAGATTCCGCCATGGTCGGTAGCCGCTCGGCTGCGCGCACGACCAGCCCCGCACGGGTGCGGGATAGAAGCAGATATAGCGTCACGAACATTCCCACCGCGACGAGCCCAATGAACACCCGGTAGAACGGATAGTCCGTGCCGAAAATCGTGAAGGCCGGAAAGCGCAGGTAATCCGGCATAGAGTAATTCACGGGAAAATCACCGTAGAAAAGCTTGATGAGCTCTTCGAAGATGAAGGCCAGGCCGAAGGTCAGCAGCAGTTCGTGCGCGTGGCCATAGGCATGAACACGACGCAGCAGATTTCGCTCGACGAAAATCCCGAGCAGCCCCACCAGAATCGGCGCGATCAGCAGGCCGAGCCAGAAGTTGATCGTCGTGGTGAC
>Ga0180216_1000447_pt1 | contig 44203 bp, 34 predicted proteins | sample eDN3rd37CBELigMG_FD_128879 | JGI IMG/M metagenome (GOLD analysis project Ga0180216, IMG submission 128879) | Enriched Miracle-Growth compost microbial communities from Emeryville, California, USA - eDNA 3rd pass 37_C BE-Lig MG (version 2)... ...
AGCGCCGCGGTAATCGTGTCGGCGGTCACCCTCGACGTGGACGCCGTCGTCCGCCGCGCCGCGCCGACGCACGGCGGGCTCGGCCACCTGTCGTACGCCGCGGCGACGCTGTTTGCGCTGTGCGAGGACGGCCGCTGCAGTACGGGCGTGGCCTGGCCGGCGCGCGGGGGGCGCCACGAGGTTGTGCTGACGGACGCCGCTTGCGTCGGATGATGGCGCGTTTCGCCAGTGCTCCTCGTCAACGCCACGGGGCGTGTCCTCGCCCATCTCGATCTGCCGGAAGTTCTGGCACATGCCGGTACGGCACACCCTCTCGTGCTGATTGTGAGCTTGGTGGCCTCGCCGCCGCGCTCACAACGCGTCCACCGCGGCTGCTAGAAATGATATTCGCTTTTTGCAGGGCACCGGCCCGACCTTGTGGCGACGCACGCCGTGCCGGACAGCCGCGGCATGGCAGTGGCCCTGCTGGACGCGAGCGGGCAGGTGGCGCTCGTGTCCCTCGCAGAGCACGCGCGCACGACGCCCGGCGCTATTCGCCAGCTGCGCCGATGGGTCCGCGACCATCACTCCGAGCCGGCAGGGTCGACGAAGCGGCCCGACGCGGACAGCGCCACCGACGACGAGGAAGACGAGGTCGACGACGACGAAGACGAAACCGCCTCGGACGAGGGCAGCGCCGACGAGGAGAGTGGGGAGGACGAGGCTGGGCGCTCGGACGCTGGCCCGGCGACACCAGCCACGGCGGCCTCGCCAGACGTGCTGGCGGCGCCGGCGCCCGCCGGCTGGACGACGATGCCGCGGCTGGCGACGACGCCAGCCGCCGCGCTGGCGCCGTACGCCTTGCTGGACGAGCGACACGCACCCAAGGACGGACGGCCCCGGCGGGCGCCGCGGCTGCGCGACCGGGACGAGACGGCGCGGCCGCCCAAGGCCGAGTACTGGAACAGCCTCGGTCCGCTGCGCCTGGTGGCCGGGGCGTCTTCCGCCGCCGCCACCAACGCCGCTGCGGCCACGCGAGCGGTGCCGACGGACGGCACGGACCTGGGGAGGCACTTGGTTGCGGCCACGGCCGACGCGCGTGTGACGCCGGCGGGGCTGCTCGCGGTCCGCGCGGCCGCCCGCGCCCGGCGCGCGCGGTGGGCCCGGCGCCGGCGTGCGGGCCATGCGTTGGTGCTGCTGGCTGCCCTCAAGGAGCCGGCGCTGGGCGCGAGCGCACGGGTCGTCGACGTGGCGGCCGACCGCGTGGTGCTGCAGACGGCCGCGGGCGCCGTCGTGATGGTGTGGCCGGACCCGGCGGCGGCGCCCCTCGCGTCTGCCACCGCCAGCGGCCTGCGCTTGGCGGGGCTCGCGGCGGCGCCGGCGGCGGCGCCAGCGGCGGCGCCGGTGGTCGCAGGGCTCGGCGACGACGACGTGTACCTGGCGGTGGGCGACGCCACGCTGCCGTCCGTGGGCGCGTACCTCCTGCGGAGCGGGCAGGGTGTGCTCACCCGGTTTGCGGGCATCACGCAGCAGACGCTGCTGACCAACGTCGTCATGTTTGAGACGTCGGCGCTGGCCGACCAGCTGTGCGCCAACAACCAGTGGAACCGCCGGCTACTGGCCATCCGCGCGCTGCACCTGGGCCTGGCGCACCGCCAGCTGGACGTGCTGGTGGAGGCGCTCGCCAACCTGCACCGCGACCAGCACCTCGAGGCCGTCCACCTGTGCTTACAGGCCGTGTACCGCGAGGCTGGTCTGGCGCCCCCGGCCGCGGACGCCACCGGCAGCCCCGAGCCCGTGGCGCCGGCCGAACCGGACGGAGGCCCGGGCGCGCCGCCGGCGCCAGTAGCAACCGAGCGCGGCAGCGCCGGCGGCGCGTACCGCCCGGTGGGCCAGCTCGAGTACGCGAGCAGCTTGACGCAGACGACGGCAGCGTTTGCAACGCGGTGCCTGCGCGGCCTCTTGCACGAGCTGACGACGGCGCTGCGTGACGCCGTCGTCAGGCCGCCGTCGCCAGAGGCGGGCGCGGCGGCCAGCCTACCGGACGGCCTGCCCGCGTGGCTGTTGGATGCGCTCGGCGGCGGCAGCGACGGTCGCCGCGGTAGCGGCGGCGCTGCGGCGTCCGCCGCGGCGCTGCCGCCAGCCGTGCTGGCGCTGCTGGGCGAGATCCACGAGTTTGCATCGATTCTGGCGTCGCTCCGGCAGCACCTGCCCCCTGTCGCCGCGGCACAGGCCGAGGCCGAGGCCGCAGCGACGGCGGCGGCCGTCCGCGCGCTGTCCGCGGGCGAGCGGGAGAGCCTGCCGCTCGACCCCCGCGCCGGGCGGCTCCTCGCGCGGTGGCGCGACCTGACGCCCTGGGAAGTGATCGAAGACGCGCTGCGCCAGCGCGCCCTGCCGCTGGCCATCCTCCATTTTGTGCAGGCGCGTGCGGACGTGCCGGAGCCGCCGGGCGAGCCGGACGACGGCGCCGTCGCCGCACCGAGCCGCGCGGCCGCCGCGTCGTTTGCGCGCATCCGCCGCGCGGCGCGCGCCATCGTGTTTCTGGCTGTACGCCGCCAGCGGGTGGAGCAGGGCTGCGACATGCTCACGCAGCTCGGCGACGACCCGGTGGCGTACCTGCGCGAGCTGGTGCTGTACACCACGGACCGCAAGCTGCGCACGCTCATTCTCGACGCCCTCCGACGGCAGGACCAGCTGCCGGCCGAGCTGAGCGCCGCCGCCATCTTTGCGGCCGCGCTCGAGTCGCTGCTCACTGAGGACACCTACGACCGCGAGGCCGCCCGGCTGGCGGCCGCCGCCGTGCCGCGCCACGGCGACGTGGCCCTGCCCCTCGGCCGGGACGCGGCGCCGGACGCGGCGCCGTCGCGGCCGTTCCCGCTCGAGCCGCCGGGCGCTGTGGTGGACTGGCCCGAGGACGGCGCCGCCGCCGCGGCCGCCGCGTCGCCCGCCGGATCCGCGTCCGCTGGCAGCGGCCTCCTAGCGGCGCCGCTGCCGTCACCGGCGCTCACGCCCACACCGCCCGCGGAGGAGCCGGCCGCGGGCGCGGCGCAGCAGCTGGCCCGCTACGCGCAGCTGCCGCTGGCGTGGCTCGTGCACGCCGACGCGGGCGTGCGGGAGCGGCTGCTGCTAGAGGCGCTGGGCATGGGCAGCGGCGTGCCGCTCGCGACCAGCCACCGCTTGGCGGTGGGCGGCGGCGACGCTGCAGCGACGGCGGACGAGGCGCGCCGCATTGCCGCGCTCAGCGTCCGCGGCCGCTGGACGTTTGCGCTGGCGCACGGGATCCTGCCGGCGACGCCGGACGACGTCGACCGCTGGCTGCCAGAGTGGCCGCGCGCCGACCGCGCGCTGCAGCAGACGCTGCTGGGCGACCTGCAGCGGTGGGCGCCCCCGTTTGTGGGCGACGCCGTTCAGCGCGTGCTGGCGGGCCGCGGCCTGTGGCACCCAGCCTCGGGGCTGCCGGATCCACCCAGCGCGGCGACTGCGGCGGAGCTCGACCGCGTGGTGGCGGTCCTGGCCCGCGCCCGCCGGCTGTTGCCGCACACGGCGCAGCCAGCGAGCGACGACGGCGCCGCCGCCGCGGCCGCCGTGCACCGGCACGTCCTGCGGCTGGCCGCGGCGCAGGACCTGCCCGAGCTGCTGCTGGCGTACCTGAAGCGGCACGGCCTTTTGACCACGCCCGACGCAGTCGCGAGCACGCTCGCCGACCTCGCGGAGCTCCTACAGCCGCCGCCGACGACGACAATAACAGCAACCGACGCCAGCGCGGACGCGAGCGCGAGCCGCCTCCGCCTGCCGTCCGCGGCGTCGGGCGAGCTCGCCGATAAGCGCGGCTGGCTGCCCGCCCTGCTGCGCATGCGGCTGGTGGGCCAGGAAACGGCGGCGGCGGCGGCGGTGGCGACGGCGGCGGCGCCCACCAACGACGCCACGCGCGAGCGTCTGCTGGACGCCGCCGTGGCCAACCTGGCGGCGCTCCTGCCCGGCGCTGACGCCGCCCTGGACAGCATCGACTGGGCCGCGGCGACGGACGCCGGCCACGGGGTCACCGTCCTGGCCATCTGGCTGCTGCAGGGCCTGCCGGTGGAGACCGCGCTCAGCGTGGGTGCGAGTGCGTCCGCGACCCCGCTGGTGTCGGCACGGCGCCTGATGGCCGCGCTCGAGGCCCATCCGGCGCTGCAAAGCATGGTGCGCACGGCGGCCACGGTCGCGTCGCTCGCCGTCGCGGCCGCGGCGGCTACCGCTGGGGACAAGACGGCCGCTGGCGCCGCCGACGGCAGCGAAGCGCCGCCTGCTGCGCGGCCCAAGCTGCGGCCCCTGGACATCACCGTGTACGACCTGCTGCAGGCCAACCTGCCGCACGTGCAGCTGCACCGCGTGCTGGGCTGGCAGCTGCGCCGCGCGCGGCACGGCCGCAGCGTGTCGGGCCTCTCGCTGCCGGGCACGCCGGAGCCGCCCCCTGCGCACCTGACGGTACCCCCCGCCGCCACTGCCGGCGCGCGGCTGCGCAGCCAGTCGCAGCCGCCGCCGCCGGCCGTCCCGGACGCCGGCCGCGTGCGCTCGGGCACAATGTCGCCCGTGCCCCTGCGCACCCCGCCCGAGCTGACCGGCCGCGGCGTTGCGTCGGCGCTCGCAGAGGCGACCAGCACGCCGCTGCAGGGCGAGCTGCCCTCCGCGCGCCGCGGCGGCCGCTCCCGCAGCGGCACCACCGGCGGCACGCCGCCCACCGAGGCGTCTGCGGCCACCGTCGCCGCCGTGGACCGCGACGACGTCTTAGCGTCATTTTCGCAGTTTGTGCGCCGCGTGCTCCCGGGCGCCGCGTTCGAGGACCGCCTCGACGCGCTGTACTACCTGGAGCACGGCCGACCGCTCCGCGCGCACGGGGCGGCGGTGCACGGCCTCCCCAGCGAGGCGCGGGACCCCGCAGCAGCCGCAGCGGCTGCCGAGGTGCTGGCGGTGGACCTCGCGCTGGACCACTTTGACGACCGCCGGCTGACCGCGGCGTGCCTGTTGCTGCTCGAGTACTTGGACCGTCCGACGGCCGTGCTGCGCGTGCGGCTGGCGGTGGCGCGCCGCCTGCTGGCGGGCCGGCTGCTCAGCGCCGGCGTGCCGGTGCTGTCGGCGCTCTCGAGCGAGCACACGCCCCAGCCCACAGCCGGCCCAGAGGCGGCGACGGCGGTGCGGGACGTGGCCGACCTCCTGCGCCAGCTCCCCGACGTCCTCGCGGCGCCGGCGTCGGCAGCGACGGCCGCGGCCGCGGCGACGCCCACCGCGCCGCTGGCGGCGCCGCTGGCCGCTCACCAGGTGCGCGACGAGCTGGAAGCCGCCACGATCGCGCTCGTGGACGCCGCAACTGTTGCCGCCGGCGACGCTGGTGCGACGGCGGCCGAGTCTGCCACGGCGGTGGCACTGCACTGGGCGGCGCCCAAGGAGAGCAGCGCCAGCGCGGCGGCGTTCCTGGCGGCGTGGGACCTGGTCGACGCGTTCTGCCGCACGCACGGCCTCCCTCCGTCGCGGCAGCTGCTCGAGCAGGCGGCGCTGGCCTCGCACGCCGACGCCACGCCGATTCTGGCCGCCGCGCAGCGGTACGGCTACGACCCCGCGCAGGTCATGCGCGTCGTGACGGACGTGCTGGGCGCCGTGCCCGTGGTGGAGCACCTGCGCGCCGTGCTGAACGAGGTGAGCAGTGGCGGCGGCGGCGGCGCGGGCTCGGCGCTGGCCGGCGCGGCCAATGCTGCGCTGGGGGCGGCGGCGGCGTCGCCCGTGCGGTCCGTCGACCCCAAGGTGGCGTCGTGCCCGCCGCGCCTGTCGGACGACCTCTTTGAGATCTACTTTGCCTGCCAGCGCGAGCCGGCGCCCGCCCGGGCGCTGCTGCTCCGCGCGCTGTGCGACCAGCGCCCGCTGCTGGCCGTGCTGGCAGCGGTGGCGCGCGCGACCGGCGCGCGGGTGCGCGGCGACGCGAGCCGCACCGAGATCGCGGCGGTGTGGTTCCTGGCGGCCGCGGAGCCGCTGGCGGTGGCCGGCGCCCTGGGCGAGCTGCTGCCGGCGGTGGCGGCCCTGGCCGGCGGGGGTGGCGATGGCGACGGCAGCGCGGGCGATGCCCGCGGTGGCGCAGCGGCCGCGGGACGCGTCACGGTGGCCTGGCGCAAGTGGTCGCGCGACGACCTGGCCGCGGTGCTTGCGGCGCTGGGCGCCCACAAGCAGCACCATGTCCTCGAGGACGGCCTCGCGCTCTTTGACCCGACGTCGCCGCTGCGCGGCCTCGCGCGGTTTGTGGCGTGCCTCGTGCGCGCCGACTACGCGGCCGCCGACGAGGCGCTGCACGCATTCGTGCGCGAGATGCTCACGATGCCGGACGACGACGGCGCCGCCGCCTACGACGCCCTCGACGACGCCGACGCCGACGCGGACGTGGAGGACGGCCTGCGTAGCCCCACGCAGAGCTTTGTGCTGGTGCCCCACGCGCCCGCGCCAGCGCCGCCACCCGTGTCGACCTCCAGCGGCCGCCGGCGCGGTGCGCGCGGCGCCACGGACAGCGCGGCCGGCGGTACCAGCGCCGCCGCTGCTGCCGCCGCCGCCGCCGCGGCAGCGGCGCCGTGGCAGCGGCCGCTCGGGTCGAGCGAGTGGGTGCGCACCGTCGCCGGACGCCTTCTGAGCGGCCTGGTGGAGCGGACAGCGACGCCCTACGAGCGGCGGCAGCTGGTCGGCATGATTGTGCGCTCCGGCTTTGACAGCAAGTACATCCGCGTGCTGCGCATCCTCCACGTGATCGAGCAGGAGGAGCTCGACCTGCCCGTGACCGCGACGCCCGCGCAGCTGGTCGCAGCGCTGGTGGACCGCAAAAAGTTTGACGCCGCGCGCGCCGTCGCCGAGGAGCACGGCCTGCCGCCGCACGAGGTCGCGCTCGCGGAAGTGGCCTGCCGCGTCGCCGACTTCCAGCAGTCCGCGCTGTGGGACATGGAGTTTTCTCGGATGGCGCTCTGGGCGCAATGCCACGTGCTCTTCCGCGAGCGGCGCTGCGCGGCGGGCCCCGTCGGCGACTTCTTCCTCTCGACCGCCGACACGCTCGTGTTCCGCGAGGACCACTTCACGGAGCGCGCGCTGTTGCTGTCGCTTGCGCTGCGCTGGTTCACCGGCGCGTTCGCCGACCCCGAGGACCCGGCGGCGTACAACGTGCCCGTGCGCCCGCGCGCGTTCCTCGGCGACCTGGCCAAGCGGTTATGGCTCGTGACCATGAGCGCCGAGTCGGCGCTCTCGGCGGGGCAGGCTTACGACGCGGTCGAGCTCGCGCAGACGTTTGGCGGCGTGGGCGGCGCGCTGGCGCAGGCGAGCCAGGACGCCGCGCTGCCCAAGCTCTTTGGCATGCTGGCGCGGCCGGGCACGGCGGCCGCCGGCGGCGAGGGCGCGCGCGCGGCGATGGAGCTGCTGAGCCAGTGGCTACCGATCGTTCCCAGCACCGTCGGCCGTGACGCGGCGCCCGATGACGGCCGCGCCAGCGCGTCGGTGAGCACCGCGTGGCTCGTGGGCGCGGCCGCGGCAGCGGCCGAGGGCACCGTCGCTGCGGCGCCCGTCGCGCCGGCCACCGTCGCCACCGTCGCCACGGGCGCTGCGGCCAGCCGGCTGGGCGGGCAGGGCCGCAGCTCGCTCGCGTTGCTCGCCGCCAAGGTTGGCGCGGGACCGAGCGGCGGCAGTGGTGGCAGCACGCCCGCCTCCCCGATCACGGCCACGCCCACCACGGCGACGGGCCGCGCCGGCGCGCCGGTGCCGCCGACCGCGGCGGCGACGACGACCACGACGACGACCTTCCAGCCGTCCGGCGTCGTGCGTCCCGGCCAGACGCACCCGGACACGCCGGCGGCTGCCCCCAGCCGCACCACCTCGCCGACGCGCCCCGTGGCCGACATGGAGTTGGAGCCCACGGCGCTCCTGCAGTCCAAGCACCTTGCCGCGACGACGTCCGCGCTGTCCGTTGCGGCGCCGGCATCCGAGCCGATGCTGCGGAACGAGCACGAGGTGCACTCGCTAGACCACGCGATCGGCCGTCTCCTGTGCGCCGGCATGCTGCCGCAAGCGGCCGGCCTGGCCGCGCAGTTTGCGCACCACAGCCGCGACCTGGCCGTCGTGCGCGCGGCGCTCCGCGTCGCGGAGGGCGCCCTGCGGCCCGTTGACGTCCCGCCAGAGCTGCTCACGCCCGCCGCGGCGGCCGCCGCCGCCGCGCGCGGCCCGCCGCCGGACGCGGCCGACTATGCCGACGACGTCACGGCGGCGCTGGACCAGCTGGCGCTGGCGGCGCCGCACGCGGGCGACTGCGTGCGCCGCGTGCGCGCCGTGTACGCGGCCGCGCAGCTGCTCAACACGCCGTACGCGGCGCTGGCCGCGCGAAGCCCCTTCGACGTGCTGCCGCTGCTGCTGGTGCTGCGCGGCGCGCTGACGGCGCGCGTGACGCGCGCGTACATCGCCGCGAACCGCCTGCGGCCCGCGCGCGTGGGCCACATTGTGGCCACGGCGATTATGCAGGCGCTGCGCGACGTGCAGACGCGCACGCCGATCGTGGACATGGACCCCACGTCCGCGCTGGGCGGGCCGCGCGACGGCGCAATGCTGGCGGTCGACCCGGTGCACGCGCCCGCCGACTTTGAGACGTACCTGACCCTCGTGGACGACGCCGCGCACCTGGGCCGCGCCTTTACCGAGCTCGTCCAGGAGGCCGTCGACGCCGGCACTGAGATCGCGCCGCCCGACGGCGCCGCGGCGGGCGCGGCCCCGGCCGCGGCGGACGGCGGCTCCGAGCCCGCGCCGCCGCTGGGCAAGTCGGCGGGGTCGTCCGCGACGCTGCTGGGCACCAGCGTGGGCGGCGGCGGCGGCAGCTTCTTTGGCGGCTTCTCACTCAGCGCGTCGGCGTCGACGCCCACGGCGGCCAGCGCGTTCCGGCGCATGCCCTCGACGCTGGCCGCGCTCGCGTCGCTCGGCCCGTCGACCGCGTCGCTCGCGGTGCCGAGCACGCCGACGGTGCCGACCGCGCCAGCGGCGGTGGCGCCCGCGGCCCCGGCCGCGCCGCTGCGCCGGAGCACGCTGCACCCGGCCGTGGAGGCCGAGCTGCTGGTCCGCGCGTACTACTGCTATGCGCTGGTGAGCCACGCCGGCGGGCTGGACCGCGTCCTGCGCCTGATCCGCGAGCGCGCCGAGGTGTACGCGCTAGACGGCCGCTTTGGCCTGATCGCGCGGCTGCTCTTTGCGACGCGGCAGTACCGCGAGCTGCCGTCGCTGCTGGACGCGCTCGCGCGGCACGACAAGCTGGACCTGATGCTGCGCTCCAAGCCCAACGTCGGCGAGGACGCGTCGCCCGAGCTGCGCACCGCGCTGTACGAGTACCTGCAGCGCACGCGCGCGACCGACCTGGAGCGGCTCCTGCGCGTGTGCCGCCACTTCCAGATGTACCGCGAGATCGCCGAGACGCTCAAGGAGCTGGCCGGCCGCCGCCTGCGCGCCCTGCGCGACCGGCAGGGCCCCGCGGGCGCGCCGCCGCCGCCCGCGGTGACGGACGAGCTGCTGGCCATCCTGTCCATGTACGTCGAGGCCGCGGACAACTACCTGCGCGCCGACTGCGCGGCGCCGTACCAGCGCATGCTGGCCATCTCGCACGTGGTGGCGCTGCAGCTGCAGCTGCCGACGGCGCGGCTGCTCAACCTGGGCGAGGCGGAGGTGCGGCGGCTCATGGCGACGCTGCCGTCGTACTCGGACGCGCGCCTCGTGGCCGAGGCCTACGAGCGCAGCCAGCCGGCCGAGTGGGTGAACGCAGTCTACACGCAGGCCGTGCTCAACGGCAACCTGGCCTTCGCCGAGCACCACGCCCTGGTGGGCCGGCCGCCGGGCAGCTTCTACATTGAGCTCGTGTCGCGCTACAAGGCGGACGCCGCCGCGCAGGCGCGCGGTGCCGCCGTCCTCACCAACCTGCGCCGGACGCTCGAGACGTGCCCGGACCCCGTGGTGCAGTACCGCCTCGCCGACAGCCTCAAGATGGCCGACCTGATGGAGGCGCTCGCGGCCAACGTCCCGGGCATCCAGGAGCTGGCCGTGTCGTAAGCGTGCACCGCATGGTTTGACGTCCGCTGCTTTCCCCTTTTTTTTCCCTCCTTCCTGGGCCTCGCCGCCGTGCGGCGCGCGCGGCCCGCGTGGGGGGGATCCGATGTATGCATATGTGACACGTTTGGACTGTACAGTAATGTGTAACACTAGCAACGCCCTTCGTTTGCGCGTGCTCATGTGAGCGTGTCCTCGGCACGCAGGTACTCGCCGACATCGGCCTGGTGGAAGGCCACGATGGCGGTCGGGTCCAGCTTGCGGCACTCGACCGTTGACCGTGCCGCGACGCCAAAGCCCTGCGGACGGGAGCCCAGGCCGACCGGCGCGGCCGCGGCGTTGCGTGAGCACGCGGCGTGATTGTGACCCGCCCGTTCTGCGTAGTCGTGGGCGAACCAGGGGAATGTCGGCCATGTTGTAGATCACGACGCCGGCGTACTGCTCGATGTCCTCGGACATGCGCCCGACGTGCGCCTTGAGGACGTGGTTGCCGTACAGGAAGGGCATCTCGCCGTTCGGCTTGATCCAGATCTTGTACAGCGCGTACTGCGCGATGTAGTCCAGCGCGGTGACGTGCAGCCGGAACTTGCCCGTCTTGGTGAACTTGCCGATGCAGGTGCCCAGGCCCAGCAGGTTGTCCCGCGCCACGTTCGTGGCCTTGAGCATGATCGCCTCGCTGCACAGCGCGCCGACCCGGCGGCGGCGTGGCGCCCCACGGGGAGCGGTGAGCCTCGGCCGCGTTGGGCGCCGAAAACCGCGGAGCCCGGCGGCGGCGCACCTCACGTAGTACACGCGGTCCTTCTGCAGCCGGAAGCAGTACGGCTCATCCGGCCGGTCGATCATGTGCTTGATGTTCTGGCCGATACTGGAGTCGCGCCGAGCCAAGCGGCGGTCAGCGAGCGTGGGTCAGGGCGGCGTGAGGTGCTTTGGGCGGGCGCGCACGGCGGCGCACGTACTACTTGGCCAGCTTCTCAAAGACCAGCGTGGTCTCGCCCTCGGTGAGCGGCCGCATGGTCGCAGTCCTTCAGCCGCCGTGCGCCGCGGCGGCGGGGATCCAGCAGCGCCAACCTAGGAGCGGGCAAGGAGCAGCGGGCGGTGCCGCCGGTGCCCGTCAGCCGACCGAAGCGCCCAGCGCGGTCCTGTTCGCCCTCGATCTACGGCTGCCCCTCCGTTCTTCGCGTCCATGCAGATGCTCTCCCCGGTCCGCAACCTGTGGAACCTCAACATGTGGAACCTCCTCGCCGCCACCGGAACGGCGGTCGCCCAGCGGCTTCGTCGGGGTCGATCCGTCGACCGACTCCCCACGTCGTCGCCTCTATGCCGTGTCGTCCTTGCCCCCGGCGTCCACACGCCTCTGCGTTGGCGTCCGCTGCGTCGTGCCGCTGCGTTGGCGTCCGCTGCGTCGGCGTCCGCTGCGTCGTGCCGCTGCGTCGCGCCGCTGCCCTCGCAGCCACGTGGCGTACCAGGAGTATCTGGCCGTGCCCCTCCATCAAATGCCCCTCCACTGTATGCCCCTCCACGAGCTGCCCCTCCATTGGATGCCCCTCTATTGGATGCCCTCCGAGGCGCCGCATCCAGCGGCGCGCTGGCCTCTGCAGCCCCGTAAGGGACTGTATGTTGGCTGGTCGATGGAATACCCTGTATGCTGTGGCGCATGGCGCTCGAGTTCCCTTTAGCGTCAATAGACCAATACTAATGCCCCTCCAGTTGCGCCCCATCAGGCACGCCACAACTTGCCGCCTCGCGCAAGAGATTAGCAAGGAACACGCCATCCGCCCGTCCGTCCGTCGGCCCATCCGCCGGTCCGCTCGTCCGCCCGTCGGCCTGTCAGCTCGTCCAGCGGGCTTTGTATTATGCCACCAAGCGGGCGGCGCCCTCCGCGGATGCCGACGGTGCCCCTCTCGATGGCTGTCAGAAGTGCTATCAGAAAGTCAGCGAGGTTCTGCCGGTGTTCTGCCGCTGTTCTGCCGCGTTCTGCCGCATTCTGCCGCTCTGCTTCCTTCGCTCAAAACAAGAACGCGGCCGACGGCGGCGACGCGCGCCCGCGGCGGAAAAGGCGCCCGTGAACGCCCTGCCGGAGCACCACCCCCCGCGAGAGCACGGCAGCGACGACGACGATAAAGCTACAGACGCGACCGTCGCGTTTTTTGCGGTGAATCCGGAGCGTGCCGAGTGCTCTCCGCCTTTGGTCAGCGGCATACTCGGCGTACGAGTGCGGCCGCGCGCCAAACAGCCGCCACCATGACGGACGCCGTTCAGCTCATCAACCCGCCGGGGCCGATCACCTGCCTCGCCTACAACAAGGACCGCACCTGTACGGCGGCCCCCTTTGCCAAACGGCGCAGCCGAGAGGCTGCGATCTGCCGGCTGCGTTGCTGACCCGCTCGCTTTGCGCCGCGCAATTTTCCCTCGCCCCCGCCCCTCCTCGCAGCGGTTGCGGTGTGCCCGAACAGCACCGAGGTGCACATCTACACGCGGACGTCGAGCGGCTGGAAGAAGGAGCACACGCTCACGGAGCACGACAAGCTGGTCACCAGCATCGACTGGGCGCCCAACTCGAACCGCATTGTGACCTGCTCGCAGGACCGCAACGCGTACGTGTGGTCGTGGGACGCCGCGAAGAAGGCGTGGACGCCCACGCTGGTCATCCTGCGCGTGAACCGCGCGGCGACCCATGTAAAATGGAGCCCGCTCGAGAACAAGTTCGCGGTCGCCACCGGCGCGCGGATCATCTCGATCTGCTACTTTGAGGAGGACAACAACTGGTGGGTGTGCAAGCACATCAAGAAGCCCATCCGCTCGACCGTCTTCTCGGTCGACTGGCACCCGAACAACGTCCTGATCGCCGCGGGTTCGGCAGATTTCAAGGCACGCGTGTTCTCGGCCGCCATCAAGGGCGTGGACAAGAAGCCCGAGCCGACCGTGTGGGGCGCCAAGATCACCACCTTTGGCGAGTGCCTCGCCGAGTTCGCGTCGCCGCACTACGGCTGGGTCCACTCGGTCGCGTTCTCGCCGGACGGCAACTCGCTGGCCTGGGTCAGCCACGACTCGACGCTCTCTGTCGTGGAGGGCGGCGCGGCCGGCACGCACGTCCACATCCGGCACTCGGGCCTGCCGTTCCGCGCGGTCCTGTGGATCTCGCCGACCGCCATCGTCGCCGCGGGCCACGACAACGCGCCGTACCTGTTCGCCAACCAGGGCGGCCAGTGGAAGTTTGTGCGCAACCTCGACTCGGGCGACAAGGCCGCGGCGGCCACCGAGAAGTCGGCGGTCGGCACCGCGCGCGGCGTCTTCGCCAACATGGCGTCCAAGGGCCAGGCGCAGACCACCGACACCAAGCTCAAGACCCTCCACCAGAACGCCATCTCCTACCTGGGCATGTACAGCGGCAGCCGGCTGGACGTCAACAAGTTCGTCACCACCGGCCTCGACGGCCAGGTCGTCACCTGGGACGTCAAGGCCCTGGCCGCATGAGCGGAACCTTCCACGAACGATTCCTCTTTTTTTCTGTGCATTGTACGCTGCACCCACGCTAGCACGGTAGAGTGCCGCAATCGCGTTGTCGTCGCCGGTCGCGTGCGCTGCTTGTAGGGAACCCTTGTTTTTAATAACCATGGAGACTGTGGTCGTTTTTTTTTGGTGGTCGTTGGCACTGCGCCGCGCTGGGCCGCTACATGCAAAGAGCGTCCATTGCTGTTTTGGCTGCGGGACTGTACACGCGCTTGTTGTACAAAATGCTGCTGCCGGCCTGGCTCAGGCCGCGGGCCCGGCGCTGTCGTCGCCGGGCGCGCCGCCCGGCCGGTCCGACGCCGATTCCGGCGCCGCCGCGGGGGCCGCCTCGGCGGCCGCGGCGGCCGCGGCGCCCGCCGGCGGCGGCGTCGTGGTGGGGGGCGCCGGCGTCGTCGCGGCGGACGCCGCCGTGCTGCCGCTGCCGCCGCCCAGCTGCCACGCTGGGATGTACGCGCGCAGGTTGGTCGGCGTCGGCTGCGCCGCGCTCGGCGTCGTCGCCCCGCCCTCGGCGCCGGGCGTCGCGACGCTGCTCCGCCCGGCAAACAGGGGCGCGCGCACGGCCGCCGCGGTGGGCGTTGGCACGGCGTACGGCGACGCGCCCGTCGCCGCCGCCGGCGCGGCCGCCAAGCCCGGCGCGGCCTGCGGCGTCGCCGGCCCGGCGGCCGCTGCGCCTCCGGGGCCGGCGTCCGGCGCGCGCCGGTTGAGCAGGAGGCCCTTGAGCGACTTGAGCTCGGCCTGCAGGTCGCTCAGCGCGTACTTTTGGTCCTCCTTGGCCTTCTCCAGCGCGCGCGGCATGCTGTTCTTGAGGTTGTCCAGCTCCTCCTTGAGCCGCCGCAGGTCGGCGTCGCGCAGCGAGTCGGCCTGCGCCAGGTCTTGGAGCGTGGTCTGCATCGCCTTGAGCGTCGTCTGCAGCTCCTGCGACTGCTGCTCCAGCGTCGCCAGCACCGCGGCCGACTGCTGCTGCATCGCGGCCAGCTGCTCGCTCGTCTCCGTCAGCTTGGCCTCCAGCTCCCGCCGCTCCGCCTCGACCTTCTCGGCGGACGGCCAGTTCAGGCTGGGCAGCACCCAGTGCTGTGAGCGGGCAACCGCGCGGCGGGACGGCCCAGATCCGGTCAGAGCCCGTCCCGCCCAGCCGGCGGCGCCTGTGCCCGGCTTGAGGGGGGTGGGGCGCGCGCGTACCTGGAGCGCCTTGAGGGCGGCGTAGCCGGTGCCGCCGGCGAGGACGGCGCCGATGAAGAGGTCCTTCCAGCCGGTCGCGGACGCGCGCTGGGTGAGGCTGCCGTGGCTGGCGGCGTGCGTCGCCGGCACAATGACGGTGCCCGGTGGGTACCCGGCGGGGGCGACGGCGTACTGCACGGTGCCCGCGGGCGCGGCGGCGGCGGTGGGCGCGGCGGCGGCGGGCGCTGCTGCGGCCGCTATCGTCCCCGCGGCGCTCGGGGTCGCGCGGCGGAGGGCCTCCTGCACTTCGTCGGCGGTGAGGCCCTTGGACTCGAGGAACGCGATGCGGCGCGCGAGCGGGCTCTCCTGCACCTTGGGGTTCTGCAGGAACGCCACGGCGCTCGCCAGGACGTCCTCCCGCAGCGCCGCCATCGTCGCGGCGCCGCCTCACAACGCGCGCACGCGCGTCACGTGGTCTGATGCGTCACGTGGTGTGGCGCGTCGCGTGGTGTGGCGCGTCACGTGCGTTTTGGCGCGAAGCGGGCGGCTGGACACGCCCCTGCTCAGCTGCTCTGCCAGTCTGTGGCAGCCGGCTGGCTGCAGTGGCAGTGGGGAGCACGGCACCGGCGCGTCGTGGCCGCGGGGGACCTGCCGGCCACTGCGGCGGTGGCTTGCCACCATGGCGTCGCCTGGGGACGGCGGGGGCAAGGCCACGCAGCCCGAGCTCATTGCGATGCAGCTCATCAGCGGCGGCGAAGGGCGGCGACGCACCGTCGGTGGGAGCTCGGCGGCCGCGCCAACACCACCGCCGCCGAGTACGCCAGCAGCGGCTGGACCCGCAGCGGCCAGCGGCGGCGGCACCATCACCGCGCCGGCGCCAGCGGCACAGCAGCGGCCGCCCAGCAGGTGGCGGCGGTGGACGGCCAAGGCCGCCGCCACCGCAAGAACCGTTGCCGTTGAGGCCGGTACGGTATTGCACTGGAGAGCGCGCCGTAGTCGCGCACGCTGAGCTCGTGCGGCCGCTCCGGGCTGGCGTGGCGGCGGCGCCGCAGCGCCGCACCTGCTGTACCTCCTCCTCTTCTACGTGGCGGTGGCTGGCTTCTTTGTCGCCATGTACTTTATCTACGTTGCCATCCGGTACGGCGCCAGGGGGGGCGGCCCTCGGACCACTTGGCGCGCTGGGCGCGCACTGACCAATCGCGCAAGCGGCGCGCGTCTTTTGCGCGCTTCGTCGTTCCAGCTTCTAGTTGCTGTAAAGCATGTCACATACGCTCAATTACCAGTAACTGTGGCGTTTTTGTACAGTCTAATGATACAGCGGGGCCGGCGCGGCCCCTCTCCGTCCAGCTGCACCCGCGCAGCGCGTTTACCGCTTCGCAAAGGTGATCTTTAGCAAGTTCCCGGGCGTGATCGCGAAGGACTGCAGCGCGTCCTTGGCGACCGCCGCCGAGTAGTCCGAGTCGTACTCGACAAAGGCCAGGTTCCACTTGCCCGGCACCAACCGCACTTCCTTGAAGCCGTTGTACTGCTTGAACAGCGCGGTCAGCGTCGACTGCGCCGCGTCGCCCAGCTCCTGCGGCAGGTTCTGCACAAACAGAATGTTGTTCGGCGGCAGCATGAGCTCCTCCGGCAGCAGCTCCGCGACCGGCGGCGGCGCTGCGCCTCCAGACGAGCCCATCCGTGCGATAGGCAGGAGCGGACCAGCGCGGCACCTGTCAGCGCGCGCGCGTGCACCGCACCGTACACCGCACAGCGGCCGCAGCGTACCGGACGGCGCCGCGGCGGCCGCGGCGGTCTTGGGCGCCTTCTTCTTCGGACCGCCGCTGGCCTTCTCCTTCTCGCGCTCCTCGTCCCGCTTCCGCTTCACGGCGTCGTACGTGCCGTCCTCCTTGGCCACGGCGAACGACTTGCTCATCGCGTACTGGATGATCTGCATGGGCCCGACGCAAACGGCGTCGCTTCCGCTCGGGCGTCAGCACAGGACGCGGCCGCAGGCGCACCGCAGCGCTGGCCCGTGCGTGCGCGCACCATGGGCTTGTCAAAGAAGGGAAAGCCCTGCATGGCGCGCATGGCCGCCGTGGCGCTCGCGACCTCCTTGAAGACCACAAACGCCTGGCCGCGCATCTTGAGCGTCTTGTACGCCACGACGTCCAAAATCGGCCCAAACTGCGAGAACATGGCGTGCAGCGTCTGCTTGAGCTCTGCGGCGTGCGCGCCGCGCGCCGAAAGGGCCCCCCGGTCCATGCGCATGTCAGCGCGCCCTGTCCCTGAAACCGCCGTTGGGCCGCGGGCACCCGCGTCCATCGGCGCGCCTGCCGCGGCCCATCGGGGCGCCATCCGCTGGCGACGCACCGGGCAGGCGGATCTTCTCGTTGAGGTTGCGCAGGTAGAGGGTCTGGTTGGGCGGGATGGCCGCCGAGGCGGCGGTGTTCGGGGCAGCGGCGCCGGCGGCGGCGGCGCCCTGCGGCGCGGCGGCCTGCGCAGCAGCGTCCGCCATCGTTGCAGCGGTGCCCCTCAGGCCCGTCGGTGGGGTCCTTTGTAAATGGCGTTGTCTATGGCGCGACGCCCGCACTCTCCCGCACAAGAAAGGCGCTGCGGCTGCAGTGTCGCGTATCGCAAGAAGAACCATGCGATGCGTCACTAGCAAAAGCGGCCGGAATGCACACCAAAACTCGGCGCGCGGCCCATCGGACGACGGCGGCGGCCGTACGAAGCGGCCGCTGCGGGCGCCGTGCCGCGGCACAGGGCACACGGGGACGGACCGGCAGGCCAACGGAGAGCGCGGGCGCGTGCTGAATCGACGGGGGACGACGCGCCGCGGCCGGCACCGCGGACGCCGAGGGCGGCCGTTGCGTTACCTGGAACGTCGACAGCTGCCCAGGCTGCACGATTGGGTGGGGCAGGGCCCGGACGCTAGCGCGGCCTCGCAAAGGCGCCTGACGCGGACCGGGAAGACCCGTTGGAGAAGTGGCAGCGCCCAGAGCAGCCCGCAGCCTCGCCCCTGAAACATTGATTTGAACCGCGTCCAGCGTCGGCTTTGCGCCGCCCGCCGAGAGATCTCGTCGCTGGCAGGCGATTCGCGGCCGCGGCAACCATGGCGCTCGAGAAACCGGTACGTCGCCGCCAACCGCGGCGTGCTCCGTGGCCCGACGTTCCACGGCGTGCTCACCCAGCCTGGCGGCCGCTGCCTCGCCCCCACACCGGACGCCCCCACCCAAGGAGCCGAGCGTGGACGCGGTGGTGCTGACGGCGTTGCCGCCAGTGCCCGCGGGCCTGCCCTCGCCGCTGTCGCCGACGGCGGCGGCCGCCGTGCCGCCCGACCTGCGGCTGCAGGCCGGCGAGACGGTGCTGGACGTCGTGCCGAACGTGACGCACGTCTGCCCGTTCGACGGCCCCGTCGCCGGCACGCTCGTCCTCACCAACTTCAAGCTCATCTTTGAGAGCCTCCAGCCCGAGGACGAGACCAAGCACACCAACCTCAACGTCGCGCAGTGGAAGGGCAACGGCACGGTGCACCCGTCGCTGCCGCGGCCGGGGCCCGAGGTGACGCTCGGCCACATCGACCGCGTGGAGAAGGAGGGCGGCATGCGCACCAAGCGCGAGCACGCGTACTGCATCGTCGTGTACTGCCGCGACGCGCGGCACCTCCGGTTCGCGTTCGTGGCCGAGAACCACTCGCGGCGGCCCTTCTACGACAAGCTGCTGCACGCCGCGTTCCCGGTCACGTTCGGCGTGAACCCGCCGTTCTTCGCGATGGTCAACAAGGAGGCGTACCCCGGCGGGCCCGACGGCTGGCGCCTGCACGACCTGGAGAAGGAGATGGCACGGCAGGGCGTGCCGCTCGAGGCCGGCCCGCACGGGTGGCGGATCAGCGACGCCAACCGCGAGTACGTGCTGTGCGCGTCGTACCCGCAGCGGTGGGTCGTGCCGGCGCAGGCCGACGACGCCATGCTCGCCGCCGTCGCCAAGTTCCGCTCGCGCGGCCGCCTGCCCATCCTGGTGTGGCGGCACCGCCGCACGGGCGCGACCATCACGCGCTGCGCGCAGCCGCTCGTGGGCATGTGGAACCGCAGCGAGGACGACGAGCGGTACCTGGCCATGATCGCCGACGCGACGCCGCGCCCGAGCGCCCCCGCCGCGCGGCCCGCCGCGCCGTCGGCCGCGCCGTCGCCGTCGACGCGGCTGGTCATCGTCGACGCGCGCCCGCGCGCCAACGCGCTGGCCAACCAGGCCAAGGGCGCCGGCTTTGAGACGAGCAGCGCGTACCCGGACATGCCGCTCGAGTTCCTCGACATCCAAAACATCCACGTGATGCGCGAGTCGCTCCGGCAGGTGCACGCGCTGTGCTTCCCGGGCGTCGAGGAGGCGCAGTGGTACAGCCGCCTGCAGGCGTCGCGGTGGCTCGACCACGTGCGGCTCTGCCTCGTCGCCGCGCGCCGCATCGTCGACCTCGTCGAGGACGGCGTGCCGGTGCTGGTGCACTGCTCCGACGGCTGGGACCGCACGTCGCAGCTCACGTCGCTGGCGCTGCTGATGCTCGACCCGTACTACCGGACGCGGCACGGCTTCGCCGTGCTGGTCGAGCGCGAGTGGGTCGAGACCGGCCACAAGTTTGCGCAGCGCACGGGCCACGGCGACAGCCACGCCGGCGACGACCAGCGCGCGCCCATCTTTGTGCAGTTCCTCGACGCCGTCTACCAGCTCGTCGCGCAGTTCCCGGCCGCGTTCGAGTTCAACAGCCGCTTCCTCGTGGCGCTCGCCGACGAGCTCTACAGCTGCCGCTTCGGCACCTTTCTCTACAACACGGACCGCGAGCGCCAGGCCGTCAAGGGCAGCACGCCGTCGGTGTGGACGTACCTGCTGGCGCCGTCGCCCGTGACCGACACGTTCGTCAACCCGCGCTACCGCGCGCAGGAGCGCGTGCTGCGGCCGGCCACGGCGATCCGCCGGCTGCGCGTGTGGTCCGAGTACTACGTGCGGTGGACGCCGCAGATCGCGCTCGGCACGACGGCGCCGCTGCACGACTGGCAGATCGCCGCGGCGACCGCGCGGCTGTTCGCCGACGGGGCCGAGCAGTGAACCCAGGGCACCGCGCGCGCGGCAGCCATAGGCAGCCTTGGAGCCAGTGGTTTTGCGTGGGCCGTGCGATTCACGGCATGCGTGTCAGCGTGTAACACTACTGTACAGGTCTCGGGCAGCTCTAAAAAAACGTGGTTTGCTTGCGGATGTTACAGGACCAGCGTGCCGGCGACGTCCTTGCGCTCCCAGATCTGGATGTACGACTCGGACAAGAAGATCATCTGCGGGCTCCGCTCCTCCACGAACAAGTCCTGGATCTCCAGCCACTGCTCCTTGGCCTGACAATCGACGCGGCTCAGCGGCCCAGCCACACAACTCGGTTAGCCGCAATCGAACGCACGGCCGCCGTGCGCTCGAGCTCGGCGCACCTTGTTGAGCAGGTGGATCTTGTACACGCCCTTGCCCGGGCCGGGGAGGCCCTCGTGCGTGATGTTGGCCAGCAGGTCGTAGCGCGTCGCCAGCGACTCGGCGTTGGGGTCGTGCGGCTTGCCCGTGTCCAGGTCTGCGCATGCGTCGGACAAACAAAGGGCGCAACCTGGGCGCGTCAGCACCGCCGCCAAGCGCCGGGGGCCCGGGGTTCGCGCGCGGCGTACACTCGCCCAGGTCGACGTTCTTGATGGGAAAGTTGATGATGGTCGGGTTCTTCTCGAGCGTCCAGTTGTTCTTGGAGAAGCGCTGCATGATCAGGATCAGGTACGGCGGCAGCTTCTTGATCCGGTACGAGCGCTGCACCGCCTTGCGCGTGTCGACCTGGACGCTCTGGCCGTCGAACTGGTTGAGCAGCGTCGCGAGCGGCACCTGCGGGATGATGTTGCGGTCGAGCTCGTCCTTGAACAGCGGCGGCGGCGGCAGGTTCAGCACCAGGAACAGGTACGGCGTCACCTCCTTCGTCGGCGCCTCTGCGCGTGCCAGCGGCCGCGCGCAGGGGCGCGCCGGAACCGGGTGAGCCCACCGTCGCCCGTCGGCGCGCACCATGGGTGCCGCCCGAACCATCCGAGAGGACGTGCTGCTGCTGCGCGGTGTCCTGGTTGATGATGCGCAGCTTGGAGGTCTTCACCTCCACCATGCCTTGGAAGGCGCGGACGATCGCGGACGAGCCGGGCGCCTTGGTGCCGCCGAGGTCAAAGTGGAGCTCGTTGAGGAACCACGTCAAAAAGTCGCGCGCGTCCGACTGGACCGAGGTGGTGAAGCGCTTCTTGGACGCGGTCGACACCGCCTGCAGGAGCTCGTGCGGGCTCACGTGGCCCTTGAACAGGCCCGGGCTCCACATCTTGCGCACCAGCTCGCCAAAGGCGTGCACTGCGACACACCGGGTGCGGCCGCGGAGCGCCGGTATGCGAGTTGGCATGATGTATTCCAGCAATCGCTTGAGCGGGGGAGCAGGCAGGCGTACCGACGGGCGAGCGGGTGAGGTGGGCGTAGTTGGACTCGTCCAGAAAGTAGTTGCGCAGCGCCGGCACGTGCGCGAGCGCCTGGATGACGACGTTGAAGTAGTCGTTGGCCTTGACGTTGTTCAGGCCGATGAAGCCTGGCAGCGGGGCATACCAAAGGCGCCGTGAGCGGCCGCGGGGGGTGAGCCAACTCGTTCAACGGCAGCAGCACAGCCGGGCGGTCACCTACCCGGCATGTAGGGCTTGTTGTTGAGGTCGTGCGCGACCTTGACGACCTTGTCCAGGCTCGCAATCTCTTCCTTGGTGAAGCGCGGCTTGATGTAGAACTGGCCGCGTGGCAGCCCGTGAACCGACGGTAGGGAAACCGGCGTCAGCCGCCCGGCACCAGCGCGGTGCTTGCACCCAGCTCATGGCACGCACGCGGATGTCGTCCAGCGACGAGTCGATGATCTCGTAGTCGTCCGGCAGGCAGTACACCTGCGGCCGCGCTCGCTCCGGCAGCGCGACGCCACCGCGTTAGCGCCGCGTACGGGAGCACCACCTCGCTGCGCGCGGCCAGACCTTGAGCGTGCGCAGGTTGGCGAAGACGTGGTGACCGGCGTCGACGCTGTGCAGGTAGGCGTACGACGTGGGGCCGCGGCCCTGGAAGTACTTGCCGCAGACCAGGCACGCGTAGACGTTGTGGTCCGAGAGCGACACGGAGCACAGCTTCTCAAAGTCAAAGTCCAGCATGGGCCGGCGGATGGTGTCCATGTACGGGCAGTTCTTGCCCATCACCGCCTGCGCCTCGCGGCGCTCCGACCGCCGGCTGGATAGGCGCCGCGCCGCGCCCACCGCGGTGACCGCGTCGTCGTCGTCGTCGTCGTCGCCGTTGCCGTCGTTCCAGGCGGCCGCGGCGTTGCCGTCGGTCGCGGCCGGCGCGGCCGCCGGCGCCTCGGCAGCCTCGCTGACGGCCGGGGCCGGGCGCGCCGCCGCCGCCGCCGCCGCCGCCGCCGCGTCGGCCGTTTCGTCCTCGTCGCGGCGCCGCTTGGACGCCATCGTTGCCGCTGCTCCTGCTGCCAGTCGGACGAAGAATGAGCCACGCCCTATGGGAAGCGTTCACCCTGCCGCTCCTCCAGCTGCTGCCCTTGACGTGCGCAGCCACACGTTCGCTGCCGACGGGCCGGTCTCCACCGGCGCCCCTCTTCTCTCGTCGCTGCTCACTTGGCTTGGATTTTCGCGCCCTTCCACCCTTCGTTCTGCCGCTGTTCTGCCCCTCTGTCGGTGGAATTCGGTTGAAACAGGCTCCTTTATCATTAGGAAAGCGCCAGGCCCGAAGAACCCCCTGCAGTTGCCTTGCGGCTATGACGTCACCTATGGCGCGCGTGGCGGGGACGGCGTGGCGCACCCGCTGGGCGGCGGCGGCGGCGGCGGCGGCGGCGCGCCCGGCCGCCCGTGGGCACGCGACGGTCGCAGCGGGGCCCACGGCGAGCGCGGGCATCGGAGGGATACTCGGGCCGTACGATGTCGTCGTGATTGGCGGCGGGCATGCCGGATGCGAGGCCGCCACCGCCGCCGCGCGGACGGGGGCGCGGACGGTGCTGGTCACGCAGCGGCTCCACACCGTGGGCGAGCTGTCGTGCAACCCATCGTTTGGCGGCGTGGGCAAGGGCACCCTCGTGCGCGAGGTCGACGCCCTGGACGGCGTCTGCGGCCGCGTCGCCGGTGCGTTGGGCGTCCCCCCACGAGGCGGCCTGACGAACACGTGGCGTGGCTAACGCGGATGCCCACCTCGTTGGTTTCGTGCGTATTTCAGACGCTGCGGGCATCCAGTTCCGCGTCCTAAACCGCTCCAAAGGGCCGGCCGTCTGGGTGCGGTGCAGACCTGAGCCCGCCACGAAACCGGACCGGCCGACGCTGAGCGCCGGCTGGCGTCCCCCGTTCGTTCAGGCCGCAACCGCGCAGGGGCCCCGCGTGCAAGTGGACCGCAAAATCTACAAGCAGGCGATGCAGACACTGCTGGCGTCGTACCCAAACCTGGAGCTGCGCGAGGCCAGTGTGCAGGACGTGCGCCTAGCCGCGGACGCCGGCAACAAGCCGCAGGTGACTGGCGTCGTCCTGGAGGACGGCACCGTCCTGCAGACGCCGGCCGCCGTTGTCACCACCGGCACGTTTCTGCGCGGCGAGATCCACCTCGGTACGCGCGCGCCAAACACGTTGTTTGCCGTCGGGTAAGGCCTGTGCTGACTCTGCGCCGTCGGTCGCCCCCGCTATGTGCGGTTTGGGCCCCACCAGGCCTCAAGTCGTTCCCAGCCGGCCGGATGGGCGAGGCGCCGTCGGTGGGCCTGTCGTTCACCCTGCGGCAGGCCGGCTTCCGCCTGGGCCGCATGCGCACCGGCACGCCGCCGCGGCTGTACGGCCCGTCCATCCGCTTCGAGGGCCTGGTGCCGCAGCCGTCGGACGACCCGCCGGTGCCGCTCTCGTTCCTGCACCGGACGGTGCCGCTGCGGGACCGGCTGCGCGCGTGCTTCCAGACGCGCACGACGCTCGCGTCACACGAGCTGATCCGGCAGCACTTGCACGAGTCGGTGCACATCAAGGAGGAGGTGCGTGGGCCGCGGTACTGCCCGTCCATCGAGGCCAAGGTGATCCGCTTCGGCGACCGCGCCGGCCACACCGTGTGGCTGGAGCCGGAGGGCCTCGACACGGACACGGTGTACCCGAACGGCATCTCCATGTCGCTGCCGGAGGACGTGCAGCTGCGCGTGCTGCGCACGCTCCCGGGCCTCGAGAACGTCGAGATGCTCCGGCCGGGCTACGGCGTCGAGTACGACTACGTCGACCCGCGGCAGCTGCGCGCCACGCTGGAGACCAAGCCCGTCGGCGGGCTCTTCCTCGCCGGCCAGATCAACGGCACCACCGGGTACGGCGTGCGGATGCGCCGCAGCGAAGGGCCGTGGGCAGTATGTGCTGAAGGGATGGTGGCGGCTTGCGGTCACTGGCGCCCTTCACAGCTATGAGGAAGCCGCGGCACAGGTCCGTGGCGCGCGCGCCGCGCGCCGTTGCCGTTCTCGGACCGCCCTCACCCTGGCAACTGCGTAGCTCGCTGCCGCGGTGCCATCCCAGGGTGTGGTGGCCGGGCTGAACGCCGCGCTAAAGGCGCGCGGGCGGCCGCCCTTCGTGCTGGACCGTGCCGACGCGCTCATCGGCGTCCTGATTGACGACCTGATCACCAAGGGCGCGGACGAGCCGTACCGCATGTTCACCAGGTGCGCGCACCGCAGAGCGCGCGCGGGGCGGCAGAGGGGCAGAGCGGCTGATTGCGTGTTGGCTCTGCACGCCGCTGTGGCCTGGGCTCCTAGCCGCTCCGAGTTCCGGCTGACCATCCGCTCGGACAACGCCGACCTGCGCCTGACCCGACGCGGTACGATTCGACGTGTGTAACCCCTTTTGCGGAGTCGCCACCCTTGCTCACGGCGACGCACCCACCCGCCCGCTTGGCTCGCTGGCGGCGCAGGCCATGTGGCCGGCTGCGTGAGCAAGGACCGCCTGGCCGAGCTGGAGCGGGTCGAGGCCGAGATGGCGCGCTGCCACGACGCCCTGCAGGCGAGTCTGTCGCCGCACGAGTGGGCGCGCGCGGGCGTCGCGGTCCGGAACGACGGCGCGCGCCGCAACGCGTTCCGCGTGCTCGCGCACAACGAGGCGAGCGTGGACCGCGTGGTCGACGCGCTGCCGGCGCTGCGGGAGCGCGACCGGGCCGTGCTGGAGCGTGTTGCGATCGACGCGCGCTACGACGCGTACCTGGAGCGGCAGGAGGCCGAGATCGCCGCGTTCCGCAAGGACGAAGGCCTGGCGCTGCCGGACGACCTGGACTACCACGCGATGGCGTCGCTGTCGGCGGAGGCGCGCGAGCGGCTGGCCGCCGCGCGGCCGGCGACGCTGGGCGCCGCGAGCCGGCTGCCGGGGATCACGCCGCCGGTGCTGGTCGCGCTGCTCAAGCACGTGCGGCGGACAGGCCCCGGCACCCCGCGGCCGCCCACGCCCGATGAGCTCGCGGCGTAAACGATGTAAAGTGGCCGCCATATCTGTACAAATTGCACATAGCGGTACTGTATGTTCACAACGGGGGCGTACGAGGCGAATACTATGTCCGCATCCTTTGTTGAACACTGTTCACCCGATTCTGCCGCTGTTCTGCCGTTTTCCCCCGCACGATTGGAGCGCTTTGGATGAGGCGGCGATGAGGAGATGGCGCCTCCTCCACTTTCATCCACTGCCATAGACGGTCATGCGCGATTGGCCGTTGAAGCGGACGACGCAGCGGACGCCGCAGCGGACGCCGCAGCGGACGACGCGGCGGACGACGCAGCCGACGACGCAGCGGACGACGAAGAAGAGGACGACGCAGCGGACGACCGTAAAGCAACGACGAAGTCTGGAAGGAGACCGTAGTGGGTGCACATACGGAGGACCCTCTGGACGTAGGCAAGTACCAGCAGCCGCGCGCGGTCCACAGACGTCGCGTCACGCGCAGGCCGCCCCGCAAAGTCGCCTGACGGGCTCTACTGAGCGTGTTCCAAAGGACTGCCGGGATCCTCTACTGAGCGCGGGGCCCGGGCCTTCGGGCTCCCCCGCCCCACCGCGCCTCGGCACCATGGGCAACATCGTCTCCGGCGCGACGACGGTGACCGCCGGCCCGCTGGAGCAATACGTCCAGGAGCTGGCCGGCATGAACAACGGCAAGTACGAGATCAAGGGCAACACACGGTACGCAGCGCCGTCCGCACCCCGACGCGCCCACTGATTTTGGCCGCGCTCTAACGCGCGCGCGCGAGCGCGCGCGCGGCCGCCACTGACATTGGCCGGCGCTCAGGTTCTTCAAAACCGTCAAGGCAGAGCACGCCGAAGGGCCCGTGATCGTCAAGTTCTTTATCAAGCCGGATCCGTCCTTCTCGCTCGCCGAGTACCGGCAAAAGCTTCAGGTGCGGCCCCGCGGTGCACCTGCTGGCCTGCCGCTGGAGTGGGGCTGACGAAGCGCTGCCGCCGTCCGGCACATGTCCGCGGCGCCACCGCAGGACGTGCAGCGCGACCTGCAGCACACGCCCAATTGCTTTGGCCCCCAGATCATCCACGAGACGGACAAGGCCGGCTTTGTCGTGCGGCAAGCGTTCTACGTCTCCCTGTATGATCGCATCTCCACGCGGCCGTTCCTCTCCAACCTGGAGAAGCGCTGGATCACGTTCCAGCTCCTGAACGCGGTCGCGCAGGCGTACGGAACTGTACAGTGCACCCCGTGGGCCGCGCAGGGTTAGTAACGGTGGCCGTCGCTGGGGCCGCAATGCGGGCGTGCCCGGCCACGCCCACCACAGGCACAGCCGCGGCGTGACGCACGGCGATATCAAGGCGGAGAATGTCATGCTCACCACCTGGTCGTGGCTCTACCTGACCGATTTTGCGACGCCGTACAAGGTTCGCGGCCGAGGCCAGCGGCGCGCGCCGGCGGCCGCCTGTCGACGCTGACGGCGGCGCCGCCGCCTGGGCGTGGCCCTGCGCGGCATCCCTCTCGCAGCCCACGTTCCTGCCGGAGGACTACCCGGCCGACTTTTCCTTCTTCTTCGACACAACGGGCCGCCGCACCTGCTACATCGCGCCGGAGCGGTTCTACCTGGTCGACAGCGCGGATCAGGCACCGAAGCAGGTGCGGCCGCACTCCCCCCTGTTGTGAATCTCGGGGGCCCTGAACCGCTGCTGATCGTCCGTGCACCGCTGGGAGCGGCCGCACCGGCATCGCCTGTCTGCAGACGCCCGTCACGCCGGCGATGGACATCTTCTCGGTGGGCTGCGTCATCGCGGAGCTGTTCACAGAGGGCGCGCCCCTCTTCAACTTGTCGCAGCTCTTGGACTACCGCGCCGGCGAGTACTCGCCAAAGGAGCACCTGAACAAGTGCGGCGCGTGTAGGACGCGGCGGGGTCCGACGCTACGGACACTTACGGTGATGGCTGCCTCGCCCGGCACACCGGCACGCCACCGCAGGATCGACGACGCGGCGGTGCGGGAGATGGTGTGGCACATGATTCAGCTGAACCCGGACGACCGCTACACGGCCGAGGAGTACCTGGAAAAGTATGCCCCCGCCCGCTCCTGACACCGACGAAAAGTGTGCGATGTCCACCGCAAGCTAAGCGCGACCATATCTCCGATGCGCAGCGGGCCGGCCACGACAGGTGGCGGGGCGAGGTCTTCCCGATCTACTTTGAGCAGTTCTTGCACCCCTACCTCTCCTCGCTCGCCGAATCCACGCCGGCGGGGCAGGACCACTTTGACGCCCGCATCGACAAGCTCTACCAGGACTTTGCGGTGATCGCCGCGCAAATGGGCTTCATGCGCGACCTCGAAGCGACGCCGGTGCGGGGTACGGCCGGGCCTGCACCGCTGCGTGCCGCCGCTGGGGCGTCCCGCGCTCACGGCGCCGCAGGGCGCGCCTCATCCGTAATCGCCGCCACAGGCGCCGCGTCGTCGGAGCAGCTGGACGTGGAGGCCAAGGCGAACGCCGTGCCGAGGCGCATCACGCGCGCCGCCACCGACTTGGTACGCGCATCCCTAAGCCCACGCGCACCTCTCATTCCCCCGCGCCGTTGACCGCGTCCGGCGCGCGCGGCGGTGGGCTGGCCGCGCAGACGCGGCAATTGTCACTGGAGCTGCAGCTCGACATCCCCAACTTTCCTCGGCAGCCGCAGCCCGTGGCGGCCGGCAAGGGCGAGGAAGGCGTGCTCGTGTTCGTGTCGTTGGTGTGCTCGGCGCTGGCGTCTCTGGTGCAGCAGTCGTCGCGGCTGCGCGCGATGGAGATGCTCCTGGTGTTTGCGTACCACCTGCCGGACGCGCACAAGCTGGACCGCATCCTGCCATACCTCTGCTCCATGCTGACCGACGAGCAGGCGCTGGTGCGCGCCGCGGCGCTGCGCAGCGTCACCCAGCTGCTCGCCATGGTCAACGAGGTCGGTCGCCGCGCCCCGTTCGCGGCGCCGTGTGTGCGCTCGCGGCTCACGCTGCGTCCCTGCGCTGGACCGCGTTGGCGGCGGCACGCCCAGGCCACGTTCGGGTCGGCCGAGCTGTTCCCCGAGTACCTGCTGCCGCTGCTCTCCAAGATGGCCGACGACCCCGAGGTGCTGGTGCAGACCACGTACGCGTCATGCATCGGCTCGCTGTCCGAGTCGGCGTTCCGCCTGCTCCAGTCGGCGTTCCCCCCGCCGGCCGACGACGTCGGCGCCGCCACCGCCGCTGCCGCCGAGGACGCGGCCGGTGCGGCGGGGCCCGACGCGGCCACGCCCGCCGAGGGCTACGACGCCGCGCTCGACCGGCTGCAGGCGCTCATGCTCGGCGAGGCCCGCAACCTGCTCGCATCGCAGGACACCGTGATCAACCGCACCGTCCTCGCCGACATCGTGAACCTGTGCACCTACTGCGGCCCGCGCAACGTCGACGAGCTCCTCCAGCACCTGATCACGTACCTGAATAAGTCCGACTGGCAGCTGCGGTCCGTGGCGAGTTAGAGCGCGCCGCTGCGGGCTGCTGTGGGGCGGGTGCTGACGTGCCGAGCCGTGTTGCGGGCTTTGTGTTTTTTATTTTGCGCAACTCGGGGGTGTAGGAGCGCCTTCTTCGATGCCATTGTCAGCGTCGGGGCGCACGTGGGCGGCAACCAGCTGGAGCGCTTCATCTTGCCGGTGATCACCGAGGCGCTGGCCGACGAAGAAGAGTTTGTCATCCAGCAGGTGCGCGCCAAGGGCCAGCCGCGCCGACGTGCGAACGTCGGCGCGCGCTCGTTCCTAACCGTCCGGTGCGGCTCCCAGCGGGTGCGGGTCACAGGCGCTCCACGCGCTCACGCGATTCGTCGAGGTTGGTCTGCCCAAGGCGCAGCTGCGGCAGCTGGCGCAGCGCATCGCGCCGCTGCTGTGCCACCCGGGAACGGGCATTCGCTACGGCGCCGTGGGCTTCTTCGCCGCGGCAGCCCGCCGCCTGCCGCGCGCGGATGTGTACGCGCTGCTGCTGCCCCTGGCGCGGCCCTTCTGCGTGGAGCCGATCGTGGACCTAGAGGAGCTGCCGCTGCTGCGCGCACTGCAGCCGCCGCTGGCACGGCCCGTGCTGGAGCAGGCGGTGGTGTGGGCGCACCGCACGCTCAACGTGAGCCGCGGCCCGCTCGCGGCAGCAGCGGCCGAGGACGGACCGCGCCGGCGCGCCGACTCTGGCGCGCGCAAAGCCGCCGCGGGCGCCAGCGGTGCTCCGTCGCCCGCGCTGCCGGCGCTCTCCACCACCGAGTCCGCCATGAGCAGTGTCGCGGGCAGCGCGGCCAGCGCCGCCGCCGCTGCCGCTGCCACCGCGACGGGTGCGGCCGACGTGCCGGACGTGACGATTGCCAAGTACGAGGAAATGCTGCAAAAGATCAAGCTGGCGCCCGAGGACGAAGCCAAGCTGCTGGCCATGCGCGACTTTGTCGTGCGCATCGCGAGCAAGGTCGGGCGCTCGACCGTCGGCAAGCCGGACACGGTACGGTTTCCCGGGACGCCGTCCGCTAAAACCAAGGGAGCGCGCCTGCTGCTCACGGGCGGTTGCGTGCGCGCAAGGTTTGGGGGGCGGCGCTCGACGCAGGACGACCACGAAGGCACGGTGTGCCTGACCGTGTACAAGACGCCGCTGATCAAGTCCAGCGCCGGCGCCGGTGCCGGTGCCGGTGCAGGCAAGGGCGCCAGTGCCGGCAGCGGCACCGCACCAACGTTCGGCGGCAGCGGCAGCGGCGCCGCCGCCGCCGCCGGTGTGGACAGTAGCGTGATGGCCAGCAGCATGGCGAGCGGCGTGGCGTCCAGCAGCATGGGGGCCTCCACCGCCAGCAGCGTCGCCAGCCGACCGCGGCCGCCCACGGTGATTGGCGGGCTGGGCCTCTCTGGCCGCCGCGAGGCGGCCATGCCCGTGAACATCCCAGGCACCGTCACCGCGCGCGACGAGTGGCTCGGCGAGGCGGAGCAGCTGAGCAGCGGCAGCAGCAGCCGGGCCGCGCCGAGCAGCCCCGCGCCCGAGGCCGCGCGGTCGCCGCGCCGGCGTCTCTTCCTGGGCGCCAGCGACTACACCAACTCGCCGGCGCCGCGCGCCGTCGACTACCGCGTCACGTCCGAGGACCTGCTGGCGCCGCAGCCGGTGGCGCCGGCCGCCCTCCCACTCGCGGACGCTGGCACACCGACGGCGGCGGCGTACACGGTGGCAGACGTCGACGCCGACTTGCAGACGCTCACCCTGCGCACGCTCGCGCAAGCGCCGCGGGCGGCGGAGCCCACCGCCACGCTCACGACGGCGACCGGCGCGATTGAGGGCCAAGCGACGCTGGGCGCGGCCGCGTCCGCGTCGACGGGCCCGGGCGGCCCGCCCGCACCGGCCCAGCAGCCCCCAGAGGGCGTGCACGTGCTGCCGCAGACCATGGCCGACGCCACGGCGCCCGTCGACGACTTGCCGTCCGTGGTGGCGGCCACGCAGCCGCTGGGCAATTTGAACCGCAACCGGTCACAGCGCGGGCAGCGGCCCGGCACGGCCACCAACACGCGGCTCCCGTCGTGGCGGCCCGAAGGTTTGACAGCGGCGGCGTGGGCAGCAGGGGCAAACGCAACGGGCTGCATGGTAACCGCAACGCCATTGCCCCGGGGAGGGGGTGTGCATGTGTGCATGGTACCCTAGGCACGTTGGTCGCGCACTTGCAGGAGCACTCGGACGCGATTACGGCCATTCGCGCGTCGTTCGACAACCACTTTTTCCTGTCAGCCTCGGCGGACGGGTCCGTGCGCGTGTGGGACTGCATGCGCCTGGAGATGAAGCGGCCAAACCGGGCGCGGCTGCTGCACTTCCAAGGTCGGTCGGGTACTGCTGCGTGGGACGACAAATGAAGGTGTGGCGCGACGCTAACGAACGAAGGGGCCGCGATTGGGGGAAGGAGGGGGCGTGGCGTTCTGCAGGCGGCCGCATCACCGCGCTGTCGTTCTTGGAACACTCGCACGCGTTTGCCAGCGCCAGCTCGGACGGGTCGCTGCACCTCTGCAAGTACGGCAGCCTGCCGCACAATCTTGACGAGCGCGGCGCCACGCTCACCGGTCGCGGCGGTCGGATGGCACACATTCCGTTCGTCCGGAAGGGTGGAGGTGCAGTTCCCGCCGAGGACGTCGGCCGAAGACAAGCAGCCGCTGCCGCAGTACACGCGGCTGGCGGTGGTGCAAAAGTACATGCTCCGTCAGGGGCACATCGTGGCGCTCGCGCACCAGGTGATCAGTACGTTGCGACGAGTGCGCCAGACGCGCTGCGGTCCGAACCCCGCTGCTGACGCAGGCCATGTCGTTGCGATTTGCGTGCGCGCGCTGCGGCAGAAAACCAATCGCTGCTCATCTATGCGACCACGCTCGGCGAAATTGCCGCGCTCGACCTGGCCACCGGCCGCCTCGCGTGGGTGCTGCAGCCACCGCCGTCCCTCGGTACGCGCAACAGAATGGGTCTCGCCAAGGGGTGGGGATGGCCGGCCGCGCGGTACCAACGCCGCCGCTGCTAAACGCCCTCATTGCTATCGTGGCGCCTCAGGCACGCTCACCACGTTCGTGGTGGATCGCCAGCGGCTCTGGCTGCTGGCGGGCACCAACCGCGGCGGGCTGGCCTGCTTCGACCTGCGCTTCGGCGTCCTCGTGCGGTCGTGGACGATCCCGTCGTTGGTGGCCATCCACCGACTCGTCCTCAGCCCGGTACGGTCGAGCGCCGGGCGCCCGGGCCAGCTGTATGGCGCGCGCGGGTCCCAAGGTTCCCAACGCCGGCATCCTCGTACTGGCTCCGGTTGTTTGCCGCGGCCAGATCATGTCGACCCCGGAGCGCGAGTGCATCTTTGCCGCCACTGCGGGCGGCAACGTCGTGATGATGTGGGACATTGCCGCGACGCAGTGCGACGTCGTCCTCGGCGTGCGCGAGCGGGACGTGCGGTCGTGGTACTCGACCTACCTGCAGGTGTGCAGCCATGGCCGCGGAGCGTTGGTCCGGCTGCTGGCAGGGGCTCACAACGCGCGCGGATTTGCGGATGGGCCACCCCGGTGAGTAGACGCCGATCGCGGGGCGCGAGCGCGCGGGGAGCGGGCCGGGCACCACGTCGTTGCTGGTGCCCACGCGCGCGGTGCCGGCAGTCGAGGACGCCACCCGCGCCGTGGCCGTCCCGCCGGTGGGCTCGTTCATCATCTCGGCGGGCACGGACCGTCGGATCCGTTACTGGGACCTGCAGGACCCGTCCCGGTCGTTCGTGGTCGTCGGCGCGGGCGACCGCGACGGCGGCGGCACCAAGACCGCCGTGCGGTACGCCGGCCTCCCCGCTGGACGTGGCCACTGGCCCAATAACACTGAACGCCAGCTGGACTTGCCACATACCCATGCGGCGCGCACAGGCGCGTGAACCACCAGGGCCTCGAGTTTGTTTCGCTGGACGAAGTGGCCGAGGGCCGGGCAGCTGGGGCGGCTGCAGCGCCCGCGGCGGTGCCCCGCGGCGCCGCGCCGCCCTCCGCCTCCGCTCCGAGTGCCAGCGGGGCCTCTCAGCGGTATGTCGGCGGGCAGGCGTGCAAGTGACGCGGGGTCCATGGAGTACTCAGGCCTGGAGAGCTTGGGCGCCCATGTTGGAACCCCATGCAGGCGCGGGCTGCGGCAACCGGCGGTTCACCACCTGGAGTGCATCACCGCGCTCGAGCTCGTTGACTACATCTTCCCGATGCTCGTCTCGGGCAGCCGCGACGGCGTCATCAAAGTGTGGCGGTGACCCCTCCTGTACAACGCTGTACACTAACAAGCTGTACATACCGTCCGTGCGTGCACGATATACCGAACCTAGGCGCGATAGAGCGCCTGCAGCTTTTGCTGCAGCGCCTGCCGCCGCGCGTAGCCCGCCGCGCCGTCCAGCGACGGCGGCGTCCACCGGCTGAGCAGGCGCAGCAGGCCAAGCGAGTTGGCTTGCACGCGCAGCAGGTCGTGCTGCTCGACAAGGTCGAGGAAGCGCATCAGCAGTGGCATGAACTCCTTGTCGGAGCAGTTGGGCAACGCCGCCAGCCGTTCCACCAGGTGGTGCCACACCTTGATCGCCAGGCCGTCCTGGGGTGCCCCAACAGAGCAGATGGACCGGTCCGGTCGATGCTTAGCCGTGACCACCCGACGGTGGGCCGCATCGTCCATGCCCGCCTTACGCGCTGAGGCTCGTAGCAATACAACGCGTCGGTAGCGATGCGCATCAGTCGCCACAGCCGCTGCTGGCCCAACTTGCGTGCCAGCGCCGCGTCCAGCAGCTCGCGGTCGTTGAGGCTATTCAAGGTAAGAAGCTCACAGGGTGGCGATTTGCGGTGAGCCACGCAGCGCCATTCACGGGCGCTGCAAGCTAGCCGCAGCGTACAGCCGCATAAAGCCCGCCCAAAAGCCGCCGGGCGCCTCCAGCAGCTGCGGCGCGTACGACGTCGAGGCGGATGGCGCCTGCCGCAGCGCGACGATCAGCGACGTCAGGGTGTCCAGCTGCTGCGGCAGGACGCGCTCGCCCAGGGCGCCAAACGCCGGCCGCAGCGCAAACAGCAGGCGTGCCAGCGCCGGCACAAGGCGGTGCGCGGTGGCGTGCGCCCGCCATTGCGCGGCGTCCCCGGTCGGCGCGGCCGCGGCCGCCGCTTGGTCCTTGATCAGGTCCAGGAGTACCGTGGCGTTGGTGACTGACGCCGCTGCGTCCGGCCGCTCGTCGGTGAGCAGCCCTAGGGACGGCCCCGAACCGCGTACGGACGCACCGCAGCTACCCTGAGCAGCGCGCCCGCCATCCCCATCGTGCGGCGGGGTGCGCTCGTCGTACCTTGCACGAGGCGCCAGAGCCGGGGCTCGCCCGCCAGCGCACCGGCGCCGCGCGGGGTATCGGCAAATTCGCCCAGCACGCGCAGCGCCACCTTGTTGGCCCGCATGGCGTCCGCCACCTGTCCGTGGTCGCCGCGGGAGGTAGCGTCGAGCGCGGCGGCGCCGATGGCCAGCACCGCCGCCAACAAAGTGCGGTAGCCCGCGGCACCCGCTCCGGGGGCCTCGACGAGCCGGCGCCGGACCGCGGGTGCCGCCAGTTGATCCGCAACGTCGTCCAGCATCGCCGCGAGCCACGCCCAGCCGGTCGTGTCGCGCGGCCACGGCGTCCTGGGCGCCGCGCCGGGTGCGCCCACCGCCACGACGACCGCGAGGCTCGCCGTCAACCACTGTGCCAGCGCGAGGTGCAGCGTATCGTCCTCCGGTGCGGGGCCGCCACCGGTGCCGTCCGCGGGGGCGATGGCATCGGCGGCCTCGATCAGGCGGCCCAGCATCCACCGCCAGTCGCCGCACGCCAGCAGCGCCGGCACCGGGAGCGCCGTGCCCGCGGGAAGCGGCGGCGGCCACCGGGCACTCAGCTCGGCCTCGGCCAGCTGCGCCGCCTCGGGCGGCAGCGGCACGCCGGCCGCGGCCGCCCAAGCGCGCGGCAGCGCCTGCAGCAGGAACGCAGCGGCGGCGGGCGCGCCCACCGCGCCCGGCGCCAGCGACGGTGCGTGTGCCAGCGCGAGTGCCAGCCGCAGCAGCCATGGCCCAGCGGGCGGCGAGGCGAGCATAAGCCGGTCCGCCAGCGCGTGCACGAAGCGGCCGCCGTCGGCGGTGAGCGCGGCATCGAAGGCGTCGCCGCCGCCGGCGACGCCGGGGTGCGCCGTCGCCAAGTACAGCGCCCGGGCGAGCCGGTTCTGGAGACCGCTGCTGATGACCGCGGCCACGGGCGGCGCGCCGGGCCCAGGCGCGGCAGCACCGCTGGCGCCGTCGATGCCACCGGTCGGCAGCAGGTGCGCCAGGCGCGCCGGCCCGCCGTGCCGCGCACCCGCGGCGCCCGCGGCCAGCTCGTGCGCCAGCAGCTGCACCAGGGGCACCGCCCACGCTGCCGCCGGCCCCGGCCCGGCGCTGGGCCGGGCGGCCGTTGCGCCCGACGCGACCAGGGCGCGCCAAAGTGCCGGGATGCCCGCGGCAGCGCGCGCCTCCGCCGACGGCCATGCCTCTAGTGCGGCGAGCCAGATGGCAAACGCTGTCCACGCGCTGGGCGCGTCGTGCGCCGACGGCGACGGTGCGGTGGGCGCGGGCGCGGGCGCGGGCGCGGGAGGGGCCAGGTCAAGGCCCAAGCCGCCGTGCGCCGCCAGCGCGCCCACCGTGAGACCCGGCGCGTGCGTCACGCCGACCGCCACCAGGAGCACCGCCGCGCGGGCGCGCGGCCCCTGCACATCGCCCTCCGCCGCGACCTGCGGCGCCGTGCGCGCTGCCCGCGGCAGCCACTCGCCCCAAAACTCGGTGGCGGCCGCCCAGTCCGTCCGCTCGGTCTGCAGAAATGCCAGCACCAGCCGCGCCTGCGTCACTGACAACGCGCCGGGACTCTCTGCGCCGGCGGGGGCGGCGCGGCGGAGGCAGCGCACGCACTCGGCACTGCTCAGCGGCTGCAGCAGCGCTCGCAGCTGCGCCGCTGTACTCCCCGCCACCGCAGCGTCGAGCAGCGTGGCGGGCCAGGCGTCGTGCGCGTGGATGGTGTGGAGGCACGGCCACGCCTCGCTCGCGGCCGCCGGCAGGCCCAACCAGACCCGCAGCGCCGCTTCCGGCGCGGCCGCGACTGCCGCAGCGCGGGCGCGTTCCGCCAAAGACCGCGCGGCGGCACCCGCGGCCGTGGGCCGCCGGCCGAGCCAGTCCCAGTGCACTGCGACGCACACGGGCTCGCCGGGGCATGGAGACCCAGGTACCGGCCATTCTTCCGCGAGCGCGGCGTCCAGCACGCCCCGGTGATCCGCCACAACCTCTGCGAGCGCCTCGGCCAGGTCCGCCGGCCGGCGTCCAGGCCGCGCGTCGCCGCCCGCGCTGCTCCACGCGTGCCACAGCTGGCGCAGGGCCGCGGCGCACTGCCGTGGAGGCAGCAGCGGCTGCGCCACCGCCACACACCGGAGCCACGCGCGCCACACCTCGAGCGCCGGCACGGCGGGATCGCTGGCAACGGCCGCCAGCGCAGCGGCGGCACCACTGTGGGGCTCCAGCAGGGCAGCGCAGGCGGCGCGCGCGAGCGCGGGCTGCGCGGCCAGCAGAGCCTCCGGCTCCACGGCCGTGGCGTCGGGCGCCCAGCGCGGCACGGCGCCGACCGTGGCGACCGCGGCCGCCGTCCAGCGGAGCAGCGCGGCCTGCTGCGCCAACGAGAGCGCCGCCCACCGGCCGCGACCCGCCGGCGCGTCCCGCCGACGGCGTTTCTTAGGCGCAGTGTCCAAGGTGCCCGCCTCGTCCTGGACGACGTCGGACGGGGTCAGGTGCGTGGCCAGCGCCCACAGGCCCGCGGGCTCGGTGCCTGCGGCCGCGGCCAGCGCCGCCCACACTGCCAAGTCCGGCGGGTCCAGCGACGGCACCTGCGCCCACAGGCGCGGCCGCAGCTGGCCCGCCGGCGGCGCCACCCCCAGCGCGCGCGCCAGGAGCGACGGCAGTGCGGCCGCTGCCGCGGCCACTGCGTCCAGCGGGAGCCATCCCGCGTCCGCGAGCCGAATTGCGTCTGCCGCCGGACCCGTAGGGGTGCAAAAAACGTACGAGGTCAGGCAACCGGTCCGACTCCGGTTCGCACGGGCGCGGGCGGACGTACAGGCGAGGTCGCTGTCGGCCAGCTGAGCCAGGAAGCCGCTGGCCAGCACGGGCGGCAAGTGCAGCACGATCGCCCGCAGCGCCGTGGCCGCTAGAACGGCGGCCTCGGGCCGTGCCTCCCTCGGCGGCCTGCGCGCCGCGCAGCGCACCTGCAGCCAGCGGCCGGGTAAGCTGGCGACGCTGCGTCGAGACGTCCGAGGTGCGACACGCGTACTGTGGCAGGTCCGGCGGGCAGGGCTGGAAGAGCGCGTCGGTCAGCTCGTCCAAGATGGCCGCCCCGGTGGCCGTCCCCAGTGCCGCCCAGCGCACCGCCGCGGCACCGAGCGCTGCCAGGCCCTGCCCGAGTCCGCCCCACCACACACGCCGCCGCAGGAGCGCTGGCGCTTCAGCAGTGAGCCCGCCGCAGTTCACTCCAGCCCTGCAGCCTGGTGCGTCGTACCGGTGAGGCGGCGGCCAGCTGAGTGAGCACGGCCTGCGCCGCCGGGGTGGCCGCCGCGTGGGCCGCTGCGGCGGTCGCCGCCATCCGATTTTTCGCGCCACTTTCAAATGTTCGCGCCAAAAAACTCTGCCCAAAAAACGACAAACGTGATCGACCCGAAATGCCGGCCCATGTCCATGAGCGTCTGCGATCGCACGAAGCACGCTGTTCTAGCCATTAGGACGCGCAGGGGGGCCCGCACGTGGTGGCCTTGCGCGCTCTGCTCGTCTGCATGCTGCAGGCGGCGTCTCGCATCGCCGCATGCATCGCATGTCACCTAGCAAAGCCTGAGCCCGGGCCCGATAGTCCCCCCAATCGTGGCTTTTGCATGACATTGTGGGGGAACGTTCCCCCCAACAAACGTGTCTCCGTGTGGGGGAATTCTACCTCGTTCTGCCGCTGCGTCGCCGCTGGCGCGCCGTGCGGTTCTGCCGTTGTTCTGACGCCGTTCTGCCGGTATGGCAATTGTTTCTACCTCGCATCTGCCGCAATTCTGCCGCGCGTCTGCCGCACTCTGCCACGCTCTGTCGCCGGTCTGCCGCGGTTCTGCCGCGGTTCTGCCAGTGTTCTGCCGGCCGGCGCGGAGAAGCGCGCGCTTTTCGAAACCCAACACACCGCCCGCCGCGGCCTTTCATGGTACGTCTACTTTATATACTTTATACGTGGCGTATCCGCCCACAAACGCGCATCGCCGCCGCCGCCGCCGCCGTGGGCGTGGGCGTCGTCGTCGTCGTCGTCGTCGTCGTCGTTGTCGCTTCGTTGCGCTTGGACCGCGACGAGCAGTGTGCCGGGCAGCAACGTTACCAGGTTCTCTGGGACGCCGTGGGGAGTGGCGCTTGTTGGGTGGGCGCAAGGGCGCGGCGCACGGACGGGCCGCGACGCCGTTGAACGGCACCCCGCCAGCGCGTGCGCAACGAACGAGGACGTGCAGGGTACCGCAGACGCACTCGTCAAGCGCGAAGGCGGCTGCGGTGGGCACAGCGGCGGAACCGAAACAGGGCGTGAATGGACGCGGTGCAAAGCGGCCGGGGCGCGATCCCATGGGATGTGCGGCGGCACCAACGCCGGAGGCGAGGGACCGCGCGGCCTGCGGGCCGTTCTGGACGCACACGCTGCGAGTGGGCCGTCTGAGCGCTGTGTGGCGCCACGGCCGTGGAGCCCGCGCGCTTTCGCGGTGGCGCACGGCCATTGCTTGCGGCCACGCCATCGCGCCGCGACGTGGGATTAGCGCGTGAGCGCGAGCGCGGGGGCGACGCCAAGCGGCCAAAGGAGCCCTATAGCCACCAGTGTGACGCTAAGCGCGCTATGCAGTGGTTACTCGCTGTTCTCGCTCCACTGCGCTTGCTTCCGCTGTGTCGCCGATAAGCGCCACCCGCGCCAACCAAGCTAACGATCCCGCCACGCACCGGAGGGTGTGCGAACGATCTCTGCAGCCGTGCGCCGCGCAAGAACGCCCGCCAGTGCCGATCTCGAGCCGCCAGACAACGCGGATGGGGCCGCCTTGTGCGTTCGGACTCGACGGGTACGTGTCGCTCGACGTGACAACCGGGCTGGTGTTTACGTGGCGCGTGCGGCGCACCCTGCTCCACCCCACCCCACCCCCCGGGTACGACGATGACGTCGCGCCACGGCGCAGTTCGGTCGAGCTGGGTGCGCGGGGCTGTGGATTCGTTGCGGGTTTGGCTGCCGAGTTGTGTGCCCCCGTCCGAGGCCGGCCTACCACTCTTACACCTGCCAAGGCTAACACGGCGGGCGATCGCTGGGTGCCACCCGTCCGTGGACGCGCAGGTCGGCTTGGCTGTCAAACAGCAGGAAGTGGCCTCCGCCGTCGGTGGTGGGCGCTGCCCAACGTTATCGGCCGTGGCCGGCGGCGGCGGCGGGGGCGCCGACCCGCGCTCAGCAGTCCTGAGCTCTATCTGCCAACACCACGGAGGCAGTCGCACTGCCTCCCGGACAGAGGGACACGCGGTGAACACGGTCCGGGCCCGCCGTGCGGCGGACCTCCACCCCCTTGGCAAGGCTGGAGCGCACCACGGCGGTGGACGGCGCCGCGGCCATGGACGACCCCGGCGCGGTGTCGGTCCTGCCGGCCACGGCGGCGACAACTGCGCTAGGTGCTGCAGCGGGCCGGCGCGGCAGCGAGGGCACCGCCCTCGAGCTGGGCGCCTTCACGTACGCGGGCGTCACCGCGACGGGCGTGCCCGCGGCGGACGGGAGCGGCGGCAGCCCGAGCCGGTTCGGGGCGACCGCCAACGTGCGCGTCGACTTGACCAGCAGCATGATGGCGTCGCTGCAGCGCGCCAGCAGCAACAGCGGCGCTAGCAGCGGTGGCGGTGGCGGTGGCGGCGACGGCGGCGGCAGCAGCAGCGACGGCAAGGGCATTGCCGGCAGCAATATCAGCCTCTCCACCGGAAGCGGCAATGGCGGCAACGGCGGCAGCGAGGCCGGGGGTGCTCCCACACCCAACGGAACTGCGCCGCCGCCGCTGTCGATGACCGGCGGCCTCGTGACGACGGGCGGGTCGCCGTACACGGCGTCGGCGCCCGTGCCGATGCAGCGGTCGGCGAGCGCAATCGGCTCGTCGCCGACGCTGGCGACGTCGCCGGGCTCGGCGCACGCGGGCGCGCTTGACGAGTCGCCCACGAGCGGCGGCTTCATGATGCCCGGCATGATGCCGGCCAACAGCTACCAGAGCGTCAGCAGCCTCTCGTCCGCGCTCGGCGAGGAGGAGGTCTCGACGCTGTTTGTGATCGGCTTCCCGGACGACTTCACCGAGCGCGAGTTCCAGAACATGTTCACCTTCGCGCCGGGCTACGAGTCGGCGGCGCTCAAGCGGCAGGAGCGCAAGCAGGGCAACACGACCGTGGGCCAGCTGATCGGCTTTGTCAAGTTTGAGACACGCGCCCAGGCCGAGGAGGCGCGCGACCACCTGATCGGCCGCAAGGTCGACGCCGAGCTCGGGTCGACACTCAAGGCCGAGATCGCCAAGAAGAACCTCCACACCAAGCGCGGCATCCTCCAGGACGGCCAGGCCTCGGTGAAGCCGCGGCGGCGGCCGTCGGCGTACGACCGCTTCCCGCCGCCGAGTCTGACCGCGCCGCTCGGCGCGTCGGCGCTGACCAACGCCATCGCCGCGCAGCAACAGCAGCAGCAGCAGCAGCAGCAGCAGCAGCAGCGCCAACAGCAGCAGGGCGCGGCCGCGGCCGCGGCGGCCGCCAGCAGCCTGTCGTCGGCGCTGAGCGCTCTGCAGCAGCACCACCAGCAGCTGCTCTTGCAGCAGCAGCAACAGCAGCAGCAGCAGCAGCAGCAGCAGCAACAACATCAGCAGTCGCAGCACCCGGGCGCGGCAGCCGCGGCGAGCGCGGCGGCGGCCGTGGCGGCGGCGGCGGCCGCGGCGTACGACCGCCGCAACTCGCGCGACAGCACCGGCAGCAGCGGGCAGGCGGACTGGCGCTTCACCGGCGCGATGGACCCAAGCGGCCTTGGCGGCTTTGGGGGAGCCGGCACGCTCGGCGGCCTCGGCGTGGACTCGAGCGGCAACGCCATGTATGACCAGCTCCTCGCGCAGGCGCAGGGCCCGCTCGGCGCGTCCACGGACCGCTTCGACCGGCTCGCTGGCCTGGGCGCCGGTGCCCCCGGCTTCGCGACGTCGCACGACCTGCAGCAATACTTTGCCAGCCAGTTCGGCGGCGCCGGTGGTGTGGCGGACGGCGTGGGGGACGGCCTAGGCCGGAGCAGCACGGCGCCCGGGCTCGTCCACAGCCGCGCCGGCAGCGCGCCCTTCCCGAGCGACCGCGACACGGGCGGCGGCTACGGCACCTCGAGCAGCAGCCGCACCAGCGTCTCCAGCTTCCTGTACCCCGGCGGCGTGCCCGACGACACGGCCGCCGCCGCCGCCGCCGCCGGCGGCGGCGCATTTGGGAAGCAGTCGCTCGGCGGCACCGGCGCAGGCGCCGGCAAGGCCGACGATGCCATGTCGCAGCTGATCGCGGGCATGAGCAACCTGGCCGCCGCGGCCGCAGCGACCGGCGGCTACGGCGGCGGGCTAATCGACCCGCAGAACCCATTCAGCACGGGCGGCGGCCTCTTTGGCGGCTACCCGTCCGCCGCGGCCGCGGGGGTCGGCGCCGGCGGCGCGCTCGACTCCAGCCACGCGCTCAACCTCGCCGCGGCCATGTCGGCGGTGGGAGGCGCCGGCAACTTTGGCGGCCTGCCCAACGTGGAGAATCCGCCGTGCAACACGCTTTACGTCGGCAACCTGCCGCACAACGCCAACATGGAGGAGCTGCGGCGGCTGTTCGCCAACACACCGGGCTACCGCCGGATGTCGTTCCAGAACAAGCAGGGCGGGCCCATGTGCTTTGTCGAGTACGAGGACGTCGCCACGGCGACGCTGGCGATGCGCGACCTGCACGGCACGGTGCTGTCGACGTCGGTCAAGGGCGGTATCCGGCTCTCGTACGCCAAGAACTCGCTCGGCATGCGGCCGGCGGACGCCACGTCGGCGCGCCGCGGCTCGATCAACTAGACGGCGAGCGGGAGCGCTGAGAGCGGCGGCAGTGAGTCTCGGTGGAGGAGAGGCGGCGGCACTGTGCATAGAGCAAGCCCGTTTAAAGTGACATGAGTGCGCACGGAGGGGTCTGAAAGATGAAGATGATGACGACGACGACTTTTCTCTGCAACTTTCACTGTGATTTTTCCCCGCAATGACTTTCAGTGTGTTTATTCCTAGCGGCGGCGGCGGCCGTGCTACTGCGCGCGCCTGTGGTGCCCCTGGCACTTCGAGCGTGAGCGCGGCGGCCGGTCGCTGTCGCCCAACCCGCACTTGTGAAAACAGAAAACTGCATCGTTGCCTCGTAAGTGGGTTATTATTCCGACTGCTAATGTTTCTCGGCGGTTCACCGGCCCGCCAACAGCAAGCCAACCTGGGCTGTCGTCTTTTTTACAGCAACTGTTACGACGTGCGGCCGGCCGCAGCAGCACCAGCCCTGCGGTCTCCTCCCATTTTTTCCTTCCTTCGTTGAACGATGTCGACCGCCAGTCAGTTCGTCTTTGTCGCCGTGTTGTCCACTAGTATTACTACCTTCCATCAGCATTGTGTACGTGTACCTTTTTGTCGCCGGGCCCCGGCGACGGTCGGTTGCGGCTCCCGCACACCCACTACCCGATCCTTTGCTTGTACTCTATGGCTAGAGGGAACTGCGACCGACGTTGTTGATCTGCGCGCTCTCGCGCCGCGAGCCGACACGCGTGGCGTCATTGCTCGATCTCCCGATGTCAAGAACGGCTGTGGTCTTTCGCCATCCGGCCAGCTAACCCGAATTTTACGAACGACCGTGCTTGTATGCATCTCTATCCCTGTTTGTTTGTTGGGTGTCCCACACGCCTGTGAAAGCCGATGCGCACCCCCCCAGTTCATTCAAACACTGACCACCACTGTGTCCTTTTCCAATACATCCGGATTCGCGGTTTGGTTTCGGGGTGTCTGCCTGTACAATGGGTTCGCTACACCTCGTCCTCGGTTAGGAGCATGTTGGGTATTCCGTCCGTAATGGGGAAGCGGCGCTTGCTCTCCGGGCACACCAGCGCCCCCTCCAGCACCTCGACCTGGTCGTGCAGCAACCCGGCCCCGCCCGCAAGGCAGCCCGACGTGAGCAAGGGGAGCGGCAGAGGGAGCGATGGCAGCCGCACGGTAGGATTCAGTAAGTGGACGCACCTCGAGGAGGACGTGGTGCAGGGCCCGCAGGAAGGCCTCGTCCTTGGCGTCGCTCGGCTCCGGCGGCAGCATGTGGCCCTGGCCGACCTGCGCGGGGAGGCCGACGCTGCATGCGGATTAAACTAGCGTCAGCAGCGGCAGCGCTCGCCGGTCGATGGGCGGCCGATGGGGGGCGCACCGCGTCGGCCGCGAGGCGGGCGGCGGCGTAGTCGATCTTGCCGACCATGCGGGCCATGAACTCGGCGTTGAACTCGGCCTCGCGCTCCTCCGTCTTGGTCGCCTCGAGGCGCAGAGGATAGCCGTTCTGCACGCCCTTGACCGGCGACGACATGAAGTTGTGCGTGAGCAGCTTCATGGTGGTGGCGGCGGTGGCGTCGGCGCGGCCGCGTCCACCCAGAACTGCAGCAGAGCTGGGCTAGCTGACGAAGCGACTCCGCGCACCAAGAAAGAGCGCGGCGTTAGTAAAGGTTTAGATGACGTTCCCGTGCTCCCAGCACGTCTACCCCAGCCCTTCGCGTACGCCCATTCCTCCTTCGCCCTCGGTCTATTCGTGCCTCTTTGTTGTTCTCATCGTCCTACTTTGGGTCGTGCCACCGCCTTCGTGCCTCAACTACTCGACCTCGTGTCTCCCCCCTTCGTCCTCTTCCTTGTCCTCTGCGTCGTCCTCCACACGTAGCTTGCCCTCGTCCTATGTGTCGTCCTCTGCGTCGTCCTCTCTGCCCGCTTTGTCCTCTGCGTCGTCCGCTGCGTCCTCCTCTTCAGGCGTCGCCCTCTGCGTCGTCCTCTGTGTCTCCCTGTCCGCTGGGTCGTCCTCAGCCGGCGCCGCTCCTTTGTCGTCCTCAGCCGACGCAGCTCCTTCGCTGTCCGCTGCGTCGTCCTCTTCAAGCGTCGTCCGCTGCGTCGCCCTCTTCAGGCTTCATCCTTCCTCGTCGTCTGCGTCGTCCGCTGCGTCGTTCTGTTCTTCGTCCGCTGCGTCGTCTGCTTCGCCTTCAACTTCTCCTCCATTCCGTCGTCCTCCGCGTCATCCGCTGCGTCGTCCGCTGCGTCGTCGTCCGCTGCGTCGTCCTCTTCAAGCGTCGACGTCCGCTTCGACCGCTGCGTCCTCGTCCGCTGCGTCGTCCGCTGCGTCGTCCGCTGCGTCGTCCGCTGCGTCGTCCGCTGCG
>Ga0180216_1000448_pt1 | contig 44129 bp, 51 predicted proteins | sample eDN3rd37CBELigMG_FD_128879 | JGI IMG/M metagenome (GOLD analysis project Ga0180216, IMG submission 128879) | Enriched Miracle-Growth compost microbial communities from Emeryville, California, USA - eDNA 3rd pass 37_C BE-Lig MG (version 2)... ...
ATATGTCCATTGATGAAGTGGTAGCCTTCATTGTAAAGCTTGGTAATACAAAGCTTATGGGGGTAAGTGAATAAATGTCCTATACGATATTCAGAGCTATTTTACGATTTATTTATCGAGTGTTATTCCGAATTAAAGCTACGGGGACTGAGAATATTCCAGCAGAAGGGGCAGTAATTATTGCCTCTAATCATATAAGTCTACTAGACCCGCCAGCTGTTGGTGTGCTCATTGAGCGCAAAGTTCATTTCATGGCGAAAGAAGAGTTATTCAAAATCCCTTTGCTTGGTCCGCTAATTAAATCCTTTGGAGCGTACCCTGTAAAGCGTGGTGGAGTAAGCATTGATGCGATTAAGTCATCCATCAATATACTGAAATCAGGTAAGGTAATGGGGATTTTCCCTGAAGGAACTCGTCAGAAAACAGATGATCCCAACGCGTCGCTTGGAGCTAAAAAGGGAACTGCCATGATTGCTCTACGCAGTAAAGCGGTTGTTGTTCCTGTCGCAATTGTAGGAAACTACAAGCTGTTTCGTCGTACTCTTATCGTGTACGGCAAGCCTGTTGACATTGAAGCCGTTACGGCCAGTGAAGGACAGGACATTTATGAAGCAGTTACAGGAGAAATTATGAACCAAATTCATAAGTTAAAAGCATCAGTTAAATAGTTTTATTGCTGAATACCTTTCTGTATTGAGCTTTAAATATTAATAAGGTTTATGAATTGAGGAGGTTATATACATGTCTGAAGAAACTAAAGTTCAAGATTCTGTAGTTGAGGAATCGAATCAAGCAGCATTAGATGAAATGGTGTCGTTGAAAAAAGGCGACACTGTGAAGGGTACAATTGTTAAAATTGAAGATAACGTAGCTTATGTAAGCGTTGGTTATAAATATGATGGAATCATTCCACTGCGTGAACTATCATCCGTTCCTGTAGAACAAGCAGCTGATGTTGTTAAGGTGGGCGAAGAAGTTGAGCTTAAAGTTCTTTCCATTAACGACAGCAAGGAAACAATGACGCTATCCAAACGTCTTGTTGACAACGAAAAAGGCTGGGATGACATTGAAAAGCATTTTGAGCAAGGTGATGTATTTGAAGTTGTCGTTGCTGATGTAGTAAAAGGCGGCCTTGTTGCTGACGTTGGCGTACGCGCATTTATTCCAGCTTCGATGGTTGAACGTCATTTCGTTGAAGATTTCAGTGATTACAAAGGTCGTACACTTCGCGTCATCGTTAAGGAAATTGATCGCGAAAACAATAAAGTTATTCTATCTCAAAAAGATGTGCTTGAAGCTGAGTATGAAAAAGAAAAAGCAGCCAAGCTTGCATCATTGCAGGTTGGGCAAGAGCTAACAGCTACTGTTCAACGCATTGCGCCATTCGGAGCTTTTGTTGATCTTGGTGGTGTAGACGGCTTAGTTCATGTTTCTGAGCTTGCATGGGAGCATGTAAAAGATCCAGCAGAGGTCGTATCTGTTGGTCAAGAGGTAACGGTGAAGGTACTGAAGGTAGAAGCTGAAAAAGGAAAAATTAGCCTTTCTATTAAAGCAGCTCAGCCTGGTCCATGGGAAACAGCAGCAACACAATTCAATGTTGATGACGTTGTTGACGGCAAAGTGAAACGAGTGACTACTTTCGGTGCATTTGTAGAAATTACACCAGGTGTTGAAGGTCTCGTGCACATTTCCCAGCTAGCTCATCGTCATGTTAATTCCCCATATGAGGTAGTGAAAGAAGGACAAGAGGTTCAAGTGAAAATTCTTGAATTTAATCCAGCTGATAAGCGCGTGAGCCTAAGCATTAAAGCAACACAAGAGGCTCCAGCTCATGAGGAAACTGATCATCCAGTGCCTGATATGAAGGAAATCAACAATCCTGATGTAAGCTTAAACGGTAACAATATGAGCTACTCCTTGGCAGAACGCTTTGGAGATAAGCTAAGCCAATTTAAGTAAGCGAATGTTAATGTGATGAAGCCTCAGCCTGGTTTATGAAGACCAGGTTGGGGCTTTTTGCTGCTTTAGCAATAATTGTGCTTCGAACCGTGCATATTATGTAGGGGTGATCACAATGGTTGAAGGATATTGGACTGCATTATGCTGTGTTATGCTCATAATTATGATTGCAACAGGCTGGAAACGCTGGATCGAAAGGCATATTAAGCTAGTCATTCTTATACCGATTGTTATACTCATTTGGATCGGAGAATTAATAAATTGGAGCTTTGATGTTTTTATAAGCAATAGTGTGCTTACTATTTCATCCTCGTTTATTGTGATTAGCTTGCTGCAGCTCATCGCTCTAATATTGAATACTAGAATTGAGCTAAAGCTGGTCGCGCTTTATACGATGGTGCTTGCCTTATCATTAACGATGCTGCGAGCATTTACGGCCATATCACCTTGGGCTGGTGCGAATATTACATTAGTTAATATTGCATTCGTAAGTGGGATGCTCCTTGTGCTATTGCAGCTTCACTACTCTACCTATGCGCTAATTCTCTTCTGGGGAGCGACGCTCGCGGAGCCTTTGCTTATGTGGCAGCAGCGTGGAGAATACAATGGAACACTAGGTAGCTTGCTTTGGTGGGATTACGTTTCATTATCCATGTTATGTACAGTTGTGATCAAATCAGTATGGACGATAGTAGGAAGATTAATGTTAACTGTCGTGCAATCATTAGGAAAAAAGATGAAAAGTTAGCCAATCGAACACTTTTTTGCTATGATGGAGTACGAAAGTATGATTAGAGGAGTGGACATCCATATGGCTAGACCCGTAATTGCAATTGTCGGTCGACCAAATGTCGGGAAATCTACGATTTTCAACCGCATTATTGGTGATCGCCTTGCCATAGTTGAGGACAAACCGGGGGTAACAAGAGACCGTTTATATGGAACTGCGGAATGGAACGGAATACCATTCAGCATAATAGATACAGGCGGAATTGAAATTGATGGCGATGATGAAATCATGCGCTCGGTAAAAATGCAAGCTGAGCTCGCTATAGCAGAAGCTGATGTTATTATTTTTATGGTTGATGCGAAGGTAGGGATTGCGCACGCAGATGATGAAGTAGCGCAAATGCTATATCGTTCAAAAAAGCCTGTCGTATTGGCCGTTAATAAGGTGGACAATGAAAATAGACAGGAAGAGGTTTATGAGTTTTATGCACTTGGTTTCGGTGACCCGATTGCAATATCTGGCGCTCATGGTCTTGGAATAGGTGATTTATTAGAAGCTGCTACTGCACTATTACCAGCACCAAAAGAAGAGGAATATGATGATGATGTCATTAAGGTTGCCTTAATCGGTAGACCGAACGTTGGGAAATCATCGTTAGTTAATGCTCTGCTTGGAGAAGACCGCGTAATCGTTAGTAACATTGCAGGAACAACTCGTGATGCAATCGACACCCCATTTGAGGTTGATGGTCAAAAGTACGTGTTGATTGATACCGCTGGTATGAGAAAACGCGGAAAAGTGTATGAAACGACAGAGAAATACAGCGTCATGCGTGCCATGAAAGCAATTGAGCGTGCGGATGTCGTGCTTGTTCTTATTAATGGTGAAGAAGGGATCATCGAGCAAGATAAGCACATTGCGGGCTATGCTCATGAAGCTGGAAAAGCTTCAATCTTCGTCGTAAATAAATGGGATGTTGTTGAAAAAGACGATAAAACGATGCAGAATTTTTCAACGAGCATTCGTGAGCAATTTTTATTTATGACTTATGCTCCGATCGTATTCCTATCTGCTAAAACAAAGCTAAGATTACATAAACTGATCCCAGTCATCAATCATGTATCTGAGCAGCATGCCTTACGCATTCCGACTCATTTGTTAAATGAGGTCGTGTCTGATGCTGTAGCCATTAATCCTGCGCCAACAGATAAAGGTAAACGATTGCGTATTAATTATGTTACACAGGTGGCGACAAAGCCTCCAACCATTATTTGCTTTGTAAATGATCCAGAATTGATGCATTTCTCCTATGAACGTTATTTGGAAAATAAAATTCGAGCAGCGTTCGACTTCGAAGGCACACCTGTACGCATCTATTCTCGAAAAAAATCTGATCAGGATTAGGGGAGAGCATATTGTTACCATTTGTAGCGATAGTCATAAGTTACTTGGTAGGTTCAATTACCTTTAGTATCGTTATTGCGAAACTGTTTAAAGGCATTGATATACGGAATCACGGTAGTGGTAATGCTGGTGCCACGAACACTCTGCGTGTACTAGGAATTGGTCCAGCTATTGCAGTGCTTGCATTGGATTTGCTGAAAGGAATGGGAGGCGTTGTGCTTGCACGCGCCTTATCAGACCTTGAATGGCTTCCTGTTGCATGTGGCTTAGCGGCCATTGTAGGCCATAACTGGCCGATTTGGTTTAAATTCAAAGGTGGAAAAGGAATAGCAACAGCGATTGGCGTATTGTCCGTTCTTGTTTTTATTCCTGCCTTAATCGCTGGTATTATTGCGATTGCAAGTATTTTTATTACGCGATACGTATCATTAGGATCTTTAATATTTACGTTTTTAACACCGATTTTCGTTACCATTTTCCATTTTACACAAGGTGGTACCCAATATAGCTGGGCTAATGTGATCGGTACTGTTATTATTTGTATTTTCGCCTTTATACGTCATCGCTCAAACATCGTTAAGCTGTGGAATGGGACAGAGAATAAGCTAGGCAGCAAGAAAGGGGCTTAATTATGGGCACTGAATCTACATTAAACAAGAAGGCAGCTGTACTTGTAGCAGGGAGCTGGGGAACAGCACTTGCTTATGTACTAGCGTGTAATCAATTCGAAGTGACAATGTGGACGCGTACGGAGGCTCAAGCGAAAGAGATCACTACGCAGCATCATAATGAAAAATATTTGCCCAATCGAGTGCTTCCACCCAACATCACTGCAACAACGGATATGAGACAAGCATTAGAGGGCGCTAGCATCACACTATTTGTTGCGCCATCAAGTGCGATGCGCTCAGTGGCAGAGGCTGCTGCTCCTTTTATTGATCCATCGAGTATTATCGTTCATGCAACGAAGGGCTTCGAGCCTGAGACTTTGAAGCGTATGTCTGTTGTGTTAGCCGAGGAGCTAGGTCGTCCACAGGACGAAATAGCAGTCATCTCAGGCCCTTCACATGCTGAGGAGGTCATTCTAAAGCTGCCTACGACGGTGGTGGTAGCATCGGAGAAGGATGAGATCGCTGAGAAAGCTCAAGAGGCGTTTATGAATTCTTCATTCCGCGTATACACGAATACAGACGTCGTAGGGATCGAAGTGGCAGGGGCGCTAAAAAATATTATTGCGCTAGCTGCTGGGCTTGTGAATGGCTTGCAGCTTGGCGACAACGCCAAGGCAGCATTGCTTACGAGAGGGCTTGCTGAAATTTCACGCCTCGGCGTAGCAATGGGTGCAAACCCACTGACCTTTATAGGATTAGCAGGAGTCGGAGATCTTGTCGTCACAGCTACAAGTCAGCATAGCCGTAACTGGCGTGCAGGATATATGCTTGCCGATGGTACACCACTTCAAGTTGTACTGGAGCGAATGGGTATGGTCGTGGAAGGGGTTAAAACGACACGGGCCGCTTACCATCTTGCAAAGAAATACGACATAGAGATGCCGATTACGGAGCAATTGTATGAGGTGTTGTTTAGTGACCAGCCAATCGATCGTTCTATTGAAGCATTAATGGGACGGATGAAAACGAACGAGATGAATTCGTAGGCCAAAGTATTTTTCGTAACCAGATAGCTTATCTCCACATATGATGTACAGAAATGTGCGAAGTGGAGGAGGTAAGAATATGTCAAAGGATTTATCGAAAGATGTGCTAGGCGCGATTAAACGGAAAACAGGAAAAAATATTTCAACGACATCAGTAAGCAAAGTGGCCAGCACCGTACAACCCGACACGCTAGAGAACGACGTTGAGCTAAGAAAGCTAATTAAACGTGTAGCCACGATGGCGAATATTAAGCTGACAGATGCGAAGATCAATGAGATTGCTCATACGATCCAATCAAGTGGAGTGAAAACCTCCAACCTTGAATCGCTAATGAAGATAATGATGAAATAAGTCCAGTAACAATATGATATGAAATAATCATAACAAGCGGTGAGGATAAGCTTCCTCAGCGCTTGTTTGTTTTTGTTGTGCGGCGAAGTAGATGGTGAGGTGCACATCGCCGGAGTAGCCCCAAAGACACCCCAGAGGAGTAATAGTGAGGTTATCTCTACGAAGATTTGCCTAAAAAACGCTCCGGCGAGTAATAGTGAGGCAAGCCCGCGTAGCGAGCCCGCAAAGAGCCCCAGCGGAGTAATAGTGAGAGCGTAAAAGCGAAGCGGTTGCCTTTGTATCCAGATTTCGACCAATAAAATACTTTGAGAAATCTGGGAACAACAGCAATTGAAACAACACCTTTACGGAGCGCTGACAACAGCAATTGAAGCCTCACTATGTGCGCTGACAACAGCAATTGAAACCTCACTATGTACGGAGCGCCGACAAGCTTTGTCACATTACTAGAGTGATGCTATAATAGAAACGATTAACGTTTACATACATATTTAGGATAGGGGAATTATGTTTATGGATCCGATGACAAAGATGTGGGTTTCACTTATTGGCATTGGTCTTATGGCACTTGCCGCATTTTTAATTACGTTTGCGCGCTATAAGACAAAGGGTGTAATTAAATTTGTACTTTCAACAATTGCATTTTTCAGCTTAATTATCGGTTTTTTTCTCGGAGTCATCTCAATAATATAAGGCATAACGATTAGGAGCGGTAAAATATGATTGAATTAACTGGTCGGACGATCACCAAAAAAGTAGAAGCAGAAGAAGGATTAACTTTGCTAGATCATGCGATTAAGCATAATGTGGACTGGAGCTTTTCTTGCACAAGAGGAACATGTGCAAGATGTCGCTGTCTCATTGTTGAGGGCGCGCAATATTTAGAAGAAATTACGGATGAAGAATGGGATCGATTGGAGCCTGAAGAATTTGATGAAGGCTACCGTTTAGGCTGTCAGGCCGTCATAAACAGCAGTGACGCAAAGATTGTAGCCAAAAATAAAACATATTTTTAAGTGATACGGGGGTGCTCCCAATGGACGTACAAGTAACGTTTGAGCCGCTCGCTCGTAAAGTAAAGGTCCGCTCAGGGACAACAGTGCTACAGGCTGCGAGAAGAGCAGGCGTCGCAATAGTAACTCGTTGCGGTGGTAATGCCTCGTGCTTTATGTGTAAGGTTCATATCGAAGATTGGACGGGTCTCGCACCTATGAAGGAGAATGAACGACGAAAGCTGTCTGGGCTAGAGCAAACGGGAACTCGCTTGGCTTGCCAGACAGTCTTGCAGGAAGGACAAGTGGTAATACAGCTTCCACCTGATCCGTTGCGAGCTGCGATTGCCAAGCAGCTGGCACAGCGGCAGGAGGAGGACACTTTATGGTAGGAGAGTTCTAGATACATGACGAAGCATTACAATATGAATAAAATTAAGCTTTCAATAACTGTTACACTTATCGCCTTACTATTATCAGGCTGCTTGTATCCGCAAACGGATTCTTCTTCGTCAACTATAGTATCGAAGGAATCAATGCGCAATGTACAGGCGGCAGTGGATCAATATATGACTGACAAAGGTATTTTGCCGATTCATAATAGCGATTCGACTGTAGATCGTTATGAAAAATTCCGTGTCAATTTTGATATGCTGAAGCAGGAAGGTTATGTAGAAGTATTGCCAAGCTCTTCGTTCGAGGGCGGTGGGAATTATTATTTCTTAATTCTTAATGAGGATACAAAGCCTACAGTCAAGGCACAAAGCATTTACTTGATCCAAAAAATAATCGATGTACAGCGACAGGTGGATGCTTATAAGGGTAACAATGGTGTGCTACCCGTAGCTGATCAAGTCTATGACGGCTTTTACGCTATAGATTACGGAGCATTGGATATGAAGGCTCCTCAGCTTCACAGCATCTACTCAGGCAGCATATCTGAGCTGCTGCTCGGCGAAAGCGGCACTGTCTATATTAATTATGCTAGCGATATTTATCAAATGATGATGCAGCATCCTGATTATGAGCTTACCGATGAAAACGACCTACGCGAGCTGCTTGTCATGTACAGTGATTACGTGCCTGTGAAATCAGCCAAGTACAGGCTGCAAAACGATGAGCCTGTACCATATGAATAACACTTTACTAAGAAGATCGAATGAAGCTAGAGATTGAGAAGCGCAGCGTACGCAATAGGTACGTGAGCACCGGAAATCTCGGCTGAATTCAAGCTTCGCCGTCGAGCCACCTTCAGTGTCACTTCGTGATCAAAATTGAGATTTTTGAACCACATCTACAAGGCTTTCTTTTGTTTGGTTGAGCATTTAACCACCCAAAAGCAAGCCTTTTTACGTTTTCATGTATTCAGCACATTCTACAATTGGTCATAAACATAAGCAACTATGAATATAACGATAGAGTGATACATATATTTCAGTCTTGGAAGAGAGATAGCGGAGCAGTGAGAAAAATTGTATGCTATCGGAATATTTGGACAAAGCAAACATATGATATTACAAGTCCAATAAGTATGTACGAGTTGCGTCGCTGGCCTGCCCTTTTGTCCGGTGGATGGCGGCGAACCGGAAAATCAATTGGGAGGGGATATTCAGTGAATAAAGTAGATATTTTCAAGGACATTGCCGAAAGAACTGGCGGGGATATTTACCTCGGAGTAGTCGGTGCTGTCCGTACGGGCAAATCAACCTTCATTAAACGATTTATGGAGACTGTGGTACTTCCCAACATTCCAGTAGAGTCTGAGCGTGTCCGAGCTGTTGATGAGCTGCCGCAAAGCGCCGCAGGAAAAACAATTATGACGACTGAACCGAAGTTTGTACCTAATCAAGCGGTTCAACTAAGAGTTTCCGAGGGACTTGAGGTTAATGTGAGGCTTGTTGACTGCGTAGGTTACGCTGTAGACGGGGCAAAGGGCTATGAGGATGAAAACGGTCCGCGTATGATTACTACACCGTGGTTTGATGAGGCGATCCCGTTTCAGGAAGCTGCAGAGATTGGGACCCGTAAAGTGATTCAAGAGCATTCCACGTTAGGTGTTGTAGTTACAACCGATGGTACCATAGCTGAGATCCCTCGCAGCTCGTACGTGGAAGCTGAAGAACGTGTCATTGAAGAGCTTAAAGAGGTCGGTAAGCCTTTCGTGCTAATCGTGAACTCTACTAAGCCTCGCAGTGAAGAAACATTAGCGTTACGAGATGAGCTTCAAGAAAAGTACGATATTCCGGTTATCGCCTTAAGCGTTGCAACGATGAACGAAGAAGAGGGCTTAGCTGTTTTACGTGAGGTGCTGTATGAATTCCCAGTACACGAAGTAAATGTTAACTTACCTAGCTGGGTTATGGTATTAAACGAGCAGCATTGGCTTCGTACGAACTTTGAGAATTGTGTCCGTGACACGGTGAAGGATATTCGCAGATTACGCGATGTTGATCGTGTTGTCGGTCAATTCATGGAGTACGAGTTCATTAGTCGTGCAGGCTTGAGCGGTATGGATATGGGTCAGGGTGTAGCTGAAATTGATCTATATGCTCCTGATGAGCTATACGATCAAATTCTTATGGAAGTGGTCGGCGTTGAGATTCGCGGCAAAGACCATCTGCTAGCACTGATGCAGGAATTCGCTCATGCGAAGAAGGAATATGATCGCTTTGCTGAGGCACTTGAGATGGTTAAAACGACAGGCTACGGCATAGCAGCACCTTCTCTTGCAGAAATGGCGCTGGATGAACCTGAGCTGATTCGTCAAGGCTCACGCTTTGGTGTAAGATTGAAGGCAACAGCTCCGTCAATCCATATGATTAGAGTTGATGTTGAATCAGAATTTGCACCGATCATCGGTACTGAGAAGCAAAGTGAAGAGCTAGTGCGCTACTTAATGCAGGACTTTGAGAACGATCCAATTAAGATTTGGGAGTCTGATATATTCGGACGTTCGCTGCATAACATCGTAAGAGAAGGCATCCAAGGAAAAATTGCAATGATGCCTGACAATGCACGCTATAAGCTACAGGAAACACTTGGCCGAATTATAAATGAAGGCTCTGGTGGTCTAATTGCAATCATATTATAATGCTCCAAGCTGTTAGTCAAAAACCTCCTGTTATCGATGACGATAACAGGAGGTTTTTTGTATCGTATGTAAGATAGTACGTTGAAAGAGTAAAGATAGCTTGGAATAGGACAAGCGAATTTGGAAATAGTTCTGAGGCTACTAGCTTCGTTGAAAGAATCGTATTAAGATGAAACAAACCTAGCTCAAAACTTAGAAAAGACAAGTCACTTCAAGCAATTATATAAAAGTTACAGCAATACTTGTATTTGCTCGTCCCTTGTATTACTATAGTTTTATTGTCAAAAGGTATATATTTCTAGAAAAAGGTCAATATGAGAAATAACAGCCTACGTTAAGGAGGTGAAACTATGAATAAAACGGATTTAATTAATCAGGTTTCAGAGCTATCTGGTCTATCAAAAAAGGATGCAGGTAAAGCAGTGGATGCTGTATTTGAAGCAATCGGTGATGCGCTACAGAGCGGGGACAAAGTTCAACTTGTTGGCTTTGGTAACTTTGAGGTGCGCGAGCGTCAAGCACGCAAAGGCCGTAACCCACAAACAGGTGAAGAAATCGAAATTGCTGCAAGCAAAATCCCAGCGTTTAAGCCTGGTAAGCAGTTAAAAGAAATCGTTGCACAATAGTGCATGTGAAAATTAAAGCTACGGGTCTTCTATGACTGCTGTAGCTTTTTTTATATGGAACTGAACGGATCAGCATTGCGAATTCATCGAATATCCAATATAATGCATGAGAATGCTTGTTACAGAAAGCGAGGTATAAACAATGGAGCAGCAAACAGGTGATTATGTTGTTATTAGAGCGAAAGACGCAGGAGTAACGATCATGGGATTAACTCGTGGACAGGATACTCGATTTCATCATACAGAAAAGCTAGATAAAAACGAAGTGCTGATATGTCAATTTACAGACCATACTTCTGCAATCAAAATTCGAGGTAAGGCTCACGTCTTAACGCGTTACGGCGAAATTCATACGGATGAATAGTGGATATATAGTCAATCCCAGCAACTAGAGCTGGGATTTTTCTATATCCTTAACACTAATTGTCGTTGATTGTGCAGCAATCACTATAAAACTCTCGAAAAGTTGAATATTGTGTACAAGTCAACCGTACACTGTTATAAATGATGTAGAGAGTGAGCGATTGTTAATGAGAATAGCATTAGCACTGCTTAAAGGATTAGTTGTCGTCATCCTGTTATTGGGAATCGTTTTAATAGTCAGCCGTTATGTCGAAGTGCCAAAAACTCATTTGGCAGCGATGACACATCATAAAAGTGAGCCGTTGACTAACAATAATCTCGTTGATGTACTGTCTGAACATATTGATACAACGACGCTAAGTGCGATTAAGCTGCAGCACGGTGTATTGCAAGTTGAGTTATTGTTAAAGCAAGACGAAACGATTCAAGAGCAGTTATATCGAGTTGTACCTATGTATATTGCACTTGCATTTTACTACGGCAACAATATTGAACAGCTGAAGCTGAAGGTATACAGAGAAGAGAAGTTTAAGCAAGAGCAGCAACAATTGCTTCAGCTTACGATTCATCAAGACGACGTTTGGCTTGAAAAAGGGCTTGAGCAGTTAGAGGATATCCATTGGCTTGAAGATCGGACTTGGAATGAATGGCTTCGAATCAGAAAGTCAGCTTTTTGGCCATTACACTATGAGATTTAAGAAAGATTCGATGTCGTAATAACCTTTCTAGGAATGACAGAAAATATATGATATAATAATTTGCATTGTAAAGAGGAATGTTACCTATTTTTGTTCGGAGGCTTCATCAATGAAAAAATACCGTGTAGCCGATGCTGCAGCACCATTTGTCCAATATGATATGATTCAGCAACATACAGAGCTCCCTGCGTATGCAGAGCCTAGATTGCAGTTGCTATTCGGTGCCCTTAGAAGCTCTAATATCAATATGGAGCGTTCGGAGCTATATAATATAGTAACAGCTTTAGTTCAACTAGGTATGGATACCCATGATCTTATCGATACGGAGATTGGACAACGAACGGAAGAGCAAATGCGTTCAAGACAATTAAAAATTTTAGCCGGTGATTACTTTAGTGCGCGCTTTTACCACTTGTTGGCTAAGGCTGGAGAAGTGGAGCTAATTGGGCTATTAAGTAAAGCGGTTGCAGATGTGAATCGCATGAAGGTTACGCTATATGAGAAGGTTCAGGCAGCTACTCTTTCTGCAGAGGACTATTTAAGTAGCCGAATAAATCTTAAAAGTGAGATGTTTCAGCCTTTTAAGCGATTCTTTGAAGATCCGCTGCACAGCATATGGGAAGAGCTGCTTCACTATGTGTCTCGTTTTGAAGTAATCTATGAGGAGCTAAAAAACAGTTTGGCAGCGGGCGGCTATGCGCGCAGCTTCGCTTACTGGTCATTGCTCGGCATGACGATAACATCTGAGGAAAAAACATTAATTAAACAAAATGAATATGAGCATTTACTTGAAAAATATAAGATTCAGCATTTTATGCTAGACAAGCTACATACAGCGCATGAAGCGATTCATCGCTTGTTAGATCATGAGCATTTTTCCGAGCTGAAGCTTGAGCTTCATGCATTAATGGAGGAAATGGCGATGAAAGTTGCGAAATATTCAATGAAACGAGTGGAGGCCCAATGAGTTCTAACTCTATGCAAGATTCTTCTAAAAGTCATGTGCATGATCTATTCGAAAATATTGCACCGAAATACGATAAAATGAATGATATTATGAGCTTCAGGCAGCATAAGGCTTGGCGCAAAAAAACGATGCAGCTCATGGATGTGAAGTCAGGGCAAACCGCACTCGATTTATGCTGCGGTACGTGTGACTGGACGATTGATTTAGCTAAGGCTAGTGGAACAGGTAACATAGTTGGTCTTGATTTTAGTGAGCAGATGCTAGCAGTTGGCAAACGCAAAGTAGCAGCTGCTGGATTAAGTGACCAAATTAAGCTTGTGCAAGGTAATGCAATGGAGCTTCCTTTTGCTGATAACTCGTTTGACTTTGTCACGATTGGATTTGGTCTTAGGAATGTACCTGATTATAAGCAGGTCGTATCCGAAATGCTGCGCGTAGTAAAGCCAGGTGGGAAAATTGTCTGCCTTGATATGTCAAAGCCTCAGGCGCAGCCATTTAAGAGCATTTATTATTTTTACTTCGAGAAAATTGTACCGTTGCTTGGTAAAGCTTTTGCAAAACAGTTTGCAGCCTACAAGTGGCTGCCAGATTCCTTACAGCTTTTTTTAGATGCGAAAGAGCTTAAAGCACTGTTTGAGGAAGCTGGCTCCAAAAACGTCTATGTAAAAAACTTTTTCTTCGGTATTGCAGCGTTGCATATCGGACAAAAGTAAGCGGGTGAGAAAAAGTATAGTTGCCGCAACGGTTAGGGTGAGAATATGAAACTGATGGAAATATACGCCAAAATGAAGGGCGATATTAATAAAATAGAAAATGAGCTAGAGCGTGTCGTAACTGACGAGCAACCGTTGTTATCAGATGCGGCGCTTCATCTACTTAAAGCAGGTGGCAAGCGGATACGGCCAATCTTCGTACTACTTGGCGGAAAGTTTGGGTCGTATCATTTTGAGGAGCTTAAAAAGGTAGCCGTCACACTCGAGCTTATACACATGGCTTCGCTTGTGCATGATGACGTAATCGATGATGCTACTACGCGCAGAGGGCAATTAACTGTAAAGTCTAAATGGGACAATCGCATTGCGATGTACACAGGGGATTATATTCACGGCCAAGCGTTAACGCAAATTGCTCAAATTAATAACCCAATCGTACATCAAATGCTGTCAAAGGCACTTGTAGAGATGTGTATTGGAGAAATGGAGCAAATACGCGACTTCTTTAATACCGATCAGTCGATACGCAATTACTTGCTGCGCATCAGACGGAAAACGGCATTGCTGCTTGCGATTAGCACACAGCTCGGTGGAATTGTCTCTGGGTGCAGCCCACAGCATTATAATGCGTTATATCGTTATGGTTACAATGTTGGTATGGCTTTTCAAATTCGGGATGATTTGCTCGATTTGTACGGAACAGAGAAGCAAATTGGCAAACCTCCAGGATCAGATATTCGCCAAGGCAACATTACGCTTCCGGTCATTCTTGCATTGCAGGATGAAGCTGTTCGTGAGCCTCTCCTTCAGGAGATTAAAAGAATCCATTCCGAGGGTGACGGTGCGGATACGAGCAAAGCCATTCATTACATTCGTAGAAGCGAGGGAAGCCAGCTTGCAGATGAGTTGGCCAATCGTTATATTGCAAAAGCATTAGCGGTTCTGGAGCAACTGCCCGCTAATTCAGCACGTAAAAGCCTAACTGAAATTGCTCATTTTGTTGGTAAGAGAAATTACTAATGCGCTTAGGGGAAGGGGCATTATCGATGGAAAGAACATTCTTAATGATTAAGCCTGATGGCGTACAAAGAGGGTTAATTGGTGAGCTCGTCACACGATTCGAGAAAAAAGGCTTGAAGCTAGTCGCTGCAAAGTTTATGAAGATATCAGAAGAGCTTGCTGAGCGCCATTACGGAGAGCATAAAGGAAAGCCATTTTACGATAAATTAGTTGAATTCATTACATCCGGACCTGTGTTTGCAATGGTATGGGAAGGCGATAATGTCATTGCTTTAACACGAGCGATGATTGGTAAAACCAATGCAGTTGAAGCAGCACCGGGAACGATCCGTTCCGATTATGCAGTACATACGAATTTTAATCTTATCCATGGATCTGATTCCGAAGAGAACGCTGCTAGAGAAATATCTATCTTTTTCTCTAAGCAGGAGCTTGTCGAGTATGAGCATAGCATCCAGCGCTGGATTTAAGCTTGATAGGGGGGCTTAAATATGACAGACGACTTGGACTTTCTACGATTTATTGACAACATAAAGAAGAAGACAGCTATAGATTTATCGCTTTACAAGGAAGCTCAGATGAAGCGCAGGCTCACTACACTTCGTCTTAAGCATGGGTACTCATCGTTCGAAACCTATTACGAGGCGCTTGTGCAGCAACCAGCTATGCTTGAGGAGTTTCTAGACCGGATGACTATTAATGTTTCGGAGTTTTGGAGAAATCCTCAGCGCTGGGACATACTGCGTCAGCAGTTTTTACCGGATATGATTAGCGCGTCCTCATCCAAGCTGAAAATTTGGAGTGCTGCTTGTTCTACGGGTGAAGAGCCATATACGCTTGCGATGATTCTTGATGATTTGGGAGCTCTTCATAAAACAACCTTGCTAGCAACGGATCTAGATCAAGGTGTGCTGAAAAAGGCGCAACAGGGCTATTATTTGGATCGCTCGGTTAGAGATGTGCCTGCATCCTTTCTAAAAAAATACTTTTTGGAAGAAGAAGGCGTATACTCCGTAAAGTCTGAATTGAAACGCGCGATCGACTTTAGACAGCAAAATTTATTGTACGATACATTCGATTCGGAGTTTGATCTCATTGTGTGTCGTAATGTCATGATTTATTTTACAGAAGAAGCTAAGCATGATTTGTATCATAAATTCGCAAAAGCACTGAAAAAAGGTGGTATATTGTTCGTTGGCAGTACCGAGCAAATCTTCACTCCATCACAATATGGATTCGAAACTGCCGATACATTTTTCTATCGAAAATGCTAACTATTAAGGCTGTAATGATGAGGTGAGCACAGGTGCCTTCATATTGATCGCACAGCTCACCTTGTTCTGCTTTTGCTTGCAGTTTCTTGTCAAACCCGCAGTGCTGTACTATAATGAGCAAAGATGTTTACGGCATTACACTAAAGCAGAACAATGTTTTGCATGTTGAAGGAGGAGCTAGTTTTGAGTTTACGTTACTTAACAGCAGGGGAAACCCACGGTCCTCAGCTGACCGCTATTATAGAGGGATTACCTAGTAATTTAACGCTAGATTTTGAAGAGCTGAATTTTCAGCTACAGCGTCGTCAGAAGGGCCACGGCAGAGGACGTCGTATGCAAATCGAGAAGGATACTGCGAATATTGTAGGTGGTGTTCGTCATGGTAAAACGACAGGTGCGCCTGTAGCGCTAGTTGTTGAGAATAACGACTGGAAGCATTGGACGAAAGTGATGAATATCGAGCCGATTGAAGGCAACGATGAGACAAAACGTCGCGTTCACCGTCCACGTCCAGGTCATGCCGATCTTAATGGTGGCTTGAAGTATAACTTGAAGGATCTGCGCAACGTACTTGAACGTTCCTCCGCAAGAGAGACGGCTGCTCGTGTTGCTGTCGGTGCAGTAGCAAGACAGCTTCTGGCTGAATTCGGTATTAAAGTAGCGGGTCAGGTTATTCGTATTGGTGAGATTGAGGCACCTAAAAATAACCTTCCAATTGATGAGCTTATCGCACGTACTGAGGAATCATCAGTCCGTGTTGTGGACAAAGAGACGGAAGAAAAAATGACAGCTTACATCGATCAAATTAAGCAGGAAGGCGACTCCATTGGTGGTATTGTAGAATGTATCATTGAAGGGGTGCCAATCGGACTAGGCAGTCATGTTCAGTGGGATCGTAAGCTTGATGCACGTATTGCTCAAGCAGTTGTATCCATTAACGCGTTCAAGGGTGTAGAGATCGGTATCGGATTTGAAGCAGCACAATTGCGCGGCTCAGAGGTACATGACGAAATTCTATATACACCAGAGAAGGGCTATCATCGTGCAACGAATCGCTTAGGCGGCTTCGAAGGCGGTATGACAAACGGAGAGCAGATCGTAGTGCGTGGTGTTATGAAGCCAATTCCAACACTGTACAAGCCACTTCGTAGTGTAGATATTGATACAAAAGAAGAGTTTACAGCACAGGTTGAACGTTCTGACAGCTGTGCGGTACCTGCTGCAAGCGTCGTGCTAGAACATGTTGTAACTTGGGAAGTTGCTCGTGCATTCCTTGAGAAATTCGGTGGAGATTCGATCGAGGAAATTCACGCTAACCTTAAAAACTATAAAGAGCAATTGGAGAACTACTAGAATGCGTCAGCTGAATGTTGAGCTTGGCGAACGTTCTTATCCGATTTATATAGGGGAAGGCCTCTTAGCTGAGGTCTCTTCTTTTTTCGAAAATCATGGTATAGGCAAAAAATCTCCACTCATGATTGTGACGGATGAGAAGGTAGCTCCTCTATACTTAGATGATATTACTGCTTCACTATCGTCTGCTGGCTATCGCGTAGTATCTGCAGTCGTTCCATCAGGTGAGCAGTCAAAATCACTGGCGAATTTGGAACAGCTTGTTTCCAAAGCACTGGAAGGCGGCTTGGACCGTAAATCAGCGATTATAGCGCTTGGTGGTGGAGTTGTCGGAGACTTGGCTGGCTTTGCTGCTGCATCTTATATGCGTGGTGTAAAATTTATCCAAATTCCTACGACGATCCTTGCACATGATAGCAGTGTTGGCGGCAAGGTTGCGGTGAACCATCCGATGGCTAAAAATATTATCGGAGCATTCCATCAGCCTGAATTCGTGTTGTATGACTTAAACACATTGCAAAGCTTACCTGAGCGTGAAGTAAAGGCTGGATTATCTGAAGTGGTTAAGCATGGCTTGATTTGGGATGAGTCATTCGTTCAGTGGTGCATCGAGCATGCCAATGACTTAATCAAGATGAAGCCTGATGCTTTAGGTTATGCGTTATATAAAGGGTGCGGCGTGAAGGCACAGGTTGTGTCACAAGATGAAAAAGAATCAAGTCTAAGAGCAATTTTGAATTTGGGGCATACGATCGGTCATGCACTAGAAGCTGTCGCTGGCTACAATGAGCTTCTGCATGGAGAGGCGATCTCCATCGGGATGATTGGATCAGCTAAGCTAGGGGTGCGATACGGCGCTTCTGAAGAGCTTTTACGCGTTACGACTTTAGCGCTTGAAAGCTGTGGACTGCCAACGCGTATCCCAGCACATTATGATACAGATGATATCATTGCAGCGATGATGCATGACAAAAAATTCTCCGAAGGAACGGTCGTATTCGTTGTTCCAACCGAGATCGGTAAAGTGGAGATAAAGCCAGATGTACCTGTACAGTGGGTAAGAGAAATAATCGAAGAGCTTAAGCAGGAGGCATAATCATGAGAGTTCGTGGAATTAGAGCAGCTGCAACTGTTGAGGCGAATGATGCAGCACAGATTAAAGAAGTTACACTAGCGATGCTTCAGACACTAATCCAGGAGAATGATGTACAGCCTGAAGATGTTGCGAGCATTCTCATTACGGTAACGCAGGATTTGGATCAGGCGTTTCCAGCACAAACGATTCGACAGCTTCCAGGCTGGGAGCTCGTACCATTAATGTGTTCCTTAGAGGTTCCTGTGCAGGGTAGTCTCGAAAAATGTGTGCGTTTGATGGTCCTTGTAAATACAGAAAAGGCGCAGCATGAGATTAAGCATGTTTATCTTGGTGGCGCTAAGGTGCTTCGACCTGATTTGGTAAAGTGATTGACAAATTTAAGGTGAATAGGATATAGTAAAAACTAGATGAGATGAGTTTAGATGAGATGTTTTAGAGATGAGACGAGAATAGTTGAATAGGTAGGCTGAAGTATGTGTATTTTAATACACTCTAGCTTTGGCATCATTTTTTATACTTATTTTCTATTTGAATTGAATTCTAACGGCTCCTGCTCATTGGCAGGGGCCTTTTTTATATCATAAATTTAGTACAAAAGATTCGGCGAAAAGCCTAGAGGAGAGTGCCTATGATGACAACGGAGCTACAGCAAGTTATTTCAATGGCAAGCAGCTATAATTTAATTCCGATCGTTCGCAGAGTAATGGCAGATACTGAAACACCCATTCGACTGTTTAAGCATTTTGCGAAGAAGGAGCATGCTTTCTTACTTGAAAGTGTGGAGGGGGGAGCCAAATGGGCTCGCTACTCCTTTATTGGAACTGATCCATTCATGATGCTGTACGGTAAGAACGGTGAAATGGTGCTTGAGCAGCAAGGAAGCAAGCAAGTGCTGTATGATAAGCCGCTGGAGCTGCTTAAAGCAAAGCTGAGAGCTTTCCGTACGCCAGTTATTCAGGACTTTCCTCCTTTTACAGGTGGAGCAATCGGATTTTTTGGTTATGATCTTCTGCAATATTATGAAAAGCTACCTGCTCATCGGATCGACGATATGGGTATGAATGATATTCAGTTTATGTTTTGTGATCAGATCATCGTATTCGATCACTTAAAGCAGCAACTACTATTAGTAAGCAATATTCATATTGCCGATGGAGCGAATGATCGTGAGATCGAGGAAGCATATAACGCAACGTTGAATAAAATTGATGCGCTGACGGATGAAATTCGTTCGGTCAACATCGTAACGGATATACCGAATGGCAATTTAGATATGGATCCAGAGCTAGGTGAGGTCGAATCGAATCTTACAAAAGAGCAATTTATCGCCAATGTTAACCAAGCGAAGGATTACATTCGAGCAGGAGACATCTTCCAAGTCGTGCTTTCCCAGCGCTTCAATATCGAAACAACAGTTGATCCACTACATGTATATCGCGTCCTGCGCGTCATGAACCCGTCTCCTTACATGTATTATCTAAAAATGGGAGAGCAGGTCATCGTCGGAACATCACCAGAAGCACTCGTTAAGGTAAGCAATGGCAAGGTAGAAACTCGCCCAATTGCAGGTACGCGTCCACGCGGGGCAACGGTAGAAGAGGATAAGCGACTAGAACAAGAGCTGCTTGCAGATGAGAAGGAAAGAGCGGAGCATCTTATGCTTGTTGATCTAGGTCGCAATGATATCGGAAAGGTTTCAAAGTTTGGTTCCGTACGCTGTGACTCATTTATGGAGATAGAACGTTATTCTCATGTCATGCACATCGTATCTAATGTATCTGGTGAGCTTCGTGAAGATAAAGACTTTTTCGATGCATTCATATCCTGCTTGCCTGCTGGCACCGTATCAGGAGCGCCTAAGCTTAGAGCGATGGAAATCATTGCTGAGCTGGAAAATGAGGCGCGCGGAGCTTACGCAGGAGCAATTGGCTATCTTGGCTTTGGCGGCTCGATGGATGCTTGTATTACGATTCGGACGATTATTTTCAAAGACAATCGCGCCTATGTGCAAAGCGGTGCAGGAATCGTATGGGATTCGAATCCTGAAAGTGAGTATTTAGAAACGGTGAACAAGGCGAAAGCAAGTCTGAAGGCAATTCGCGTGGCAGAGCAAATGTTCTCACCGAATCGTCAAGTGAACCAAACAGCGGTTAATTCTGATTATGAAATCGTAAAGTAGGAGGAGATTGAGATGAGTGAGCAATTAACGATGCAGGCAGCAATTCAAAAGCTTGTTAATGGGGATAACCTTACGCGTGAAGAAGCGCGTGGTGTGATGCGTCAAATTATGAGTGGGGAAGCGACAGGTGCTCAGATCGGCGCAGCGGTGATTGCACTTCGTATGAAGGGTGAAACGAAGGACGAAATCACTGGTCTTGCAGAAGTAATGAGAAGCTTTTCCAATCGTGTGAACAGCAGTAGATCGGGTCTGCTGGACACGTGCGGAACGGGCGGCTCCGGCATCAGCAAGTTCAATATATCGACGGCTTCTTCATTCATCGCATCTGCGGCAGGCATTCATGTAGCGAAGCACGGAAATCGTGCGATGTCTGGAAAGTCTGGAAGCGCAGATGTGCTAGAAGCGCTTGGCGTCAATATTAACATTACACCTCAGCAAGCAAAGGATTGTTTAGACGAAGTCGGCATTTGCTTTATGTTTGCTCAGCTCTATCATCCATCTATGAAATATTCGGCTGCTCCGAGAAAGGAAATCGGGACACGCACGATTTTTAATATGCTTGGTCCGCTTACGAACCCAGCGAATGCCGATCGTCAATTGCTTGGCTTATATGATGCTAGTAAAACAGAGGTTATTGCTGAAGTGCTTGGTGAGCTTGGTATTACAAGAGCTCTTGTTGTCAGCAGTGATGATGGACTTGATGAAATTAGTATTTCTGCGGCTACAAAGGTTTCAGAGCTTAAGGACGGTCGTGTCTCTACCTATTATATTACACCTGAGGAGCTAGGGTTAACGCGGTATCCACTGGAGCAGATATTAGGTGGAGAATCGACATATAATGCTCAAATCATTCGTGAAATATTTGACGGTAAACGAAAAGACGGGTATCGTGAGATAGTACTGGCTAACGCAGGAGCTTGCATTTATCTTGGTGGTCTTGCAGATAGTCATCGTGAAGGTGTTGCCATTGCTGCTGACATTATTGATTCAGGTAAAGCAGCACTAAAATTAAACCAATTAATTGAGAAGACAGGTGAATTGACGCATGTTTCTTAATCGAATCGTTGAAACGAAAAAACAAGAGGTTGAACAATTGGCTGGGCAATTAACGATTGCTGAGGCAGAGAAGAAGATTGCAGAGCTGCCGGCTTGTCGAGGCTTCGAGAAAGCTCTCCGTGCAGGTAATCGTCATAGAGCGTTAGGCTTAATTGCTGAAGTGAAAAAGGCTTCACCATCTAAAGGTCTCATTAGAGAGGATTTTCATCCTGTAGCGTTAGCGAAAGGCTATGAGGCAGCAGGAGCAGACTGCATTTCTGTTTTAACAGATGAGCAGTACTTTCAGGGCAAAAATCAATTTTTAACTGATATTCGCAGCGAAGTTAACTTACCACTATTGCGCAAGGACTTTATTATTGATCCTTTGCAAATTTATGAGGCACGATTGATCGGTGCAGATTGTATCTTGTTAATCGTAGCCATATTATCAGATCAACAATTAAGTGATTACTACGATCTTGCTAAGCAGCTAGGAATGGATGTGCTAGTTGAGGTGCATGATGAGAAAGAGCTTCAACGTGTACTGCAGATGAATAAAGCGACGTTGATCGGCATTAACAATCGCAACCTTCATACGTTCGAGACCAACCTTGAAACGACAGCTAAATTGATAGAAATTATTCCTTCTAACGTAATCAAAATTAGTGAGAGTGGTATTTTGAGCAATGAGGATTATGAATATGTAAGATCTGTTGGTGCAGAAGGATTATTGATCGGTGAGCATTTTATGCGTCAAGGTGATGTTGGTGCGGCAATAGAAACGTTAATGGGTAAGGTGGAGCAATGAGTAGTATCACTCCGCATATCAAAATTTGTGGGCTGCGAGATACGTCCACGATAGCTGCGATGGACGGACTTGATATTACTGAAATTGGACTGGTCTTTGCTCCAAGTAAGAGACAGGTTTCGGTAGAAGAGGGGATAGAACTCACTACTTCTATTAAGCAGCTTGTCTGCAGAGATGGAAAGCCGCCACGGGCAGCGGGTGTTTTCGTAAACATGCCACTTGAAGATATGACTGAGCTACTGCATACGGTAGAGCTTGATATTATTCAGCTTCACGGCACAGAGTCGCTTGATTACTATGCAGCGCTGCATGCAAGGCTTAAGGGGCAAGTGCTATGGAAAGTTATATCTATTGCTGCAGATGTGCAGAAGATAGAGCTTTCTCAGCTAATTGCTGAGCTAGAACCATTTATGCCGTATGTCGAACGCATATTAATTGATGCCCCAGGCGGAGGAACAGGAAAAACGTTCAACTGGGAAGCGATTAATGCTTATCAACAAGCAGCGAACTATTTTAACAAGCCGCTACTCATCGCTGGCGGGCTATATGCTGGTAATGTTACTGAGCTGCTCCAGCATTACGATGTGGATGGCATTGATGTATCGAGCGGAGTAGAAACAGATGGTAAAAAAGATATCGCTAAAATAAAAGAGTTTGTTAGAAAGGTGATAGACGCATGACACAATATCCAGATTCCAATGGTCGTTTCGGGCCATTCGGTGGAAGATACGTACCTGAAACATTAATGAACGCATTGCTTGAGCTGGAGGAAGCGTATCTTCACTACAGCAAGGACCCAGAATTCAAAGCAGAAGTGCTAGATTTGCTATATAGATATTCCGGTCGCCCAACCTCACTGTATTACGCGAAAAATTTAAGTGAGAAGCTTGGCGGCGCTAAAATATACTTAAAACGCGAAGATCTTAACCATACAGGTGCCCACAAAATCAATAATACGATTGGACAAGGGGTACTCGCAAAGCGTATGGGCAAAACAAAGGTTATAGCTGAAACAGGGGCGGGTCAGCATGGGGTTGCCTCTGCTACCATTGCTGCGCTGCTAGGCTTGGAATGTAAAGTATTTATGGGTGAAGAGGATATGAAGCGTCAGCAGCTGAACGTTTTCCGCATGAATCTGTTAGGCTCTGAGGTCGTGCCTGTAACGAGCGGAACACGTACCCTGAAGGATGCCTGCAACGAGACGCTTCGCTACTGGGTAAGTAACGTAACGGACACGTACTATATTCTTGGCTCGGCAACTGGGCCACATCCTTATCCAATGATGGTTCGTGATTTCCAGCGCATTATTGGAGACGAGTCTCGTGAGCAAATAATGAAATATGAAGGTAAACTGCCAGACTATGTCGTTGCAGCTGTTGGCGGCGGAAGTAACGCAATCGGGATGTTCTATCCATTCATAGAAGATGAAGGCGTTAAGCTGTTAGGTGTTGAAGCAGCAGGACGTGGTGTTGATACAGAAGAGCATGCGGCTACGATGACGAAAGGCCGCCACGGTGTATTCCAGGGCTCGATGAGCTATGTGCTACAGGACGAACACGGTCAAGTGCTTCCAGCACACTCCATCTCAGCTGGTTTGGATTATCCTGGAATTGGTCCTGAGCACTCCTACTTAAAGGATGCAGGTCGAGCACAATATGTGCCGATTACAGACCAAGAAGCATTGGATGCGCTGCAGGAGCTGTCCCGTACCGAAGGAATTATCCCTGCATTGGAATCAGCCCATGCGATTGCTCAGACGATTAAGCTTGCTCCAACGCTTAATAAGGATCAGGTTGTTGTTGTCAGCCTATCTGGACGAGGCGACAAGGATGTTGAAGCGATCATGGGATACCTTGGAGGGAACGAATCATGAATTTAATTGATCAGAAATTTGCTGAGCTTAAAGCTGAGCAGAAGAATGCATTGATACCTTTTATTTCTTGCGGTGATCCAACGCTTGATGATACGGTGGATATTGTTAAGACGTTAGAAGCGGCAGGCGCAGATATGGTTGAGCTAGGCGTGCCATATTCCGATCCGCTTGCGGATGGACCTGTTATTCAACGAGCGTCTGAGCGTGCATTGAAGTATTCAGTAACCCTTACTGATTGCATTAAGCTCGGCGGTAGACTGCGTGAAGCAGGTGTAACGATTCCGCTCATTCTGTTTACGTACTACAATCCAATCTATCAGTTTGGAATGGAGGCTTTTTTTGAGCTAGTCGTTCAAAATCATATTAGCGGATTAATTGTACCAGACCTGCCTATCGAAGAGGATCAAGAGCTACGCAGACTTGCTGAGCAGTATAATATTCACCTTATTCCGCTTGTTGCTCCAACCTCCAAAGAGCGAGTTGTGCGCATTACGAAGCAGGCTAGAGGCTTCGTATACTGCGTGTCGTCGCTTGGTGTAACGGGTGAACGTTCTGATTTCCATACGGAAGTCGATGAGTTTCTAGATCTTGTAAGACGCTCCAGTGATGTACCGATTGCAATTGGCTTTGGTATATCCTCCCGCGAGCAGGTTGCTAGATTTGAGCAAAAATGTGACGGTGTCATCGTCGGCAGCGCCATCGTTCGTACGATCGAGAACAATGTGCCACTTTTGCAAAATGCTGCAACAAGAGAAGAGGGGCTTAACAATATTAAGCAATTCGTGGCAGCGTTAAAGGGATAATTATTCATGCAATTATTTATCGTAATGAAATCGTTGAATGCGATTTGAAATGATTGATTGTAATATAAAATGGTGCTAACAAGCTCCAGTAATGAAAAAACAGGATGGAAAAATGCGGTCATTTTTCCATCCTGTTTTTTTAGTATTCATTTCTAAGAATCTTTATTGGGGATCATGTGGTCATATGTGTGAAGCTATTGTTGGTTAACATAAGCTTCGTATTGCTCCCTTGTACCGATAAAAAATTTTGAGATCGTTTCTCGGTCGCCACCATGTGTAGAAGCTACGCCGTGAAGGATTTCTTGATCTACTTTTATACGTTGACCCTGACTGTCAACAAAGTAAACTTCAACTGGCCCACTTTCTAGGGCAGATGAGGTACTTAACTTGCCTGAATCAGGTATGGAGTAAACAAATGAATTTTTTTCTTTTGCAAGGAGCTGGGAATCTGTTTGATTAAAGGTAACTACTACTTCACCAGTAAAATGTTCAGGTACTAAGTAAATATGCAGTGGATTTTTATTGATTGTAGCGAATAGAAAAACGACAGCAGCCACCATGAAAAATAGAGCTGCAAATATATATCTTTTCAAGGCAAGGTTCTTCCTCTCTATTCCAATATAATGCTTAGTTTGTAAAAAAAAATTATTTTCGTTTACTTCAGTATAACAGCGTCCATGGATCGTGAGCACCTGTATATATTGGAACTATACTGGCAGCAAGAAAAGAGAGGTTTGTTGGTAGTATAGTGGTTATTGGTTAATAGGCCCCAAGAGAATAGAAACTACAGCATATCCGTAGTGTCGAAACGCTTGTTTTAAAGATTTACTTTAAATGCAGGGGCAGTTATGAGAAAATAGTTAAAAGCAGTCGCTAATTAACGCTTTAAAGTAATTATGACGAAGAGGTGAATGGCTCATGCAGCCTAAAGTAAACATTATGCACTTACCGGTATATCAACCGGGCAAACCGATTGAGGATGTAAAACGTGAGCTTGGATTAGATGAAGTGATCAAATTAGCTTCGAATGAAAATCCAATTGGCTACTCTCCGAAGGCTAGAGAAGCTATGCTTGATGAAATAGACCAATTAAATATTTATCCGGATGGAGCAAGCGTCGAGCTTACTGCTGTATTGGCAAAAAGGCTCGGAGTTCAAGAAAATCAAATCATTTTCGGAACAGGCTCCAGTGATATTATACTTATGATATGCCGAGCGTACTTAACAGCTGAGGACGAGACGGTAATGGCGAATGAAACCTTCTCACAATATAAACATAATTGTGAGATTGAGAATGCAAAAATTGTAGAGGTGCCTTTAAAGGATGGCAGACATGACTTAGATGCCATGCTTGCTGCTGTAACGGATCGAACGAAGGTCGTTTGGATTTGTAATCCTAACAATCCTACAGGTACGGTCGTAGAGCATGAGCAGCTCGTTCAATTTTTAGAGAAAATGCCGAAGCATGTACTCGTCGTTCTCGATGAAGCGTATTGTGAATATGTTACGGCGGATAATTTCACTGATGGCGTATCATTACTTCCGCGATTTTCTAATGTCGTAATTCTACGCACATTCTCCAAAGTGTACGGTCTGGCTGCTAATCGTATTGGCTATGGAATTGGTGAAGCAAGCGTAATCAGAACCATTAACCAAGTGCGTGAGCCATTCAATACAGGTAGACTGGCACAAGTGGCAGCGAAAGCGTCGCTGCTTGACGATGAGTTTTTAGCGCGCAGCGTTGCTGCAAATTCGGCTGGACTGGACTATTTGCATTCAGCTTTTGATCGTCTAGGTCTGCAATATTTTAAAGGACACGGTAATTTTATATTGGTAGATGTACGTACACCTTCAAAGCAAATTTTCGATTTATTGCTTCGTAAGGGCATTATTATTCGTGCAGGCTGGAAGCATTACCCTACATGGATACGTGTGTCTGTTGGAACAGAGCAGGAAAATATTAAATTCGTGCGAGCGCTGGAGGAAGTGTTAACAGAATTGGCGGTGCTACATTAAACGATGAAAAAAGTAGCGATTTTCGGTGTCGGTCTTATCGGTGGCTCCATCGCACTTTCTCTTAAAGGACAACAGGATTTGCTGCTATGCGGATATTCGAATCGAGAAGCATCAGCGAAGAAGTATGTTGAGCGCGGCGTTGTTGATTATGCAACAACGTCTGTTGAGGAAGCAGCGAGTGATGCTGATTTTATATTTCTATGCGTACCTGTCGGAATGATGGATGATTATATTCAAAAGCTGAGCACGATTCCACTAAAGGAAGGCTGTATCATTACTGATGTGGGCAGTACAAAGCTCTCGGTGATGAATTCGGCGAAGGCGTTAGCAGCCCAAAATGTTATATTTATTGGTGGACATCCAATGGCAGGCTCAGAGCGTTCCGGTGTCGAGGCTGCCTCGAGCAGATTGTTGGAGAATGCCTTTTATGTACTAACTGCAGAGCAGGATACGCCTCCGCATGCTATAGAGGAGCTAGAGCAGCTCCTTTCCTATACGAGAGCGCATATCGTAAAGGTAGATGCAGCAGCGCATGACACGATCGTTGGAGCGATCAGTCACTTGCCTCATATCATTGCTGTTGGACTAGTTAATCAGGTGAGAAGCTATAATGATAGCAATGGACTATACGAGCTTCTAGCAGCGGGTGGTTTCCGTGATATTACAAGAATTGCTTCGGGCGATCCACCGCTTTGGCGTGATATATTATTGGACAACAAGGAAGTGCTGCTTCAGCTGCTTGACGACTGGCAGCAGCAGATGTCACATTTTCGCACGATGCTTGAGCAAAGTGATGGACCGGCAATCGTGGACGCATTCGCTTCAGCTGGGCAGTTCCGTTCAAGAATGCCAGAGAGACGAAAAGGAATAATCCATTCCGTATTTGATTGCTTTGTAGATATTCCTGACCATCCGGGTATAGTTGGATCAATTGCTTCAGAGCTCGGTAAGGAAAATATCAATATTAGCAATATCCAGATTATTGAAAGTCGTGAGCAAATTCCTGGTGTCTTGAGACTTAGCTTTCGTACACAGGAACAGCTGGATGACGCAATCAAGCTACTTCAAAGCAAAGGCTATCACGTAGAATTATAAATTTTTAATGTAGTACGTTAAAGGGAGGGGCTATAACTGGTCTGCTCCCTTTTCTATCTCTTTTTCATATGAAAAATTAAATTTATTTAAAATGAAAGCGCTTATTGACAAAGTGGAAGCGTATACATATAATAAAAGTACAGTATGGTTTCTCTCCACTCCTATCCAATAACATTTGTGTTCAAGATGAACACGGACCACTCATTGAGTGGTCTTTTTTTTTGCCTCTTTTTTCAGAGATATGTTATTCTAAAGAGGAGTGTTACTTTTTTATTGCCTTTATATTGGTTATAACGATTACTTTTTATGGGTTCATTACGATAGCAGTATCGAAAACGCAACTTTTATACCTTTGTGAAGTATATGAATATATACATCCTTGGGTGAAATTGCAGGTGGAGGAGGTTCGCCTGTTATGACTGATTCCCAGCTTATACGTGAAATCAAGGATGGCAATGTCGAGCTCTACACCGAGCTGATGAATCGCTACCAGCGAAGAATATTATCATTTATTTATCATATGTTGAAAAGCGCCAAGCTTGAATCTATAGCAGAAGACTTAACATCGGAAACGTTTTATAAGGCTTATAAAAGCTTACATACGTTTCGTGAGCTCGATGCTACCTTCTCAACATGGCTTTATACGATTGCTAAAAATACAGTGCTAAGTGAGCTTAGAAAACAGAAAGCAGCTACGGTATCGATTGAAGAAGTTAATATCGAACCTATCGTATCTACTGAAGCAACGCCTGAGCAACAGCTGCTGCTAACTGAACGAATGCATTTAGTTAGAAAAGCTATTGATCAATTGCCTGAGAAGCAGCGTGCGGCCATTATATTACGAGAATACGAACAATTAGACTATCAGGAAATTGCGAATATATTAGGACAGACAGTCAGCTCAGTGAAGTCATTGCTGTTTAGAGCAAGAGCGAGTATCAAGGGTCAGCTAGAGCCTTATATTGTTCAAGACACTGGCAGTCATGACTTAGAAAGGATGAATCGGAAATGAATTGTAAGCAAGTAGATGAGCTTCTACACACGTACTGGCAGCTAGATGAAGAAAATCCACTGCGAATTGAAATTGAAGCGCATTTGTTCGACTGTGAGCATTGCGCTGCTAATTTGGATTTAGAACCAATTGCATTTCCTGTCCTGGATGAAAAGGAATCCTTGCTTGGCAATAGTGCATTACATAGCTCGGCGAATATTAGTGAAAATGTGATGAAGCGAATATATGAGGAAGAAGCATGGTACATGCCAATTACAAGCAAGCGGTATCAGTTTACCAAAAGCTTTCGGCGGAATGCTGCGATTGCAATTGCTAGCTGCCTCGCTATGTTTTCAATTGCATTATTTTTATTTATTTTTGACTACTATAAGAATACAACTGCGTTGCCTACAGCCAAGGTTTCTGGAATTGTAGACGTAGCTAATGCATCTGCAAACGAAGGTGTTTACACTTCAATTTATACAGGATCCATTCCAGTAGCAAGTATAAGCGATCCTATTGTATTACAGGTTGTACCAACGTTCCCTCAATACTACGTAGCATTATCATTCGTCGGTATCGTTATGACGCTGCTGGTGATGGGCTGGTTTACGAGAACTAGACAATAATTGGAAGGTGGATGGAGCATGCAGATAGGATTGATTCGTCATGGTGAAACGAGCTGGAATGCTGTTAAGCGAATTCAAGGACAAACCGATATCCCATTAAACGAGAACGGGATTAAGCAAGCGAAGCTGCTTGCACAGAGGCTGCAAGGAGAACGTGAGGACCAGCATTGGGACTATCTAATAACGAGCGATTTACAGCGAGCAATGGCTACAGGACAGCATATTGCAGAAGCTCTGCAAATTCCAATGCTCTCCCCCGATTCACGATTAAGAGAGCGTTACTTCGGTCAAATCGAAGGTACAACGCTAGAGGAGCGTGTTGAGCGCTGGGGAGAAGGCTGGAAGGAGCTTGATCTAGGAGCTGAAACTGATGAGGCAATGAGATCGAGAGGCTTGACGCTGCTGAATGAGCTATATGCTAGTTACCCGGAACAGAACATCCTATGTGTCACGCATGGCAGCTTTATTGCAGAGCTATTACTAGAGCTTTTTCCGACTATAGAGGATAAACGAATCAACAATTTGTCTTACTCTATCTTGAAGCGTGATAGTGAGTCTTGGCAGCTGATGCTGCACAATTGTACCAAGCATCTAGAGCTTGATACATGTGTTTAGGCTTGAGCTTTGCGATAGCAGTAAGCAATTGGTTGTCATGAATGAAGTTGCGGCATATAGAGAAATAAGATATGATTAATGTTATGCCTAATGGTTGGACAATCATGATGAAATGAGGATTTACAATGTCTGTAAGTTTGGAACAGGTTCGTGTGATGCAGGACGAATTGTTGATTCGCGATGCATTGAGCAATCTATCTAAGGATGCGCTAACGATTATTCGTAGAAATGCATCTGTAAAAAATGTAAGTAAGCTAAATCGGGAGCAGTTGCTAGAAGCGTTAATTGAGCAATTGCCAATCGTTTATAAAACGGAGTTAATGTCTCTTTTATATGTGATGGATGATGAACGCATCACTTTGCTGGAATACGCGGCGTCTAAAAACGGTATTGTTGCTGTTACGGAGGATTGGACTGAACAGATGACGCAATACTGGCAAGAGCTTGGCTTAATGTTTAAGCACACCGTTGCCGGACGGGAAGCAATGGCGATGCCTGTTGAGCTTATTCCAGTAGTAAAAGAGGTTTTAACGAAGCTAGATCGTAAAATCATCGAGAGAAATTCGATATTCCTAAAGACGATCAAAGGCATGATGTACTATTACGGTGCACTTACGCATGAGCAGGTAAAGGAACTAAGTGATCGATACCCTATGTTTGAGCAGCTTCAAGCACCCTATATGCATATCATCGTAAACTATCGTCACTATCGTAGCGATATTGGAGTCAATGATAGCTATGTTTATCATAACGCTATTCCAGATCCAACATTGATTATTAAAGAGCAAAGCAAGCGTGAGGACGTGCCGCACGCGATGTTTACTGCACTTCAATTACAGCAGGCTGGTGAGGAACAATTTGTACTGCGTACACAAGCGCACCAGATGCTTGTTGACATGCTCATGAAAAACTTTCAACTGCCTAAATTCGAGGCGAACCTTGTAGCAGATCAATCCGAGTTTGGAATTCGAGCAGGGCTGCAGCTTCAGGATTTGGTCGATTATATGAATCGTGAAATGAAGCTTACTGAGGATGCGTTGAATATGCTGCTCCCTCGTTTAATTATTATGTATAACAATACACCGCAATGGTGCTTAAAAGGGCACAGTGCCAATGAACTTACGCATGGTACGACGGAGCCAGCTGAACAAGATGCAAAAGTAAATAAAGCTAATCTTGGACGCAATGATTTATGCTATTGTGGTAGTGGGAAAAAATATAAAAAATGCTGCATGAACGCGTAGATAATGACTAGAATTATTCATCATACGTTTTTTGCGTTATGTAATCTAGGCTAGCAAATGGACAAGCTATCAAGGTGATCATACTAGCTATTATCAGATAAAAGTTATTAAAGGTTAAGGGAACAAACGATGTGATAAATGTGGGGAACAGCTCCGCGAAGCACATCTGTTTGTTCCTTTTTTGTTTTAAATGCGACCTGAGTGGATAAGGTAATGACATGCTGCAAAACAAAGAGGAATGAATTTGCTTATTGTGAGCTAAGAAGTTTGATGTTTTTATGCATTGAACGGGATGAAAAATTGTGGAAAATAGTATGAAACCTTAAAAATTACCAATACTACAAATACATACACATTGAAGCAGGATAACAAATAGGCAGGAGAGGATCATCGATGAATTTATCAGATATGCTTAGCTACGCGGACATTTCGCAGCTATCCTCAATCGCAGAGCAATATGGCTGCGAATGCAACGGTCATTCAAAGCATGAGCTCATACAAGCAATTTTAGCAAATGCTCATCAAAAGGAGGTTATTAATCAAAGTATCGATCGACTGCGACTGGAAGAGCTTAGATTTTTGAATTTTTTGTTGTTCGAAAATTTGAAAGCTTATAGCTTAGAGGATTTAATAGCGCTACTTCAGCAATGTCGATTTGATATGCAGCCTACAAACGCATTACATCGTAAGGAAGCAGTTGCTCAATCAGCAACAACTAGGAACCAAGTGAAAAAAAGAAAGAAAACAGTAGAAGCGACTGAGGTGGCCGCACCAAGAGAGATGATTGCACGCTTCAAAAGTAAAGGCTGGCTGTTTAATGGATATCGTGGGCATGAGCGCTACATGTTTCATGTACCGGCAGATTTTAAGCTTAGATTCAGGCAGCATTTGCTCGGAAGACTACAGAAGGAAGCCAGCTATGTAGAAGCACCGGCTAACTATGAGGATGAAAGCGGAAAGCTGCTGCTTGATATGAGTATGATGATTGAATATATAACGAAGAACAATCCCAATGCTGCACTGGACGGTGTGCTGCATCGTAGAGCAGTGCTGCAGCTTAATGAAGCGAGTTCAATTAAAGAAGAGCTCCCGAGCAAGGGGGCATGGAAATTTGGCTACGGTAAAGGATTTGGGGAGCTCCCAGATCGGATGACACTTATTTATGACTATTTATGGAGTAAACGATGGATCTTGCTTCAGGAAGATCGGATCGTAGTTAATGCAACGATGATACCGAATCAGATTGAAGCTTCAGAGCTTAAAACGGTTGTCATCCATTGGATGAAACGGTATCGGACGCCAATTCCGAATATTCGAGCACTGATGTACTGGATAACGATGTTATCAAGCAGCTGGTGCACGCTCGAATCCATTGAGCGGGTATTGCTGCCGTTCATCAAGCCATACTATTTTGATTCAGCTTCACAGATTTTACATAAACGATTAGTAAAGCCTATGCAGCACTTTGGATTACTTCAGGTGAGTGATGACGTGGAGTCTGGTCGATTGCTGCAAGCCACACCAGTTGCAAAGCGATTGCTATCTGAGCTTTATCCATAACGTTAGTACACATTGACAATACATAGCTCCATTGTTAAAATTTCACTACATTTAACGGGAGCTGGTCTAATGCTAATTACATATCAATCTTTTCGTCCAAGACTAGGACAATGTGTATATGTTGCGGAAGGAGCAAAAATTGTAGGCAATGTAACGGTTGGCGATGAAAGCACCGTATGGTTCAATGCTGTGTTAAGAGGAGATCTTGCACCGATTCAGATTGGGAATCGCTGTAACATTCAGGATGGCGTCGTTGGGCATGTCAACACAGATCAGCCGCTAATCGTAAAGGATGAAGTCTCTGTTGGACACAGTGCGATTATTCACGGCTGCACCATTGGACAAGGCAGCCTAGTAGGAATGGGCGCTATAATCCTGAACGGAGCGGAAATAGGTGAATATGCTTTAATAGGAGCGGGTGCTGTTGTTACGGAAAATAGTAAAATTCCGGCCTATACCTTATCGCTAGGAACACCAGCTAAGGTTGTTCGTGAGCTTAATGATGCTGACCTTGAACGAATGAAAAGAACAATGGAAAGCTATGTATTCAAAGGATACGAGTATAGGAATAATTAGCACCGCAAGTGGAGGTGTTTCGTATCGATAAGATGAATATTCAATATGAAGCAATGCTTGGTTTAACTGCAGAGCTGATTCTTGATGAATCGTTGCGCAGCTACCAGCGAGATAAGCTTCAGCAGGCGATTGATGAGTCTCTTGCAACAGGCAATGAGGAGCAGTTCTATGAGCTAACCAAAAAACTTCAGCAGCTGGAATCTTCATAGGTTAGGGCAGAGCATAGCTTCCTGTGTGAACTGGAATTCTAAGAGATAAGCTTGCCGCCGGTGCTGGACCTATAGCATTTGGCGGCTTTGTTATGTAAGATGTAGACTAGACATACAAGAAGGAGGAGATCTATGTGAAGTTTAGCGAGATTGAAGCTGAACAGTGGGATGAACTAAAGCCGTATGTTGATACATGTCTCTTGCCAATTACCGGGCTTGATGGAACAGAAACGCCATCAGAGGCTACAAATTACTTAGAGCAGCTACGTGATGTGATGGATCTGGTTGAGATACCGTACCGAGGTAGAATCGTAACCTACCCTGCTTACCATTATGTATACGGTAACGAGGGGAGCCAGCAAGCAATAGCGAGGTGCTGCGCTAACTTAAAAAGTCAGGGCTACAAGTATATCATCCTTATTACGTCTAAAAGCGATATCATGTTTCAAATAAATGAAGCAGATCTATGGATCGCACCGACTGAGGATGGTAATTTGCCAAGTGATGTGGAAATAAGTAGAAAAATACGTGAACTGTGGCATTCATAATATTGCTATATTTTATAAAGTAATCGCATCAAATGGGCGAAAAAAGGGTGAAACATTTGCAATTCTGTGTCAATTGTGACAAAATGATAACAAATTGTTGAACGACATTGCCTAATTGTTACATATGTCCTGCCAAATTCTTGACGGTATTTGGTAGCTGGGCTATTATATTTATGTCCTAGTTCGTCATATGGTTTTGCTTTTACGCAAAACGGCAGAATTGGTTGGCAAAGGGGGTTAGAACAGAAAATGAGTAACCATGAACATCAGGATTCGAAGCACCAGCCGGTCCAACGAAAAGAGATGTCCCGTCGTCAATTTTTATCCTATACACTTGGCGGAACAACAGCTTTTATGGTAGGCGGCACGGTGTTGCCGATGGTTCGCTTTGCAGTAGATCCATTGCTAGCAAAAGGTGGCGAAAGCACGCTAGTAAAGGTTATTGAAGAAAGTAAAGTTACGGCTGAGCCGCAAGAAGTAAAATTCAAGGTTCGCCAGGTTGATGGTTGGTACAAAAGTGAAACGGAAAAGGTAGCTTGGATCTCTAGAGATGCATCTGGAGCAATCTTTGCACTTTCCCCAGTTTGTAAGCATTTAGGATGCACAGTATTCTGGAACACACACGGCAGAAATGAATATGATTGCCCATGTCACGATGCCCGTTATTCCAGAGACGGTAAAAACATTACCGTTGCAAACTTGCCATTAGATGAATACGTTGTTGAAATTCAAGATGGCTTTGTGTATCTTGGCGGCATTATTGCCAACACTCGAGCATAGGAGGGCGTAAATTAGATGTTTAAAAAGGTTTACAACTGGATTGATGAACGTCTCGATATTACGCCGCTTTGGAGAGATGTTGCGGACCATGAGGTGCCGGAGCATGTTAACCCAGCACATCATTTCTCAGCATTTGTTTATTGCTTTGGTGGCTTGACGTTCTTTATTACAGTTATTCAAATTTTATCTGGAATGTTCTTAACGATGTATTACGTTCCAGACATTATTCACGCTTATGCAAGTGTGGATTACCTGCAGCATCAAATACCGTTTGGTAAAATTGTTCGCGGGATGCATCACTTCGGTGCGAGTTTAGTTATTGTTATGATGTTCTTACATACACTACGCGTCTTCTTCACAGGTTCTTATAAAGCGCCTCGTGAGATGAACTGGGTAGTAGGGATGCTTATCTTCTTTATTATGTTGGGCCTTGGCTTTACAGGCTATCTGTTGCCTTGGGACAACAAAGCTTACTATGCAACAAAAGTAGGGGTAGAGATTGCAGCATCTGTTCCATATATCGGTGAATATATTGCATCCTTCTTATATGGTGGAGACATAGTAGGTGCGCAGACGCTGACGAGATTCTTCGCAATTCACGTCTTCTTCTTACCGGGAGCACTCATTGCAATGCTTGCGGCGCACTTTATTATGATTAGAAGACAAGGTATTTCTGGTCCACTATAATAGAAGGGAGGCAGTAAAGATGGCACACGGTCATAAATCAGACGAAAAAATTGTATACGTTGGCGATTCTCGTGTGAAAAAATCTGGTCGCAGAGACAGCACACCGCCAGACTATACTTCTTTCCCTGGTAAATCGGAAGCCTTCATACCAAACTTTCTTCTAAAAGAGTGGATGGTAGGCTGTGTTGTATTAGTTGGTTTTCTTGTGTGGGTTATGGCAGAAGCTGCACCACTTGGCTACCCAGCTGATCCAACGAACGCATCCTTTATTCCGATGCCAGACTGGTATTTCTTGTTTCTGTATCAGTTCTTGAAATATCCGTACGTTTCGCAAGATTACATACTGCTTGGTACATTGGGTATTCCGGGGATCATGTTCGGCGCATTAATGCTAGCTCCTTTCCTTGATACAGGTAAAGAGCGTCGTTTCTATCGCCGTCCAATCGCATCTTCCTTAATGTTTCTTTCCATTGCAGCAGTAGTTTATCTAACGGTTGTATCCTGGGATCATTACCAGTACCAGCTTGAAGAAAAGGGTATCGTACCTGAGCACCATGAGCGTGCTGATAAGGTTCGTGAAGCATTAGAACGCGGAGAAGAGCGTCCAAGCTTCCTGAAAACGGCAGAAGCACCAGCGATTATCGAGCCTGAGGATCCTATCTTCGCGTCTGTAGTTGAGGCACAGTGTATCGGTTGTCATGCTGCAGACCTTAACGGCGCAGGTGGTCCTTCACTTCTAGGCATCGGAAATCGTATGACTTCCGAAGAAATTGCTGATATTATTATTCACGGTAAAAACAATGGCAGCATGCCAGCGTTTGAGGGTACACTCTCAACCGATGAAATTAATCAGTTAGCTGAATGGCTAGCAAAGCAAACACAGTCTTAATTGTAAAGACCTTGTCGCATTAGCGGCGGGGTCTTTTTTCAAAGAAGGGATACATTTATGAAATTATCATTTTCATTGTTACTCAGTCCAGCTTTGCTGCTTAATCGCAGCTTCCTGTGGCTGCTCTTTATCGTAAATTTTGCAGGAACGATTTATGGGTACATATGGTATGAAAACCAGCTAATCTGGACAATCGAGCAGAAGGAAAGCTGGATGCTGCCTTTCGTACCGGATTCACCAACTGCGAGCTTATTTTTCTCCATCTCGGTATTATTTCTACTGTTTCCACCAAAGGGCACAAATGTAATCGTCAGCAGTATAGTGCGGTTTATTAACGCATTAGCAGTCGTATGCTCCTTCAAATATGGGATATGGGCGACAGCTGTTATTATTGCAGGTGCAGCGCAAGGCGACCCTCTTAACTGGCAAAGCTATATGCTGATGACCTCGCATATAGCGATGGCTGTAGAGGTGATGCTATATGCCCGATTTATGAAGCTTAGCTTAGCGAGCTTTGTGGCGGCAACAGCATGGCTTCTGTTGAATGATACAATGGATTATACGTTCGGCATCTATCCATGGCTGCCGTCAACGCTTCATTCGCATGTTGATACCGTCATGATCCTAACCTATTTACTTTCCATATGCAGTCTTATTGTTGGGTTAATTAGCTGGAAATTGTTTAGAAAACAGGCATAACTTGTCCTTCCTTCCCATAGTATGATACTGGGAGGGACGGCTATGAAATTTCGTATTGGTATTATGGCATGTATAAGTGTAATATGTCTGTTAGCTTTGATGGCAACTGTATTCGGTAAAGTTGAAGCGAAGGGCGATGAGCATAACAAAGGCAACACTCGCTTAATTAAGCTGGAACAAACAATTGCCGAGCTATATGAGCAAGGCAATGCTTCACATAAACAAGAGGTGTACAGGCTCGTTCAGAGCTTAAAGCACCAGTTGAATGAGCCAGAGCTTCTACAGCAAGGTACAGTTAATGCATGGACGATGATGAGAGAAGATGTGTTAACCGTGGAAAAGGCACTTGTTAATAAGGAGTCTGGCATTGTTTGGCGAGAGCCGATTAATCGACTGCGCTTGGCCGTCGATTCTCTCATGCAGGCTGAGCAAGGTCCGTGGCTTCAATATGAGGCATTATTATTAGATGATATTCAATCCATTCGCAGAGTAAGTCAATCCAAACGGGAAAATAAAGTAGAGCTAACGAATATATATGTAGAAAAGCTGATGGAGCGTATTGAAAGAATGGAAATGGCCGCTTACATGGTCGGGGATGAGAAGGTTATGTCTCAGCTGTTAAAGCGCTCTGATATGCTACAGCATTTTATATCCTCACATAAGGATGGATGGAATCAATCTCAGCATAAAAGCTTAGTTACCTTACTTGATGGAATGGAGCTTACTGTTCACGCGCTCTTCGCTATGGCTGAGGAAACGATTACTGTTCCAGCAGTAACCGCTCCAGCCAATGCTAATGCAACAAGCTTTGCGTTATTCATTGGTGCAATCATCTCAGCATTCCTTGCGTTTGCTGGCTATCGAAAGTACAAGCAAGAGCCATATGGTGTTAAAAACTGGAGAATTTAATCCTCTTCTTTAAATCCTTCACCAAGAACATCCTGAACTTCATGAATAACAATAAATGCTTTAGGGTCGATATTTCGTACGAGCTGCTTGAGACGATGAGTTTCAGAGCGAGCGACTACGCAGTATACGACCTTTTTTGTTGAACCAGAGTAAGCCCCTTTCGCAGGTAGAATGGTTACTCCTCGATCCATTTCTTGCGTTACTCGTTCTGCAATACGCTCACCATTCTCCGTGATTATGGAAAACGCTTTGGCTGAATAAGCGCCGTTTTGTATAAAATCGATCATTTTAGAAGCGATAAACACCATGACTAATGTGTAGAGAATTTTATCTAAGGAAATATAAAAAATGGAGATGCCAATAATGATGGCGTCAAAGACTAATATAATTTGTCCCATGCTGAAGCCCTTCCAGCGAGACAATATGCGAGCGATGATATCTATTCCGCCAGTAGTCCCTCCAAAACGAAAAACGATACCTAAGCCGGCGCCTAGCGTTACACCAGCATATAAGACGATGAGCATAGGATCATAGCCATTTTCGAACGAAATGATGCTAGTAAGCTGCGAGTAAGCTTCAAAGATAGCCAAAAATCCTGAGAGGGCCACAGAACCATAAATTGTATAAATCATCTTTTTGCTGCCGAGTATTTTCCAACCGATCAGAAACAACGGAATGTTAATGACAAGTGTTGTAACAGACATCGGGAACTGAAAAACGTAATTGAGCAGCACAGCAATCCCAGTAACACCGCCCTCCATGAGTTGATTTGGTATAACAAAGCATTGCAATCCAAATGCATACAGTGCGGCACCGATCGTAATCGGGAGGATTTGCTTCAAAACGGAAACCCATTTAATGTTCATGATGTTCATTCCTTTTCTAGCTTTGGTACTTGTAGTATACGTTACTTTTCGCTTCAAAAAACATTGTTTTCTTAATAGTGTTACGGTAACATAAGAATTGGAATGTGCAATGAAAGGATGCTGAAGTCGATGGCTGAAAAAACGCTCGCGCAAATTCAGCGTGAAGTTGATGAATACATATCACAATATAAAGAAGGTTATTTTAGCCCACTGGCCTTGGTAGCAAGACTTGCTGAAGAGGTTGGCGAGCTAGCAAGAGAAGTCAATCATTCTTATGGTGAGAAGCCTAAGAAGGCTGATGAAGCACCTAATTCCATCGAGCTGGAGCTAGGAGATATATTGTTCATTTTGAACTGCTTCGCCAATTCGCTAAATATTGATTTGACTGAAGCTCACGATAAAGTGATGCATAAATTCAACACACGCGATGCTGATCGCTGGACTAAAAAGGAATAAAGGTGAATAGCAAATGACAATTAAAGTAGCAGTAATTGGAGCAAGCGGTAGAATGGGTAAGGAAGTTGTGAAGATGGTTGCTGGCGACCCAGAGCTTCAGTTAGTAGCAGCGGTTTCTCCTTCCAATGCAGGTAAGGATGCTGGAGAGCTCATCGGGGTAAACAAGCTGGGTGTCACGGTAGCAGCTTCATTCGAGGATGTCATTGACAGCGTGCAGGCAGATGTCATGGTTGACTTTACAACGCCTCATTTGGCCTATGCACATGCGAAGCGTTCGATCGAAGCGGGAATCCGACCGATCATGGGTACGACTGGCTTCACACCTGAACAAATTACAGAGCTAGAGCAGCTATGCGAGCAGTATAAGCTAGGTGGGCTCATTGCACCAAACTTCTCCATCGGAGCTATCTTAATGATGAAATTTGCACAGGAAGCTGCAAAATATATGCCGCATGTGGAAATTATTGAATATCACGGTGACCAGAAGCTCGATGCTCCATCCGGTACTTCAATTAAAACAGCAGAGCTTATTGCTGAGACGAGACAAGAGATGCGTCAAGGTAACCCTAATGAGAAGGAAACGATTGAAGGTGCACGCGGAGGTTATTATGAAGGCTTCCGTATTCATAGTGTACGTTTGCCAGGCGTTTTTGCTCAACAGGAAGTTATCTTTGGCGGGGATGGACAAACATTGAAAATTCGTCATGATTCGTATGATCGTGCTGGTTATATGCCAGGCGTTAACCATGCCGTTAAAAAAGTAATGACTTATACCGGTTTAGTATACGGGTTTGAACATATTATGGACTAACATTATATCTCGGAGCAGAAGAGAGGAATTATTATGTTGAATATTGCATTTATTGCACATGATCGTAAAAAGGATGAAATGGTTAACTTTGTTATTGCATATGAACAGGCTTTTGTTTCACATAAGCTGTATTCAACTGGAACAACAGGAACAAGAATTATGGAGCAAACCAATTTGCAGATTCAGCGCTTTTGCTCCGGTCCACTAGGCGGAGACCAACAAATCGGTGCTTTAGTAGCGCAAAATGAAATGGATCTTATTGTCTTTTTACGTGATCCGCTTATGGCTCAGCCGCATGAGCCAGACATTACTGCACTACTGCGTTTATGTGATGTACAAGGCATACCTGTCGCGACGAATATAGCTACTGCTGAGCTATTAGTGAAGGCGCTAGTGCGAGGGGATTTTTCTTGGCGTGAGCTTGTTCACAAATATAAGCCGGGAGTAGATCAATAATGGAGCAATTAGACATTTTAGTGTTTGGTGCTCATCCCGATGATGCTGAGATCGGCATGGGTGGTACCATTGCTAAGCATACATCGATCGGCTATAAAGTTGGAATATGTGACCTTACGCAAGCTGAAATGTCCTCTAACGGCACCGTAGAGCTTAGGCAGCAGGAAGCTGCCCAAGCCTCTGCGGTGCTTGGTCTATCTATGAGATCGTGCTTACGCCTGCCCGATCGAGGACTACGGCTTGCGAAAGAGCATATCGACCCCATCGTAGCTATGATTCGTACCTATAGACCACGACTGGTTTTTGCGCCTTACTGGGAGGACCGACATCCCGATCATGTGATGTGTAGCAAGCTTGTAGAAGAGGCAGTATTTAACGCAAAGCTTCGTAAATATATGCCAGAGCTATCAGCTTGGCAAGTAGAGCAAACGATGTTCTACTATATTAATGATGTACATAACGTATCTTTAATGATAAATATAAGTGAGGAAAGCGAGCTGAAGGAGAAGGCTCTTCGCGCGTATTCTTCTCAATTTAATGTCGCTGCAACGAGTGACGGAGTAGCAACACCTTTAACGAATGGGTATATTGAGCGTGTTCAGGCTAGAGACTCGCTTTTAGCTCAATCCAAGGGCTGGCAATATGCTGAAGGGTTTACCGTTAAAGGACCGTATCCTATTACGACGTTGTAGTAATTACAGATCAGGAGGTGCGTCACTCTGACGCGTAAACTTAAGATTGGCATTACATGCTACCCAACATTAGGCGGTTCTGGTGTCGTAGCGACGGAACTAGGTAAGCTACTCGCAGAGCGTGGTCATGAAATTCATTTTATTACACATAGCATGCCTTTTAGACTAGGAAAGTTTCATAAAAATGTGTTTTTCCATGAGGTAGAGGTCAATGATTATTATGTGTTCCGCTACCCACCTTATGATCTAAGCCTAGCTAGTAAAATGGCACAGGTCGCACAAATGCAGCAGTTAGACCTCATACATGTTCATTATGCTATACCACATGCTGTCTGTGCATACCTTGCTAAGCAAATGCTTAATAATGGATTAAAAACGGTAACGACACTTCATGGTACGGATATTACTGTGCTAGCACAAGATGAGTCGTTAAAGGATCTAATCCGACTAGCGATTCACCAAAGTGATGCCGTAACTGCCGTATCGCAAGATCTCATTCAAGAAACAAGACAGCTGCTTGATATTACAACGCCGATTGAGTTAACCTACAACTTTGTAGATAAGCGTGTATATTATCCTCGCGAAGTAACACAGCTTAGAGGAGACTATGCAGCACCACATGAAAAAATATTGATGCATATCTCTAATTTTAGGCCAGTTAAGCGTGTGTCAGATGTTTTAGATATATTTGATAAAGTACAGCAGGAGCTACCTGCAAAGCTGCTTCTTGTTGGCGAAGGACCTGAACTAACGAAAATTCAGTGTAAGGTTAAAGCTTTAGGCCTTGAAGATAAGGTGCTGTTTTTAGGAAAACAGGAGGATGTCGCTCAAGTCATATCTATGGCGGATATTCTGCTGCTACCGTCTGAGAAAGAAAGCTTTGGCTTAGTTGCATTAGAAGCAATGGCTTGTGGTGTACCGACGATTGGGTCAACAGCAGGAGGAATACCTGAGCTTGTCACTCATGGCGAGACAGGATATCTTGCGCCTATTGGTGATGTTGATGCGATGAGTCAATATGCGATTGAATTGTTGAAGGATGAAAAGCGATATCGTTCAGTCGTTGAGGCTTGCATCGAACGAGCTAGAAATGAATTCTGTAATGATCGGATTACGCACGAATACGAAAGTATATACTATAAAGTACTTGGGCTTGAATCAGAGATCAAGCCATTTACGTCTACGATGTGTCGTGCATAGAAGGTGAGGCTCTATGAAGCTGCAACTGCAACTCCATCTTATTCAGCCTGCAATGAAGGAAGCCTGTCTAGTTCTAGATAGACTTCTGCAAGCAGGCTTTTCTGCCTTTTTCGTAGGTGGTGCTGTACGAGATACGGTACTTGAGAGACCACTACATGATATAGATATTGCAACGAATGCAAGACCAGAGCAGGTAATGGAGCTGTTTCCGAATAGCATACCTACTGGCTTGCAGCATGGCACCGTAACCGTTAGGGTAGATGGCGTAAGCTATGAGGTAACGACCTTTCGCAAAGAGTCGGGCTATACGGATTACAGACGTCCGATGGACATCGCCTTCGTTGATGATCTGCATGAGGATTTAATGCGGAGAGATTTTACTATGAACGCGATGGCTATTGATCGAACGTGGCAGCTGCATGATCCATATGGCGGCTTAGAGCATATGAAAGCAGGGATCTTGAAAACGGTGGGCTCAAGCGAGCAGCGATTTCAAGAAGACGCTTTACGAATGCTGCGTGCGATTCGCTTTGCTACTACATATAAACTAAGTATTGATCAAGAATGCTGGGATGCGATGTTGCAAGCAGCAGGGCTGATGAAGCATATTGCGATGGAAAGAGTCGCTTATGAATTAGAACGATTGCTACAAGCCGATGATCCGATATATGGTATTGTGCTGTTATCGGAAAGCTCGTTGCTACAGCATACGAAGGATAGGTTACATATAGCTGCTGGAACGCTAAAGGATGAGCTTAAGCTACCGAATCATCGAGATACAAGCATGAATTGGGCCGTGTTGTTTCATAGCCTAGCTGTATCCAGTGAACAAGCAAGAGAAGATATGCGGGCGCTTAGGACAAGCAAGCAGCTTCAGGCGGCTTGCTATCATATATTGCAGCTTCATGAATGGCTGCAGCAGGTTCTGCAGCCAATGCAGGGTATGAATTCAGGCAATCAGCTTGAACTTGGGATTGCCGAAGCGGATCAGCTGCAGCTAAGTGTTGCTAAGGGCGAGCTTCTAGCATGGAAGGAGCAGTGGCTGGACAAGCTGCTGCACTATCCCATGCATCATTTAGAACTATTTCTTCACATGTATATGAATGAGTATGATGCGGTCGGTCAGGTTGCAAAGTTTCATGAAGAACTACCAATTCAACATGTAAAGCAACTCGCTGTACGCGGAAACGATCTTGTCACGTGGTGTA
>Ga0180216_1000450_pt1 | contig 44004 bp, 60 predicted proteins | sample eDN3rd37CBELigMG_FD_128879 | JGI IMG/M metagenome (GOLD analysis project Ga0180216, IMG submission 128879) | Enriched Miracle-Growth compost microbial communities from Emeryville, California, USA - eDNA 3rd pass 37_C BE-Lig MG (version 2)... ...
GCAGTGCGCATGGACAGTGTGTTCTGGATAGCTGCGAACGGATCATAGCTCTCGATTGCTGAGCGTTGGGTAGAAGCGACGTTCCCCAGATTGCCAGCCATTGCCTGATACTGCATAAACGCCATATTGATGCCGTCCAGAGCTGACGCCATCCTGTTATTGACGGCACCGAGCGCATCGAGCTTGTCCTTCTCGTTGAAGCGTAGATCGTTGCGGATGGCATTGGCAAGCGTCATGTACTTGTTAGTGACTTCTGCTTCCTGAAGCCCCTGCTCCTCCTGGAGCGCCTGAATCTTGGTGTTGGTATCGGTCTGAGCGTTGACGATCGAACTCCCGATCGCATCCAGCTTACTCATCTCCTCCGTATTGAGGCCTGCAATCCGTTCGGTTGCTGAGCGTCCAGCCTGATTCTGGAGGTTGGTGTAGTAGCCAGAGGAAAGCAGATTCTGAGCACGGGCTAGTTGTCGGTTCATGCGTTGCTCATCGCCCAGAAGCCGTGCCGCGTTTGTGCGACCAACATCATACGTTTGCTGGACTTCCCCCTTGCGTCCCTCAAGCAAGCCGAGATTCTTCGTTAGTGTCTGATTGGCGGTATCAACAAGGCCTCGATAGGTAGCACCAATACGATCAAGCATGGTGTCTTTCTCACGGCCGAGACTACCGAGCTGGTTATTGAGTTCTGCTGCGCGCTGATCGTAGAGTGACCTGGCTGAGTTGAGCTGATCTTCATAGACGTTGCGAGTGTTATTGCCGATCTGATCGAGAATCGAGTTGTTCGTACCACTCGACCCTGTCGAGCCAGTAGTCTGGTAACTTGGCGTCCCGCCGATCACTGTCGCGCTTCGCCCTGATGGGTTGGGATCTGTGCTGGAAAATGTTGGTGTGTTTGAGCTTGGGGATGGTCCCGCAGCCTCAGCTTTCCCAATGAGTAAATCAGAGATCGGCGTGCCTTCCCACAGCTTCCCAGTTGAGAAGATTCCTGATTGATTCAGTTTTGCAAGAGATCCGAGTAAGCCACCGACTGCCATAGATACTCGTATTGTAGCGAGTGCCTCAAGAGCCGTTAACGCTTTGTGCTACTTGTGTTTATGTCAACTTTATGTTATGATGCTTGCGCGATAACCCATCGCCAGGTAACAGAAGTACGCAAGAGCCCTTTCGGGTGTCGCTGTTACGTACTTCGGCACGACGCCACCTGAAAGGGTTTTTCTATGGCTCAAACATTACGAGAAACATTGAAGTTTGCCATCCTGCTGGGCAGTGCCTTATTGGCGCTGTACTGGGGATGCTCACCTGATCCGGAAGTCAACTGGATACCACGCTTTGTGGGTATCTTTGCGATCCCCTACTTCACCTTTCGATGGATATCACCTCCACAACACCACCTATGATGAAGCACATACCATGGTACGTCTCGTTTGTGCCCGTTATGGCGGGTATGGTGGTTCTTGGAGCGCTTTCGCTTGATGTACTGTGGTTTGTCACCGGGCAGAGCCTGCCTGAAGATATCCCGTTCAACCTCGTCGAGCTGGTGTTTGCCGTTCTCTACCTGTTGGTATTTACCGTGCGTCAGGCACTGCGTTACTCCACCCGCATCTCGCTTGGTGGTGGTTGCTGAGAGGCTTGCCACTGGACGTAGAGGCCCAGGATCTCAAACGTGTCGGTTGCCGACTTGTTCTCGTAGACGATCTGCAGATTGAACAGATCCTGATAGATATCGACAAACCGCATCACACTCCGGTTGTTGGCTGATACCAGCGTGCCACTGGAGTCTCCCCACAACACATCACCCCAGAGATCAGCGCCCCAGCCTGTCTGTCCTTGCTGACTGGCAACCGAAAACGTCTTGAGCTCCTCCAGCCCGTCCTTGATGAGCTGAACCTTGAGGTTTTGAGCCTGGATGTTGCCGAACAGCAGATAGAGACGCTCAAACGTCTTGTAGGCATACGGCGCATCCATATCAAAGAGCTTGGTAGCAACCCGGAAGTAGATCGGATCGCCCATATCACTCGTGCCGTCAAACAGCTTGAACACATTCCCCTGGCTGTCCCCGCCATAGGTGTGCTCGTTGTTATTGGCATCGACGAACTTGATAAAGGCTGTTGCTGCTATCCCGCGATACTCGGAAAAGCCCACGTACACCGGATCATAGGCAAGTGACGTGTTGTTCTGTGTTGCTCCTGAGGGTATCGACCAGATAATGACGTGGTTGGCTTTGTCATAGACGCCACACACCTTTGACAGTGCCTGCTGGGAGATCGAGTTGACGTAGGTTGGATGAACGCGAACGGTCAGCTCGGCAATCCTGAGCACGTTGACGAGGTTGGGTTCCATCCTGAGGGTGTAGCCACCGTAGCGACTCCAGAAGCCCAGATCGTTTTCAAACAGGACGATCGAGGCATCAGAAGCAGCGCCAACAGCCAGGTTGACATCCTTGACCTGCGGGGCACCGTTGGCAGCAAACCCAAGCTGCCCCACCTTGTGATCCTGAAAGATATAGACAAAGTCCTCACCAAGCCCGGCGTAGACCTCCACGCCGTTGACTGCCTCACCAGTCTCGGTGTGATAGTCGTAAAACGTCCCGCCGTCACCCGGTGCAAAGGAGTCGATTTTGTCGCCTCCAGCACTGATCCAGATGCGATTGCGATTGGCTTTCTCAACAGCCACGATCGACTCGTGGTAGATCGTTCCAGTCGAAAAGACGATCCCACCCGTACGGTTCTCATCAGGCACGATCACCAGGAACGACTGGCTGGCATCTGCCTGTCCCTGATCGAAAAAGCGCGACTCGGTAACAGAAGTCAGATACGTCTCATTGCCCGGTGAGCCCCGATAGATGTTGTAGCTGTCTGCACCGTCCACATCATCCCAGTCGAGCTTGGCGTATGTATCGGTATCCCACTGGTTTGGGCAGCTCGTGAGCTGGACAGCAGATGACCCGTTCGTCTCCTGACCGTTTGCGGCGGTCACCACATAGGACACGGTCTTTGTGCCGGTTCCACTCCCCTCTTTTGTGATGCTCAGATTCTCAGGCGGATCAATCTCAGTCGGTGTGTAAAAGGTCGTACCATCCCATGACACCTGTGCGCTGTGACCATCGAAGATGTAGAGCTTGTTGCCTCCCTGCACCATCTTGACCCGATTGGTCGTATGAAACGTGTGACCACTCTTGAGTGTCTTGGTCTTGGCTACGGGATCGATCACATAGAAGTTGCCCCCAGCTACGGCACAGAGATAACGGGTGAGCGAGTCATCGTCCTCACGGCGGTTGTAGACTCCGTAGCCCTGAATTTCGTGACTATCGAGGTTGACCACGAGTGACGTACCCGGTCGTTTGGAGATCACCCCGTACTGGGTGAAGATCGCATTGATCGCCTCAGCAAGCTCATCGACCCGGATCATGTTGGGATTAACCAGCGTGTTCAGTCCACGTGGCCATCCCTTGACATCCAGAACCTGCGTCTTGGGTGATTTATATCGTCGTCTTGAATAGCGTCGCATAGTTGGTTAATCAACGGCGTCTTGAATGGCCGTTGTAGAAGGATTTTTCACTGGTCGTGCCGAGTCGTGCGCGCAAGACGTTGTGCATGCCAGGAAGCGTGCCAGGTGCCGGGATCTCATTGCGCTCAGCAACTTCAGCCACGATGTTCTCGTACTCATCACGACTCTCGGCAAACTTGTCTAGTGGCCCACTGATGAAGTAGTGCTGTTTGAGGGCAAAGGCCAGTACCGCCTCTCCGTTCACAAGCACTGGGTCGCTGTCTTCCTCCAGTGGTGCAGGCGCTGCAAAGTACCAGTACGGTGCCTCGTCATCTGTGGTGGGCGTCGGTGTAAACGTCAACTGGTAGCGTCCAGTTGACAGGTCACGCGCAACAGCAACGGTCACGCGCTTCTCGAACGGATCGGTGTAGACAATCGAGCCGTCTGCGGATGTCAACACGTAGAGCCCGTTGGGCTTGGCAAAGTCTTCTGGCAGGGTGTAGGTCGCCGTACCGCTCTGGATCGAAAGCGTGTCGTGCTTGAGTAGCTCCTTGAGAAAGAGGCGGGAAGCGATATCTTGTCGGGCACGATTGAACCAGCGCGTGCGTCTGCGATAGCGAATATCGTTGGTTGCAGGTGGTGCGCTCTCATTGGTGAAGTCGGAAAAGGCTTCGTGGAGCGCTTCAAGGGTCGTGAGCGTCATATTCGATGATACAGGCGAGAGGCTGGGAGGTTAACGCTGGGGAAAGTTCAGGGCGGCATAGTCGCCAAAAAGATCAATCGCTGCTTTGTCATAGGCACGGGCAGCCTCCTCTTCCGTTGCGAAATAGCCGAGTTGGCGGAACTTCCCCTGATACTGGATGTATCCACGCCACGGCTTGGATTTCAGCCGTTTAACGAACGAGACACCCTTAAAACGCTTGCCATTACGCAGTATCCGATTGCGCACATTGTCCAGATGCGTGCAGACCCGCAAATTCTCCTTGCGATTGTCGAGCTTGTCGCCATTCTTGTGGTCGACTTCCAGGTAGTTGCCGATAGCCCCGATAATGAAACGGTGCATAGCAACGCTCCGGTAGCGCCTCTCGTTTGGTAGCCACTCCTTGCGGTATGCGTAGATGTTGCCGTGCCCCTTGTCATTGGCGTGCCATTTGTAGGCATTGACACGATCAAAATCCTCATCATCGACGATGGTGGACAGGCCTTTGGTGAGTTTTATCTTTCGCATGAGTAGTGATATTGTAGCATGGGGGATTATGTCAAGTCAACAAACAAAAAAGACCCCTGGAATACCAGAGGTCTTTAAGTTGGCTCTTTAGCCTCGTTATGACTAGCTAAGTCCGAGGTTGTAAAGGTAAGCTGCGCCTGCTTTGACGGTCTTCATACCGAAGATGTATTCGCCTAGCACTTGCCATTTGTGGCTATCGCCGTTTTCAGCGAGCTTTTTCGTGAACCATGCACGGTTCTTGAACGCTTTGTGACCGATTTTGTCTTCATCAACGATGAAAATCATATCGTTGAACTCAACGCCCGGAATCATCACCACATCAAGCTCCCCTACCTGTGAGGTATAGGTCTTGACGGCGGTAATACCGCGGTTGGTGTCTTTGCGTTCGCTTCGAACTGAGTTTAAGCCGAACAGACCCATGTATCGAAGAGCTTTGTAGCCCACGTACATAGCGGTCGGTTTTCCTCGGTTGTTAGCAATCGTCTCGATCGCATCATCGATCTTTTCCTGCGCCTTGGTGTATTCCAAGATACCTGAGGTCACGATGGTTGATGAGGTCTTCCATGCACTTGCCCCACCCATATCGATCGCATTGCTTGAAGCGTAGGTGTCAACGAAGAATTTCATTCCTCCGGTTGTTCTGCGATCAGAAAGCGTGTCGTTATGGCGTCTTCCGAAGAAGTAGGCGAGCTGTTGCATTTGCAAGAGCTCTTTTTGCTTGGTAACGATCTGGTTTTGAGAGTTTGATCCACCCTCTTTGGTGCGGTAGATGAACGCGTTTTCCTCAGTATCTGTCATCTCCACCACGTCCTCAAAGATTTGAGTGTAGTTGTAGAAGTCAGATAACGGTTGGCGAACGGCTCCATCTGCATCAGCGCCTTCAGGAGCTGCGATACCGATACGTCGGATCACGGCTTCATCAAGAGCGGTTGCAGGGGTTGTGCTTGCCCATCCACGAGAGACGGTAAGGGTCACGCCATCAGAAGCGACGGCGGTTACGACCATATGCTCTGAGCCGACTTGCACCACATCGTCTTTGTTAAAGACGCCCGCTGTCTCAACGACAACCTCGGTTCCGTCAGTGGATTCGAGTGCTGAGCCAAGCTTATCCTGGGTTGGTCTGAGGTTTTCCTCTTTCCATTCCGTCTTGGTGTTATCGACGGTCTTTTCGAAGATGTCCCCACCAATGCGGTTTAAGAGCGGTAGCTCCAGCTTTGGGTATTTCCCGACGAAATCTTCGATCGAAACCCGTAGCGTACCGAGTGAACTCTGGTCATAGGTTGATTGTTTTCCATAGACTGCTGCCATAGTGTGTTTTCAACTCCTTTCTACATGCCTGGGATAGAGTTAGCGCCTGGAGAGAGCGGCTTGGACCCGCTTGGCGAGAAGTTCATCGGGGCTCATCCTGGATTCATCATCCTTTGGTTGGCCTGAGACGCCCGGCGTGGGGATTGCTCCAGCACGCTTTCGCACAATTTCGGTTTCAGCCTGGGTAGAGGCAGCCTTGCGTTGCTTGCTCAGGTACGTAAAGGTCGTATCGACCACCTCTTTGAGTGAGGCCTTGCCTTCGAGTCCGCCTTGCGCGATATAGCGCTCAGCGATGAACTGCTCAAGCTCAGGGTCGAACTGCTCTTTGTTCCTGGGATCAAGCTCCGGATGCTCTGAGCGGACAACTGCCTTCTCCTCGTCATAGCGCCGGTGCATTTGCTGCGCCTGGCTCATGTTCTTGGAGAGATAGGTCATCCCCTGCTCGATCTTCTTGGCAGTACGCTCATCCAACATCTGGGTCAGCTTCAATGCATCGACTGATCCGTTGGGGAGAGTGGCTGCTTCAACGATCTTGGCAAGCTCATCCTCTTGTCCCTCTTTCGGTGCCTGCGTCCCTTCAACCTCTCGCATGTATTCCTTGAGAAGCTTGGGATCGCCCAAGAGACGCCGCATGTCAGCGTTCTCGTTTTTGATCTGTTGGTAGTACCGGGATTCGGGTTCTTTGGCGACTTTCGTGCCGCGATCCGTTACCTCAGTGCCTTCCTGATCCTGGTCTTTGCCAGTATCACCTTCGACAGATTGCGAGGTTTCGGATGCATCGGGAGTCTCCTCCTGATGTTCGGAAGTGGCGTAGTCTTCCTGGGGTGCATCTCCACCCTCTGGGGTGACGCCTGGTATTGGTTGATTATCTTCGTCCATTGATCGATTGGTTTTACGTCATGTACGGCGACGAACCCGGTCTCTGATCGGAGACACTTGTAGTATAGCGACGCTGCTATGTCTCGTTAACTGCTTCGGGATTTTGGAGTGAATCAGGTTGATTTGACGAGCCAAAGTTGAGGAACGCGAACTCTCCGTGTAGCCTACGTGCCGCTCGGTCATATGATCTTGCGGCCGCTTCGAGTGATTGGAACCGTCCGAGGATGCGCACTTTTCCGTTCACGCGGATCTCGGCTCTCCATTTCTTCCAGGCTTTCCCGCAGCGCGGACACCACGGTCCTTTGCGACTCTCACGGTAGACCCCTTTGTAGGGGAGGCCTGACGCTTTCCGTGGACGGCTGTTCAGAGAGTTTTGGCGATAGGTGCACACGCGAAGATTGGCTCGTCGATTGTCAAGCCCGTCGTGATTTACGTGATCGACCAGCATCTCGGTCGGAGGGTTCAGAATAAAGCGATGGAGTGGCGTCTTGGTTGCCTGCCGGGGAAGTATGGTCGCTGCATAGAAGTACCCAGGTCTGGGTTGAACTGCATGCCATCGATGTTTGAGAACACGAGCGGCGTCCTCATCATCGATGATCGCCTCTTTGCCTTGGGTTAGAGGAATACGCGTCACTCTTCCACGATAGCACAACTATTGCCTTATGTCAATCGAATCAGGCTGGAGGTACTCGGTTTAGCTTGCGATGACGGGCTGTTTAGCGCGAACACTATTTTGTAGGCTCAAAAACACAAAGAACCCCGAGAAGGGATCATCGGGGTTCTTGCATAGTGATGCGTGCGAGAGAGCTATTCGCGATCCCAGACGCCACGTACGTCCTGGACAAACCAGCCGTTTACGCCATCACCAACGAGCTTGATGTAATCGCCTTTTTTGGCGGTTGCCTTGGTGTTGATCACATCCTTGTTATCAGCTGAGGTGTAGCCATTCCCCATGATCTTGTCAGATGCATTTGGGGAAACACTGAACCCAACGGTGCCGTTGTCACCAACGTTCACGAAGGTCAAGGTCATGCCTGCTGCGGTTGCTGGAAGGGTGATCACCACTGCGTCAGTGTCGATCAATTTGACTGTTCCAGAATCGCCTTCAGCCATGGTGTCGTTTGCTGAGATAGTCTCACTGGTGCGATCGGCAACAGCGCCATCTGCACTGAGGTCGTGAGTCACAACCAGGTTGCGGATGGTGAGCGTGCCTGACGCATCATCGTATTTCATGTGTTCGGTATCAATTGCTGCCATGTGAATCACCAACGTTCTCAACCATAGATTCAGCGTCGAGCACGATCTCTGCGCTGGTGGTTGTCTGTCTGATTATGGCGGGTCGGGTGGCGTGGGTTAACGAAACGGGAGCAACTTGCCGTCTTGGAGGCGATGAACACCGGGGACGAATTGCTTGCCCACGCTACAGTTCCGGCACTTGACCAGCACCATGCCGTTCTGGCGTTTGCCACCATCAACGAACTGATACTGGTGATTGTCTGGCGCGCAAACGCGGTGCGGAATGAGTGGGACGTGGATGAAGCGCCGTTTGACCTGACGCTCCCCCATCTCGACCTTACCCTGCTCGTTCATGACGAGTGCGGGTTGCGTGATCGTCTCGATCTGCCACTCATTGAGTGGGATCTCCTGGGTGTGCTCGTCCATACTCGATTATGGCAGGTGGAGCTGGCGTGGTTAACGGTCGCGCCAGACCCATCCGTCAGGGGCTAGGGTTGCGATCCACTCGTCTTTACCGAGAAGTGGTAATCCAAGCACCTCTGCTTCTCGACGCTGGTCAAGATACGTCTCACAGATGACGATGATGCCCTCGCTACGCAGGTTGATCCGCGACTGACGCGCCCGGCGCAATGAGTCTCTCTGTTGAGCGACGGATTCGACGACCCCGCGGGGGATGGGTCGGTTATGCACCTGTCGGAACAGCTCATCGAGTCGTCGCTGTCCAGAGGTGTGCCCCATGATCGTTGTTCGCGTCTCCTCATCGATGTGGAGCAGAATGTTCTCGGGCAGTCTCCCCTCAAGCACCAGCCAGCGCAGAGCCCGTCTGCCCTCCTCGTTGAGACCTGCTTTGGTATCGCGGTTCCTGCCCGTATTGCGATTGGTGTCGGTCACTCGAACAAGACCGATTGAGAAGCGCGACTTATCGTCGTCTGCTGAGACAACCAGGATGATGTGATTGACGGCTTCATCCGGGATTGACCAGTTTCTGCGGATGGTGAACTTCGAATCGACTTCGACTCCATCGATCAAATAGTCCATGCGATGACCTGTGCCCAGATCAAACTCAGCACGCAGTAAGATCTCCACTTTGGTGCCGATATAGGTCTTTTCTGGCCTGGAGAGCTGATCGACATCCCAACGCCCCGTTCGTGGACCATCAATGACCTCATCGAGGGCACGGCGAAGCGCAGTACCTGCTCGCTGTTCGAAATCCGGCACGGTACGGAAGAACCGCTCTACACGATCAAGCTCGTCGTCACGATCCCCACCTCCCGCCAGAGACAAGGATCCTGGTGGCATTGTGTTCATTGACCGCTAGTATCGGTCAACTCCCAGCTCGTGCAACTGGAACATCTGTGCGAAGGCTGCCAGGAGCCCTACAATCGTTGTGTTGTGATAGTGAGAGGAATGCTACCGTGGTTCAGGTACACGATCAGATCGACGAGTATCTCACCCGTCTCCAGGAGCTGGCTCACGCTCGGAGCCATGTCGATCGCTTCTATCTGTTCATGGGAGATGATCGTCTCGCGGATCTTGAGTACGAGCTGGCGAATTCCGACCGGGCAGACGCCTTCTACAACCGACTGCTTGACCTGTATCGAGCATGGAAGGCTGAGATGAGTCCCGCTCAATGGGCTGAGGTCGTTGCCCACAATGATGCGCTCAACGGAGCGAACCAGAACGCGCTTATTGACGAGCTTGCGTGAACCGGGTCTCAGTCTGCGACAGCAAGTTCGCGTGCCTCGGCTCTGATGAACGCATCCTTGATCGCTCGACCGACCGCCTCTGCAACTGGTGGAGGGAAGGCGTTGCCGACCTGACGGTACGCGGGAGTCTTCTTGCCAAAGAATTGCCAGTCTGGTGGGAAGCCTTGAATGATCGCAGCCATTCGAACAGTTAGCTGTGGCATGCCCTCGTGATCTGCTCCAGGGGGTACATCAGCGATCCGGTTGCCATCGACTCCCAGTCGCATCCATGCCTGCCTCGCTCTGGTTGGGCCGAGATCAGGTCCGCCGTGCTTTTTCGATCCACCAACAATCGTCGGGGCGATATCACATGCCCCACGTGCCCACTCCGACGCACCCTGCCAACCGTCCTGCGCCATTTCGTCATGGAGCGCCTCGCCAACAGTCGGCGGTCGCAGAAGCCGATCAGGGTTTTCATCAGGCCACTGGAAATGCTCAAGGTCGGTGTCGCGCATGGCGATCAAAATCGTTCGAGGTCGCAGTTGTGGAACACCGAACATCGAGGCATTCAGTAGTCTCCAGCGTGGCTCGTATCCGTACTCACGCAACTGCGCATCAATGCGCTCACGGTAATGGTCAAACCGCGGGCTCAGCAATCCACGCACGTTTTCAAGCATGACCGCACGAGGCTGGCATTCTGCAACAAGGCGAAGAGCCTGGGGAAACAGATCCCGTTCATCAAGGTCACCGAGTTGTTTGCCTGCAACGGAAAAGGGCGGACAGGGAACGCCACCAGCCAGTAAGTCAACGTCGCGGAAGTACGGACGAGCTGAGAAGTGGTGGATATCACCGGCGTAGGGGTTGTCAAGTGTCGGGGGACCGATGACATTCCACTCAGGTCGATTGTTGCGTAATGTCTGGCAGGCGTGAGGGTCAATCTCTACCAAAGCCAGATGCTGGAAGCCTGCTCGCTCCAGTCCAAGTGCCTGCCCACCGGCGCCAGCACAGATCTCGATCGAGGTGTACTCCGGCTCGTGGCTACCAAGCGCCATTGCATGCCTCGCTTCAATAGAACGTCATGCGTGTCCGTAACCCGCGTACGTACGATAGAACAAAATTCTACACGTAGTATAGCACGAACGGATGTGCTAATTGCTAAGGTAGTCCACTAGACGCACGACTTTCCTTTCACGTATACTGAGGCTGAACGTACAGAACAGATGATCTCATTGTGATCGGAGGCGACTCATGGCGCGCAAGGTCTTCTACAGCTTTCACTACAAGGCTGACAGTTGGCGGGTCGCTAAAGTGAAAAACATAGGCGCGATCGAGGGTCAGCCCGTGCTGACAGCAAATAAGTGGGAAGAGGTGGCTAGCAAGGGAGACGCGGCAATCAAGAAGTGGATCGACGACAACATGCGAGGCAAGAGCTGCAATATCGTCCTCATCGGGAGCGAGACAGCCAGCCGTCCGTGGGTGGACTATGAGATCAGATCAGCCTGGGACAACCGCAAAGGCGTGGTTGGTATCTACATTCATAACCTAACGGATCAGAACGGCGACACAGCCAGAATGGGAGCCAATCCGTTCTCGAGCATCTCCTTAAAGGATGGTCGTAACCTGAGCTCAATCGTCAAGACATACAATCCTGCGGGTATGACGAGCGACGCGGTATATCGAACCATCGCGGAAAACATCGAGGTTTGGGTGGAGGAAGCGATCTTCATTCGCAACAGCGCGTGAGCATGCCGGTGGAGCGCATCAAGCATCTGGAGTTCATCCAGGCTGTTATTGCACGCCAAGCCGCCAACTCATTCACTGTACGAGGATGGTCGCTGACCGTCTCGGCAGCCATTTACGCCTACGTGGCAGCCAACCTGAGCTTTTGGCTAGCGCTCATCGCACTGTTACCTGGCGTCGCTTTCGGCTGGATCGACGCATATTACCTTCGCCAAGAACGTCTTTTCCGAGAGCTTTACCAAGACGCCATCAAGCCAGACACCTCGGTCTCGATGTTCTCCATGGACACGTCACAGTATTGCAACTCTTCTCGCTGCACCTACTGGTCAGCGATCAAATCAAACCCTTTGATGGTGATGCATGGCGTCATCGTTATTATCGGGGTTGTTCTACTCGGGGTTGCGATCTTCTAGAGCTTCGGTTCGGCAGTAGCCACGGATAGCATCTGCAACATCTTCTAGGATTTGCTCGGGAGTTGGCGTTTTTGGTGGCCAGATATCACCGACAGCGTCATCTCCCCAACGAGGCACAAGATGGATATGTAAATGCATCACTGTTTGGGTGGCGACCTCCCCCACCGAGGAAATCAGATTCATCCCTTCCGGCTTCAGCACTGCACGAAGCGCCCGTCCCACTCGTAGGACGCTCGTACCGAGCTCAGGAATATCAGCAGGGTTAAGTTCCAGGAAATTCTCGATGTGGCGCTTCGGGATCACCATCGTGTGTCCACGTGTCGCCGGTTCGAGTGGAAAGAAGGCGAGCGTGTGCTCAGTCTCATAAACAACCTCAGCAGGAATCTCTCGATTCACGATTCGACAGAAGTCACAATCATGGATGCTCACCAGTTGCCCTCGATTCCGCCTCTCATCTAACGTGCCGGTGGGGTGTTTAACTCGATCGTCGTGCTACTTTGAGTCTTGCTCGCCGGAGTCTGACTCCACAGAAGAAACCTTATCTTCTTCAGCAAGTGTAACTACGTGCTTTCGTGCGTGGCTCTTGAGACCGTTTGCGGTTTTTGCCACGAAATCGCACTGATCACAACTGAGTGCTTGTGAGGTAGCGTCTTCAGGCGTCACATCTGGTGTGGTGACTTCCTGCCCTACTGGTTGTGTGACGTCTTCGACAGCGCTAGCCGGTCTGACCGGTTCAGACATTCTGCGGTTGGTTTCCTCAACTGTTGGTATGTTGGTTTGTTCACTCATTTATCCTCACCTCCCCCACTTGCTTGCTTTGGTTCTGGTTTCTCGATCTGAACGACACCCTTACGCTGGAGCTTGAGTACCTCACTGGGTGCGCCCACGATCTTGTCGACGAGCTCGAACAGGTACTGACCCATCTTGTACATGCCAGCGTTCTCGGCAATCTGCGTCTCGGCCGTCGTGACCTTTGTTACCGTGCTGGTATCGCTCGTAGTCGTCTCCTCAAAGGTACGGATACGGTTTTCAACGAGCACCGTCTTAATCTGCTCCATCTGATCGCGGATCTCGGTCTCGATCAGCTTCCAGCCTGGCATGGTAAGTACCGCCTCGACCTCACGCGCCTCCCGAGTGAGCTGGTCAAACTGACTGGCTGGCATAGTCGTCTTGGCCATCAGAGCATCCCTCCTTGAGCAAGCAGTGGATCAATGACTGGTGGCATTCCTGGTGGTGTTGGCGGTGCGCCTTGCGGTAGCTGCTGGATCATGCCCAACTCATCAACTGGCGCATTGCCCGGCAATCCTCCAGGCAGAGGCGGTTGTGCGCCAACTGGCAAGCCAGTCAGTGGGTCGATCTGCGGTTGTGGTTGTGGCTGTCTGGGATCAGGGATGCCATCTACATTGTTGCTCGGCGTTGGCATCTTGCTTTCTGCCAAGCGCTCCAGGAGTTCTGGGTCGGCGGCAAGCTTCCAGCGCTTGTGGGCCTTGATGTGTTCCATGTAGCGGGCTAGTGCCTCCTGATCGAGTTGCCCCGCCAGGATCTCGTACTGGTGAATCTTGATGTGCTGATCGTGGTTATCAGAAGGCTGGCACTCGACTGGTGTGCCCTTCTTGAGCAGGTCGTTTTCCTCCTGTGCCTCGCCAACATCATCAGGCACGATCTCATCCAGATCAGTCATACCCATCGTGTCGATCGTTTCCTTCCAGATCGGCACAGCGTTGATCTTGACTCGTTGCTCCCTATCCGCAAGCTCTTTGAGCTGCATGAGGTTTTGCGCACGGATCAATGGGTTTTTCGGTAAGGATGACTGCGGGATGATGATCGGATCAAAGGCCGCTGACACCTCATCCGGCTTGATCTCCAAGTGGTTGTAGCCATGCCTGCCTGAGATTGTCACGATCTGCTCTGAGGTGATGTACTGCTTATTGAGCGCCAGGAAGTGACGGGCTATCCGCTTGATACCAACCTGTTCGAGCAGATTGACGAACAGCTTGAGATTCTCGTCGATGTTCTGTTGCTCCAGCTGGAGGAATGCAGCGCCACGTGTGCCCCGTGCAGCTTCACCCATCGTCAGCTGATCGGTCACTCCTGTCGTGCGCTGGATCATCTTCTCAAAGCGCCCCATCATGACTTCTGAGGTGCCGGTGACATCCCCGTGCTTGACCGGGGTAACCTCGCCGTGGATCAGTCCGTTAGGGCGTGAGATCAGATCCCACTCGGGTATTGGCTTACCACCCGTCTGAATCCACATGTTGTTGATCTGCTGACTGGCATTGGTGAAGTACTGGTTCATCGTGCTGTTGAGACCGATCTGGAGATCCTCGATCGGCTGAACGACACCTGGAGTCCAGAACTCATCATCTTCAGGGAAGAACTGGAGGTCAGCAAACGGATACTCGCCGTGATAGTCGGGGTTGTCCTCGTCGCGGATTAAGAAATCATCGTGCCCTGCGATCTTCTCGCGGAACTTGCCCGTTTCCTTGTCCATGAGCAGCAGCACCTCAAGGACGCCGGTTTTCCAGCGTTCATTCTTGCCAACGCTGTCATCAGCCTTCTGATGATCGGCACCGTACTCAGCGTAGGTGACGAACCAGTCGCGTTTCTTGAGCTCTGCAAGGTAGCGGTATGGGCCGTCTTTTTCCGTCCCACCACGAGCGATGTTCTCGGCAATCAGCTTGGGGATCGTGGTGTAGTAACGGTGAACCACCCAGGGTTGCTGTTGAAACTCGGGGATGTTGCGGTTGGCAACGAACATATCAAAGACTCGAACGTTAGCCAGGTCTGCGCGATTGATGCGCGGTGCGATCAAGATCTCGCGTTTGGTATTGCCCTTCTCGTCTTCCTCAAGAATGCGACGCTCTTTCTGGTACTTCCAGCCGGTGCGGACAAAGCCCCGACCGTACATCGCTGTCTGGTAGACCCAGCGCGCCACTTTGAGAAACAGATCAACTTCCTGAAACTCCCACTCAAGCAGTGCCTTATTGACGCGGGTTTTGGGCCGCTCTGATTCATTCCAGGCCTGCAGATTCACTCCGACGTTACCTGAGGTGATCCGACTCACAAACGAGCGCACGGTGGCAAACACCATCGGGTTAAAGAACTTGTAATCCCATGGATAGTCGGCGTTCTCTGGGATCTTGGAGTTCCACAGCGTCTTGTAGCGCAGGAAGTCTTCAAACAGCGCTGTTTGCTGGTCACGGGCGAAGGTAAAACGTTGCTCGATCGAGGATGCTAGTCGGTCTTTGGCCATATGTTTGATTGTAGAGGGGTACAAGCCCATCGTTAACGCTTGAAGATCCCCTCCTCACTGATGCCAGCCTTCTTGAGCACCGCCTGCATGCGCTTCATCGTCATGCGTACCATCGCCTTGTTAAAGCCCCAGATCGAGGCGATGTCCTCATAGCGAAAGGCAAAGCCTTGCTCGCGCAGATAGAGCATCAGCGTGATGACACGATAGCGATCCTTGGGTAGTGTCTTGAGGACAAACAGGAGTGTGTCTTCCTTGCCTGCATCAGCCATGACCCCATCTTCAGTGCCAAACTCGATCTGATCCTCAGCATCAACGCCACCTGCCTCCATCTGGGAGAACGTCACCGTGCTGGGCAGGTCCTCAAAGCGCAGTACTCGACTTGAGGCAGGGACTCCCAGCATCTGTTTGTAATCGAAAAAGCAGTAGGAGTGAACGGTGCCATCAGCACTCTCGGTGTCAAGACGCAGGTGCGCCGGAAACGAGTGTCCGCATACATCACAGACCCTGTTATCAGGATGATTGATAGCTGTCGTGAAGACACCTGTACCGAGTCGGTAACGGGCTTTCACGCTCCCCTCCTTCCCGCAACAAAGCTCTTCTCTGGCTTGTACCAGGCTGGTGGCGTGAGTGAGGCTGGTAGCTGTGGTCTCTCTGCGAGCTGATACAACTGCCAGGCGATTGCCAGTGCCATCACGAGGTCATCATGGGCACCAGACTCAGCCTGTGCCTTCCATGAGGATGAGGTCTTGACCACAACAAATGCGAAGAGTTCCTCGATCGTGCGTCGGTCATACAGTCCAGTGATCAACTGCTTGTCGATCGCCTCCTTGAGATCTGCGAGCATCTTGGGGCGAGTTGCCGTGTTGGTATCCCAGCCCAGACGCTTGGTCTCCTCAGTCTGCACATTCCCATAGGTCGGCATCTGGAAGACATCAAACTTCCCCAATCGGTTAAGAGCAGCCAAGCGCTCCATCTCAAATAAACCTCCGTTTGAACGTTCATACGCGACCATCGGAGGAAGACCTGTCGTGTCGTAGAGTGTCTCAAGCACCGGATAGAGCTCGTTGGTCATCGTGGTGGCAAGAGTCTTTGAGTGGTAGACGAGTGGCACGTCGAGCTTGTCGACGGAGAGGAACTGAGCGGTGCAGTAGTCTGCTCCACCAGCTGCGGTGTCCCCGCCTACGACGAGGAACTCATTCGATTCAATTTTTCGATACTGCCTAAACACGGCCCTCCTTCCGAAGTTCTTCAAGCAACTCTTTGATGCTGTATCTCTTGGTCACGTACGTCATCGGCTTACTCCAGTCGTATTTCACGATCTGGCCGTTCGGAAGTACACCAACGTTCCTGCACCCCTTGCCCCTGTAGCGCTTCACCCCAAGCACCCAGTTGTGGAGGCGATTACGCAAGGTCATGCGTAGACCACCCCCTCCCCTATCGGCTCACGAGCAGCGCCCAGATAAGCACTGAGACTCTCGGTATCAAAGAATGTGTCGCCCGATGTGAGAAAGGCCTCTTCTGCCGTCATTGGGTACTCCTGCTTGAACAGACGTCCCAGCTCGCCTTTCTTCTGCTCGAGAAACTCCGTGCTGTACTCCCAGGTCGGGTTGTAGAAGTGGTCCTTGAATGGTCGCTCTCCACGCCTGGTCTCATCCCAGAACGTCTTGAAGAAGTTGAAGCCGTTGGCGGTGGTCTCGATGAACACCTTGCCATCAGGGATCACTGCTTGCAGGACACCCGACAGGATGGCCTCTGGATTGGGGTAGAACGCAAACTCGGAGAGATGGAGGTTGGTGATCGTATCGCCTCGACCGAACGACTTACTCTCAGCTGTTCCGATGTAGAAGGTGGAGTTGGTCAGCTCATTGACGATCTCAGAGCGGGAGTTGTACTTCATCGGGATCTTGATCTTGTTGCGTGCCTCAAAGCTGGCCAGGTAGAACTTGACCCGGTCCATCAGACGCTGGGTAGCATCGGTCTCGTGGGAGACCACCACACAGCGCTGGTTTTCTTTGAAGATGAAGTCGGTGGTGAGGATGGCAAGGATCAGACTAGAGAATCCCAGTTGGCGGGCTTTGAGAATGATGTCTCGACCCGTGCCGTGCTTGAGGAAGTCAGCTTGTGCCCGGTTCAGCATAAACGAACGTTTATTCCCTGATTTGTCGATCAGGTCATACTCGTTCTCGATCGGTCGTTGATAGTTACTCCAGCTCATACTCCTTGCGTTTGTCGGTGATCACCGTGTTGTTCTGAATGAGTGTCGTGGGCTGGGGCTTGAAGTCTGGATGGCGATTCTTGAGGTAGAAGATGACGGCTGTCATGTCCCCACTTGAGGCCTTATTGATCAGCACGTCGCGGATATCATCGTTGAGTTCTGACTCAGCCTGGACCACCTCGTCGAGGAAGCTGGGGTCATCCTCAAGCCATTTGTAGTAGGTGGTGCGGGAAATGCCAGCTATCTGACATGATTGGGTGATGTGCCCGAAGAGCTGACGATAGGCCTCGACAAACTTCTGCTTTTTAACTGCGTTCAGTTTGTCTACTGCAGACTGATGCTGAGTGACCGTGTTGGGCATAGGGTAACTACATTGTAGCGAGTGTTATGTCATGTTGCAACTACCACCACGTCTCAAGCACGCGATGCTCACGCTTATAGGCAATCTCACAGGACTTGTTGCAGTAGTAGTGGGTCTGTCCCATCCGCTTGCGGTGCAGGGGCTTTGCCTGAGTGGTTCCACAGTGTGCGCAGGTGATCGTAAACGTTTGTTGGTTGCCTCTAATCTTCATCTGTTGGTAGGTTGCGTTCCCAATGCCTGGCGTCAACTTGCTCGTACCGCTCTGCTACGGTAAACGTCTTGCCACAACACATGAGCGTGTCCCAGTCCTCCATCATGCGCTTCTCCTGCGGGACGATCTCAGGCGCTGGTAATGCACGCGGAAGCAGTCTGACGCCACGACGCTTTGCGCGCTCTGACGTGATGTCGATCGGTTCACGCTGCTCTTTCAGAGTCCTCCTCTCCGACTGGCTCGTACGTCAACTCAAAAATATCTGGCTTACAGGGGTAGTACTCGTTGTCGACTCCCCGAATGATCATGTCGCCTATCGTGGCCGTGTGCATGCCATGACCACTCTCAAGCGTCTTGATGAGCAGAGTCCCGTCTTCTGCGTAACCGTGTCGTTCCCTTTCAGGGGGATCGGTTTCCCAGATAAAGTCGTTGATCTCCTGGTGGTTGAGACCAGTCCACTTGACCGCCTCGATAACCACGGGTTTCTTCCTAAACTTCATCGCCCTCCATTACCAGGTACTCCATATAGACCTCGTTTTCCGCCCACGACGCATGCATCTTGATCTTGTTACCGGTCTGGGGATTGACCCCCTCGTAGTGGTCACCACGGCGTTCCAGGATCGTGCCAGCAGGCAGGATCACCTCGTCAAATTCGTTGGTAATGTCGGCTGTTGCCGTGAGTCTGTTCATAGTTCAGGTACAGGAAGCTCTCGTAGCCTGAGAGCCTCCCAGATCTGGCCTAGAAGTTTGGTATTCCAAAAATCAGCAAGGCGATAACACCGATCAAAACAAGCAGTCCCACGCCGTAGGGCAAGGACACCAGGATCAACAGTGGTAGCCCGAGAAACACCAGCACGTAGAGTGCGAGTTTGACCGGCATTGCTGAGAGATAGCTTCCTTGCGGAATGAGTGTCTCAGCAACCCTGTCGATGGCGCGCTTGATCTGTTTGAGCACGTTGGTTGTGTTTATACGTTCTCACCCCCTTCCCTGTTTTCGTTTATTTGTTTGTTGTCCAGAAAGAGGATGTCGTGCGCCACAATCTCGGTTGAGCTGTGCTTGACGCCAGCTTCATCCGTCCACTCACGGGTCTGGAGTCTGCCCTCGACAAACACCCGGCGCCCTTTGCTTACAAACTTGCTACAAAGCTCTGCAAGCTTGCTCCAGGCGACGACGCGATGAAACTCAGCGTCTTCTTTTTGCTCCCCGCTCTCGGTTTTCCACGAACGGTTGGTTGCCACGCTAAACGATGCGATTGCTGTTCCCTGAGGCGTGTAGCGTAACTCCGCATCCCGCGTCACATTGCCGATGATCTCGGCTCGATTCAAACTTCTCATAATGCCTCACCTCCTGTTCTTTGCTTCATATGTTTATTTATTGACTGTTTGTGTCTCATAGCTCAAAGACCTCCACCTCCAGGCGTTCTTCTTTCATGGTTGCCACCTTGTAGCGCTGGATATTGATCCCAGCCACCTGACGGTCATCAACGATCACGCCAGCCTTAGTCAGCGAATCGCAACAGCACTTGAGGCAGTTATCCAGATCGATTGGTCGGCAGTAGTACAGGTCTGCCTGAATCTCTATATCTCCAGTAATCGTCTTGCGCCTGCCTTGAGCTTGCTTCCAGAGCCAGCCAGCCTCCTCAAACCACTGTCTGCCTCGCGCCGTCATATACATACGTGGAAATGGCTTTCCCGTCATACGCCACAGCGTGCCGACTGATGGAGGCTTTGGAAGCACGGCTTTCATGCGCGCTCCTTTCGATTAACGATGCGCTCCTGACAGTCCACGCACCGGATGTTGGACTTCATTACGGGGAAAAACTCATCACCGCAGCCGGAACAGACCCGCTTCCAGCTGGCAATCGTTTGCTCGATCCTGCGTCGCTTGCGAATCTCCCTGGCACCCTCCAGCACCCGTTCGAGGGTGTAGGCTAGCTTTTCCAGTTGTTTTATTGTTCTATTCATCGTTTATTGGTTGTTGCCAAACGTCCAGGTATCGAATCCAGTCAATCAGCGTCACGGCCATCGCTGGTAGCCAGTCTCGATCACGCAAGAGCGTGAGTTGCCAGTGGATCCAGTTCATCGTCTAACCCTCCACCTCCGGCTTCTTCCACGACTCCACAACATCCTGCGCCACGGCATGGGCAAGCTCTGAGTGGTCACGCAGATCACGATACCGATCCGTAGCCACGATCTTGAGCGTCTGGAGCGTGTCGCGGGTAACAGTGAAGCGGTACTTCTCGGTCTGCGCAGTATCATCGCCTGGTGTTGGCGGGTAGAAGGTGAAGTGATCGTACTGGGGGTTGGCCTCAAACCAGGCCTGTGTGCCGTGAATCAGCTGAAGCATGCGATCAAGCTGAAGCGACATCGTATCCAGGTACGTTTCGTCATCAGTCTCGTGCTGGAGCAGTTCACGTGGGACACTGGCTACCTCAGTAGCCTGTGCCTCGATCAGTATGCGTTCGTTGTTCTCCATATTGGTTGACGTAATACCATTATACACTGTTTTGTGTATTTGTTTGTTGGTTCTCCTGAGGAACGGTCGAGTCAGGCAGGAATGTCTGATATGAACAACCCTGATAGCCTTAACTCAACCGCACCCCACGAGAACCAAGCTCTTCACTGATGGCGATAGATACGCGCGTTAGGCGATCACAAGCACTGCCAAGCGGTAGGGAGGGCTTGCACCTCCCTTGCCTGCTCGTACCGCTTGCGGCTTCTACTTGAAGCCTTTACCTGAGCAGTTCATCCAGCTACCGTCAGGCTGTTTCTCCCCGTGGCTGTAGAATGTTCCGTGTTTGCCTTTCTTCTCCCACATCTTGACGTGGTGGATCGGACATAGAACCTCATCGCCGCTCACCATCTGCTTGTCAACGTAGGCACGGTCACTGGTTGCCATGGTTGACCCTTCGACCTTTGTCAAGCTGTTGATGTGATTGATCACAAGTTCTTTAGCTTCGAGAAACTCCTCCCAGGCGTCTGCGCGAACGACGAACTGCTCATCCCGTCCACCATTCACAAACCGACTCCATTGATACTTTGGATCTGTCATTGCGCTTCACCTCCTCCCTGCGTGAAATCGAAATAACCTAGTTTTGAAAGTTTGTTGTAGTTGCGATCGACATAAAGGTCTTTGGCTGACAGGAACAACTGGAAGTCGTGCTCTGCCTCCTGTGCTGTGGCACGGAGAGTGTCGCTGTAGCGTCCGTTATCCTTGAGCTGGATGATGCGTGTACCTCCCACTGGTATCCCTTCTTCAACCAGCATCCCGCGATAGGCTCCAGTCTGATACAGATGCTCTGGCCATGCTCCACCGCTTTTGAAATCCAGAACCTCTGGAAGTCTTGAGCCTTCAACGATTCCGACAAAATCCCCTGTGCCAGCAACGCCGTTTGTCTCAGAGTAGAGCGTCATCTCCACGTCGATTGGGCGGGGCTTGCGTTCCTTAACAAACTGTTCAAAGGCGTTCCAGTAGGGAAGGTCTTGCTCAACGATGCGCGGTGTCCCACCACGAAAGTAGGTATTGATGTACTCATGGACACGTGAACCACGATCCTTCGCCTGGTTGCCCATGTCCTTGATATAGGTCTGCGTGAGCTTCTTAGCCTCGTCAAATCCAAGACTGGACCATTCAGGATGCTCTGTCATCGCTCTTGTAGCCATGTTTGCGTACCAGATCAGAAGCGGGTATTTCATGAGCGTGCCATCAAGTACGGTCGTAACGGATACGAATGGTCTCCCAGTTTCAGGATGGAAGTAGATACCGTTGACCCGCTGATCACGGTGATCTTCTCTGCGTGTTGAATGTTCGTATGTTGGTTTGTTCTTTTCCATAGGTCTTAAATGCCCAGACGTTTCCCACAGCTCCACATTTTGAAGCTGTAGCCTGAGTCACGGTATATCTGCCAGGCAAGCTGAACGTTGGTCTGTGGGTCAAAGAGAAACTTCTCATGCACACCCTGCCAATAGGAATTTATCTGGAAAACACCGATGTCTCGACTGCCTGCGGGGACGTTGCCAGCCGTGTTGACCGCGCGAGGGTTCAGCGTGGCGTTCTCACATGCAAGGAGTGCAAAGGCTTTGTCAGCGTGTATCCCAAACGTCTTGCGGATCATGTCTGCAACATCTCCAGACGGCTCGACTGTTACGGTAGGCGTGGGAGTAGCTGAAGCTGTGGCAACTGGTGAGATATAGGAAGCGTTTGCCTCAGTGACTGCTGGCTTGGTGTTAAGCAGACCTGAGATTGCCGCGTACACCAGCACACCAAGCAGGATGATGAGAATGACCAGCATGACAGGCTGTTCGTATTTGTAGTGGGTTTTCGTGCGGTACTGGTTGCTTCCCCTGCGATTGCGTGACTTGGTTGAAGTCTTTGAACGTTTGTTCCTCATGTGGGCATCGTGGAAAGCCTTCTCTTCACGGACAATCGGCTCACAGCTATCACAGATTCGCATTCCAGGCAGGACGCTGGACTTGAAGAGAGTAGGTGCTCCACAGCTTTTACATGGCTTCTTGATGGCGACGAGTTGGTTGGATCCGGTCTGTTTGAGTTTCATAGGCTTTACAGGATCACGACCTCCTCATCTTCATAGTAGATCGGCATATTGAGCGTCTTGGTGGTGGTGATGACAACGCCCTCGTCAAGGTCTTTGGCATCGTCTAGTTGGTCTGCTTCAACATCGGCTCTGATGGAATCAAGAAGCAGGTCTCTAGCGTCAAGAGACTCTTCTTCCTCTTCTTCTTCGCCGATGAGCCAGGCACAAGCACAGCCGTCCTCGTCACTGAGATGGCAGTCATGGTTGTCGAGTAGGGTTGTGATGTCGTGGATTTGAGCGGTCAAGGCTTCAGCGTCTGCAATCAGGATCGTCTCGATCTCTCGGATTGCGTCCAGTTGATCAGCTCTGAGCTTGCCGTGAAAGGACTGGGATTCGAGCCATTCGTACTCAGCGATGAGTTGCATGACTCGTCTGTGATCGGTGGTAAGTTGGGTTAGGTTGTTCATATCAGTGTTTACATAATAACAAACTGTTATGAGGATTGCAAGAGGGAATTAGGGGTCGGACCCCTAGCGGGATTTGCGTTTAGCGAGTTTGTGGATCATGACTTGGGAGACACCGAAAGCGTTTGCAAGGGATTCCTGGGTAACAGTCTCACCCTTGAGCTTACGGTACACCTCACCCAGCATTTCGTTGCGGATACGGGTCTTGAGTTCCTTGTAAATAGCGTCTGTGGTGTTCATGATGTGATGTAGTCGAGGAGTTTACGGATTACCTCAACGACTGACAGTGATTTGTATTTGAGTTCCTCTAAAAGCTCTGGCTCTTCGTCCCCTTTAGGCATTGGCATATACGGGTCGTTCTTGTATCCGTAACGTCGAACGGTTAGATCAAATTCATATCCTCCAGGAACTCTCATGTGTACGTACAATATAACACGAGGTTGTCATAATCGCAATACTCTCTTAACTGGTGAGTTCTTTGCAGGGAGGCTCGAACAGCCCTCTGACTTATAGGTCAAAGGACTGCCCGTCGGTTTTCTGGCGCCTCTCAAGGTCGCGTTGTCTGCTCAGTAGCGTGCGATAGATCACGTACAGCGATGCGTGATCAAAGGCTACGGGATCGACAGGGAAGCGTGGAGGTGTCACCGTCTCAGGACTTCCGAGACGCTGACGTGCTTCTTGCGTTAATTGACGTACTGTGGGCATGTCATCCTGTCTGAAAGCATCCAGTTGCGTTCGATATGCCCTCTCTGATGGGGACTTTCGGCATGCTTCGTAGTAGGCGTCCCACTCTCGTCGAACACGCGCACGATCAGCAGGACTCAGACGGAAGTATTTGTCATAGCAGGCCAGGTCATACCCATTCTCAGAGTAAAGTACCTGGAGGTTCTGTTTGACTTGCTCGAGCTGTTTCTTAATGTCGCTTGGTTTCATAGGCTTTGTTCAAGGCTTGGGATGCTCCGTCCAGATAGACACGGGTCTTGAGCTTGAAGGTCTCAAGCTTCTCAATCTGATTCCCGTAGTCCTTGGACAGCAGATGCTCCCATGCCTTGTCGAGTAAGTACTCGAATGTCAGTTCACCTCCTCTCACCGCTTGGTAGGCTACCCGGTGGTCACGAATAAAGCGGTTGATGATCTGACGGATGTTGTGGGCTACGAATCTGGGTCGTCTATCAGCAGGGATCACACCGATATGCTGTTTGAACCGACTAAGGATGAGGTTGATTTCTTCATGACCGTAGGTCTCCTCTGATCCCCTGGCTTTTGCCTTACTAACTTTAGTTAGTAACTTCTCTTGTTGAATGTTCTTATTATGGTGACCATTTGGTCGTGGGGGTACGACCATTTGGTCGTGGGGGGTACGACTGTCTGGTCGTAGGTCAAAGGCGACGAGTGGGATGATCTCTGTTCGGTGGCCTTTCTCGTCGAGCGCTACCTGTATGTAACCCTTGTCCTTAAGTTGCTGAAGCGCTCTCTGAATGCTACGCGGTTGGGTGTTCAGCATCTTGGCAAGCGAAGCGTTGCTGGCGATACATTTCTGAAGCTTGAGCTTGGTATACCAGTAGATGACACCGTAGGTGTAGCCAGCTAGCGGAGGTATCTCCTCATCGGAGACGATCACGCTAGGGATGAGCAGGAAGTCTGGTAATTCAGTCATAGATTAGAAGAGACTTGAGGGAGATGGAAACACCCAGCCCTTCGAAAAGAGCTAGATCTGTCTTATTCTCTGTATTCGACAGATCCCCTCAAGTTCTCAGCGCTGATGATGACTTGATCGACGACTCTACAGTCATCGGGCTGAAAAGCGCACCATCAGCGATCAGAACTCAAGATCTCGATAGAGGCGGCGAGGTTTGACTCGCAACGATAGGTCATGCCCGTTCTACTTCCACCCATTTCACCGTAACCGTAGGTTGAGCAAGGAAGTAAGCCTTGAGACACATCTCGCGATAGAGTGTCTCTCTTCAGCCACGCCTCAATCGAAAACTCAAAGTGCTTAGCCAGGAGGAAAGGATTCGAACCTTCGACTACCGCGGGGTTTGACTGGGCGTCCCCAGCCTCCATAACGCGGTCTTCTACCACTGAATTACCTCCTGGTATCAAAGTGCAGGGCATGAAAAAAGCCCTCTGATCCGGGTAGCTATGACTAAGTGAAGTCTGCGGAGCTACCCGCATCAAAAGGCTTTTCACTTAGTCACTGGTTACCGCATTCCCATCATCTCAAACTACTTGCCATAATGCAAGTACCGATTAGGGGTTGAACCCCTAACGGGGGGGAGACTTGCCCGTGATAGGGAAGCCTCCCCAGGGGCTCACACCTCATCAACAGTCACGTTGTGCAGATCGCTGTCGCAGACACCTATCATGCCGTGATCCATCTCTGTCAGATACTTCTCCCGAGCCTCATCTACGCTCTCTGCTTCGATCTCAACACCGCAGTAGTAGAGCGTTTCCGTTGCAGTAACCAAGTACGTCTTCATGCTTAACCTCCTTTCTTTAGATAGCTTCAGGCTACCTGCCTGAAGTAACTGGCTCACTTCAGGGCGGGGTGAGGAAGTCAATGGCGGTCGCAGACCGTTCATCTTGACCGTTGACGAACGAGGGGGAAGACCCCTTCCAGTCGCGCCACAAAGTGCGGACTGCCGTGAGCGCAGCCGAACGTGAGTCCGAGCGACTTCCTGCGAGCATGGTGTGAGGACATTACCGCACCGCAACACGATGCGAGAAGGTTCGTTTTTCGACCTGTCTTACTGGTACGCTGTTGGCAAGCCCGACTGCGTACTCGATGCCTGGCTCCATGAGCTGGTCATAGCGCGTGCCATGCTCAAAGGTTAGGTGGTCAATCAGATCGTGGCACTCGTTTGTGCCTTCACCTCGACAAAGACCTACCAGATTATCTGGGTTGTCTCGTCCGCCTCGAGCACGAGGCAGAACGTGATGAACAGAGATACAGCCAGATCCGCCTGGCGGGTGTTGTTGTCCGCAGAGTGCACAACGGTAGTGCTGGCGCTCACGGACGTTCTTCCTCAGCTGATGGGAGAGTCTCTCGGACATTCAGGCTGGAGAAGAAGTCTGATTGCTGGGGTTGGGTCTGGTAGGGCGCAAGCTGCCTGGTGTAATAGGCGATGTGATTTCGTGCCAGCTGGATATTGAACGAGGCGTCGTAGCCCATTCTCAGGTCGTAGGCGCTACAGGCGTCGTTGCCTCGCGCTTCTAGGTCAGCCAGGCGGGCCCTGCTCTCTGCAAGCCCAGCTTCCAGTTCTTCCCGTGATGGTGGTTTGTAGCGTTCCATAGGTTCAGGTCAGGAGAGTGCCGATCATCTGCTCCACGTCATGACGTTCAATATGCTTCCAGGCAGGTTGTCCGATTGCGACACGTTCAACACCACCAAGCCACTGACGCCTGAGCTTGTAATCAGCAAACTCAACGAGTGAGTAGCGGTCTTTCTTCAGCTCCTCAGCCCTGCCCTCAGGATTGCCCTGATAGTGCTCGATCACCCGAAACGGATCCTCATAATCAAATCGATGGGGCAAAAGCTTTGTTCCGGCTTCTGCAACCAGCACCTCGATCATGTTGGTCACACTGGTGTTGGTGTTATCGGGCAGTTCTGAGAACAGCAGGACTGGGGAGTCAGTCGGTCTGTCATAGATCCGCAGGCGACAACGACCACCGTCGTCGTAAAACCCACGATACTCGTAGATCTCGTCGATCAGCAGTTTGGTTTGTTGTTCACTCGGCTTGTGTCGTTCCATAGCTCTATTATCGTTTCAGCTCGTCTTTGGATGGCAAACGAACGTAGATTCGTTCGACGGTCTTGGTCTTCACATCGACGTCGCTGGCGGAAATCTTTCCTTCACGAATCCAGCGGTAGACCGTCTGCCTGGGCACCCCAAGGCGTTTGGCGTAGGTGTGAACCGGGACGAAGTCCTCAGTTGTTTGATTCATCAAGTTCGAGTTTGTAGTTTTCATATTCTTGTCGGCGCTGTGTGACCACCTCCTTAATCAGCGCCTTGTAAAAGGACGGGTTCTTGTCATATTTCCACTCAGGTATCCGGATTGTGACCCAGCCCTTGTGACGGAGCACAAAATCGCGGCGGTCATCCTGCTTTCGGCTCTTTGCAGGCCGATGTCCTATACCATCAACTTCGAGTGCGACCTGCTCCTTGAGAAAGGCGAAGTCGATTACGTATAGACTTGAGATCGGATGCTGACGCACGTAGTCGATTCCCAGCTCGTACCCTAGGTCAGCCAGGATCTCGATGATCTTCTCCTCGTTCTGGCCGGCCATGCTGTCTTTCCAGACCTGCATGTGAACTTGCTTGTCGAAGAAGCGATTTCGCTGATCTAACCTAGTACTACGTTTTGCCATGGTATGTGTCTTAAAGTGGCACTCGTTACTTTAGTGCGTTACTTAATTAACATAATACCACATTGGCAAGTCAGATTCAATGAGCAATTAGTTCTGCAGTTCGTCGAGTGGTGCTTTGTAGAACCGATCAATACCGTTGATCAGCGTCTTTGAAACCTGGGCGATCTGCCCGAGCTTTTCCTTGAACAGCTCACGGTCTTGTGACCAGTTGGTGATATAGCCAAACGAGTAGTCACTGGTATCAAGCCCGTAGTGCTGTGCCACTACAAACGCCGAACTCTCAGCCACCAGCTCAGCCTCTTCACGCGGGGTGGAAAAGCGATGATCTGCCTGGTAATGAGCGGATTCGTGCGCCAGTGTCTTGGCCTGCATGTCAATCGCAAGGTCTGGTCTGACGTGGATCACGGGTGATCTGCCTTCCCGTCCTGGACGATATGACCCTTTGGCTTCTGGTGTATCAGGTACCGGTGCACGAAATAGCACCACGCCTTCCCCTGCAAGCCAGTCCCAGTTAGCCATCAACAGCCGGTGGCCGGTCTCAGTCGAGCTCTCAAGATCTCCGTCTGGTCGCGGTGCTTGCGGAAGCTCGTCCCCATCAGTCTGGCTCACATCAAAGACGCTCACAATTTTGTAGCCACGCAGTCTCTCGATGACCTCTCCAGTCTCACGATCAACCTCCCTTTTCAGCAGTGGGGCAAAGATCTTGATCGACTTCTCCCCAGCCCTGACCTGACGACCAACGGATTTCCAGCCGGTGCGCCCGTCTTTGGAGCCATAGCCCATGACGCGGGTAGCATCAGGATTCTGCATCCAGATCAGCATCTGATTGTTTGCGCTATAGGTATGAAATTTTGAGGCAAATTGCAGGTAGCGTTTGAACTCTTCTGAGTCGTGGATGCGGTCGATGCCAGCCTCAAGCAGCTGCATGGCTGCATCGATACGAGGATCACCCTGAGGCTTTGCTTCCTCGGGTGTTGGTCTTGGGATCTCCATCTCTTTCAAACGTCGAGCTGGTGGGTAGGTAAGCGAGGCCAAAGCCGTAGCTCACAATCGTCCACCGCTCAACATAATCCAATTATAAAGGTTTGTTTATTATTTCTCAATCACGGGTAACACGGCTGAGTCTGGGAAGCCTCGTCGGTTGGGGCAGTTCAATCGTCGCGGGCTTAAACCAGCGTTCGATCTGCTCACGCTCGATCTGGCTGACATCAATATCTGGATCAAGCACGTCTTCAGTCACGATGTGGTGGACAGACAGATCCGGGAGCTTGACCAGCGCATGGCGTGGGGGCAGGTTCTGGAGGGTTTGGGTGATTGCCTCCACCTGATCAGACGCTGACACCGATACGACGACTGACTCCTCACGTGTGGCAATCGTCCGTGCATCAACCTTAGTGAAGTTCAGCGCCGTCAACTGGGCATCGGGTCTGTCCAGCTGGAACGCTACCTTGAGCCTGGCATTGCCCATCGCGCCTCTGAGACGATCGGATGCTTGTGTCCAGTTCTGGTGCGCCATCACCAGAAACAGCCCGTACTTGCGGGTCTGGGAGAGCATCGTCTGCATCGCTTCCTCACTTTGGGCACTGAAGCGGGCAAACTCGTCGATCATCGCGACGTGCGTCCGCCTCACGTCACTATCGTGTCGGGAAAGCGCTCCCTGCTCATACATGACGGTAAAGAGTGAGCCGATGAGTCGGGCTGTCTGACTGCTCAGCCCAGCCAGATTGACCAGCACATGCTGACCACGATCCATAACCTCTCTGAAATTCAATGCCAGCTCTTCATGACCCAGTGAGTAGCGCAACACCTCATCAAAGGAGAGCAGATCAACACGCGAGAGCGTCGAGTCTGCGTACTCGCTTTGCAATCGGTCGGGAAGTTTGTCGTACCAGTTACGCCAGTGGCGAAGCACCCGATTATCAGTCTCATGCTCAAGCACCTGAGCGCGAAACCCTTTATCAGTCAGAAACCAGGACAGATCTGGAAGTGTGCCGTTGCCTGCCGTCAGTGCCTTGACCCCGTTTAGCACCAGCTTGTCAAAGCGCGGTGCCACCCCACCTGAGAGGCTCGGCCAGGCACGATGAAACGACTCCAGGATGTTGAGCGCGACCTGCGTCCTGGCTCCGTCCTGCTTGAGTACGTTGAAGGGCAGAAACCTCGATCTGTCCGCAGCGCGTTTGAAATCCAGATAGATGGTGTTTCCCAGATGCTCCGGCTTGTCCTGTGCGATTTTACCCAGAATCAGCTTGGCAAGATCCCCATGCGGATCGATTAAGGTAACCCCGATACCCGCTTCAACAAGCCCCAGATAGTAGGAAGCCAGCCAGCGACTCTTGCCTGAAGATGAGGTGCCAAGCACGTGAACGTGTGTGCCAGCATCCTGCGCGGATAACATCACCCGCTTGGGAAACAGCTTCTCCCAGAGCGATCCTTCAGGCACTCGTCCGATCGGCAGGGCAGGACGGGTACTCATAGGATGTGCGTAAACGCCTCCGGGTCCTTTGCCTGCGCGAGCGTCAGGTAGTGGAACATGCCCTCACCGTCAATGTTCAGGCGGGTAAGCGTGCTCGTAGTCCAGGCGTGCAGGCGGGTTGTTCTGGCTTCACCTAACCCCACGATCAGAACACCATCAAAATGTGGAAAGAAGTTGTCATAAGCATCACTGTTGACGAACTCCACCAGCGACTCGATCTTGTTCTGCCAGAAGGACACGTCCTCAGTATCACGATCGACTTCCACAAGCATCCCGTAGGGCTTGCCCGGACGATCAAACTGGATGTAGGCATCTGGCTTGTAGGGGATCACAAAGCGCTGGATCGTGCGCTCGTGGATGAAGGAAGCAAAGGAGGGCGTAAGCTCTGCTGTCACCAGTACCTCGTTGACATCCAGCGTGTGGGCAGGGTACTGCTTGGTTGCCTTGTCTTCACTGGGGCGGTAGCGCGCCTTTGGCAACACCCCACTGGCAACCAGACGGCTCCTGGTTCTGGGCGCAAGCGAATAGACGTAGGGGCGAGAGCCACCGCCAAGACCAGGTGACCAGCCACGCCTCACGAGCACGTTGCTTGTGACGAGCTCTTTCAGGCGCGCCTGAACATAGGTCATCGTGCGCTTGCTGTAAAAGCGTCTGCAGACCAGCTCAGGTGTCACATAGGTCATCCGACCGACAAGGCGGATGATCCGTTCATCAGATTCACTCATCATAGGGCATAACCATTATAGCAACGGTTGGCTGTTGCGTTACCGGGTGCGCAGTTTTCTGGGTGCCTCAGTGATGACGGGTTCCGGCTCGTTGGGCTCAGTTTCGAGTGCATCCCGGCGCCTGCGGATCTGCTCCTCAACCTCGACACGGGGTTGACCGTAATGCTGCCTGCTCAAGGACCGGATTCGCTCGTGCTTCTCCGGGTTGTGATAGCCAGGCTGTATCGTGTCCATCTTCAGCACCGATTGCTGATAGCTTGCACCATCCCAGAATCTGACGGCCATCGTTTGCGGAGCGAGTGTTGCCAGACGGTTGGCAAACTCCGCTCTGGTATCTGCCACCGTCCGTCTTGAACCACTCCGGATCGGCTCGTCTTTGATCATAAAATAAACGGTGGCAAGCGCTGGCAACAAGCCGTTCTTAAGCATCCAGAGCCTGCCCTCTTTCTGCGCAGTAAGGCTTTCCAGTGCTTCTGGAAGCGGTTCAGGTCTCTGCGTGTTGACCCGGTAAAGACCCTCCAGGCGATAAACGAGGTCGATATACAGTTGCTCCCGGAGCATCATCGCCTCGTCAATGTCGGACAGGTGCAGGCTTTGAGCAAAGAACTGTGTGATCCGGTCGTCGAGCCAGCTCATCAGCTCTGCAACTGCATGGTAGTCAATATCGTCTCGATAGTAGGAAACATAGCTTCTATCGTACGCCTTACGATCAAAACGCACTCCTGAATACCACTCAGCAGTGTTACGAACCCCCTCCAGCCCTTTGCTCACCTGCATCAGATTCTCAGCCATCTGGGGATTTGGATGCATACCCCGCTTAACCTGTTGCCACTGATTTTGATCTGGCTCAGCTTCGGGGACAACCACATCAAACTGCGTTGCAAACTCGGAGGCATCATCACCGGTCAGCTGAAACAGCGCGAAGTTGACCGAACCCATCGCAACCGAGCGGTAGTCATCATCGAGCTGATCGAGTCGTTGGTGAGCGATCGTCGTTGATACTCGGTACTTGCGCGTCTCATCAATCAGCGTGGCAAACGCAGGGGTAGCAAAGCGCTGGAACTCATCACAGTAGAGCGCAAAGTGCGGGGCGTTCCCGTCTGGTGTTCTGCTCATCACCGCTGTCAGGATCTGCCCGACGATGAGCGAGCCAAGTAAGGACACTGCTGTCTCACTGACTGCCGGACCAAGTGGGAGCTTCACAAGCAGGATCTTGCGCTCGTTCATGATCGAGGCAAAGTCCACCGTAGTCGTTGTCTGCCCCAGAATATGAAGCAACACCGGATCGCGCAGGAACGCTCTAACCTTGTTCGTTGTTGAGCGCCTGTCGCGGATCTGCTGTTCGTTGCGTAGTGGGTCCCAATCGTAGCGCCAGAAGTCCTGCACAACCCAGTTTTCCAGCTGGTCGACCAGCCGTTTGCGAAAGACCGGCTTGTAAAGCAGAGCAGGAATCTCAGCAAGCGTCATGCCGTCTTCTGCCATCAGTGTGTGAGTGATGTTGGCGAGCAGATCTTCAAGCAGTGGGCCCCAAGAAGCATCTTCACCAACACCCCAGACCTTCTTGAATGTCTGAACAACACCATCAACAGCACGACTGCGGATCGTCTCTGACGTAATCCCTCTGGTGTCAAACAGGTTCAGCCCAAATGCATACTCAGGATCTGAGGCATCCAGATAGACGACATCGTTCACTCGACCCTCTGGAATGCGGTTCATCAGAGCATCAATCAGACTCCCGTGCGGGTCGATCACGCCTACACCAGACATCGAGTAGATGTCCTCACAGATCAGGCTCTCCAGGAACGTAGACTTACCCATCCCACGCCTGCCAACAACGTAGAAGCCCTGCCGACGTGTCAGATCAGGGATACTAATGTCGCAAAATCGGTTGTCCAGATCTGTGCCGAGAAACATCACTACTCCCAGCTAGGTGTGCCGGTGACCTCCACGGGAACTTCCCACACCTGACCGCTCTTCAGATCCATCCGCCAGCCCTGGAGTTGTGGCTCTTTCTTGTGAAAGAGAAACATATGGATAAAGTGGAAGTCGGGACGGCGCTTTGCCAGTGCCTCCTGAACCCCATCCTGAAGGGTTGAGCGCATCAGAACACCGGGACTACTGCGCAACATGGCAAGCACCTCTGGATCGGTGATCTCATCTGGATGAGGCAGTTTCCAGGGCGCGAGCTGTCCCAAATAGTTAATCCTCAGCCCACCAGGAAGGGCGTCAATTCGTCTGAGTGCCTGTTCGCCGCCTTGGGAGTTCACCGCCATATCAATGACGTGCCCCCGACCACCAAGGTGAAAGATAAGATTCCCATCAATGTCTCGCAGACTCTCAAGGGCCACCGCTACAAGCACGGTTGCCGGTAGTTTGATGGGATCGTCCATCCCTGCCTCCTTTCGATTCGATTCGACACCCATCCACGTAGCGCGAGTAGGGTAGAGAGATGTGGGAGGCTTTGCCTTCCGCGCTCCCTGCGAAGCGCCGAGCGAATCGAGGGGCGCCACTCCCTCGATGTCACTGACTAGCCAGTAATCTGCTTTATCACCTGTCCAAGAAGGCTCGTGTCCTCTTTCTCCTTGACGAACTCAGAACAGAGGAACGCGGTGAGGTTGCCTTGCTCTTCAGCTGATCGAAACAGCTTCCAGGCCTCAGCTTTATCCTCAGCCACAGCTTCATAGATGCGGATCATCTTGTACGTTTTCATCGGTCACTTCCGTTTGAAGTAGGGCAGATGCCCACCTATTCGGCGGGCTCTCCCTGATCGCTTAAAAACGCTGACAGGTACTTCAGCTCACTGAGTACGTTCTCAAGGCTCACCGCTCCCGGTAGCTCGTTCTTCACGAGCATGTCCACCATCGTGGTGATTGCGTCAACGCGGATAATCGCTTCTTCAACGACGGTCATGTGATTTCACCTCCTATCATAATGGTTTTGGGCAAAGCAATGCTTGCTTGCTTTGCTTACCTGACGAAAGTCCTAAAGCGGAGCATTATCACCCGCAGGGCCAAAACGACAGTGCAGGAGTCGCAAGCCAAACGGGCGGCTTTGCAGACCGTGCTGGACGCGACTTGAGAATGCGCAGCGAGTACTCCCGCTACTCGATCACAGGCTGTACTCAATAGGGGAGATACGGGGAGTATGTTTCCGACACATCAGCTCGCGCTGAAGTTGCAGTTTCAGGTGTCTGGACAGGCAAACCCACTAGGATGTCGTTTGGAGTGTCGGGTTTCAGGCGATCCACCTGCCTGTTTAGGGGTGGTTAGGGGCGTTCGTCCTCGACCAGCTTCTCAAGAACAGTGAAGAAATAGCTCATTCTGTTCTTGACGTTCGTCGCTTTTTTGGTTCTGGCTCGAGCCTCATAGAGCAGACCACGGAAGTCCTCAAACTCCAGGTCGCTCTCTTTGAACAACCGCTCTGCACGAGTGATTGAAGCCCTGCCAGGCGCTCGGTCTCGGAACTCTCTTGAGAAATCTGAGAGAAAAACTTCGATTCGAATATCAGTCTCTTCTGTATCTTGTTGTCCTGTCTTATTGTGGGTATCCACCTGTACAGGGGTAGGGTGTACGCCTGTATCAGGGGAGGGTGTACGGCTGTAAACCCCCTCTTGTGACGACTGTGTTCCTTCGTCTTTGAAGCGCAGGGCATAGGTCGTTGGGAGGGACGCTCCCGTCTCATCGGTGTTTTGAATGGCAACGATCACGCCTCGTTCAAGCAGTCCACGCAAGCCTTTGCGAACACCAGCAGTAGAAAGCCCAGTGCCTCGATCAAGGCGTCTGCCATCGCGCGTGACAATGCCTGACTCCATCTGAGCAACGGAGATCGTGTCAGAGTCTTTCTTGAAGCCGAACGTGCGTCGGATGATATAGAGAAGAACCCGTAGCTCAACAAGCGACAGGTCGGGTAGAAGGACGTCAAATAGTTGATCGGGACAGGGCGTATATTGTGGCCTGGTGAAGCCCTCGAACCGCTCCTCATTTTGCCCATTCACTTTACATAACTCCTATGCTATAGTTAGAGTTATGCACCAGACGAATGTGTTGATTGACGAGCGGGAGGCCGAACGCTTCTGGAAGAAAGTTGACGTCCAGGTAAACGGATGCTGGGTTTGGACTGGCAGTCGGCACCAGTTTGGTTACGGATGGTTCAGAGCCCAAGGGAAGACCATGACAGCTCATCGCCTGTCGTACTGGATGGCCACTGGTAAGAACCCGATCGGCAAGGACATCCATCATGTCTGCGAGAACCCGCCCTGTGTCAAGCCCGAGCATCTCAGGCCTATGACTCACGCTGAGCACATGCGTGTAAAACCGAACTACAACAAGTTTAAGACGCACTGCAAACGAGGACACCTGTTCGACGAGCCCAATACCCACCTGCACAAGGACGGCCGTCGTGAGTGTCGTGCCTGTATGAAGATTCACGCTCGAACAAAGTCGAAGCGACGATGGGCGAAGATCAAAGCGGTGAAGATCGCCAACGGCACGTATAAAAAATGGTCTGTGCCTGCTCCGAACGCCCGAAAGACTCACTGTAAGCAGGGTCACCCATTTGATGAAGCAAACACCCGCATTTACCGAGAACGATTCCGCGTCTGTCGAGCGTGTGAAACCCTCAAGAGCAAGAGACGCCGAGCAGAGGCTCGATTGAGCCCTTAGAGCGTCGGGAGTTGGCGTGTATCGAGGGCGATCAAATCCCTCGAACCTTTGACTGTTTGTCACAGCTTCCCTAAACGCAAGAGTATTCTGCGTCTAGTGTAACTGCTTACCCGTACTTTCTCAACAGATCGTCAATGGCCTCTTGAGCAAGCTCGGAAATCTTCTTGCCAGTCGAGTACTTGAGCATCCCCAGCGCCTTGATCTGATCCTCACGCAGGTCAAAGCTCGCGCGTTTGACTCGCACCTCATCCTCTGCACCAGGGGACATATCCCCAGAGGTTGGGACAGGATCTTGCTGGATGTGTTCTGGGGTTCGAAACAGCGACGTATCCAGTTCCTTTGCCTTACGTCTGCCTGACATGCTCTGCAACCTCTCTAAAGGCACTGCTGGCCTCATCGTCGGGGTAGAGCAGGACGAACGGCGTGTGCTCATTGACCGACTCATCAAACCGCACGGTAGCTCGTACCGGACTGAACAGACGGATGCCTTGCTGGGTAGTGAAGGTATCCAGGTACTCAAGCACCTGACGAGCGTGGATCAGACGACGGTCATACTTGGTTGGCAGGATGCCCAGCACCGTAAGCTCCGGGTTGATTGAGTAACGCCTGATCTTCTCGATCGTCTCCATCAGGGTGGCAAGGCCACGCAGGCTCAGGAGTTGAGTTGAGACGGGAATCAACACACTGTCTGCTACGGCAAACGCGTTCATCGTGAGTAGTCCCAGTGTTGGCGGTGTATCGATCACGATCTGGTCATAGCTATCCAGTACCGGGGAGAGTGCCCGTCTGAGTGCAAACTCCCGTCCTGGTGTCGCAGCCAGCGCAAGTTCAGCCTCGGCAAGATCAATGTTTGACGGTGCCAGGTCAAAGCCGTAGGATGTCGGGAGAATCACATCACGGATATTCGCGCGCTCGGTGAGTGCGTCATAGATCGTCGTTGAGAGGCTGTCTGGATCGATCCCCAGTGAGATCGAGCAGGCACCTTGTGGGTCGAGGTCAACGAGCAGTGTTCGCTGTCCCAGGCAGGAAGCCAGGTTGACAGACGTTGCTGTTTTGCCGACCCCACCTTTCTGACTGGCTGTTGCAATGATCATGATGATGATTGTAACGAACAAACGTTTGAGATCCTAGTTGGGATATGACGCATGGGCTTCACCTCTGAGCTAGTCACTCAAGGACGTTGGACGAAACGAAGAGATGGTGTGAGTCGCGAACTTACCTGTCACCCTGACGGCACATTGACAGAATGGGACCCCGCACGTCCTCACGAGAAGTGGAGTGGCACCTGGGACATCACGCGTAACGGCGAGATGCTGAATCTGCGGATTGGGAACTACCACACGCAGATCGAGGTGACTGATTCTGGCCTGATCGGTTACGAGGCGGTTCCACGTGAGCATGTCCGAGTCGGAGAAAAGACTCCGGTCATCTCGTTTACGATCAAGCATATCCTTGAGCAACATCCAGTCACTGACACACCACGTCGGCAGTACCTTCCATTTCTTGTCGCGCCACCGAGATTCCCTAGCCGTGCGGATCTTCCGATCAGTGGTCCTCGGGGATTTGTAAAAGCTGTAACGGCGATTTTGGACGAACTCGAATCCAAGAGACCCAATCGATACAAGGAAGTCGTCGAGTATCTCCCAAAGGCCACGTACGATCCTGAGGCATTGAAGCAGGCAAGCGGCGAGGGTTGGGCTGGTAACTCTAGTGGTTTATTCGGCGTTGACGGCTCACGCCTAGATTCGTTCTTTTATATCTTCCTGCATGAGGTTGGACACAACGTGGCTGGGCATCACGCGAGCCCCGGCAAGGATCTCGACAGGCCCGTCAAGGAGGCACAGGCTCATGCATATGCTGAAGCCGTCCTGCGGGAACTTGGACGAAAGACCATTTACCCGGAGGGCTACAACTATACCCGCTACGAAACATAACGAGGCAAAAGTGCCGATTTCGTTAGTTGACAGGCTACAGCTTATGTCAACGGATTATGGGATATGTACCGTGAGTGTGATTTGAGGCTTGTAGAAGCCAAAACGGGGCGTTGTGGGAATTCTTATAAGATACATTATGCGAATTTCACGGTCGTTCGGAGGTTGAGCGGGATGTCCTCATAATGACTGTTGCCACTGTCAAACGCCAGTGGTCTGCGCTTGACTCTCTTTTGCTCGTAGTAGGACGCGTGGTAGTACCCACGGCTGTCGGTCGTGTAGTCGTCCATAGGTCTTAGATCGGGAGCTTCTCGATTGGCGCTCCCTTGTCACCACCATTGAAGTAGTTACGAATTGCCTTTCCAGACGCTCCGACGAACCCAGCCACAAACGCAGAGGTCAGTGCCAGGACAAACGGCTTGTAGTTGGACAGGTCAGGTTGAAGCACGACAGTCACCGTCAGTGCGGTAGCAACCCCTCCAGCGATGCCAGAGCGGACGAACTGCCAGACCAACCGCTTGTAATACGGGTAGTTGATCGTTGGTTGTTTAGCCACGTTGCTCACCTCCTCTAATCACACGCATGATTTTGCGGATCAGAAGTGCGAGTGCGTCATCTTCCAGTCGCTTTAGCTCGGCGTCACGTTCTTCAATTGCCTTGGAAAGCATCACGTTCTCGTCGATGTAGCCCTGCCTGGACTCTTTGGTGTCTGAGAGCTCCTGCATGACAGCGGGAAGCTTCAACGCATCAGTCTTATAGGTCTTAACCTGCCGTTTGGCTTCATCACGCTCAGCCTCAACGGTTTTCTTCTGCGCTTGCAGTTCGGTGATCTCGCGGTCTTTACTAGCGATAGATTCGTTCAGGTTGCGGACGGTTTCTTCGTGCAGAGGTTTGTCAACAAACTCACCAGCTTGCACCCGTACCAGTACATCAACGGCGACCTTCATGCTCTCAGCGTTTGAGAGGTCATAGCCTTTGTAGGTCATTGATCCGTCACCTCCCCCTGCTTTAGCTCGAAGCCAGCCAGTGACTCCGGTGTAGGTGTGAGTGACGAGTTTGCAGGGGGAACCGGTGGGGAAATTCTGGTCAAATGAGGTGAAACGGTTTATGTCACCAGACACCGCAACAGCGATATGACCAGCAGAGCCAGTAATTCCTGCCACGTTGCCTCTCCAGACGGGGATATCGCCTTTCTGGATGATTGCTTCGGGGGTATTGGGTATCCAGCTGTATGCACTTCCAGCCTTACTGGGGAAGTCTTTGGCGTTGGTCCATTCGATGATCGGCAATCTCAGCACGTCACGGATGTAGCCATTGGCAAGGTCTACGCACTGGTTCTCTGCCCCTGGTGAACCTGCCACCTCAAGGTATTTGCCACTGTGCTGTTTGATGAACTCGTCTAAGGTCATGATGTTTTACGAGGTCTCCCCCGTCGCTTTTGCTTGCTCTCGACTTCGTTCAGGCGTCTTTCAAGGCTTCCGATCGCATGAGCCAGTTGCTCCAGCTTGTCAGCCATCTTGGATGTTGACTCATCAAAGCGGGTGGTGAAGCGATCCATGAAGCGTTCCATGCTCTGGTCACGGCTCTTGAGATACAAAATGAAAAGGGCAACGATTGCCCCCGTTCCGCCGAGATTGGTGATCGTGTCAATTGATGTTGGGTCTGTCATAATTCGGTTGATAATGTCCGCCCCCCCTATTCTCCCTTGTCGTCTAAGACGAGTGTGAGAAATGGGTAAGGATTAGAACTTGTATGTCAGCCTTAACCCGTTAGGGAACAGCCGACATCCTCCAGAGTTCGTAAACGTTCCTGAGGGAGCTAGATACGAATTTACGACGGTTTCGGTCGGATCTACGATGTGGTTGGCCATCGCCTGTGAGCCGTTGTTGATTGCGACGTTGATAGACCCAGCATATCCAGCGCTTGTAATAGGCAACGACCACGTTTTCCCTGTCGAATTACTGGTCCCGTTGCCTGAGTCGTCAACAACAACTGAACATTCATTACCGATCACGGAGAAATGCCCGATAACGTCAGTAGGGTTAGATGAGAATCCCGTGAGCGTAGGCGTGTAGTTGAAGGTGCCTGGATACCCTTGGGGGTTTGCCTGGTAGCTGTAGAACGGGTTCGTGATTGCTGCGTTGGCCAGGGTGTAGTCCGTGCCTGCGGTGATGTTGACGGTCGTGTTGGTGGAGAAGCTAGAGCTTGTCACAACGAAGTACTTGGTACTCGTCTGAGTCAGCTTGATGCGAGTTCCTTTGGTGTAGACGGCCGTGCGGTCGACTCCTGCGATCGTGAAGCTGGTTGCTGAAGCATAGGTCAGGGTATCGGTGATCTCGGTCCAGCCATCAGTGTTCCCAGCGTTGGCATCCACATACGCCTTGACACTCTGCTGGGTCGGAACCTTGGTAGCCGAATCTGACGCCATGTCGTCCTCGTCGAGAATCGCGTCTCCTGTGAGATCGCCGTTGAGCATCGGACTGGTCAGCGTCTTGTTGGTGAGCGTCTGTGTTCCTGTCAGCGTTACCAGTACACCGTCATCTTTTGGCGTACCGTCATCATTGAAAACAGCCTCGTACGCATCAGCCAGGTCGTCAAAGTACTCAGGAACGTTGAAGTCTACGAGTGCGGCACCGATGCCGTGATCAGTTGCTGATGTTCCGCCTTGCGCACGTATGACCGTGATCGAATTTGTCGATTTGGCTGTGACCTTGACCAGCTCTTCCTTGTCCGTCTTGGGTTCAAGAAGCAGATAGCACGGCACATTGACCGGCACGGCATTGGGATAGAGCGTTGTCTGTGTATCGTCTGCTGCCTGATAGAGAGTCGTGGAAAAGCGCTTGTTTGGTCTGGCAAGGGACATATACTCGATTGTAGGGGATGAACCCGAAGCGGTTAACGCCTAGCGACTTGCATAGCGCCTGATGAGCTCGTCGACATCGGTCGTTGAGCCGATACGGGCACTGTTGACCAGTGAGCTTCCCGCCTTGCTGGATATGGATGGCAGTGAGCCAAGTGAGCGCTGGGTAACCCGCGTACTCCCCTGCTTTACCTGCTCAGGCTGTGCATTACTCGCTGCGGTGCGGATCTTGCCAATGGCTGAAGCAATCTGCGCTTTGGTTGCTCCCTTTCGTCCACCGCTCCCCGATCCACCACGGCTCTGCTCCAGGCTGGTAATCAGCGCTTCAGCTTCTTCTGCGGTCAACTGCCCCTGCTTATACAAGGTAACGACATCGTTGATCCTGGATGTGATCTCGGACTTGAACTTGGAGGTCAATTTCTTATCCAGTTCGCTGTTGCCGGTCAGCTCTGGAGGTTTGACCGCAAAATCCAGATCGATCACTTTCACCTGATCGTTTTCCGCGTCATAGAAGACGTATGGTGTCTTCTTGCCGTTCGTTGCCAACCCCGAAGCATCAGCTTGCCCTGGTTGATCCTCGGTAATCGTGTCCAGTCCCTGTGCTTTCAGCTCCTCGCGGGCAAAATCTTTAGCGCGATTGACGACCCGCTCGACAATCGAACGCTGGGTGTCGGTGTCTGATGCCTGATAGGACGCAGAACTGACAACACCCGGGAGAAGTGCCTGGGTGTAAGAACCTGCCCTGCGCTGGTATTCCCGCTGTTGTGGTCGCGTCAGTTCCTCTCCTGCGATCTCATCGCCAACGTAATTGAGGTTGTAGCCAACCCGTTTGAGTTCCTGGACAAGCGCGTCAGGGTTTGGTGTGCGGGAGTTGAACGGATCGGTGAGTGCGCTGACGAGTCCACCTTCCTGCTTGATCGGATTGCCGAACTGATCGAGCTTGGCAGGCAGACGCTCACGAAGCCCGGGAAGACGCTCCATGATGTTCTCGACGATCCCCTCTGGGTCACGACGATAATCATCTGTGCCACGAGCAATATCAGCTGAGAGGGTCGGGATCAGCCCTGAGACTGTATTCTCGGCAAAAGCCGGAGCAAACCGGTCGGGTTCTGACACTGCCTTGAGCCCAGAGGACAGCCCCTTGAGAAACGTCTGCTCGGTAATCGCCTTTGTCGCACCAAACCCGGTCTTCACTGGATCGAGGTCGTTGTTGTAGGCCTCAGCCCCCAGGATCAACAGATTCCCGACTGGGGAGACTCGATTGAGTGATCGCCATTTCCCACCCACCATGATGCTGTTGGCGCTCTCTCCTTCAAGATCCTGCTGGGCACGCTCAGACGAGGATGCAGACGATGGCCCGGTAATCAGACCATTCTTAGCCAGCTCATAGCCTGCCCAGACGAGCCCAGTTCCGGTGACTGAGCGACCAAAGGACTCAGAAAGCATCTTCTGATCGACCGAGCCTCTCTTCAGCGCTGCCTGCACGAGTGTCTTCACAAACCCTGCTGGTGAGTAATCAAGGAGAGCCGTTGCCACATTGGTCGGCGTACGCGTGAAGGGCGCCAGGATATCCAGTCCGGCACGAACCGCACCGCCTCCAGAGCGCTTCGCACCTTTAATCGCATCAGAGAGTGCGTTCTCCTTGGTAAAGGTTGCGTAGCGTGCATCCAGATCAGCACGGGCAAGCATCGACTCGGTTGGTGCAGTGCGAAGACTGGAGAGTTCCTCTGCAGAGGCACCATTGAGCTTGGCAAGCTTGAGCTGTTCTTCAAGTGACCTGGTGAATGCACTGCGGTAGAAGACCTTGTCAGCTGCGCCAAGACCACGAAAGATCGTGTCAACGTAGCGTTGGGCAGCGCGGCCAGCAACCGAATCACCGAAGCGAATCGGTTTGTGGACTTCAGCCTTGCCAATATCCTGAGGATCTATCCCTGTTCGTAAGTAATCGTAGGCTTCTCCTGCGCCTTTCTTTGCGCCCGTGACAATCCCTGTTAACTGACGACCCGAGACAGTCTTGGATCGCTTGCCCGTCAGGACAGATGCCCCCAGATCAAACAGCGTTGCCGGGAGATCTTTGACTGCCTCCAGCCCACTAAACGCGGTATTGGAAATAACGTTAGCCTCGTGCGTCCGCAGACCAGTGAGCAGGCCTGCTTTCCACAGTGCGACTGCTTTCTCTGCGCCACTGGATTCCCCCAGACGGGAAACGAACGTAGCCAGACCCAAACGATCATTGTTCTTGATGTAGTCGTTGATTGCGGTCACCACATCGGTTGGGATCTCCTTGCCCTCTGGCAGATCGATCTGCTGGCGCGCCTTGGACAGCCAGTAGCCAGGATCCATCGTCTTGTTGGCAATGATCCGGAAGGACGCAACAGCACGTCCAGCCTCCGTGCCACCCTTGATGCGTTTGGAAAGTGCCTGGTGCAGAAGCTGTTCTTCAGCGCGGAGCTGGTTCTGGATCGTGGTGTTCATTGGGTCAGCCTTGAGCTTGCGACTCAAGCCTGCAATCCGCTTGCTGGAGGTAGAGATCACGTTGCCGAGTGCAACCACTTCCTTATCGGTGATGCGTCCATTTTCAATGTCTTTGAGCAGGCGTTGTGGAGTCGTGCCAAGCTCAGCTGCGGCAGCCTTCATATCCTCAAATGAACGAACGTTTCTTGTATCAAGCCCCAGTGTCTTCTGGAGATTGACCAGGGTTCGGCGCTGACGGTTGTTGAGTGCAAACTTGTCCGTCTTGAGTGATTGAGGCACCCGTTTAGTGTTTGGTGATCCGACAAGCCCTACCGAACCGTCTGGGAGTGCGTCAATCCGTTTGTAGTGACGATCGAGAAGATCTTCGACAACCCGCTTGACCTTTGCATTGGAGGCATTCTTGTAGCCCGGCGTATATGCCTCAATAACGTTCTGGATCGTCTTCCAGGCCTCCCCACGTGCGTTACGATCTGCTCCTTTGGTGTTGATGACATCAAGTGCTGCCTCGACATCACGCACGTCCATCGGGTGCACGTTGTTGACTCGTGGTGAGTAGCCCTTTGGCACCCCACGACTGAGCCCTTTATAGACAGCTCCCAGTGCACCCCGTGTGCCCAAGCCAAAGGCAAGATCTGTTACCGGATTGAACTCCCGCCCCGTCGCTTTGGAAGCAGTCAGCATTGTGCCTGTTTGAGCAACCTCACCTAAAAGGGCACCAATCGCCTTCGACGCTGTTGGAGCACCAGCTCGAACCGCCAGATTGCTCCCCCACTTCGTGCCCAGTGTGCCGACTCGTCCCAGTATCTGATTTCCAGCGCCGATCGGGTTGAAGACACCCAGCACATTCCCCGCGATGTTGGCACCGCGCTCGATCCGATTGGTGGGCTCAATGTTCTTCGTCGGATTCACAAACCCCAGTGAGAGGCCAGAGATCAGGCCACCAGCCATCTGTCCAGCGGGTTTGACGACCGGATTTACCAGTCGATCGATACGCTCATTGCCAAATGACTGCCCACGAGCCATGAGTGCCGGGAGATTGTTTTGTAGTGAGCTTTGCCAGGCTTGTGAGAGGGTTGGCTTATCAGGCGCGACACGGAAGTTGGCGATTGTGTTGCGCAGATTGGCAGTGTTCTGGTTTGCCGAAGCAAGCGTCTTTGGACGGCTCAGATAGGACGTTATGCGATCGAGAAGGGATGCCATATTCGATGATACAGGCGCGCAGTGGAGAGGTTAACGATCTGTGGTGTTAGGCGAACAGGTCGTCGAGTCGTGAACGCTGACGATTGTTATCGAAGTTGTAGTAGCCGATCGGGCTTGAAGCTGTCTGTGCACCGGTTGAAGACAGTGCGCTCGTTACTGGCTGGTAGGCAGCGTCTTGAGCAGTGCGCATGGACAGTGTGTTCTGGATAGCTGCGAACGGATCATAGCTCTCGATTGCTGAGCGTTGGGTAGAAGCGACGTTCCCCAGATTGCCAGCCATTGCCTGATACTGCATAAACGCC